>Ga0214173_100154_pt1 | contig 11552 bp, 8 predicted proteins | sample TroBogEpilimnion_34_FD_153011 | JGI IMG/M metagenome (GOLD analysis project Ga0214173, IMG submission 153011) | Freshwater microbial communities from Trout Bog Lake, WI - 25JUL2007 epilimnion | ecosystem: Environmental > Aquatic > Freshwater > Lake > Epilimnion/Euphotic zone | place: Trout Bog... | reverse complement strand
TCGCCACTTTGAAATTGACCTGCACCAGTCAACGAACGTCTTTGGTGACAATGCCACAGGCAAGACCTCCCTTATTGACGGCTTTTTTTGGTTGCTTTTTGATAAAGATAGCAGCGACAATTCCAAATTTGGGATTAAGACTTTGGACGAAAACGGAGAGATTATCCCACAATTGGAGCATGAGGTTGGCGGTGTCTTCCTAATTAACGATGAAGAGGTTACCATCAAGAAGATCCTCCGCGAAAAATGGGAAAAGCGCCGTGGCGGAACAGACCTCTTTTTTAACGGCAATGACAACCTGTTTTTTTGGAATGACGTGCCAATGCAGGCTACAAAGTTTGCTGCCAAAATAAGCGAACTGATCAACGAGGACACGTTCAAGTTAGTGACCAACCCGTTATATTTTAACTCGGCAAAATACGGCTGGAAACAGCGCCGGGAGACCTTGTTAAAGATTGCCGGGCATATTGATAACGCTGTTGTGTTAGACCAAATAAGCACACCAGAAAACCGCCCCCAGGTTGCAGCATTGGGTAATGCCTTTAAGTCCCGCAAAACGGTTGAGGAATACCGGGCTGAAATCGGGGCCAAAAAGAAAAAGCTAAAGGACGAATTAACGCTTATCCCTTCACGCATAGATGAAGTACGGCGGAGCATGCCAGGTGCGGTTGATTACTCCGAAATAAATGCTGCCATTGCTGCACGCCAATCCCGCCTGCAGGCGATTGACGAGGAGATGGTTAATGCCAGCAAAGCCCAGCAGTCTGCCAATGAGGTGCTACAAAAAAAACAAGCTAACCTTCACGCACACAAGACGGAACGGCAGAATATTGAATTTGAAGTAAAAGCCAAGTTTAATGAGGCTAAAAACGTGCGGACCAATTCTATAAAAGAACTGACCAGCCGCAATTCAATTGTTTTAACATCCATTCACAACGCACAGCAGAGCTTGGAATCTGCTAAGGTAAAAGCGGCACAATACGCTGAACGCCTCGCTTCCAAGCGAAATGAATGGGTGTCCGAAAATGAAAAGCAGCTGGTTTTTGAAGAGGGTAAATTTTGCTGCCCTGCTTGTAAAGCACCCTTTGCGCCTGAAAAAGTGGAGGCGGAAAAAGAAAGGCTTACTGCAAGCTTCAACACTGACAAGCAAAACCGGCTGGCTGACATCAAGCAAGCTGGTGCCGACTACAGCAACAAGATTGCTTTGGAGAATAAAACAATCGCTGATAAAACAACGGAGATTGAAACGTTGGAAGCTGAGCGCGCCGAGTTGGAGTTAAAAATTACCGAATTAAAAGCGGAACACGAGGCACTTAATCTTGACTCGGCGGCAGAGATTGAACGTTTACTTTCTGAAAGCTACGAGTATACTACTGTCAACACCATTATTGCCGGGCTTGAATACGAGTTAAGCAAGCCAACAGGCACAACCATTGACTTATCTTCTTTCCGCACCCGCAAGGCTGAAATTACCGCAGAGATTGACCAACTGAAACGTCAGCTTGCCAGCAAGGATGCTCGGGAAACGGCGTTAAGCCGCTTGGCCGAACTGGAAAAGCAGCAAAGCGAATTTGCGCAACAGCTGGCTGACCTTGAAGGCTACGAAAATGCTATTGCTGAATTTACCAAAGCCAAAATGGAAACATTGGTAAACCGCATCAACGGCCGATTTAGATATGTGTCCTTCAAGCTTTTTGAAAAGCAAATAAACGGCGGTGAGGTGGAATGCTGCGAGACATTAGTACCTGGCCCGGGTGGATTGGTGCCGTTTAGCGATGCAAACAACGCAGCAAGGATTAACGCCGGGCTGGATATCATCAACACCCTTTGCCAGCACTATAATATTTCAGCCCCTATATGGGTAGATAACGCGGAAAGTGTCAATACCCTTATTGAAGTGGAAAGCCAGTTGGTACGCCTTGTGGTGAGCAACGATAAGGCTTTAAGGATAGAGCCGCAGGAGTACGCAACCGTTGCTCTTTTTGATAGGGTTGCCATTTAAATTATTCACTTTTTAACACTAATAATATATGTCTGAAGTTACACAACAGCCAAACCCTAATCCAAAGCCTAAGCAGTTTGGCGAAAACACATTGGATGCCGTAATGCTTAAGGTGAATGCGCTGCAAGAAAGCAAAAGCATTATCGTGCCACCAAATTACAGCACGGAAAATGCCCTGCGCTCCGCTTGGCTGCTGATACAGCAAACCAATAATATGAGCGGCGTGCCAGCGCTTACTTGCTGTACACCTGAGAGTATTGCCAATGCGCTTTTGGATATGGTTTTACAAGGCCTGAGCCCAGTAAAAAAGCAATGCTACTTCATTGTAATGGGTAATGCCCTAATGATGCAAAAAAGCTATTTCGGGCAGATAGCAATTAGCAAACGGGTTGCCGGAGTAATTGATGCCGTTGGGGTGCCAATCTACGAAGGGGATGTGTTTAAATATACCCGCGATTTACGGACTGGTATAGTTACCGTTACCCAGCACGACCAAGAATTTGATAACATCAACGTCAACAAATTAAAGGGAGCCTATGCTATTGTTACTTATGAAGACGGCACTGTTGAGTATGAAATAATGACGATGGTGCAAATCAAGGCCAGCTGGATGATGGGTAATGCCAAGGGCAACTCAAAAGCCCATATAAATTTTCCTGACCAAATGGCCTGCCGCACAGTGATTAACAGGGCTTTGAAAATACCTGTTAACAGCAGTAGTGATGCCGACTTATTTGATGACGGCGATTTGAGCATGAAGGGTAAACAGGCCGAGGGGGAAATGAAGCTGCAAATTTCAAACAACGCCAATAAAGAAGCGATTGGTTTTGGTGATGATGTGCAAGACGCGCCAGCGGAATCAATCTCGGTACCGGTGCAGCAAGCCAACCCATCGCCTGCGCCAACACCCGAGCCGGCAAACCTTGGCCCTAAGGCTACTCAGCAAGAAATATTTAACAACGACAACAAAAATCCCTGGGACTAATGATTTTAAAAATACTTGGCAGCAGCAGCAAGGGCAATTGTTATATTCTTGAGAATGACAATGAAGCTATCATTATTGAGTGTGGTGTGGACTTCGCCAAAATAAAAAAGGCCCTGAACTATAAGATTGCCAAGGTTGCTGCTTGCTTGGTTACCCATGAGCATAACGACCACAACAAATGTATTGCCGAAGTTATGCAGGCAGGTATCAATGTTGTTGCCAGCAAAGGAACATTAACGGCCAGCGGCGTATTGGATAGCAGCCGCGCTTTAGTGATAGGCAATAAGGAAGTAACCCAAGTGGGTAATTTTAAAATCATGGCTTTTGACGTGAAGCATGATGCTGCCGAGCCGTTGGGTTTTATCATTTTCCATCCTGAAACTGGCAGTGTGCTTTTTCTCACGGACACTTATTATTCAGGTTATGTTTTTAAGAATTTAAACAACATGATCATTGAGTGCAACTACAGCCAAGCAATTATTGATAAAAAGGTTGTAGACGGGGCCAGCCCGGAGTTTTTACGCAACAGGATATTGACAGCACACATGGAGCTGAACACATGCAAGGACCTGCTTCGGGCAAACGATTTGAGCCGGGTAAACAACATTGTGCTTATACACCTTTCCGATAGCAACAGCGATGCGCAATTATTCCAGCGTGAAATAACAGAATTAACAGGCAAGACAGTACATGTGGCTGATGCTGGAATATTTATAGATTTTAACAAGCAGCCTTTTTGACACTTGCAAGAACAATACGAAGCACATTTGACCCCGCCATCACATACGGCCTACAGGGCGACACAGTGGAAATAATAAGCACGCATGAAAATGTGCTAATTGTGGAAGGGGATAAAGGCCGGTTTTCAGTTATGCAAGACGATGTTACTGCTGATTTTGTAGAAGCTCCGGTTGAAATTATTCAGGAAAAGGAACCCAAGAAAGTGTCCGTTGCTGCTGCCAAGAAAAAACACCAATTACAAACACAACTTTTTTAAAATGAAAATCAAATTACAAATTAAAAACAGATGGACAGGCTCGGTAATATTTGAGCTTGAAACGGAAAATAACACCATGCGCCAAACCGTAGAGGCGTATATAAAAGAAGAATTATTAAAAGGTAAATACCGTGCGAATTTGACCGATGCGGATTTGATTCGTGCGAATTTGACCTCTGCGGATTTGACCCGTGCGAATTTAATCCGTGCGAATTTGATCGATGCGAATTTGACCGATGCGAATTTGACCTCTGCGGATTTGACCCGTGCGAATTTAATCCGTGCGAATTTGATCGATGCGAATTTGACCGATGCGAATTTGACCGATGCGGATTTGATTCGTGCAAATTTGACCTCTGCGGATTTGACCCGTGCGAATTTGACCCGTGCGAATTTGATCGATGCGAATTTGACCGATGCGAATTTGACCCGTGCGAATTTGACCTGTGCGAATTTGACCTCTGCAAATTTGACCTTTGCAAAAAATGATATGTTTTTGGTATTGCTTCATGCTATACCCGAAATATCTTTTTTAAAGAAAAATATTATTGAGGGCAAGATTGACGGCAGCACCTACGATGGTGATTGCGCCTGCTTATCTGGCACCCTTGTCAATAGCTGTTTTTTGAATAAAAACAATACAAAATCCGAGGTGTTGGAATCTATAATTTCCGTTAGGGATTCAGGTCGTCCTATTGAAAAATTCTTCCTTGCCATAAAGCCAGGCGATACGCCTGAGAATAATGCAGCCAGCAAAATAGCGTTGGAATGGATTAATGAATTTGAGACACTATTGACGCGGGCAAGTATTTAACAACTTTTTTAACCATCGAAAATTTACCAATGAGTAAAGCAAAAAAAAGCTAAAGTAGCCGGAGAGGTAACCGGTGCCAAGGACAATATTGAAACCAACATCGTTGACGAGTTTCTGAATTTATTTAAAAAGCAAAAAACAGCGTAGTTACCATGGAATACCAAGAATTTTTAAAAACAAAAGTAAAATCGCATACCTATTCGGGGTTTGATATTTCCAAGGATATGCTCAATAAACATTTATTCGCTTTTCAAAAGTTTATTGTTACCCGCGCCCTACGTTGTGGAAAGTATGCAATATTTGCCGATTGCGGGTTGGGAAAAACTTTAATGCAGCTTGAATTTGCGCACCAAGTAGTAAAGCACACGGGGCGGCCTGTATTAATTCTTGCTCCCCTTGCCGTTGGTGGGCAAACAATAAAAGAGGGTGAAAAGTTTGGCATTGAAGTCATTAAGTACATGCCCGAAATGGTTACTATGCCCGATATCCCGGCAGGTGTTTACATTTCAAACTACGAACAGTTATCGAATATTAATACGCAAGATTTCACCGGTATAGTGCTGGATGAAAGCAGTATCTTAAAAAACTTTGAAGGAGCCATTAAAACCCAAATTTTAGACTTGTTTGCTTGCACTCCTTATAAGTTGGCATGTACGGCAACGCCCTCACCCAACGACCCAATGGAATTAGGCAACCATAGCGAATTTTTAGACGTGATGAGCCGTAATGAAATGCTGGCAATGTATTTTGTTCACGATGGCGGCGAAACGGCTAAATGGCGTTTAAAAGGCCATGCGGTAAAACTGTTTTATCAGTTTATAGGTACGTGGGCTATCATGCTCAATAAACCACAGGATATAGGCTTTCCAATGGAAGGCTATAATTTACCCGCTCTTAACTTAATTGAAAAGCAGATAATTACGCCCAAAAAAGCCAACGGGTTGCGATACAATGGTAGGAGCATATCAGCTACACACTTTAACGCCGAATTGAGATTAACAAAAATTGAACGATTGAGCGAAGTTGCGGCGATTGTAAATGCCAGTACAGAAAATTTTATTATTTGGGTAAAACAAAACGAGGAGGGCGAAGAATTGCGAAGGCTGATACCAAAGGCAATAGAAGTTAAAGGCAGCGACAGCCCCGAATACAAGGAAGAGAAATTATTAGGGTTTGCCAATAATGAATTTAAAGTGCTGATTACAAAAAGTAAAATTGCCCAGTTTGGCCTTAACTATCAAAATTGCCGCAACCAAATATTTGCTTCATTAGATTTTTCTTTTGAGGGCCTTTATCAGTCTATCCGCCGGTCATACCGTTTTGGCCAAAAACAAGAGGTTAATATTTATTTAATTACCACCGATACGATGCTGAACGTAAAACAGGCCATCGACACAAAACAAAAACAATTTGAACACATGCAAGACGAAATGAGCAAGGCAATAAATAATAATTTGTCTGGCAACTTATTAGCAACTGCAATATTTAATACGGAGCGCAAGCAAAATGAATGGTTTGATATTAGGCGCGGCGATTGTGTGCAGCTTATTAAAGACGTTAAAAACGAAAGTGTAGGGTTTTCGATATTTAGCCCACCATTTGCCGAGCTATACACCTATTCATCCCATATTGAGGACATGGGCAATAGCCGAGACTACAACGAATTTTTAACCCAATTTTCTTTTTTGATAAAGGAGCTGTATAGGGTGCTGATGAGCGGACGCAATGTTGCGGTGCATTGCATGGATTTACCAATACAAAAAGGCAAGGAAGGATTTATTGGGCTTAGGGATTTTTCAGGGTTAATATTACGGGCTTTTGAAGAAGCGGGATTTGTTTACCATAGCAGGGTAACTATTTGGAAGGACCCTGTAGTTGAAATGCAAAGGACAAAGGCGTTAGGGTTGTTACACAAACAGATTAAAAAAGACAGCACAATGAGCCGTGTGGGTATCCCCGATTACCTTTTAATATTCAGGAAAGACGGGGAACGTAATAACCCAGTAACAAACACAGGCATACCCGTTGACCTTTGGCAAAAATACGCTTCCCCTGTATGGATGGATATAAATTACGGGAACACCCTACAGGGCTTTAGAAATGGCCGTGATGATAATGACGAAAAACACATTTGCCCGTTACAACTGGATACAATAGAGCGCGCCATCCACCTTTATACAAACCCTGGCGATGTTGTTTACACTCCTTTTATGGGTATAGGTAGCGAAGTTTATCAAGCCGTAAAGATGGGCCGAAAAGCAATAGGTCACGAGTTAAAAGAAAGCTATTACGATTTAGCAGTAAAAAATTGCAAGGCCCTTGTGGAGGCTAAAAAACAAACTACATTATTTGACCTTTTAAAAACAGCATAAACAATGGCAGAAAAATCAAATATTCAATGGACCGATGCTACTTGGAACATCGCCAGGGGATGCACTAAGGTAGACGAAGATTGCAAATACTGTTACATGTACCGCGATAGCTTTGATAACACACGGTACAATCCTTTAGAGGTGGTGAAAACTAAAACGGTCTTTAATATGCCGCTTCATTACAAAGAGACATACAGTAGGGTATGGCACGGTAGGCCGTTGATATTTACTTCTTCCCTTACCGATGTGTTTCACCCGGAAATTGATAGCTATAGGGCTGAAATGTGGGACATAATTAGGAAATGCCCGCACCTTATTTTTCAAATACTTACCAAAAGGCCGGAACGTATTACCGAGCATCTGCCAGCCGATTGGGGTGAAGGGTGGCATAACGTTTGGCTGGGCGCCAGTGTGGGGAGCCAAAGCAGCACACAGCGAATGGTGGATTTATCAATGGTACAAAGCAGGGTGAAGTTTCTTTCGTTAGAACCGTTGCATGGAGAAATTAACTTATGCAAACCAACGGTTGAAGTTGGCGGGGAACATTGGCACATATTGCCTGAGTTTGATTGGGTAATTGTTGGCGGTGAAAGTGGCAATGAAACAGGTAAATACCGCTACAGGCCCTGTGAGCTATCTTGGATAGAAACTATCGTAAAGGATTGTAAAGTTAACCATATAGCTGTTTTTGTAAAGCAGATGGGTACCCACTTAGCCAAGCAATTAGGTATGAGCGACCGGCACGGCGGCAATATTCAAGAATTTCCTTTGGCATTACAGGTAAGGGATTTTCCACTATGCAGGTAGGTTTTTAAGTTAGTCAGTCAGTTTTTAAGCATATCCCCAAAAGAAGATTTAAAGTTGAAACGGAATATTAACTACATCTTGGAAATAAACATGTTCTACGATTGGCTCGAAACGAATCAAGTTCCAAAATCGGCAATTGCATTATGGCATAGTTTGATGCACATAGCAAATAAAGCAGGATGGGAAGAGTCATTCACGGTAGCCATATCAATCATTGAATCTAAAACAGGATTCAAACGGTCTGAACTGTACGAAGCCAGGAATTTACTCACGCAAAAAGGGCGCCTTAACTGGAAGCAACGCGGCGGTAATTTGTGCGCAGAATATGAGTTAATATTCTTTTGTGTCCGTAATACGGACACAAGTGCGGAGGCAAAAGCATACACAAACGGTAACACAAATGGGTACACAAAGCCGACACAAACGGGTACTATTAATAAACTAGACAAGACTAAACTAAATACTTCTAAATCTCATTTGCCGCCAGAGGGCGGCACCTCTGAAAAAAAAGAAATTGATTACTGGAAATTGCTTTGTAAATGCTGGTTTGATTTTTACGAAAAACAATTTTCCGCGCCACCAAGCTTTGACGCAACCAAGGGGAAAGCACTTAAATCCATTGTCACCCGGCTAAAAAAGCTAAGTGCGGCCAAAGGACGGGAATGGACGGAGGAACAAGCCCTTAAATCGCTGGCCTATTTTTTCAAAAAAGCTTGGGAGCATGACACGTGGCTACAAATCAATTTTGAATTGCCGGTTTTGTCTCAAAAATTCGATTCAATCACCAATTCTAACAAAAATGACACAACAAATCGGGGAACTGCTGCCCGCACTGGAAACACCGGGCAGCCTGGTAGCCGCCTCCAACCCCTGTGAGGTGCTGACGGATGAGGAAAAACAATCGGCCATAAACCATGCAGTTATGCAGCTAAAAAAAGCTTACGGCCGCAAAATGGAGCTATTGGGCCAATTCCCGACAGAACAAGAATGGCTTGCCAAAATTGATATTGCCGAAGTGTTACGGTCGGCAAATGAACGCAAAAAATGGGCGTTAGAGGATAAAGCCTACAGGCAACGCGAAAGGGAAAGAGAGCAGAAAAAAGCCGAGGAATTGCGGCGCAGCTGGACCGCAGGCCGATTTTGGGCGGAAATAAAAGCCTATTTCCTCAACGAGTGTGGTCATTTTGTGTACGACAAACAAACAAACGCAGCTTACATACAGGCCCTGTGCTACTTTCTTGCTGCCGACCCTCGATTTGAAACAGAACTGGGATTTTCTTTCCAAAAAGGGTTGTTAGTGATGGGAACCAGCGGACTTGGTAAAACCAAAACGATCGAGGCTGTAAAAAACAACCCACTTTGCCCAATAGCTATTTATTCGCTGATTGAGATAACGGAACGGGTGCGACTGAATGGCTTTTGCGAAATCAACACCGACCGTATTACCCTGCTGGATGATATGGGCAGCGAAACGCCCAGTGTAAAGCATTATGGCACCGACGTGTGTTGGTTTAAGGACTTTGTCGAAAGCTATTACCTGAACAAAAGACCCTTTAACCGCTTGATTATTACGACCAATATCGGCGGTGATGAAATTCAAGAGCGGTATGGGTACCGGGTGCGCAGCCGGATGCGGGAAATGTTTAACAATATCACCATTAAAGGGGACGACCTAAGGGGGTAAGCAATGGAATATGATAATAAAATTATTGGCATCCCATTAAGCGGGGGTATTAATTCCGCTGCCGTGCTTTGTTGGTTTATTGAACAAGGGTTTAAGCCAAAAGAGTTGCATTTATTTTATGCCCATTTTGCGGAGCATTCACCCGATACATTCCAATTTGTTGCCGACCAAGTTCGATACGCTCGTAAACACATTGTCAATGTAAAGGTTAAAATAACCCGAAATAGCGTATTAAGGTTTTTTGAAAATGAAAAAATGATACCTCACCCGACTGTATCGCCTTGTTCAAAAAAGTTAAAAATTGAACCGATGGAACGATATTTTTTTGAAAACGGGGTGCAGGTTGACTTAGTGGGGTATGTGAAAGGGGAACTAAAAAGAATTAATCGTTCAAAAAAAAATACTATCCCTAACCTTTTTTACGAAAAAGATTTCCCTATAAAAAACTTTACCGATGATTGGTGTTTTGAAATTGTTGATAGGCATATAGGCTGGCACCCTGCCATTTACGATTTACGAGACGAAAACGGCAAAAGAGTATTTAAGCACAATAACTGCCTGCCTTGTAAAAACATGCATCTTAGCCAAATGAAAAAAGTTGCATTTTACTTTCCTGAATATATGACAGATGCAATAAAGCTTTCAACGGACTTGCAAACCTATTGGGGCCGTGATGCGCAGGATTATTACACAACTTTTGGCCGAGAAGATTATGAACCAACACAATGCGCCGCTTGTGCATTTGATTAAAACGTAAGCAATGTATGAAATTCGTAAAACCTGCACCAAGTGCAAAGCTGTGGAGGGCGATGTAAAATTTCGGTATGGGGCCAACATTTGCAACCCCTGCAGGGGCAAAAAAGCGGTCAAACTTGCCAAAGCAAAAAAAAACAACCAAACGGAATTTGAAAAAATGTGTGCAGAAGTAAATTTTTTTTAAATGAGAACACCTTTTGACCCCAGCTTGGCCAGCACGTGCGCAATCTGTAAAACCCAAGAAACTAAAGACAACCGGTTTGACCAGGATTACCCGATGTGCAGAAAGTGCCGAAATCAGTATTTGAAATCTAAAAAAGTCTTGACACCGAAGCATCACGAGAATTATGAAACGCCAAAGATTTTTGGCAAGTTAGAAACCGAATTTATTAACCAGCCATTTGGATGGCTATAACCAATAAGTATGAAACACGGCAGTTTATTTAGTGGGATTGGCGGTTTCGATTTGGCTGCCGAATGGATGGGGTGGGAAAATGTGTTTCATTGTGAATGGAATGAATTTGGCCAAAAAGTGTTAAAATATTATTGGCCTAATGCTGAAAGTTTTACCGACATCACAAAAACAGATTTTACAAAATATGCAAACAGAATTGATGTTCTTACAGGAGGATTCCCCTGCCAGCCTTACAGCGTTGCCGGAAAACGAAAAGGCAAAGAAGATGAACGCCACCTGTGGCCCGAAATGCTTAGAGCAATTAAAGAAATTCGACCAATTTGGGTTGTGGGCGAAAACGTTTTCGGGCTTGTTAATTGGGCAAATGGGTTGGTTTTCCACGAAGTGCAAACTGACTTGGAAGCTGCGGGGTACGAGGTTTGGCCGTATGTACTGCCAGCTTGCGGTGTCAACGCTCCCCATAGAAGGGACAGAATATGGTTTATTGCCCACGCCCGATTTGAGCGACAGGCGGTCGGATGCGAGCAGTCAATGGGGGTTGACGAATTACGCAAACAATGGTTTACTCCCAACCCCGAATACGATGGATGCAATGAAACCGAAAACGGACAAAGCATGGGAACGGGAAATAACAGTACAAAGGCCGGGGCGAACGAAGCCAGCGAATTTACGGGACATACCGAACCGTGCGCCGGGGTTGTTACCTACACCGAACGCGCA
>Ga0214173_100150_pt1 | contig 11628 bp, 18 predicted proteins | sample TroBogEpilimnion_34_FD_153011 | JGI IMG/M metagenome (GOLD analysis project Ga0214173, IMG submission 153011) | Freshwater microbial communities from Trout Bog Lake, WI - 25JUL2007 epilimnion | ecosystem: Environmental > Aquatic > Freshwater > Lake > Epilimnion/Euphotic zone | place: Trout Bog... | reverse complement strand
AGTTGGGCTTGTAGCTAAAGCAAGGACCGTACCACTTCCAGTTGTAGAGTAACTTGTACCCCAAGCTGTTCCTGTGCTATTTGCAATACCAGCAGCAGGATAAGTCATTGTTGCGCTATTTGTAACAGTAACTGCGCCAGTTGCGCCTGAAATACTAATGCCAGTTCCTGCAACTAAAGAGGTAACACCAGTATTGGCAATAGTAATAGAGCCAGCAGCATTGGTAATTCCAATCGCTGTACCAGCCGTTAAATTTGCTCTAGTAAATCCTGTTCCGTTACCAATATCTAAAGCACCGTTTGCAGGAGTGCTAGAAAGCCCTGTACCGCCATTGGCAACCCCTAAAATACCAGTAACACCAGTTGTTAAAGGCAAGCCTGTAGCGTTAGTTAAAACACCACTAGCAGGGGTTCCTAATGCAGGAGTGATAAATGTAGGGCTGGTATTAAATACTAATGAGCCTGACCCTGTTTCATCGGTAACTGTTGCTGCTAAATTGGCAGAAGTTGGGGTTTGCAAAAATGTTAGCATTCCAGTAGCTAAACCAGTAACGTTTCCGATTGCCGGAGTAATCGTTGTATTGGTAACACTAGTAATTTGGCCTTGAGCATTTACTGCAAATACAGGGGTTGCAGTTGCTGAACCATAAGTATTGGCAGCCACACCAGTATTAGTAATGCTAAATACATAACCTGTAAGGGTTAAACCTGTTCCTGCAGAATATTGAGTAGAAACGGAGAAATTGCTCCAGTTCATAGCAGTAATGCCAAGAGTACCACCAGGCTGTGCAGAACAATACCAAGCAGAACCAGCTTGTGAACCGTATTCTATAAATACTAATGCGCTGACATATTGCGCCCAAGTTGTAGAACCAGTTGCATAAGTCCATGCGCCAGTATTAACTTGATAAATGCCGTTTTGAGCAGCATTTGTTTGGTTTTTAACCAATACTGTATTACCAGCAACAAGACTTACTCCATCGACTGTTTGCAGCCCTGAAAGAGTAATGTTTGTGCTTAATGTTGCAGCTGTTACTGGATTTTTCCAGCTAATACCAGCAGCATAAGATTGAAGTGTTAAGTAATTAACAATATCAGTTGGATTAGAAGCGTTTGTGCTAATAGTGCCAGTTGTTGTAGCAATATTAGTAAAAACCCCAGTAGAGGGGGATGTCCCACCAATCGGAGAGCTATTTAATGTGCTATTGGTAATAGTTAAACCGGATTGAACAGGATTGGAAGTCGCATAAAACGCTTTCCCCTGACCAATAAAGGTTTGAAAATTGCCGTAAACATCAAAATACGCTTGAACTGGCAGTAGATTTTGGTCTACTGTTGAATTGGGAGCACCCATATTTAATCCTTAATAGGCAAAGCAATTTACTAAAATTACATCGCCAGCAGACATGCTTGCAGCAGCACCAGTTGTTACTGAGTAGCTAGTAAATGTAATTGAAGTTGCAGAGCTTGCTGTTAATTGCAAAAACAAATTGCTTCCGTTAGTTACATCAGCAGCAAATCCTAACCAACCATTAACGGCAGTTGGCAAAGTAATTGAACCTGAAGCTGCTCCACCGCTACCAACTACAATTTTAAATACCATTGTGTTAGAAGCTGAAATAGTAGGATTTGTACCAAATCCACTACCAATCGTAGGCAAAGCAGTAGAAGTAGCAATTAAATTACCACCCATTTGAAACACAGATGGATTAATAACATCGCCTGTTAATGGAGGGCTAAAAAATGTTCCTCCAGGACCTACCAAACCTAAACAAACCCCTTGAGAATTAAATTGAGCCTGAACAGGTACGGTTTGTACAGTTACGGTACTTGCGACTTGATTTGAGCTCATTATGAAATTCCTTCGCCAGGAGTGATTTCTAGGCTAGATGCTGTATCTGCAATAAACCAAGCATTAGGAGGAATACTGCTAAATACTCCTGCTGTATTAGCTGGAATAGTTAAAGTATTGAACTTTGGTGAACCCAATGCAGGAGCAATAACAACAGGAGTAACAGCAGCATCACTTGGCTCTTGTGGTTGCCAAGTAACTCTTACAAGTCCTGAAGTTATATTCATAATGCGATAACCGGAAGGGTAAACATTATTTGCAGATTTAACTTGTACTGCTGATGTACCCACCAAGTAAGTAGCCCCAAAAGGAGCAAATGCTGAGTTATAAGCCATTTTTAACTCCTTAGACTACGTTAGCAGGAATAGGAGAATCTTCGCAAGTTGAAACTTTTAGCAACAAAGAGCCAGCAGTTTGAGTAGCAGATGAGCCAGTAGAGTTTACTAAGCGCACAACTACTTGATTTGCTGTGTTTGTATAAGCATTTCCAATAGAAATACCAGTTACCAAGGCAGCATCAAATTGCGCTTGCACAAAATCGTTTGGCAAAACACCAGGAACAGTCAAAGTTACATCGGCTGTTGTACCTGAAATAGTAGTTGATGGAAGGGTTACTTGAACAATAGATTGGGCAATGATATTGCCACGACAAACAGTAGTCTTAGACATAATTTTTCCTTTAAATAAGGTGATTCAATTATAGGGTATATAAGAAAAAAAGCCACACTTTTTGGGCATGGCTTTTTCCTTTTTACTGCATGGTTACTTAGTATGCACCTGGGCTTAAGTCATATCCATATACATATACATCAACAGTTGCAGTTGCAAAAGCTGTAGAAATGTTTACATAAACAGTCTGAGCAGACAAAGCCGTATTAGGGTTAGTTGCTGAAGAAATGGTTACATAAGATGGAGTTGTTTGGCTTGTCAAAGCTGCAGCTGTCAAAACAGTTGAACCTGTTTTAGCTGGTGCAGTGTAGATGCCCAAGTTTACAGAAGCAACAGATTGTGTAGCTCCTGCGTTGTTTGCGTTAGCAACAACTACAGAAACAGGTACATAAAGTGCGCTGTTGTTGATTTGGACAGCAAAATCTGCTGCTGCTGCTGTTGAAACACCTTTAAGCACACCTAAAACACGCAAAGCCTGTTGGCTGTTGAGGTTTGAGGGATGAGTGGTATTTGTTACTGCTGGTCCTGGATTACTCATGATTTTATTCCTTAAATATTGTTAAAAGGGAAGGGCTTTCGCCCCTCCGTTTATTAGGCTGCTACTCGGCAAGCCAACTCTGGGTAGAGTGGAGCCCAACCGTAGAGAACATCCACACGAGTAGGAATTGAGTCATTGTTAATGGTGTATTGACGAACTACACGCATTGACAGACCGATTTCCTTGTCGCTTGCACGACCAGCAAAATGAACTCCCTCAGGCAATTCCAAGTCAGCCATAGCCATTGTGTAAGCATTACGATGCATAACAATGTTTTGTGGGGAAACGATACCGTTACCACTTGCATTGTATTGTGAAGCAAAGAATGTTACAGCAGCTGTAGAGCTAGATGAAGGAATGCTTACGTTTTGGAACTGACCACCGTAAATAACAGCAGGAGAAACAGTAACAGAAACGCTTGAACCGGAAGCAACTGATACAGCAGACTTAACTACGAATGAACGCAGTTTGTTTGTGCCGTAAGCTTGACGGTTCTGTGGGTTTACTGCGTACACACCAGCAATTTGGAATGTATCACCAGCGTTCAAGTTGATTGTGCCTGTGTTAGCAGCAGTCAAAGTGATTGTGGAGCTAGATGCCCAACCGCTATTCAAGAAACCAGCAGCAGTAGTTGTGTTTACTGAAGCAGTAACAGTAGAAGTTGAGAAGTTACCAAAAGTTTGAGACACGATGTTTTGGTCAAGCTTCCAGTTCATACCGCCTGAATCACGACCCATCAAGCCTTTTTCGTATTGCATGCCGATTTTGTCGTTAGGAACGAAAAGACCTTTCAAGCTATCAACGATAGTTGCTGATGTGAACGGCTCAACGATACAGCTTCTACGACCATCACGAGGAGCACCTTCAGAATCAAGGTAAGCCTGTGCTGACAAGTATGTATACAAACCAGTTGGAGGAGTACCAGCAGTACCAACGATGTTAGAAGTATTCAAAGCTGCTGTAGTTGTGCCGTCAAAGTCAATTTTGTTGGCAATAGCTGCAACTGCTGGCTTAAGGATACGGTCAGAGAACATATCCAAAGACAAAGCTAGGTCCTGCGTTGTAAATTGGGTATCAACGTGGAACTGAGTGCTCAAAGTAACAGGAACTGAAGTCTCGTTCAGGTCTTCTACGTTAAGTGCTGGGCCAGTTGTACCGATGAAACGACCAGGTCTACGAACGTTTACTGTTGCGCCAATTTTTGCGCCAACTACGGCAAATTGGTCATCATAGTTACGGTCTACTTCGGATGTAAATGTTAATTCGTTTTCTAGAACCATCAACGCTTCGTTGGTGATTTTCGAGATAGTTAATAAGGTATTACTCATTGTAATTCTCCAAAAAAATTAGGTTTATCTTATCTTACCAGCCAGCCTAGCAGCTTTCCACTGAGAAGGTGTACCCATAAATTCACCATTGGTGTCTACAAGAACATCTGCGCCAGCTTTGCCACCAGTCAAAGGACTAATAGGACTCGGTGCTTTACTTCTAGAAATATTGGCTTGTTTGGCCTGAGGCTTTTCTTCTGCCTTAGATTCAAACTTCGCTTCCAGTTTGCCTAATTCTTTAAGAGCTTTAATGACAGGCATTGCTGCCAGCTTCTTAGCAAATTCATCGTCTGATGCTAGTGCGTATAGAATTTGTGGTCCTACATCGCTTTCTAGAATGCTGTCTCGTATTTCATCTCTTACGATTACTTTACTTTTCGGCACTACATCATCCCAATCCTCATATTCGGCTTTCGCTTTTTCCAATTTAGCATTCCAGCTATCTTGGTTTTTGCGAGCAGCTTCTTGAGCATCCCTTTGCCTTAAAGCGTTATCAGCACTCCACTTCGCTAATGCTTCTGCATATTCAAAAGCATCATTGAATTGGCTTGCTGACGGTTTACCATCATCATAAACAGGCTGTGTTTGTTGTGCCTGTTGCTGTTGAGGGTTTACCCTGCCTTCCAACTCTTTTAGACGATTTCTAAGTTCAGCAGCTTCGGCTTCAGCTTCCTGAGCCCTTTTGCTTACCTTATCAAATCGCTTATTAAGCTTATCCTTCGGCTTTTCAGCTTTTACTTCTTTAGCTTCTTCCTCTGCTTCTGGCTCACTCTGCGTTTCAATTTGCGCTGGCTCTGAATCTTCCTTTACAGATTCAGCCTCAGGAGGCTCATTGTTATCAGCTAAACCTAATCTTTCTGCATAAAAGGTTGTTGCATTTTCACTCGTTACTACATTTCCTGCTTCTTTTACATCGGCCATGATTTCTCAAGCTCCTAGGTGTATATATACTGCTAAAAATAATTCTTGTCTATTTCTTTGATTCTTTTTTTGATTCTTTTATAGCTGACTTAATAAAGGCTTTTTGCCCTTTTAATTCATCCTTAGACATCCCTTGAAATGGATTGGAAGTTTCTGGTTCATATTTCTTTCCAGCTCTACGAGCCATTTCCTTCATCTTCCATTCTGTTACGTTTGCACCTGTTACTGTTGGCATATTGCCCTCCGATTGTTAAATACCACGTTCTATTGCTTCATCCAATGCAGCTCTTTGGTCTTTTAAATTCATTTGAGCCAAAATCAACGCTAATTGCGCCTTCATTTGTTCAATTTCTTTCTGAGTTTCAGTCTTAATAACGGTATCGTGGGCAATAGTATCAGTACGCAATTCACTGTCAGCTTGTTTAACAGCCAACTCCATCTGCGTTTTCTTAAGCATTGCATTGTCTTTTTGCTCTTCAACGCTTGCACGATATTTAATATCAAGCTGCATGGCTTGAATTTGCTGTTGTAATGCCTGAATTTGCTGTTGGCTCTGCTTAATCATCATCTGAGCCTGTGGCGGAACTTCAGACTTATCATCAATTTGCGCCAATGGGTTAGCAGCTGCAAGACGGTCAGCAATAATGTCCGCACCATGGAAGTCCATGCTTCTAAAGATTAAATCACCAGCTTGCTTCATTAAATCAGGGTCAGCAGGCAGGATTTGCAGTAATTGCTCTAAAGATTCTTGTCTACGAGAAGCATAGCCAGGACCTGTTTCCATCACAATATCGTATTCGCCTACGGTTACATCGTTTAGTACTTTTTCTACCCCATTTTCATCAACAGTTTTAGTGTTAATAGGGGTTAATTCGCCTTTGCCGTCTACTCCGATAATCCGCAATACTCTTTCTTCGCTGTAAACATAAGGAATAAGGTCTAAACAAACCCTTCCGCATTGACGAATAGAACGAGTCAAATTGTCGTAGTAATGGAAATTAGTCATATCGGTTTGCTGTTGCATACCGTTAATGGCTTTTCCTGACTGATTTCCGTTTGGTAATTGGCTTGGGTCGTAAATGCCGACTACTGCCATAAGGTCAGCATTCAAGCCTTCTAATGCTGTAACGATTCCTGCTGGAGGAGGTTCAGGCTGAATACGAGTAGGAGTAGGAGCCATGCGCCCCTCGCTATCCGTTTGTTTATAGCGTAAAACAGGCATGGATTTAATATTTGCCTGATTCCACTCCATTTCATGACCTTCGTCTTGACCTTCAGCCAATAGGAATTTAGCCTTTGGAGCAAGGGCAACGGATTCAGTAAGGGCTGTAGACCAAAAGTTATACATGCGCTGTGGGTCTTTAGCCATACGAGTAAGGCCAAACTTCTTACGTTTACTATCGACAATGAGTTGCTGACCGTAAACAGGAATAACTGGAATGTATTTACCAGCCCAATCTCTTTCCTCAAGCACTTGCATGCCTGTTAATTTAGCCCATTTAATCTGCTTTTTAATGGTTTCACGAATAGAAACAACATAAATGTCTTTCTCAAGCATTTCTGCTTCTGAAGGCTTTTCGCTTTCATAACAGGTTGTGCCATCGGACAATAAAAGCAATTTGGTGCGAGTTCTTACGGTATAAAAGTATTCAGCAATACGAATATCTTCTTTAGTAATCCACTCTGATTGGCTATCGCCTGTGCCTCTAGCGTTAAAACCACCACCATCATCAGCACCAGGATACATTTTCCTAAATGTTTCTTTGCTGATAACTTCGGTAATTAAGCATCTTTCAGCGTCTGAGCCATCAGGTTCTGTGGAATTGGGGTCAAAATAGACCATAAAAGGGTTTTCAATGCGCTTAATGTACAACTCTTGATACATTGACTTTGGGTTTGGGTAATCATGGATGACTCGCCAATAGCCCCAGCCCATACGGACCGCATAGGAAAACGCATTGTCATAGGCTGCATCGGCATCAGATTGGTTTTCAATATGACGCAAGATTCCAGTAATAACTTCAGCTACTTTCTCGTCTGACTCGGTATTCATACCATGAGCCTTCATACGAGGTCTTTGCTGTCTTTGTTGGTTTTCTATCTGACGGCAATAAGCGTCTACTTTGTTGATAGTGAGATAAGGTCTAGATTCAAGCAATCGGCTGTTTTGGATTTCAACAGGCCACTGGTCTCCACCAGCAAATTTTAAGTCTTCTAGGGCTTCAACACGATTATTGGAATCATCATCCGTACAAAATCGTAGGAAGTCTTTTGCAGCGTCTATAACCCCTGATTCATCATCATCAGCGTATTCGGTAGAATAAACACCACCATTGCTTTCAACATTCATTACCATAATGTGTTCCTGTTAGCCCATCCAACTGGAGATACTATAATCCATTGGCTTGCGTTTGACTACTTTCTTTTCCTGAATCATAAGCCCAATATATCTAAAAGCATCGGCTCCATGGGAATATTGGTCATGCAAAGGATTCTTGCTAAATGCTTTTGTATCAGGGTCTACATCGTACCGATAATGTCTTAAGCAATTTAATCCTGCTTCGGTCAGGTTTTTATCAAAATAACATGCGCTAAATATTGTTCTTGCAGCATTAATAGAATCAGCAATAGGGGTACGTTCAATAATCTTTACGTTATAACCAGCTGCTCTGACGATTTCCTCAATACTTCTGCCATTAGAAGCCAAAGTCCTATTTTGAGCATCATGGGGCAAATACAGAGTGTCGTATACATAACCAAAAGTCTGCATTCTAGCCAATATTTCACTAATAACAGTCTGATTGACCTCCATATACCGGAGCAATCGAGTTTCCATTCCTACAAATTGAACGAACCAAATCGCTGTTGAGTCCGCCCAACCAATATCAAATACAGCATGAACTGGCTTGATAGGGTCATAAGGCACATTACATATTCTGCCATCTTGCTCTGCCCTATTCATTTCTTTGGCAAAAATAGCTCCATCAATCGTAGAACGAGTAAAGCCTTCCCAAACGTTCTGATAAGCCTCAAAGTCCCTATTCATTAAGGATTGACGTTCTAAATCCAATACCGCAGGAAACCAGTTATTGTCAGACCAGTTTACCTTTTGAACTATTGCGCCATCAGGAGGGCTAATTACAAAGCGTTTGTATGTCTCATCGGTTGGCAGCTCTGGGTTAAAAGTAATCCAAATTTCGCTGTTTTCTTTACGAATCGTAGGAATTAAAACATCCCAGGAATGGGCCGTAACGTTATTTGCTTCCTCTACCCAGCAATAATCGATGCCTTCAATAGACTTTAAACCGTTGATATTGTTTTTTATGCCAGCAAAAATGAATTCTGTGCCATTTATGCCTCTAATAGAGGTTTGAGTAACCTCATAATGCCCTTGAAGGCCAAGGTTATAGATTTGGTCTACTAGCAGTTTATGGACAGAATCTTTAATTGAGGTCTGAAACTCACGAGCACATAGCACTCGAATGGTTCTTGTTGCTCCCATACAAAGAAGAGCTCTAGCTACAGAATGAGATTTTCCTGCACCTCTTCCGCCATAAAGCACACGATAACGGCTATGCTTTGGCTCGAATAAGCACTTTAATTTGGCTGGAAATTGAGGCCAAATGATGCCGTTATTGTCCCTCTTTGTTTCCATTAGGCTCTACAAACATTAAGTTGATGCCTTTTACGAGCTCTTTTCCATCAGGACCACTAATTTCTTGTTTTACCCTGTCAGAATAGTTCTTAGGGAATCTAGCAGCCATAGACCTAGACCATAATCCAGTGTTTATACGTTCTCCATCCTTATGCTCAATCAAGTAAGCATGGGCTGTTTCTTCCCACCAAGCTTGTGAAAGTGCATGTGCATCCTCCAAGGCATGACGAAAGTCTTCATGCTCATCTCTCCATCTGCATAAAGTTCTATATGAAACAAGGAGTTGCGCTGACATTTGCTCAAAAGATTTTCCAAGCATACCCAACTCTATGACCTTATCGCAATAGGATGGGTCATAGACGGTAGGTCTGCCGAAAGGTTTCTTTTCTTGGCTCATTTAGAGTTTATTCTGCACTCGCTTCAATGGTTGCTTCAGCAGGCACTTCTGCAGGAGCTGTTTGTGCTGCTACTTCAGCATTTGCTTTCATGATAATGCTGTCATGCAGTTTTTGCACTAATTCCATTGGAAGCTTACGCAATCCAGCAAGGATTAGCTCTAATTCAGCAGTTGTATGCTCAAAAGTTACTTTGATGTCTTTAATGTCCATTATTTCTTTCCTTTTTTAACAGTTGATTTCTTTGCTGCATTCTTTTCTGCATAAGCAATCGCAACGGCTTGTTTTACAGGTTTGCCTGCTTTTACTTCGGTTTTGATGTTTTCTTTAAATGCTTTAGGACTTGCTGATTTTTTGAGTGGCATGATTATTTACACTTCCAGTTTTTAAGTGATGCTTTGGCTCGTTCTGCTGGGCCTTTAGCGTTTTTAACAACACCTTCCATCCTTGCACAAAATGACTTTTTACGGCCTTCGTCAGCTTTTGTCTTTGGATTTGGGGCAGGGGCTTTCAAATTACTACCATTTTTGGCATTGTATTCAGCCCTACCTTTGGCAGTCATTCCTGCGCCTTTTTCGGTAGGATTGTAGGTTTTGCCTTTACCTGTAGTCTTATGAGGAATAGGCTTGTCATGTTTTTTGGTAGCCATGATTATTTTTTCTTAGCAGTTTTAGCTGATTGTTTAAAGGCTGCAGCAGTTGGTGCGCCTTTAGTGCCAGGCTTACGCATCTTTTCGACAGGCTTGCCTTCTGCCTTTTCTTTCTTGATGCGTTCTTGTTTTGCATGAATATTTGCATAGAGTCCAGGTTTAGTTGCCACTTTTTTGCTCCTTGTAGTTGCCTTTTTAAGGGCTGGTTTAACTTTTACTGCTGGTTCTTTCTGAAATTCTGCCCATGACTTTAATATTTCATCCGCAGTCATAGATTGCGGTTTTTTAGGAAAAGACGTAAATGGTCTTGTTTTAAGCCAATTTAATAGTTTTTTAAGCATTAGAATCCTCCGCAAAGCAAACGTCTTGCCAGCTCATAACAAGGTATTTAACCCCATTTTCATAGTAAGGAAAGTATTTAAGATATTCCTCGCCTCGGTCATCGTTCATAGTGCCAAAGCGAATTCTTGCGCCTACTTCGATGGGCATATCTTCTCTGCGACCACCGGATAGTTTCTTGCCAGGGCCAACAGCAACAACTGTACCCATGTTTTCTACTTCTTTATTATCAACAATAATAATGCTAGAAAGCTCACGCACGTCAGGTTTGACTACGATTTTGTCTGCTAATGGCTTTAATTTCATGATTTTTTAGGCCTTCCTGGTTTCTTTTTTGGTTGTTCTTCATGAACAGTAAAAGTTAACCCAGTAGTTATGGCTTCAATTACATGGTTTTTCAAGGGTTGCCATTCCCCACACCAATCGTCATTCGATTTGTTTTGCACAATAGGAAAACGCTTGCAGATGCCCATTCTTTCCCCAAAAGAAAAAAATCGACATAAATTACAAGTATCTTTATGCTCTTTTATAGCCACAGTTTCTCCGATTAATTGTGGTTAGAGAACCCCTAGTTTACCTTCACGTGCTAGGGGTTTTCGTTTTACATAGGGTCTTTTTCGTATTTATCTTCAGGTGCGTATGCTGTGCGCTTGTGCTCATAGCAAACACCTTCGGTACGACCAGTATTGAACTGGTGGTCAGCACCAATAGCATCTTCTTTACCCATCGCAACACCACCACGATGAGATTTTTCCATGCGTTCACCAGACATATCTGCCTTGCTTGCGCCTTTAGGTACTACTACACCCTTTGCTGGAATACCAGCAGTACTATTTGGGTCAGTTGTTTTTCCCATTTTCATCATTTTTAATTCCTTTTTTAGCTAAAAAGACTGCAAAAGCGCAGTTTAGTTATTTTGCCTTATCCATTACCCATGTCAAGCATTTTAATTAAGCGTATAGCAGCATCAACTGAGTCTATTCTGCTAATTGCTCCACCTCGCCAATTTTGCATAAATTTGACTTGGCTCTCGGTATAAGGTGCTTTGTCATTTCTTTTAATTTCACAAAGAACGCTATGTTTTTTGTAACCAATCAAAATATCTGGGCAGCCTTCGCCAACTCTAGAAAGGTTTAAAACAGAAGCCCCCAAAGCAATAAAGGTATGAATTATTTGGCTTTGGTTCTCATCAACTCGTTTACGATAATTAGTCATTTAGCAATGCCTCAGTTTTCTCAACAAGCTGCTCTGGTGAATACCCCCAATATTTAGTGAATCCTTTA
>Ga0214173_100145_pt1 | contig 11806 bp, 10 predicted proteins | sample TroBogEpilimnion_34_FD_153011 | JGI IMG/M metagenome (GOLD analysis project Ga0214173, IMG submission 153011) | Freshwater microbial communities from Trout Bog Lake, WI - 25JUL2007 epilimnion | ecosystem: Environmental > Aquatic > Freshwater > Lake > Epilimnion/Euphotic zone | place: Trout Bog... | reverse complement strand
GACGCCTCTGTCGTTCAGCAAATCCCCACATTTATTACCCTAGCTGAGTTTGAAATTGCCCAGCAGATCAAGACGCTCGGTCAAATTGAAGTCGCGCAGGGTTATATGGAACCGAATAATCCGGTTATCCCCAAGCCCGCGCGTTGGCGCAAAACTGTGTCCATGAGCGTTGTTGACTCCACGGGTGAACGTGTTCCGGTGTACCTTAGAAAGTACGAATACCTTACCAATTACAACGCAGAAAGCCCATCGGGTTTACCCTTATATTATGGGGATTATGACTATGATAACTGGTATGTTTCACCAATCCCTGACCAAGCTTACCAATTTGAAGTCTTGGTTTATCAGCGTCTGCAACCACTGTCTTCAACGAATCAGACGAATTGGCTGACCAATAATGCGCCAAATGCGATGTTATTTGGCACGCTTTTACAAGCATCTATTTACGTCACAAACGATGCTCGATTGCAGTTATTCCAACAAAAATACGACGTGGCGATGCAAGCCTTGAAAGCAGAAGACGTGGCTCGTGTGGGCGACAGATCGGCTATCGCTGTGGATTCCTAGAGGTAATTATGACGTCATACGTTAATCCATTGACCGGTCAGACCATTAGCCCTTCACAGGTGGGCTATGAGGCGCTGACAATATCGACGAGCACAGTGCTTAACTGGCCTATCAACAGCTCATACACCACTGACACGCCTACCGTTGCGGCAATTATGCAGGTGACGGCAACTGCCGTAGGGCTTGATCTGCTCATGCCACCGGCTAATCAGGTGTCTACTGGTCAAGCGGTCTTAATTGAGAACGTCGGTACGATTCCTTTCACAGTAACGGACAACTCAGGCAATACTATTATTGTCGTGAACTCCACGCTAGCGCAGTATGTATTCCTGACCGATAACTCCACGATAAATGGAATTTGGTCAAGCATCGGATTTAATGCAAGCGGCTCATCGTCTAGCGCTGCTGCGCTTGCAGGTTACGGTCTTGAGGCTATTGGCAACACGCTTAATACGGTTTTCTATGAAGGCACAATCGCTTCAAGCACAAGCCTTACTTCAACTTATCAGTCCCAGTTTTTGGTTTGGACGGGCGGTGTAGGAACGATTACATTCCCATCAAGTGCATCGGCAGGCATAGGTAATGGCTGGTTTGTTGCCCTAAGAAACGGCGGCACGGGTACGCTCACTTTGACGCCATCCGGCACCGATACGATTGACGGCAATTCTAATAAGCAAATCAACCCGACCGAGTCGTTGGTGATCGTTTCCAACGGCACGAACGGATGGTCAACCTTTGCTTATGGTCGCAATAACAACTTCATTTACACGCAGTTGGCAATTGGCGTGACTGGTGGCACATTAACCCTGTCGGCTGCGCAATATGCCAACGTCGTGCAGACCTACACAGGTACGCTTACATCCAACCAGATCGTCATTCTGCCTTCTACGGTGCAGATTTACTACGTTGAGAATTCAACTAGCGGGTCATACTCGTTGACCTTTAAGACCTCATCGATGACAGGCTCAACAGTATCTGTACCCCAAGGCCAGACGCTTACTATTATTTGTGATGGCACGAACGTATATAACGCCTCAAGCGCTGCGGCAAGTTCATTAACCACGCTGACAATTAACTCAGGCTCGGCGACCAACCCGTCGCTAAACTTTTCTGGCGATACAAACACCGGTTTTTACCACCCGGGTTCAGGTCAGCTCGGTTTTGCCCTATCTGGTGCAAATGCCATGACGCTTAATAGCTCGGGGTTGACAGTTGTGAATGGTATTAGCGGAGGTATGTTTTGACTAAGCAAGTCCTGTCGCTGAAGATACCTCCCGGTATTCAACGGGACGGTACGATCCTCGATGCGCCGTCTTATGTCGATGGCTCATGGGTTCGTTTTCAGCGTGGTCGTCCTCGCAAAATGTGGGGTTATAACGCCATTTTCCAGAATGCTACAGGGGTTTCCCGTGGCATGGTGATGAGTTCATATAACGAGGTCAACTACGTCTACTCGGGCTATAACGGTGGACTTCAGTATTGGTCAACAAGCAATAACGGTGGCGTGGGGTCTGGCCCATACCCCATCACGATGTCTGGGTTTACATCTAGCCCAAATAACTTATGGCAGTTTGACATTGGATATGACTCCAACGGCGGCGGAGCTACAACAATCGTTGCGCACCCCGGTCAGAACCTCAATGACATTAGTAGCACTGTCGATACCCCGGTGTTGTACGGCACATTTCCCGGCGGATCGTTATCTGAGGTAGGTCAATTTACCGCCTCCGTAGCGCTCACAAACGGCACAAATACTGGCGTGATTACGGGTGTGAATGGATTGGTATACCCCGGACAGTTAGTAATAGGCGCAGGGTTCGTCGCTGGCACAACGGTAACCCAAGCCATCGTAAATAGTGGCAATACTGACCTGACATTTTCAAATAACTATACAGGCACGACTGGCACTGAAACATTGACATTCGATAATCAGATTAGTGTGTCAGGTGGGTGCTGCATTATTTATCCTTATTTGTTTGTATACGGCAATAATGGATTGATTCAGAACTCGTCGGCGGGTAATTTTCAGAACTGGGTGGCAGCAGATGCGAATGCGAACAACGTCGCTACTGGCAAGATTGTTAAGGGTATGCCTCTGCGTGGCGGTACTACTTCCCCTAGTGGCTTGTTCTGGTCTTTGGACAGTATCATTCGGGTTTATTACAACCCAGTCTCGGTAGGCTCAGGCTCAACCACCAGTACGACGTACTGGGGTTACGACCTGATTAGCTGCCAATCATCACTACTTTCTTCATCCTCCATTATTGAATACGACGGTATTTTCTACTGGTGCGGTACAGACAGATTCCTTTGCTACAACGGTATCGTGCAGGAAATGCAAAACACGCAAAACATGAACTACTTTTTTGACAATCTGAACTATGCTCAGCGTCAGAAAGTATGGGTATCAAAAGTGCCACGTTGGGGTGAGATTTGGTGGTTTTACCCTCGAGGCGATGCTACAGAATGCAATGACGCCATTATTTACAATGTGCGTGAAAAGACTTGGTACGATGCTGGTCAGGCGCTAGGCGCAAGACGCTCCGCAGGTGTGTTTACAGAAGTGTTCAGATTCCCCGTTTGGGCAGGCAATGATGAGGATACTAACGGGAACACTATCTTGTGGCAACATGAGACAGGTGTAGATCAAATCTACCAGAACACGCAAACAGCAATTCAAAGTTACTTTGAAACCAATAGCATCGGGTATAACACGGGTGGACCGGGGCTTTCCCGCCAGACCGTGCAAGGTCAAAACAACTGGATGAGAATAGAGCGTGTTGAACCTGATTTCATCCAGTCCGGTGAAATGGACATCTACGTTACTGGACGTAGTTATGCGGATGATAATGATCAGGTGAGTGGTCCGTATCCGTTTGACCCCACGACGTTAAAAGTTGATATGCGTGAGCAGCGCCGTGAGCCTAGATTAAAGTTTAATAGTAACGTCGTAGGTGGCGATTATCAGATGGGTAATGTTTTAATATCCGCTGAAATCAGTGATGTTCGTGGTACAGGTAACCCATGATAGTCTATGATCCCCGTGGGCATGACTGGAATCATTGGTGCGCTCGCATGAATGAGTTGTTTGCGGCGAACCAGCTCGGCACGGTGCCAGAGGATCAATGGCGCAGCTGGGCGGAAGGTATGTTAGGAATTGGGTATTTTAATAGTTCTGCCGTTGCAGACCCTAGGTTATTTAGTACTTGGCAAGAATGGGCAGAACGTATGGTAGAGGCAATGACAGTGTTGCCTATTACAGGTAAAGGCTGATTATGGCATGGTCACAAGTTCAATCTGGCGATGGGAGCACTTATTACGTAAGTGATACGGGGGAGACGTCCAATGACCCGTCCGTGATGAGTAATCAGAGCTTGGCTTCACAGCCTGTTACTGCGCAAAATGTTGCACAGGCATACCAACAGGTAATGGGTACAGCGCCAACGCAGGATTGGATTAACCAAACCGTTTCGGCATATAACGATCCAAACGCTACTGTGGGTAATGTCATTCGTGACACCGCTACGGCAGCATCTGCAAGCGGCACGCCGTTTACCAATACTGCGGGTGATCCAAATAGTTTTGCTGCTGGCGCTCAATATTATCAAAACCAAGGGTACATACCCGGTGGCACTACATATGAAGGCGTGCCTACTTCATTTGTTGACCCGAAAACAGGTAAAGTAGTTGCTCAATATGGTGTAACACAACAGGATCAAGGCGGTACGCCAACGTCTTATGCATCTAGTCAATTTCAGTGGAACCCATCAAGCTCAGTTCCACAAGGATATACCACAGCTTTAGCTATTCCACAGACCGATTACAACACTGGTCTTTTGGATGCGCTTAAAGGTGTTGGAATGGTGGCAGCCACTATCGGAGGCGCTGGTGCGCTTGATGCTCTCGGCGGAGCAGCGGCAGCAGGTGCAGGTACGGTTGATGCACTAGGTATGACACCGGGGGCATATGACACCGCCGGCTTATTAAGCAGCAATGTTGCTGGTACAACAGGCGGCGTGGGTTCGGGAATTAGTTCGGCGTATATGCCAGCAACTTCACTAGCCAATGCGCCATCTAGCTTAACAAATCTTGGGCTAGATATGAGTTCTACGACAGGTGCCGGCAACCTTTCAACTATTACCCAAATGGCGCAAGAAGGAGCACCTTGGACAACTTCAGCCGGTATGGGTGATGCGTTAGGCACCGGTGTAGGGGTTGGATCAGGCGCTGCTGCAGGATATAACGCAATTGCGCCAGAAATTGCAAAAGACGTTGCTAGTTGGGGCATTGACCCATTAACAGGCGTATCTACGCTTGGGACTACTCTCTCGCCATTGACGTCTTCCGGCTTACCTATTGATACTTCTGCTTTAAGTAAGCTTGCGCCATCAGCTTTGAAAGCTTTAACTAGCGCTCTTACAAGTTCTGGCGCATCCAGCCAAGGATCGTCTGGTCAAGGCGCATCAGGTCAAGGGTCATCTAGTCAAGGTTCTCAATCTTATAGCGCAAATGGCCCTTGGAACAACAACGGCAATCCGTTGCAAGCTACCGAATTGACTTGGTCACCAACTGCAGAAAAACCCATTACAGCAGGGGATGCAAATTTACAAATGTTACTTCCTAACTTAGACCCCAGCTTGATGCGTCAGTTTGCCATGAACGGCATGATCCCCTCTGGTGTGGGCGGTCAATCTTCAGTAGGCAATACTCAGCAGCCTAGCTATTACACCTATGGCTCACCAGCTCAAACCACGCAATTCACGACCGCTCAAACGCCCTTATCAATTGATAAGAATTCAATCCAAAGCGGTATGGCAGGTTATGCAGGTGGGGGTGGTGTCTTAGCCTCTTTCAGAGATGGAGGTCAGGATCATGTACCCGAGTTTATTACTGGCGCAACTGGTCATTATGTTAAGGGACGCGGCGACGGTCAGGCTGATTTAGTGCCTGCAATGCTCGCATCCGGGGAATTTGTCTGGGATGCAGATACGGTTTCGGCTTTGGGAAATGGCGATTCAGATTCTGGTGCGGCTGTTTTAGATGGAATGAGGAAGGCAATTAGAGCACATAAGAGATCAGCTCCGCTTGATGAAATACCGCCTAAAGCCAAGTCCCCATTACAATATATGAAAGATGCTGAAAAATACATTCAGAGGGATGAATGAAGAAATGTGAAAAACTTGCAGAGGCAAAGTTAAAAGGCTTTGTTCGCTATTTTACGGAAAGACCTTGTAAAAAAGGTCACATCTGTGAACGACTTGTTTCTGATCGTTCTTGCGTAATGTGCAATGTTGAAAAAGCACAAATAAAACGTGATGCAATGTCTGCTGAAGATAAATACAAAAAAGGATTGAAATATAGATATCTTCAAGAAAAATGGCTGCAAACTGAAAATGGTAAAAATAGCAGAACTGCAACATCAAAAAAATATTACCAAAACAACAAAGAAAAACTGTCAGATTGTCGTAAGGAATATAATAAAAAAACTAATAATTTTCATTCCATACAATGGAAAAAAGAAAATCCTGAACAAGTTTATGCTGCTACGGCTAAACGTCGTGCTGCAAAACTTCAACGTACACCATCTTGGTTAAATACTGGGCATTGGCTGGAAATTGATTCAATTTATGAATTGTGCAATGCATGGCGTAGCATAGGATTTGATTACCACGTTGATCATATTGTTCCATTGCAAGGAAAAAATGTATCTGGATTTCATGTTCCTTGGAATTTACAAATCATCCACGCTAAGGAAAATCTTAGCAAAGCAAATAGGGTTTAATTATGGCTGGCGTCGGACTTAGCTCAACTTACACAACACCTGCTGATATCGGTACTGCAGGGTCAACCAGTAGCGGATCGCTGACACAGGGTGCAGCACTGCCCAATATTACTACGACGCAACAGCAGGCAACTGCAGCGCCTAGTTGGTACACGGACTATCTTCAGAATATTGCCCAGCAGGGCGCTCAAGCAGCACAGAATGCCCAGTTTATCGGTATTCAGCCAATGCAGCAACAGGCGTATAACCTCGCTCAGTCTAACGTAGGTAATTACCAACCGACGTTGAACCAAGCTACCGGCGCTTTAGGCTCATCAATTAACGCTACCTCGCCGTTAAGCGCTGCGCAGCCTTACCTCAGTTCTGCCGCCAATCCGACCTACAACACCGTCAATCAATATATGAATCCTTACGTCAATGACGTGGTTTCGCAGATTGGTAATCTGGCTGAACAGAATGTAATGAACAACGTCGCTCCGCAGACAACTGCGGGGCTAGTGGGTACGGGTCAATTCGGTTCACAACGCGGTGCTCAGGCATTGGCATCAAACTTAGGTCAATATGGCCAACAGACTACTGCCCTACAAGCCAATGCGCTGAACACTGGGTATCAAAATGCCATGACCGAAGCGCAAGCCCAAGCTGTGTTGCAGGGTCAGTTAGGTCAAACAGCAGGCTCGTTGGCGTCACAAGGTCAACAGAACTTAGCCAATGCTGCGCAAATAGGCGGTCAATTAGCCACCACAACGCAGAATTTAGGCTTAGGTGATGTCAATGCCCTAGATACGCTTGGCACACAACAGCAGCAGATTTTGCAAGCCCAGCAGCTATTTCCGCTGCAGATGGCTCAAGCTGAAGCTGGATTGCTCCAAGGCGCTCAGATTCCTACTTCTGTATCGTCTACCTATACAGGCCCAATACCGGGTGCTTACCAGAATTCGCCGTTGTCTCAAATTGCTACGCTCGGCAGTACGATCGGTGCAATAAGCAACACGCCGTTCGGTCAGGCGATTGGGAATGCTGTAGGTAGTTATTTTGGATCAAATACAACCCCAACATTTAACAGTCTAGATCCTTACAATACGACGACAGCTGGTCAAACTACTGCAGATTCGATGCTAAATAATCCGTCCACGTTGTTTACCAATACATCTGGATTGTCTCCTTCAAATGCAAGCTATTTAACAAATAACGGCTTTGGTTCTGGGTTAAATTTAAATAACATACCGGCTTCACCTTCTTATATTGGTGTTGGCGACTAAGGAATAAATTATGGCAACTGGCGCACTTCCTACAGCACCTACAATGATCGGCACCGATCCGGATGCTCAGAAAGAATACTTTGATGCCTTAAACCAGGCTTTAAAAGCTCTTGAAGGACGACAAGAAACGAACTGGTGGAATGTAGCTGCTGGTTTTGCTAAGCCTACTCGATCAGGGTCTTTTGGGGAATCCCTTGGTAATGTTGCTGAGACTCTAGGCAAACAGCAAGAAGAGCAAGAAGCACGTGCTCCTGCCATTGCTCAGATGCGTGCTGCACTGGCTGGTCAGAAATTTCAAACCGCCCAAGAAGTCGGCGCTCAGAACATATTACTCAACGCTTTAGGCGGTCAGAACCTAGGCGAAGTAGCCCAGCAATTCGCGACTCCCGAAGGCGCTATCGCAGACCCTTCGTTAGTTATGAGATTAGCTCGTGCGCAGCAGCTCACCCCGCCGGGTACTAGGGCGGCTGAGCAGTTGAAAGGGTTGATTGACACGCAGATGAAAATGCTAGACTTCGGTATCAAGTCTAACACCCTCACTAACGACCAAATAAAAACCTACAACGAAGGGCTAAAGACGCAGTTTCAAACGGGTATTACTCCTATTTTACCCAACGTGGGCGGTCGTCAGCCGCAACCCGCTACGGCTGCGCAAGCCCCCGCGGTTGGGCAACCCGCTACAAACACCACGCAGGTCGCTGCGCCCAACACCATAGTACCACGGGAAGCAGTGGTCAACGCGCTTACTAATATGTATGACCTGAAGTCAGACCAGCTTTCCTCCAGCCGCTCTCGTGAAGAACAGCAGGCTCTTTATGACCGTTGGAAAGCGGGCGATAAGAGCGTCTTCACGCCCGTTAATCCTGCGGATTACCCAGACCAAAAGGTGTTCCACGCTAACGCCTTAGATGTCCCTCGCGCTGTACCCGAGAAATTCATGAACTCGCTGGGCTGGTACCGTCCTAATCCGGAGAAAGATCCCGTTCACTACGAGCCTATGAAGCCGGGGGCGGTTTCTGGCGCGGTGGAGAATAAACCCTCCGCATTAGTGCCTGAGTCGGCGCAAAAAGACATACTGGCTCAAAAAGAATTTGAGCGTCAGCAATTAGAAAAAGCTGAATCAGCTAGGGAAGCACCCGCCGCCGATTCGCTCAAAGAGCTAGCGACTATTAAAGAAGGCGACCTAGCCGATAACCGTGGAGTGTTTAAAACTGCCACTAATATATTGAATGACCCCAAAATGGAGGATGCCTTCGGTCTGTTGTTTAAGCAGCCTGGGGTGGCCTCGGGTCTTGCTACTATGGCTAGGGACGGAGTAAAAGTTGGTCCTTTCGGTCTTTCGGTTGACGTGTATGACGGTCTGATTAAACAGCTCAGCCCATACCAGCAGAACAAGCTCCGCCAGCTAGACATGGCGCTCAGCCAGATCTTCGTTCAAAAAGCGCAGGCAATGAAGAGCGCTTTTGGTCCACAGATAAGCAACGCTGACATTATTAAAGAAGAAAAAACCATGGCGAGCGTGCGCGACCCGGTGAACATTATTAAAGGGTTCATCCTGCGTGAAAACACTCGAAATGACCATCGTTTAGATTTGAGTCGAGCCTACCATGACTACATAAATAAGACCTCCGGCACTACCGATAGGCCTTATAAGTTTTTGTCATCCCCCGAATATAGACGGATAAATGACGACTACAACACTCGCTATAGCGATATTTCCAACATCATTTCAAATTCGGTGCAATAATGAGCGACGATCTTCAAGAGTCAATCAACCGCATGAATAAACTGGGTGGAATTTATTCCGACCTAGCGGCAGGAATGTCTCAACCCGCGCCGGAGTCCTCTACGCAGGCCGTTACGCAGGTCGCTACACCACCGGTGCAGGCTGCTGCTCCCGCTAGTAGCGCTCCGAGTGCTCCCGCAGCGGGCGGCGTAGGCCAGGCGCTAAACACACTTAACGCTTTGCCTGATATCGCTGCTACCGGGCTGGGAGCCATGGCAGGCAGCAAAGTAGCAAAGGCTTTCCCAGACTACGTCGCACCAGAGGCTGCTCCTAACCCTGCGCAGCTCGCTAGAGATGAATGGCTAAAAAATCAATCTGCTCATCAAGCTGGTATTCAAGATTATGAATTGAAACTTGATGCATTAAAGCGCCAGTCGGATGACCTCGCGCAGCTGCACTTGATGGAAAAGAATGATCTTGAAAAAGCTCGTAACGCTTATATTGAGGAAAAAATAAAAGCTAAAGCGCCGTCGGGCGAGGCTCCCCAGAAAATTGTTTTACCCGATGAGCATACCCGCCAAATACAGGGGACCGGAAGCGCCGCGCCGGATACGGTCACGGGTAGGGCGAGCCAAACCGGCTACCAAGCGAGAACTCAAGAAATTGCGGAACACGGTGCGGCGGGTAAAACCGGCTTAAAAGCGTTACAAACCGAAGGGCTGGTCAAGCCCGGCGGCATCACCCTGGAGTTCCCAGGCATTACGGCCAGCAGCCCTATGGGGGTGCTCGCCCCAGCGCCTATGCAAACCGAGTTTGACGCGGCGTATAAGAAAATTATCGAGTCCTCCATACCGCAAGAGCAAAAGCTGGCAATGCTCAAAGATCTTTACCAAGAGCAGAAAACCGCAGCCGGTAGCGCGGCCAGCGCTAAAAAATCTGCTGAAAACAAGCTCCTCGAGCATATCAACTCGCGAGAAGCCCAAATCACGCCCCTGGAGCGAGCCGCTTTGGAGGCTCAGCAGAAGTTTGAAAACTTAGGGGGGCATGCCGCGGCGGCGGCTGACTTGGCTGCCGAGTCGCCCCTCGCTAGGGTTATCTCTAAGGTTAAGCCCTTACTAGGACCATTAGGCGGGGCGTTAGCTGCGCGTGATATCTACAAAGGCTACGAGGCCGGGAAAGCGGGTAATCAGACTCAAGCCTTGAGCAAATATGCGAGCGGGTTGGGCGGGGCGTTAATGATGATTCCAACCGCGCCCACTGTTGTTACAGGAGCAGCAATTACGGCTGCGGGCGCGGGCAAAGACCTGTATGACTACTACATGTCTTTACCTCCCGCAAAGCAAAAAGAACTCAACGAACAGCTCGCCATATCATCCGGAGCGTACTGATTTAATCTCCTTGAGACCGCAGGGTCTTTTTATCCCCGGCTAATCACCGGGGATCTTTTTATGCGTGTCCAGCCTCTCCAAACAATAGGATGTTCATCTGGTTGAAGTTGTGTTTAGCTTCCAGAATCCCGTTGTCATGTCCTTCTTGATAGGCTGTCCAAATCATCTTAGCGATGCGGTTTATGTGAGTGGTTTGTCCCAAATCAAATAAGGTCGCATTAGCCTTGATGACGTCATAGTCTAGGTGAAATTCCTCTCCGCACATCTACGATAATCCTCCAGAGCTTTAGCCACCTCATGGTTGAGTGATTTAACAAGTTTGACGCACTCAACACGCTCTTCACGCATAGCTTCAATACGGACGAATGCTTCAATTTTACGAGCATATTCCAGAATGTCCACTTCGTCTGCGTACATACCATTTGGATCGTCGCTTTTAACGTAAAAGAATATTTGTTTGATTTGATCGTCACTCAGCATTTTTACCTCGCATAGGTTGATATTTGTTTTTGATAATCCAGAACTGCAATAGGTGATGGAACATCCCAAAACCTTTTGTCAATTCGTCCTGCGTCCATTCTTTGATCACAACTAAATTGGAATTTGTTCGGGAGACGAACACATTAGCACATACAGCATCAGGCATACCAAGACCCACACGGTACGCCGCAAGTTGCATCAGGTGCTCGTCATAGCCCACTACTTCTTCTGGGTCGCTAAACTCTTTGGTTTTGATGTCAAGGACGATTCCTTTGGAGTGAAGGTCGCACTTCCCGCCGAACCCAAGATCATGGGCAAAGCTTCGCTCTGCGATCCATTCTTGATGTCCATACTTTTGCCGGATTTTCGCCGATGTTGTAGCAACCTCAACTGGATATTGACCAAGACCTTTCCCCTCATAAAAACCTTGAATGGCTTCGTGGATTTCGGTGCCTTTATCTGCTGCGGCCTTACCTTCCTGTTTTGAATCATGCATGATACGTTCGATGTATTCATCTTCCGTCTCAGTAGGATTCCTAGGCAAGGTAAGCGCCGCCATCAGGACTTGACGCTGCAACCATTGGATAAGCGCAGGCTTTGC
>Ga0214173_100142_pt1 | contig 11876 bp, 1 predicted proteins | sample TroBogEpilimnion_34_FD_153011 | JGI IMG/M metagenome (GOLD analysis project Ga0214173, IMG submission 153011) | Freshwater microbial communities from Trout Bog Lake, WI - 25JUL2007 epilimnion | ecosystem: Environmental > Aquatic > Freshwater > Lake > Epilimnion/Euphotic zone | place: Trout Bog... | reverse complement strand
TGGGGACCCTGCTGATCGTTGTGCGTCCTGTTCTACAAGGTCAACTATTTCAGTCGCTGCCCTATCCGCCTGTTCCTCTGCGTCCATATTTGGTACGTTACGTTTGCGTCTGGGTGTTCTCTTAGTTGTTATCGATGTGCATGACTCTTGTTCAAGTCTGGATGTGTCTCTGTCATCTGCCTGAGTAGCTGAGGGATCCGTTGTCTGATGCTCCAGCATGCAGGTCTCTTGCACCCTGCGCCGATTGCGTCGCTTTTGTACCTGCTGTTGGTGCGTACCCGGAGGGGTGACTGTATCTGCGCCTTCCCAATTGCCCCTCCACCATGTGTGCATGTTAATGCGTACCCACTCGCGGTGCCTGCCTGCAGTGTCTTGGTTGATGGTACGTAGTGAATTGATCAGTGCCTGTATTTGAGTGTCAGTAAATGTCTGTCCTGCTGCTGTGCCATACCAACTACTTACGGTCTGCTGATATAGTAATGTGAAGATTCCACAGTCAGTGCCATTACATTGTCGCATAAGGGCTGGGGTATGCATACGCGTACGAAGCGATGAGGTATAATGGCGCGTTGGTTGGAATGTCTGTGGTCTGTTCGTCTCCGTCTCCAGAAAATGATAGTACTGCGCGTATGTGTTGAGTGGCTGGCTCCCGTCCCTTTGAAGACTATCGCACCAGACTAAATCCACCTTCAGGCCCTGTTTCAGTACGACCACCATGCTGTAGTGCATTGGGGAGACATGTATAATACACATCACTTCCGTGCTTCGTATAGCTGCTCGATTGCGTAGTGAGGTGGGGCTGCATTGTCCGTTCTCCTGAGGTTGCGTCTTGACCGTGAAGTCCCGACATCGCAATCCATTCCATTTCTTCGGTAGCTGCACCTCCGTTATGGCCAGTAAGAGTGACATGCTAAGGAGGCGCCCTGTGCCAAGTCCATGGTACATCTCCATGGTGATCCCCGAGTGGGAAGTTTCAGCTTTGTCGTGGTAGTACTTCCGTATATAGTCCGCCTCCGTCATAGTGAGTGCATCCTGTTTCCACCCCTCCTCAAATTCTTGTTCATTAGTACCCTCCATCTGCCAGGTGATGACCTTAGATCTGTCCTGCTGGTGGGCGCCGTTCGGATAACCAGGGGTTGTGCCGACTTCGTCCGGGGTGCTCATTCCATCTGTGTCACTCTCCATGGTGACATCAATCGTAATAGTACTGAGGTTGGGGAACGGTCCTACCGCCTGTGGACCCTCTGGCGTCAGTATAACCGCTTGCGTGTTTGCCTCCGCCTCATATTCACCATACGGGGGTAGTTGCCGTAGTGCATCCCTGGGACTGGCCGCCCGCCTGTTGAGTGTATGGTGTCTTGAGTGGGCTAACGCCTGGGAGCCTAGTGTAGGAGCTAGTTCTGGTGCTGGAGCTGGGACTCGTTTACCCCTGCGATTTGAGAAGGTGCGCTTGTGACTCTCTTGCCATCTGTGATTGGGGTCTCGTTGAAGCAGGCGGTATGTGAGTATGCGACATTCTGGGTCTGTTAGGACCGGCTCAGAGTTGTTTGTACGTGACTTGTCCATGGCTATCGCATAGGCGTCTTTCGACGGCTGGACTGCATGTGGGAGCCGTGGGATGTGCGCTCGCTCGTGCTCCAGAATGTCCGCTGTTGGAGTAGCCATGTAGGCGTCGAGCTGAGTGCACGCTTGACGTCGCATCAACCATATGTCGTGGATGGCTCTGGTGCCGATCTTGCCTATGCCTACTATTAGCTGTTTCACCATGCCGTATTTCGATGGGTGTCGCCATTTACTGGGAGATCTTTCCGCCCAAAGATTGTCCATGAGAGTGGCTTGGAGTTGTTCCGTCCAGTGTCCCAGTAGGACCAGATAACGGTGTCTACTGTCAAGTGTGCTGCGCATGTCTGCGCAAATTTCCGCTGACAGGTCGCTGAGGTCAGGTTGATCTGCATATTGGGAGCGAAGGTCCTTATACAGCACCAAAAGATCCCGTTCCATTAGTCCACGACGATCTTCAGCTTTGTTGTACTTGCAGTGGAGGAAGAAGTGTTCCTGTGAGTCATCTGCGTAGCAAAGGGGACAATGTTTGTTCACATCTGCTTGCTCCTGATCTTGGGTGAATCGGTGGTAACGGCCTCCATGGCATCGGAAGTCCATTGCCTGTGTAACTAGGGAGCTCCTTGCGCTTCCTTTGAGAGAGTGGAATCCCCAGCATTCCGCGTAGAGTGGGAGGTACATACCTGTCCAGCGTGGAGCCTCACCAGGCAGGCGGTTCCTGGCGTCGCGTTCCGCCAGGTAGTTGACCGCCGTGAAGTAACGATTTGCTTTAAAAGGGTCTACGAGCAGGGGGGTGCCATCCTCTAGTCCCCAGTACCATGATCCCGGGGATATGCCCATAGTGAAGTCGTTGATTGGGGCTGTGTATTGATGATGACTGTGCTCCTCGCCAGTGAGGCAAGCTGGGAGAGATTCATTGCGACTGATTACGTCCGCAAGATAGTTGCCCCATTCTTGGTAGTTGAATTCGATTGGGGTCTTCTTGGCCCGTTTAAGTTCCTTGGTTTTTTTGTCATATTTATCCTGCTCGGGATGGGAGTGCTGCCAGCGGATACTGAGCCGATGTTTATTGAGGAGGTAGAGTTGACGGGCTATCAGCAGGAAGGGAGTGGATGCCGAATCAGTTGGGCATTCCCACTCGTCGGATGTCAGACCTTTGTAGACTGCCTCACAATCGGTCCAGATGGTGATATGTGGGGAGTCTTGGTGGTTGAAAGCCATCTTAGCCAGATGGAGTGCAGACATCATTGCAGCCAGTTCCATTTGATATGCGTTTGTGCCAATCGTTTGGCCATTGGATAGGTGAATTGTACATATGTTGTCTGGCCATTCGGGGTTGTCTGCCATGATTACTATGCCCGCTCCCCCGGTCTGAGATGGACGTGGGATGTGGGGTGGCAGAAATAGGTTCTCTAGTCCATTGCCTTCATCTTTCCATGAGCCGTCGACGAATATGCATAATGGACCGCTCGGTAGTTTTTGAATGGCTTCCGGACAATTATCATACGGCAGAGAGGGCATCACCGGAGTTGGGCCACGTATTGCTTGTAGAATAACTCTGCTGATGCCACGGGATCCTGAGTGAGTACGAGGCGTCCCTACTAGGAGGCGAACCACTTCGGCCGGAGATTGGTTCGTCATGTTGGTGAATAGCGCTTCGTATGGATACGTCTGCGTCTTTGGACTGTTACGATAGTGGAGCTGTTCGGATGCCAGGGAGGAGTTGTATGTCAATGACCGTAGGGAGACTCTCTTGGTGGTCCTTACATGTGGAGAGTGTATCGATGAACGTGGTGGGCCGACCCTCAGTGCCGCCTTGGATTTGTGCACTTTTAGTGTCCAGTTTTTGTTGCGTCTAGGGCGAGATGTTGGGGGACGTCCTCGCCGATCATCTGATGGGTGCCAACTTATTGTGTCTGATGTTCGTGCCCATACCTTGTCCAGGTGATTCAGCGACCATTTCCGGATTCTAACTTGTTTCTGGTCTTTTATTTCCAGGATTTCAATGACTGTGCCCTCGTCTCCTTTTCCCAGGCTCCCAGCAGAGGCCCAGAACTGGCCTGGAGAAAGACAAGTCGCTCCTGTCGCCTCGGGGGGCCCAAGTACACTTTCAAGACTGGGTGGGAGGACAGGGGCGTATTCCGCCATACCTGGGAGCCGTGCGATATCTGTCCAGCTTGGTTGCAAGAGCTGATCTGCAGTTAGTAATTCGCCTACTGTGTTGATGCCTATGTGGGTGAGCTGCTCTTGGGCGGTAACTGGTAGCCATTGTCGACAGTATTCAAGAGGGGTTTCGGAGTCACTGCGGTGGTCGTGGTAACCTGTGCGATTGAGGAACATATTTGATTGTTGGCCGCTCCTGGCTATTGATGATGCCCAGAACTCCTGGTGCCAGGGTTTCCGATTGTTAGGTATCGCTATATGGTGGTGAAGATTTGGGGTTCGTCCGTGCTGGGATATAGATCGAGCCATTAGTTCATTCGCTACCATAGCTTGTTGACCGCCTCTGGAGAGTGCTCTCCAGAGAGTTTGGTGTTTGGCTCTTTGAACTGATTCTACTAGCGAGGGTACGTGATCCAGTTCCGGGTGGTGCAGGACAAAATTGGTGTAGCTGCAGACCTTGTCTAGAATGCGTCTCGCGCCCGCTCGGATTGTCACATCTAGTGTGTCCAGTTGCTCTTCAGTCCAAGGCATGAATTGGCCAGGGTATCGGACTCGCGGAATGAGGACGGAGGTGATAGCATACATTTTCCCTTCTGCTTCGGCTGCACAGCTCTGAAGAGCTGCGATTCCTTTCTTAAGGCGCTTCCTCGTGATTTCTAGTTGTGATTTGCCGGACAGGTCAAGGTCCAGATGTACTCCGAGGACTTTGACCGGTCCTTCTGTTCTGAGAGTAATATCCTCGGGGGTCCAGTTGGGTCCATGGATACGGATCGTGCGGTGCTTCATGAGGTTTGCTGGAGACCCAAAGGCGAATACATATGCCCTGAATTTGTGGGTGGCGAGGTCCAGTCCAAAAATGAGAGAGAATGCGGAGACAAGGTCTGCCTGCTGTTGAAGACTGTAGGTGGACGTGCCCATCGAGATCAAATCATCTGCAAAGCAGGAGAAGAATCCCGTCTCCTGAAATGTACGCTCCTTTTGTAGCCGTAACGCTCTAAGTAGGATATCATAGAGAGCAGTCCAGCTGATGGGGCTGGATACATCACCTTGGGGTGTGCCACGTTCGGCGTGAAAAATGCCGCAGAACCCGTGCTCATCCGGGTCTTCAAGGCCCTCCAGTCCCCGATGATTGAAGATATTCGCTGAGTATGGGGTTCGTACAGCGGTTTTGCCACCCTCTTCCAGGCCCACTATGAATTCGGCAAATTCTGCAGGAACACCTCGGGTGTGCCAGCTAAGCTTCTGTGCATTCTTGCTCGGACTGTCGAAGGCTCTTTGACAGTCGTAGGTGCAAAATAGTCGGGTAGAATGCTCAGTCCGTGCACGCTCAAGCTCATTAATGATGCTGAGAAGGGCGCTATCTGTCCCGCGTTTCCCTCGGAAGCCATGTTGCGATTCGTCTAAGATCCCATGCTTTTCCCATACTGTTTTGATTCTGTTTATTGTGATGCTCATCCATAGCTTCCGCATGACTTCAACAAGGCATATGGGTCGAAGGTTCTTGGGTGTCTGTGGCAGTCCTGGTTTGGCAAGGGGAACCAGCCATCTATTCTTCCACCAGCCGGGGGTGTGTCTGCTTGGCCACATTTTGCTTAGGCTTTGGTATACCGCCCTGTGGACTGGGTCTGGCCAGAAGCTCATTTGAGTGTACGTAGCACCAGTAAGGCCTCCAGCTGTGTCCCGCCTTTTGAGGTTGACGGCCTCCATGTACTGTTCCCAAGATGGAGGAGTTTCCAAGAGGGTCTCCAGTTCCTTCTTAGCACCAGCTACGTTTGGTGGGTGCATGGCCTCCCAGATGATCTCCCGCAGACTGTCCGGGATGTTGTGGTGGTTCGTCGCTTGGATAAATTTCTGTTTATCTGTGTAGATGCTCATCCACTCTGGGTCTGTGTGGATAGGTCCTTGGTGACGCATAGGCGTGCTGTAGTGTTCCTCATAATGTTCGGTGAGTTCTTTGAGTATTTCCGGGCCATTGTTTAGAAGGGTGTCCTCATCGACATAAAGATGGTCCAGACATACGCCCGGATTGGACTCACCAAGTACTGAGCGCAAGAAACTTCTAGTTCTGCCTTTGGATCGTGCTTCTTCTCGTTGTTTGATTGCGGCACAGAGTTTCAAGCGAAATTCGGTGCGACATCTGCCCTGTAGAGCTAGGTACAATCGCTTTCGAGTAAGCTCAAGTTCGTAAAGCGTTGGTAGGGTGGTGCGGAGACGGTAGTGAGCGGGACCTTTGTCAGGCTCTGTCTTGTCCAACATGGTATATGCGTCCATTGTACTCTCCCATGGGAGCGCTTTGACTTGGGTTTCCCACTCTGTGGCACGTCTACACATATTTTGGATCCCCATTTGTCCGTGCCATAACGGGAATCGTCTCGAGCTGCCCAGGTGCCTTTGCATGTCGACAACAAATTTGAGATGATATTGTAGTGCTACCATCGACGGACTCCATCCATCTTTGTATGTTCTCCATTTCTTCTTTTTCCATGTTGACCCGCCCAATTCGAGCCCAGCCGAGTGTAGACAGAGCCTGTAGAGATAGTCGCTTGCTTCCGCCAGGTAAGGAGCGTCGTCCATATCTGTCTCTTTGAGTTCCGGAGGGGGGTTGGACTCTAGGTAGCTGTCCATTGCTGCGGCAAACAGGTCGGTTTCATCGGAGGTCAGTGTTGATTTCGGTTTCGGCCTTGACAGCACCTTGCGTGGAGGTGGAGCTCTAGGAAGTCTACCTTGTCTGGCCCCCCCCACCACTGCCAGGGTGGCAATCAACATTCGGTGCGAGTCGGAGGTGGCCGGTGCTCTGACTAGGTGGAGCCCTTCCAGGTGGATTGTAGGAGCGTTATTCTGGAAGAGGATGTGATCGATCCAGCTGACACCGTAGGCAAGGGTGTCGCTGCCCTTCCATTGAGTATGCAGAGTCTTGAGTGCAGAGTTGGCTAAGGCTACTCGTGGGTGGTTCGACCAGCCTGCAGTGTCCGCCCACTCCGATAGTGGGGTGTGGCAGCCTCTGTTGTGCCTGGATACCGTCCATTCGGCATTCATATCGCCCACTAGCAGCTGGCATGCTTGACTAAATTTGGATTCGTGTGCATAAGCCCATCGGTTTAGAGTGGTCTGTATGTACTCCAAGGGGCTGTACTTGCAGTTGGGTCTGTGCTTCTTCAGCCATTCCACCATCTTGAGCCATGGAGAGCCGACTTCAGGCTCATGACGACAGGCAGAGGGGTCCATTGCCTCGGGGTCGTTACGTTTTTGTGGCCAATAGGTGCTGAGGATTAGAATTCGTTGTGTTCGACCCATTAAGTAGAGTCCAGTGAGGATCCCAAGACCCGTCTCGTCCTTTTTGAAGTCTGTTATAGATGCACTCCATTTGGGACTGATTATGATGAGTTGCCCTCCGATTTTGCGACCCGATCCCCCCGACGGGAGTGGGGAATGGCGTATTTCTGTGCCAGACGGTAGGAGGTCTTTGATGAGGGTGTTGATGAATGGCACATCTTTTTCCGTATGGCGAGTGTCTTGGAGGCATAGTACGTCCAGGCGGTATGCGCTGAATTGATAGCACAAGTCGGTGACCTTCATGTAAGACTGACCTAGACCTCCTACATTGAGTGTGGCCACTTGCATGTCCTGTTTCATATGGTGGAGTTGAATGGATGTTATGTCCTTGTGCTGACGTTTAAGCTGGTTCCATCTGAGTGACTCGACTCCACTGTTGACGTCCAGTACTGTGAAGGGGAGCTGCAAGAATGTGTGGCTCCCGACTTCTGCGGCCAATGGACAGGTAAATTCTGTTTCTGTGCTGGTTCTGAGCTCCCTGTGGGGTTTGGCATGGCTTGGGGCGTACGGGTTGTACGGGGGTACTGACTCTAGGTTGTAGCATTGTTGTGCCATTAATGCTTTATCGTATGAGAGGTCTTGGAAGCCTTTCCAGTAATGCTGTCCGTATGCCACATATATCTCTTCGCCTGGGGCAATGTCTCGAATGGCGACCAACCAAACTTGGTCGCCTTCGCGAATTAGTTCGGCGTTCCATTGTGGAGCATAGAGGGAGTCATTGGCGTATCTTGCGTAGCAGCTGTTCGGTTTTTCTGCATCTACTGCAAAGTCTTTATCTTCGTCGTCCTGCCAAATGTATTTAGAGGACGATGCGTCTATCTGATCCTGTACGTGTTGGCATCCACCTTCAACCATTCTAGAGCGTATGCGTATCCCTTTGTACTGATCTATCTTCGACCCTCGCCGAAATACACTGCCCTCAGCGGAGGAGTTTTTGTACGCTGGATTGGCGATAGGACCTGCGAATAGACCTTCGCCTGCATCTGGACCGAGTAGGGAGGCGCCAATGCCCAGGTTGTTGCCCTTTTTGAGTACCCGGAGATAACGAAGCTCTGGTGTGTGCCTGGTAGGTTCCAAGTATGGGACGGAGTTATCATCATAATGCGCTGAGGGATTCCGCGTACGACGACTCCCGCGACTAAGGTACTGTTCCGAAGACTTGGGTATTTGACGCATTTCGACGCCTTTGGGGGGAGCGAGTCTAACAGCTTCGGAGACCATTGCCATCATAATCTGTGTCCGTAGTGAATTCACGACTCCCGTTGAGTGTCCCAGTGATGGTGTGGCACCCGCTGATGCCGCTGCCTTTCCAAGTCTTGAATTCTTCCTCACTTTTCCTGGCATTGGATGTTGGAGCTGATAGCGATGTGGTTTTTGATGTACTCGGGTTGCATCTGCATTGGTAACATCTGCTGCTGATTCCCATGAGATCGCAACTTCCTGGGACCGTACTTTGGTGCCGGCCCCTGCGGCTGCAGACGGGGCTGTTCTGATTGGAGGACCCTCCTCTTGGTTCCTTGTTGGCATTATATCGTTCCTTGGGGGGGAACCGACGCCAGTGCGAGAATCTGCATTTGATTGTTTATGGTCGATTCTCTCCCTGGACCCCCCAAGGGCAGCTGTTGCTGTATCGCCGGTTGGTGCAGCTGCGCCACGCCGGCGAGATCGCTTCTTACCCGTGGTCGCCGGATGACGCCTGGTTGACCCTACGGTCGGCGCCTCCTTTGCCCATGTTCTGGTAAGTGTGTGCTGCGTTGGAATTGCTATTGGCTTGCTGCTTACGATGGCCTGCAGCTAAGGCCATCTCAGGATTGCCAAGGAAGGGATCCACATACGAGTCATTTGACCACTCCTCCCGAATTCTATTAGCGTCCAGGTCTAGTTGCCGTCTCGAAAGCGGCGAGCTCGCTACAGCCGGACTCACACCCAACTTTAGCATCAGTTTGGACATGTTATCCGCGGCGAGGCCAGCCGACTCCCTTTGTTCAATTTGGAACGCGGTGGTCTGATGATACAACGATTTCATGGCCCCCTGGAGAGTATCTACTTTTGTCTCAGTGGCCACCAAATTGTTCTTGACCTGCCCCAGCTCACTTATCGTATGGGCAGCGGTGGATTCTACGTCGTCCAGGCGTTGCTGTAGTGACTGCACCAAGGCTAAGAGTTTGGCATCCTGTCCACCGCCTGCTCCAGCCAGTGGAGACGGGTGTATGGTGCTCACTGACGAGGGGAGTGATAACGCTGGGATAAGTGGCACTGTAGTGTGGCTGTTTAATGCACTGACAAAGCTAGGCATCTGACGACGAGGTTGATTGTTGTTGCCAGCTGCTGTCTTTCTGGGTCGCTGGTGAGGGCCTTTCGCCGTCTCCAGCTCACCTGATGCTCGCTGCTTGAATTGCAGCATCCATGGGAGGTCATTGGGAGTGACCCATTTTGGCCATTTGTCGTCTGGGGGTATAGGCAGTCGGGAGATGCTCCGATTCCAAGTTGAATTGTATTGCATCCCAGGTGGATGTCATCGACCGGGTCCGATGGGTGCATTCCAGGTTTCCATATCACTATCAGAGCGTTGCCTAGTGCTTCTTCATCTGACATGATCTTGTCTAGGGGATGTGGACACGCCTCCATAAGTCCAACTGACCCTATGCGAGTGAGGATGCCCGGGTTGTCAATGTCCATTGCCATTAGGATGTCTGGAATGGTCTGATTAAGTGATAATTTCTTGAGTATTGAATATGGCTGCTTGGCAGCCAATACTGACGATGGGTTGGCAAATCTGGAGTGGTCTGTGCACAGCTGCATGGTGAACCCACCAATGGTTGTCACCAGAGACTTGTTGAGACCAATTTTGGCGAGTAGTTCAGTACATCTGGAGTTACTGATGGTTGCATTCATGGTGTATCTGACTTCAAACATAAGTTCAGATGGCATGAACGTTCCGTTGCCTTTGAGTCGTTTGAGAGGTACGGCTCCCGACCTGTCCTTCCATACAATACATAGGAAGTTGCTGGATAGGCCTGGGGATAGTTCATTTGCTGTGGAGTTGAACCACTCTATCCAGTATTGAAGCTGCATGCGTAAGACACATTCTGATTCGTTTAACCGTTTGCGCCCTGCCGAGGGGTCGTCCGCAGTTGCAACCGGGAGACCTACTACCCCGCGTCCGTAGAGAAGTACCTTGGTGTTTCCTAGGCATGGTTCCAATGGAGCTTCTACAGCGTGTACCACGATATGGAATAGGGTCTCTATTGACTTCCCTTGTTTGTCTACATAGTGATACAGGAATGGTATCTCTCTGAGTAACGGTTGTTGGTCCGAGATTGTATCAGGGCCTCTCCCAAAGGTGGTTAGGTTAACGAGTTCCATGATGAGCCCGAATGTTTGCTTGTTCAGTGCTTTCTTGACGTGGTTAGAGTTAGTTACAAGTTGTTGATTTGCTTTATCGTAGGACGACGCCAGGAGAGGGATCTTGTATCTATCCTTGAGGGACTCGAAAAGGCCATCTCTAATCGCTCGCTGGTCGTCTTGCATGAGTCCTATGGGTATTCCTGACACAAATACATATTTTGCTTGGATAGTGGAATTTGCTAAGTTGGATAGGAGGGTGATGGACAATTCTGCTTCCGTTCCATTCTGTGTCATCCCTGTTGACAAAGCCGGCGGGTCTGGAAATAGAAGTCCTACTTTGGACGGAGGTAGCTTGTTCACCTCCGTGTCCACTGCCATTGTAGGCTGATCTCCTACATTACCATTTGCATCGAAATGTACTGAAGCTTTCTTGTTGGAGCGGTTTGAGTCCAGGTCTTTTATACCCTCCTTCCATTGCTTGTTCACTACTTCAATGCTTGCTCGTCGCATGACTTCCTGGTCGCCAGGATCCTTCCTTGTCGCTCTCTCGTTCTCTTGATCAGTCTTGAGATCGTTCATAGAGGTCCTAGAAAATGCGTTAAACCAAAGTGGGCTAGGACAGCAGTATACTTGTGCTCTGAGAGAAAGGATTATCACAAAGTACTTGGTATATTCTGTTTCCTCCAAATAAACTGAGCTTGCCTCAAAAAATGCTGAAAGTAGTTGTGTTGATAGGTTATTGTTGTATTGACTTGATAAAGAAACGATGATTTGACCACTACGGAAGAATTCTCGCTCTGATCTGTGCTGAGAGTTGAATCCAATATTATATTCGGAATCGACCAATGAGACTGGGCTAGCCTCCAGATATGTTGAAATAAATTGGGCTAGTAGCTTATATAGACTTATTATATTGGAATTCCCTCCAAGAATTAAATCTAACTCTAAACTGTGCTGTAAATTTTGTCTTAAATTTATGCTGATTTCTGAGAGTACCAAAGGAGCTGAGATGACCTCCAAACAATTTGAATTTGATTGTGCTGATAGATTTTTATGTGGGCTTTCTATAATTGAACTAATTTGACCACTGAAATATAAATCTAGATTTGAATTGTGCTGAAAGATAAGTCCAAAATAAGTGCTGAATTCTGAATTAGCCGAGCAGATTGTACAGACCCCCAAAAATTCTGAAAATTGTTTTTCTGAACGTCTGAAACTATTAGCTGCCGGGAGAACTAAAAATATGAAGGTACAAGGAGCTACAATACCTCTTTCCAAATGTGCTAGGTTGGTTGTGCAAGGAGTTTTAGAAGCTAAATTTGAAGCGGTTGAAAATGCTAAACAAATCCACAAAAAAACTATGTAATAAATAAATTTATTCCTGACTAAAATATGTTCGTAAAGATTCCAAATAATACCAGGGGTATGTAAAATTTGAGTTCTAATAAGTGCTGAATTAGACTTGTTAACTT
>Ga0214173_100137_pt1 | contig 12299 bp, 6 predicted proteins | sample TroBogEpilimnion_34_FD_153011 | JGI IMG/M metagenome (GOLD analysis project Ga0214173, IMG submission 153011) | Freshwater microbial communities from Trout Bog Lake, WI - 25JUL2007 epilimnion | ecosystem: Environmental > Aquatic > Freshwater > Lake > Epilimnion/Euphotic zone | place: Trout Bog... | reverse complement strand
ATCTGAGCAGCCAAGTTGCTGTTGATAGCGGCTTCGGTAGCAGTCTTGTCAACACCAGATGCCCACACCCAGCCGTTCACGATAGCCTGTGTCAGGTTAGCAAAAGGCACAAAGTTAGGGTCACCAGCAGCAGGTTCTGTAAACGAGCAAGTGCCGTATATAGAGTTGCTGTATTCCTTGCCGTTAGCGGTTTCTGTGCCGGTAGCACGCCACCCGCAAGTGACCACCACAGAGGTGAAGCCGTTAATTTCGGTAGTAGAGGTTTTTAACCAATCGGTTGTCCAAGTAATAGTAGCTGACATGATTAGCCTTTCAGTTTGGGGTTAGGGGTGAGATGCTTTGTAGGCATCAAATTCTGCTTTGAGTTCTTGAATTGCTTTGACAAGCGTTGGAATCAATGTCTCATGATTGATGTTTTTGTATTCAATACCATCATCACCAGCTTTTGATGTGCTTACACACTCAGGAAAAACCGTTTCAAATTCTTGAGCAATAAAACCAGCGGCGTTCTTCTTGTCTTGGCCTTTGCCTTCTTTCCAATCAAAACGGCGAGGTTTGAGCGCCATGATTGCGTCAAGGCCTGTGTCAATGTCACGCACATTTTCTTTAAGACGCTGGTCAGAAATAGCGGTAATGACGATGCTAGTGGCGTGAATTGTTCCGCCCATATCAACATAGAATCGGAAAGCACCAGCACCTGTTGAATATGTGTTCCAAGTGGTTGTCCCGCTTGTACTTGCAGACATACAAGATGAAGTTGACCCATCGCTTGCTAAATAAGCACCAACAGTAGTTTGACTTTTTGATGTCTGCCCCACCAACAAATTCCCGCTGTTATCCATCCGCATACCTTCAGCGTATGTCAAAGTCGCAGGGTCGCTGCCATAGCTTTGTGAGTTCGTGGAATACTCAAATGCTAAGATTGGTGGAGTTGAACCATACCTAGAAACAATCCGGTTTGCGCCTTGAGTTGAACCAAGGTCACAAGCAAGAATCAATCCGTTGCCGTAGTATCCAGTAGCACCGCCAATGTTGACAAGTGAAGAACGATAAGAACTCGCCGCACCAAAACTAGCTACTGTTGTTGTGCCGGTCGTATACGAGACATTAGCATAAAATTTCGCGCTGGATGGGTTGGTGGTTGCGTTTAGCAACAAATTCCCGCTGGAGTCTATACGGGCACGTTCTGATGCGCCAGTTGTAAATGCAATAACACCGTCGGAAGAGTTACGCATTGCAATGTTAAGCGTCTGACCAGAGTTATAAATGTACGAACCGTTACCAGAACCATAAGAACCAGCCGAATCAGGAATTACAATGTTGTTTCCATATTTGACAACATAATTTCCGCCGGGTGTGTAAAAAGCAACATCAATAACCGATGGAACACCAACATAAAGGTTTCCATCATCATAAGAATTTAATTTCCAAGTTTTACCTGTTGTGGCGGTTGTATTGGTAATATATAAAGAGGCCGAAGCTCCTGTGCTAGTCAATTGCAGCTTTGCAGCAGGCGAACTCGTCCCAATACCCAGACCTGTGCTGGTCAGGCGCATTTGTTCGGAGCCGTTAATGCTGAAAATAGTGGCCAGTGCTTGCGTCTGGTTGATGACTGCGTTGCCGGAAGTGTCAACGCCAAAGTATGTACCGTTTATACCTGTGTTGCTGTTACCAGCCGCCATGTAAACAGCAGTTGAGCCAGAACGATACAAGTTAAGTGCTTGAGTAGGGGCGTTACCGGCCGCTAAAGCTAAATTTGTTCCGTCAAAATAAAAATTAGTGCTTGTAGTCAGAACCTTAGAGCCGTTCAAATAGGCTACACCGTTGGCTGTGCCGCCTGACAATCCCAAGTTCGTGCCGTCAAATGTCAGGTTGGCCGATTGTGCAAATGCCGATGTGCTGGAAGCGTAGAAAATCTGATTTGCCGTGAAGCTGGTTAAACCTGTCCCGCCGTTGGCCGTGGGCAAAGCTGTCCCGGAATAACCGATTGCCAATGTGCCGCTGGTTGTAATAGGCGAACCAGAAATCGACAAGAATGACGGAACGGTAGCCGCAACGCTGGTGACGGTTCCCGTGTAGTCAACGCCCCAAGTCGGAACGCCGCCAGCAACGCGCAAGATTTGACCCGTAGAGCCAACGCCAAGCCGCGACCAAGTGTTTGATGCCGAACCGTAAAGCAAATCGCCTGTGGTGACTGCGGTTTGACCTGTGCCGCCGTAAATTGCGCCGACAGCGTTGCCGTTCCATGTGCCGTTTGTATATGAACCAGCCCAATTCAGCGTATTGGTTGACCAAGACGCATTGGAAGGCGGCGAATTGTGATAATCCCACGAACCCGCCGCGCTGGAGTTATTCAGCAAAACAACCGTGATATACGAACCCGATTGCACCGTGGCGATGGTGGTGGCCGAATTGTTTTGGACAACGATTGTGCCGCTCGATTGATTGTTGTTGAACGTGAAAGTCGCGCCAGCGGGTAGCGTGGTCGCATTGGGCAATTGGATTGTTTGACCGCCCGAACCCGTAATGGCCCAATTCTGAACCGACGATGCGGTCAGCGTGATGGTCGTTCCCGCCGCTTGACTTGTATAACCTTCAAACAAGCAATTGGTCGTGACGTTGCCGTTGGCATCGCGCAAAACAACCGAATTCGCGCCGCTCGATGATGTGACGCCCGTTCCACCGTTGGCGACTGCAAGCGTTCCAGCAAGGGTTATCGCGCCGTTTGTGGCCGTATTGGGGGTTAGCCCTGTCGTTCCACCGGAAAACGTCAAAACGCCCGTGTTTGCGATGGTTACAGGGGCAGAGCCGTTGAATGAGCCGCCAGATAATCCAGAACCAATAGTAAGGGTGCTGGTAGTCGCGGCAGTAATCGTTCCGCTGCCACCCAAAGCAATGCTAGTACCATTGACCGTAATAGAAGAATTCGCCAAGAAACTGTTGGTGATTGGCGTCGCATTCCAAACTCCCGTCGTGATAGTGCCGACGCTTGTCAATGACGAACCCGTCACCGTGGAATTTAAGGTTGTTCCGGTCAAAGTGCCAGCCGCCGCCGTAACGGTTCCCGACGCGCCAAGGGCAATCGAAACGCCATTGACTGTAAGGCTTGAATTCGCCAAACCAGCATTCGGAATCGTGGTCGATGCGGTCAAATTGCCCGAACCGTTGGCGTATGTGTAACCCGTCAGGCCCGTGACTGCCAGCGTGGTGAACTTTGCGGTGTTGGCCGCTGTGCCGCCGATTGCGGGTGGACTTGCCAAATAAGTTGAAAAGCCTGTGCCAGAAACGGTGCTGGATGCCGATAGCGTGGTGAACGCGCCTGTGGATGGCGTGGTCGAGCCGATAGGCGTGCTTTGAATGCTGTCAATGGTCAGCGCAACGCCTTGGATTGTCCCGCCTGTAATCGCCACATTGTTGGCGTTTTGCGTGGACATCGTTCCCAAGCCTGTGATGGCCGTGTTGGGAATGGTCGTTGATGCGGTCATCGCGCCCGTGGCGTTGCCGTAAACGTAACCCGTCAGCGTTCCCGCCGCGCCTGTGCCGCCTTGTTGCGGTTGAACCGTAGACAGCGAAATGGTGTTGCCCGTGATGACAATGGGCGATGTGGCCGTGTAAGCCGTGGATGTCAATGGCCCAACGTCAACCACCGTTCCGTTGGTGTAAGTAATCTGCAAGTATTGGAACGTTGCGATGGTGACCGGAACAATGGACGCGATGCCGTTGCCCGTGACGCCCCGGTCAATGTTGATGGTTTGCGTGGGCGTGGGAACAACTTGGCAAACGATGCTGTTTGCGTTTTGGACTGTTAAATTTAATTGCATTTAAACCACCACGATACCGTCGGAACGGACCAAGAACAAAAGAAAAATCACGGCATCGTCAGCGGGATTACCGCCGGAAATTGCGGGGAAATTCACCATGATGCGGCCAGAAAAACAAACTGGATTCTGTGCGTTGATTTCCAACTCAGGGTCGCTTGACACCAAAGACCATGTGGAATCGTCAATCACCAGCGTAAACGTGCCAGCCGATGCGTTCAAATTGACAATGTTCAAAGTGATGGGCGTGGGCGTGGGCGAATAGTCCGCGATGCTAAAAGACAAGCCTGTGCGGGTGTCTTGCAGGTTGGAAACCTCGCGCCGAACGATTTGGGCATTGATTGTGGCCGCTGTCAAATCGACGGGTGCGCCAGCTTGGTTGGTGAATGCTAGATTCCAGTATGTCGCTTGATTCCAGACAAGTTCGCCGGATATGCAAGGATTAGAAAAACCCGATACTTGATAAATTGTATTTTGATTGAAGGCAGCGATGGCTTTACCCTACACTTTCTGCGTTTATGCAATGTTCCCAAAACTCTGGTAGTGACGCTCCACGCTGTCTCGCGCGGCTACGAATCTTGTCGTGTAGTGTTGCGAAATTTTACCGCTTAAATTCTTGCAAAACTAAATAACATCCACTAATAGTAAAAGGATATGAGCCGTAGATACTGTTGGCTTTAAAAACGTAAGTATTGGTTCCTGATGGCGGGTTGTCAACAAAAGTTGCTCCGGGAACTGATGACGTAGATTGACTAGGTTGAGCATTCATGTTAATGCCAGCCGAATACAATAAAGTTGAATTTCTATAAACCGACACTACAATTTCATCGCTAATGGATGATAAGGATGTGTTTTGCAACGTGGCAATGGCGCTAAGTGTCACAACAACATTACCGCCGGAAGTTGTAAAAGGCAAAGAAACAAAAGTGGTTGGCGTGGTCGTAAGAGTGCCGCTGCCAGCAGTTGAATTGCCTAAAATGTTTGTTACCGCATTTGAATTGATGTTGTTGGTAGCAACCACGTTCCCGTTCAAGGTCATTTGCGAACCATTGAACGAAATGTTGGTGCTGGAATTGCCTAATGCAAAGTCACCAGTTTGGTCCAGATACATACCCGAACCCGTCATGGACGTGCCGCTGATTGCGGCGGTGTTCGCTTGGAATGTGCCTGTGACCGTCAGATTGCCCGTGTTGGCGGTAATGGCCGACAGCGAACCCACCTTCAAATTCGACAAATAAGGCGCGGTCCAAACAGTTTGGGATGTTCCGGGGTTATATATGCCGTTTGTTTGAAATAGGGCTTGTCCAGCGCCATACGTTGCAGGTGTGGCTTGCCATGTTTCAGCGCCGCCCCATGTGTTGTAGGGTGGAAAAGCGCCAGCGCCTGTGGTCGTATAGGTTGAAGGGCTTGAACTCAGCGACGATGAATTGGAAACGGCGTAAGCAATCCGAGCCGACAATCCATCAATACCATTTGTGCCGTTTGTCCCGTTCGTGCCGTTTGTTCCATTTGCGCCATTTGTGCCAGATGCGCCCAAGGCGTAAGCCGTGGAAGTGGTCCAGCCGACCGTTGAAGTGGATGTGGTGTTGGTGTCCGCATAACTGACCGCGCAAGCGTAAAGCGTATAACCGACAACGGGTGCGCCGGGCAGCAATGTCCAACCGTTGGGCGAACTAGGCAGGTTATAACTTCCGTTTGACCATGTATATGTCGATGAACCACTTGGAAACACCGTGGGGGTGCTGTATGCCCATTGATAAAGCTGCAAGAATGCTGTGCGGGTTCCGTTTAATCCGTTCGTGCCATTGGTTCCGTTTGTGCCGGGTGCGCCTGGTGACCCATTAGCGCCGTTCGTTCCGGCCGCGCCGCTTGGGTAAGCAATTGTGGACGACCAAACAATCGACGATGTTGCGCTGGTGCTGGTGTCAGCGTAAACCATGTCGGTGGCATAAAGAATGTAACCCGCCACGGGTGCGCCGGGGTAAATTGTCCAGCCATTGGGCGTTCCGGGCGCGGTGAACGTGCCATTTGACCAAGTGTAGGTGGACGTACCAGACGGGAACAATGATGGGGTGGAAGCCGCCCATTGATACATGGTGATGACTGCGGTTCGAGTGCCATTGATGCCGTTCGTTCCGTTTGTGCCATTTGTACCGTTTGTGCCATTTGAGCCGTTTGTTCCGGCATAACCAGCGCCAAGAATGCTTGCCAACGTCCAATTGATTGAAGTTGTGGTGGCCGTGGCCGAATCAGAAATGTTGACCTTTGCCGCCCACAAAGTGAAACCGGGACTTGGCGATGCACCGGGTGTTTGCGTCCAGCCGCTTGGGGTAGGCGTAAACGATGCACTTGCCCAAGTGTAGGTTGATGAACCCGTCGGACCGCTTGGGATGGTGATTGCCCATTGGTAAACGGTCGGCGATGCAGTTTGCAAGCCATTTGCGCCGGGTGAACCGTTTGTTCCGTTTGCACCATTAGCGCCGTTCAGCGTCAAAGCCAAAATTGAATAACCGCTGGCCCAACTTACCGATGTAGTGGACGTGCCGCCAACCGCAACGATTTGAATGGCCGCGGTCCAAAGCTGAATCAACGGTGTGCCGGGGTTTGTCGGAATAGTCGTTGACCAACCGCCCGTTCCGGTATAAGACGAATTGACGCCCGTGGACCAGTTATAGGACGACGTGCCAGACGGGTTTGAAGGCGTCGTGGTGTTCCATTGATACAAATAAACCGTGGCGTATTGATTGCCGTTTGAACCGCTGGTTCCCTGTGGGCCGGGGTCCAAAAAGATAAATTGGGTGGTGGCCGTGGCCGCTTGAGTAATGACGCCCAATGCCGATTTGTAGCGAATTGGAACGTTAAGCAACGCGGGGGACGACGACATACCCGTGACCGATGCCCATTGCGCGTAAGTGCCGCCATCGGTGATTGAACCAAGGGTCAAGCCGCCCGTGGTGGTGATGTCGCCATAACCTGTGGTGGCCGAACCGCCAATGCGCCAAGTGTTATTCACAAAAGCCGAATCGGTGTCGGTTTGCGATGTAACAAAGTCAATTGCGCCGCCAGCAGCCGAACCGTAAAGTTTTGGAACGATGCCTGTGAAAACGGGCGTGACGCCGCCAGTTCGTGGAACTTGAGTAACAACGGGCGAAAACGTACCCAAGAACGTGCCAGCCACCGCGGAAGTGGTTGGGTTTGGATTCCAATTCAAAGATGCCGACAAAGGCGACAAAAGTGACGAACTGTTGTTGTTCGAGACAATGAATGCAAAGTAATAAGTTTGGGTCGGCAAACTAATATCGATGAACGACACCGTGGACGATGGCGTAAATGCCAGCGAATTGGACGATGTTTGCGAACCCCATGCCACCCATTGCGATGCGGATGGGCTGGAATAGGTCGTATAAAACAACGTGACTTCGGTGACTTGGCCGCTGGCGGGAATAGTGCAAGCCACATTGAACGACGGGATGGTGGCCGTTGGGCTTGTGCTGGTAACCGTAGGTGCGGAAAGCGCCGAAAAGTATTGCGGATTTGCCAAGCCGCTGTTGGGCGTGGGCGTGAATTGCGTGATGTTGCCCGTGGCGTAGACCGCCGGATTGTAGGCATTCATTTGGAATGAAGCCGACAAAGTGCCATCGGCTTGCGCGATTTCCTTGACTTGCGTCACGCGGAATTGCTGATTGGTCCAACCGTAATTTGAATTGGTGACGGTGACGACATCGCCAGCTTGAACTTGAATCCCGGCATAGGTTGATTCAAAACTGACAATCAAGTCTTGGCGGTTTTGTTCCAAAACACGGTTTGCAAGGTATTGGGCGGTGACGCTGGAATTTATCAGGTCATAAGAAACCGTGTATTTGTTGACGGGTTCGTTGGGATACAGCAAACCGCTCGGGGTTTGTAAATTCACATAGCCGGGTTGGTCGCGGTTCGTGGCATCGTTGAACTTGGCCTCGACTTGGTTGGCTTGTTGGGTGATGTCCAATGCACCGACAGTAATTGCGCCAATGATGTTGGTGTCATCAAAGCTGAATGTGGGCGATATAACTTGGTTAATCACCACGGACCATAAACCTGTTGGCGAATTGTAGGCTTGCCAGCAATCGCAGCAAGTCATCATGATGTCCACGTTGTTTAGGATGGTTTGCCCTGTGTCCAAGACGCCGTTGAACCGATAGCGCGGAATTGTTTGAGAATAACCGTTGTAATCGGTGTAGGGAATCAAAACATCCGAATAAGTATTCAGCGCGGTGGCCGATGTCGAATCCACAAAAGACGGGTCAATCGCGCCGCCGTATACGGTATTTGTAAGGTAGTCATACCAAACATCACCGGGTTTCGCGCAACCTGTGCCATTCAAATAATGACTGACGTGGAAGGTGATGGGTTGAAGGCTTGTCGTTCCCGCGGAATTGGCGTTATAGACCAAGGTGACGACCGCAAACGCTGTGCCGTTCATTTGACGACCGCTCGATGCCCATTGTTGGCCCGATGGAACGCCGTTGGCCGTGGACATGATGGCCGATGGCAGATTCGATGTGTTTACGGGCGTAATCGTTCCCGTGGCGCTGGATGTGTAAAGCGCAATATACAAATGGCCGCTGATGGTGGTGTCCACGTTGCCAGCCGCATCGGTCAAGCTGACGACTTTGGTTTGGTCGGTGCTGTCAAACGTAATCAGGCGGTCTTGATAATAAAACTTTGTCGTGTCATAGAAAAATTGACCGTTGGGCGAAATGCACGAAATCGCCATGACGTAATACATTTTTGTTTGGTCGGTGGTCAGTACCGCATCAACAAAACGCGCTCCGGTGTAAGCGTCGCCGTAAACCAAAGGGATGCCCGCGGTTGGGTCGGGCGGGACTTGCTGGCGAATGTTGTTTTGTTGAGATTGCGGAACGTTGGGGGCAAATATGCGAGACACCACCATCGAAACGGCAAATGTAGCGGCCATTTGATAGGCCAATGAAGCGCCGCCAGTAAAGTATGCCGCGGTGACAATGACCGCAAGACTTAGCAATGATTTGAAAAAACCGCCCATTTTTAATTCCCAAATTTAACGATTTGCGCCGGAACGGTGCTGGTTGAACCAACTACTTTGGAAGTGCTGCCTGTGCTGGCGGTGTTGCCAAAATTGAAATACGTTGATGCAATCGCGGGTACGCGGTCCATTGAAGTGTCGTTTGGATACAAAAAACGCCAGCTTGATGGGTTGGTCTTAATGCCAGCAATCCGACTATCCAAAACCAAGCGCATTGATGCCGATGACATGATGCAAGTGGCGACCCGTTCGCGTAACTTTTCATCAAAGTTTTCGGTGATGTTTATGTTGTTGATGATGCCTTGGTAACGTTGGAAAAACTGCAAAACGCCGCCAATGGTCAAAAGCTGATTGTCTGAATCGGTGAATCCGCGCCAAATTGTCAGGGTTGAACCTTTAATATTTGAGCCAAGAATCAACGCAATATTGGAAGGATTAAGCCCGGTTATGGTCAGTTTGACGTCGGTGCTGGTGGCCTTCATGTCCGATTGAATTTCGGAAACGCCCATATACGAACCCATGCCAGCGTATGTCACGCCGCCAACGGTTATGTTGTCAGGTGCATTGCAAAAAGTATCGGTGAAACTGGAATTTGACAGCTTTACAAATTCAACATATCGAATTGCGTTTGAACTAAGCGCGGCGATTGTTGTTGTCATTTTTTTATCCTGTTACATATTCACGGAACACAAACGGGCCGGACCATTCGACAAAAGCGCCGTTTGTCATTGGGTTTAAAGTATAGGTCGGGCATTGCTCGGCCACTACGGTGAAGGTGCAATTATTTGCGACCGCGGTCAAAGTTCCGGTCGTGACCGTACCAATCACGGGACGATTCAAGTTTACGCTTACGGTGCTGCCAGAACCACGCAGAACGTCCGCGGTGACTTTGTAGGAATAAGAACCCAATTGCAAGAAATCACCAGCGCGGAAAACCGCCGCCGTTGACGCCACGCTTGGCAGATTGCCCACGGTGATGGTTTGGCTATTAGCAGCCGGAACCGATGCAAGGGTCAGGGCTTGCGCGTCCGACAAGTTCAAGTCGCCCAAATACGCCGTAAACCATGACAACAAGGACGAATTGAATATGATGGTTTCTGGCAATTGGCGGTCCAAGTTGTCAATGCCTTGGATGATGTTTCGGACTTTGGGGTAATACAGAAAATTGTGTGGAACAACCGTAAATTGCCACGGAACCGCGGTCAAGTATTGCGCCGTGGTCATGTAACCAGCGCGAGTGACTTGTTGCCCAACCATGCGGCGATTGTTCACCGTCATCTTTTGTTGAATTTCAAAGATTTGCTGGAAAGCCATTTTTATGTCCTTGCGCGGTTGGTTGCCAAGTTCTTGGTGGCGTATTGGTTAGCCGCCCAAATCGCCTGTGAACTACCATATAGCCGTTGTTCAAACGATTGGGTATCAATGGCTTGGATGTAGTTGTTCGTCACGTTGTTGGTGGTTGCACCGCCCAAGCCGCCCAATTTGTTGTTGGGGATAATTGTTCCCGATGTTTTGGGGATAAACAATTCCGGGCCTTGTTCGCCAACCAATGATGCCTTGCCAACGGGTGGGTCGCCACCGTCTGCAAATGCCGCGCCAAGGTCCGCGCCTGTGGCCGTTCCCATGTTGACGCTGCCACCGCTAAACAAGCTGGAAAAACTAAAGCCACTAATCATTTTGCTGATTTGTGCTTGAATCTGAATTTTGATAATGTCTTGGATGATGCTTTGCGCTAAAGACTTGAAGTTCAATTTGCCCGTAGATACGAACTTTTCCAATGCCGACGAAATATCATCAAAGGCGCGTTTGCCCACATTTGCCATTGTGTCGGCGTTTTCTTTGTATTGGGCAAATGCTTTGTCCCAACCAAACATAAAACTTTCTTGCAGCTTTTGGTTGGCTTCAACGGCTTCTTGGCTTTTGGCAATCATCACGGAATAGACATCTTGAATTTTGGCGCGTTGTTCTTCCAAAACTTTAATCAATGCTTTGCCGCTTTCGGTGGTTTTGTCCACGCCCGATTCGCGCTTGTCAATGTCGTCCAAGGCTTTGTTTCGAGCTTCGACCACTTTCATCAATTCGTCGGCCATCTCCTTTTGATTCTTGGTTGCATTGTTATCTTGCAACTTGGTGGTCAGAATCAACAAACTGGTGTCAGCTTGCTTTTGATATAAAGCCGCTAGTTCTTTGGCAGAATCAATTTGTTTTTGATTTGAAGCAATGATGTTTCGATTAACCGCGTCAACGGGCTTGGCTTCGGGTTTTTTCTGATTTTCTGCGCCAATGTGAAAAATCTTGTTTTGAAAGTCAACATCTTCTTGCAGCCGCTTTTTTATGCTGTCCGTCATCGCCGTAAAATCGGTTGCAATTTCTTTGAAATTCAGCGTGAAAGCGTCTTTGATGGCCGACCCAAGAAATTTAGCCATATCCACCACGGTCATGATGGAAGTGACAAAACCTTTTACCAACACGGCCACAATGTCAGCGCCAGCAGAAAGCAAATCAAAAAAGAATTGCAACGCGGTTCCGTCTTTGTGTAAGACCTCATAAAGTTCCAGCAATTGCGGAATGACCGCATTGGTAAAACTCAAAGTAAATTGTTTGCTGGCGGCGTCCAACTTCAAAGAAAGTTCGTGCGCCTTTTCCACTGCTTCCGAATACTTATCCATTGACCCTTTGCCTTCTTCAAGGTCATGAGCCAATCCATTGATGTCCACGCCTTTGATGCCTTTGCCAAGGGTTTGCATTGCCAAGCCATTGCGTTCGGCGGCATCTTTCATTTTTGCCAAACCGTTGATGGTCTTTTCAAACAAATCTTGGGTGGATAAATGCGCCAAATCATTCAGCGAAACCCCAAGACGGGCAAATGATTCTTGGGCTTTGGCATTGCCTTGGGCCGCAGCTTCTATTTTTTGACTGAATCCAGAATAAATTTTTCCGGTGTTTTCAGCGTCGCCACCGTTTTCTTCAAGTGCTTTGGATAGTTCAAGAACGGATGCAACCGCGACATCGTTGGCTTTGGCAGTCGTCACGATGGTGTTGGCATACTCCATCGCTTGTTTGGTCAGTTCCGCAAAGGCAGTAACTTCGAGAATCTTAATGAGACTCTCTTTTAACTCCATCGTTGATTGTTTGGCTTCCGAAATGCCTTTTTGGAATTCGGTGGTGTCAAGCCCCAATTGTGCGCCAAGACCTGCAACGACGTTTGCCATTTATTTACCCTCAAAAAGATGGACCGGGGCATTCGGACTCATCAGCGCAAACGCAATCAGCTTTTCAGAAACCAATGATTTCTTGGTTTCCGGGTCTAATGGCGGGTAGATGTAGTCATAAGCCTTGCCGATTATATCTGCGAGCTTATACGGTGACGACCCTTTTGACAACATCTTGTTGAATTGTCCAGCGGTCAATGCGCCAAGGACTTCCAGAACGCCTTG
>Ga0214173_100126_pt1 | contig 12927 bp, 6 predicted proteins | sample TroBogEpilimnion_34_FD_153011 | JGI IMG/M metagenome (GOLD analysis project Ga0214173, IMG submission 153011) | Freshwater microbial communities from Trout Bog Lake, WI - 25JUL2007 epilimnion | ecosystem: Environmental > Aquatic > Freshwater > Lake > Epilimnion/Euphotic zone | place: Trout Bog... | reverse complement strand
TGTTGAGCGGCGGTAAGACCAGGGCCGTAATCAATGCCTGGAGGCAATTTAGATAAATCACCACCAGTTTTACTACCTGCATAATTAAGTGCTTTAAGAAGTCCAGAATTCAAAGAATCTTGAATTTTTGTACCACTGGTTATGTATTCATTAGCATTAAAGCCAGGTACGTTCCCAAATACTGCTTCAAAAAGAGCAGGGCCACCTTGAAAAAGAATTTGATTTGTAATGGCATCTAATCCAGAACTGGTAATGTTTCCTTTAGAATCTAGATACGCAGAAGAAGGCAAAATTGGTGTACCAGCCAGTTGCTTTGCTAATGTAGCGGCGGCGACAGCATCGGCTCCACTTTTAACAAGCGCGGAAGTTATTGATTTAATACCTGCTGGCCCAGCAGGATAAATAATAGATTGTTGCTGACCAGCACCACCGCCACCAAAAGGATTAGGAATTGTAGTTGTAGTTACTGGTGCAGCAGATTTTTGTGCGCCAGCCGCCGCAGCAGCATTAGCCGCAGCCTGAGTAGAACCTGTAACGGTTACTGTTTTTTTAGCGGTGGAATCATAATATGTTGCAGTATACGTTGCCATTACTGTGCGCCCCCTTGTGGCATAGGTGCAGCCATGCTTGGTTCAGCTTGTGCTGGAGAAGGCATTGGCTGTTGTGATGGAGCGGCTGCTTGTGCTTGTTGACCACCGGCCATCTCTTGTTGAATTCCTTGAATAAGTGAAGCAACCTTTTCCTGTGCGGCTGGAGTCTTATCCCAACCAAAACCTGGGTGAGACTGAATGTGTCCTTTCCATTCGTCAAGGCTCATTGGAACTGGGCGTCCAGTCTTAGGGTCACGACCACCGCTAAGAGCGGCTGAAGATTTAGGGTCAGTCATAAAGTTAGGTTCTTGATCCTCACCCAACATCTGCTTAGCAACCTGACGGTATGGGTCAAGTAGGTAAGCGGTCTTGATGCCAGCATCAATTTGCGGAGCAAGCGTAGGATAAAGACCCTTGGCTGTTGTCTTAAGATAATCCTCAAATGCAGCAGCCTTGGCTGGTGTCATGTCCTCAGCTATGGACTTAAGAGTGCCGTCCGACATGGGAACGGCGTAGTCATGAGCCAGTTGTTTCATGTCGGGAACCGACATTGATTTTGTTTCAGGCTTTTGAGCTTCTTCTGCTAATGGTTTGTCTGCCATGATTATTCCTTATTGTGGTGGGGGTAGTGGACGAAATACGCCTGTAATAATTGTTGAAACATCTTTCCAGCCAGGAAGCGTTGTTGCGGCAGTACAATTATCGCGCCATTTTCGACGTAATTGACTTTGCTCTGATGTATTACCTGCTGCTGCTTTATATTGTTTTTCCCATGCTGAACGTGCATCTAACAATAATGGAATGTATTGTTTTTGTGCTGGAGTCAAAGTAGCAACATGACTTGGGTTTTTCATAAAAGACTGCAATTCAGTATAAGATTGAGCAGCAACGGTGTAAGTGTTACCACCTAGGTGTTCTGACAACCAAGCGCTGTTCATTGATTGACCGTATGATTTTCCTGCTGCTGTCCATGCGTAATAACCAGCGGAACTTAAACCGTCTTGATATGTACCTGGATATAATTTTTGAAAGCCAGGAAGCATCACGTCGTAATACATGTAGTTTCCTACAGCGACTCGCATTGCTTGTGTGTATTCAGTTGGAGTTTCTTTTTGTCGAAGTGCAAACTCACCAAGAATCTGTGATGCTACAGGATCATACTTTGCATCTGCACCTTGTTGACTAGACATAAAAGCAGAAAGAAATGGAAATTCTTTTACAAGTTGTGGATGATTTTGAACATACTTAACCGTTCCAATAGTTTCTAAGTAAGTAGAAAATGGGCTTTTGGTGTGAGCAACTGTATTAAACAATTCAGTAGGGAACCTACGTAGAAGTTCTGCAACCTGCAAAGTGTAAGAAGGGAACTTAAAATCGCCATTCTTGTCTTTTTCTAAAGCAATAGCATCTAGTTGTTTTTGTACGTGTATGTCTGACGCAATGACCGAAGAAAGTGGTGTGCCAAATGAGGTTAATGTCTTAGCCGCGTAGAGAGCAGTAGTCGCCCAATTTGCTTCTGACTGCAGATCAGTTCTGTTGTTTGGGTTTTCTAAAAACAAAGAAACTTTACGTGCAGTGTAGTAATTAATTAATTGTTGAGCCAAGCCAGAATTAATGTTTTGTTTGTTAATTTGACCCTTTTTCAAAAGCGTGTCAATAGTTTCATTGCGGTATTTGGTTAAAATATTTGAACCTTCGTTACCGATTGAATACAGCTCACTGGAAAGATAGGAACTAACTTGGTTTTGATTCATGTGTCCATAAACGCCCTTGTAGACATTTTGAAGTGTGCTGTTAGGGAATAAGTCGCTTGCAATGGATGACCGCATAGAGTTTGGACCAATGACCCATTTGATTATGTCGCCAATAAAAGGAATACGGTATTGCATTTGTTCGTAAACGTATTTAGCAGGAATGGTAACGATAGGTCCAAACGGCATTGAAATAACGTTTTCAAGAAATCCACCAATACCAGGTGTCTGCCCTGTAATAATTATGCTGTCTGGGGAAGCAGGTGATGATTCAAGACCCATGTGTTGACCAGCGCCGTAATTTGGAAGTCCCTGTGCGGCAAGCCAACTATTGACGATACCGTTAGTAAATCCTGTAATTACTTGTGAACCTGGAAACGTAAATGAACCAATGCCACTTTGATTGTAAGCAAGAGCAACATAGTCAGTAACGGCAAGGTTAATCTTCATGTACTTTTCAAATGCTGCAAAATTGTCACCGGCCATACGGAGGGCACGACGCATAGCCTGGTTCTTCGCAAAGTAGTACGGAGCAACTACACGCATGTTTTCTTCCCACATAGTTTTGTCCATTGGGTTGTGCACAAATTTGCTCATGTTGATAAGTGCTTCAGATTGACATTTAGCCATTGCTTCGCCCGTTGTCATGTAGCCCTTTTCAACAAGTGGCAATAATTTCTGATACTGTTGCCACGCTTCCCACACAAAAAGTGGATCACGACTAGCAGTATTAACCATCTTTCCAAGCAAAGCTCGATGTAGCCAATCAGAATATTTGCGTACAATGTTTAGATTGCCAGCAGACATAAGTCCAACGTATTCGTGCGCAGGGAACGCTGAAGGAGCATCATCCTTTTCCCAGTGTTCACGCATCCATTTAGCCAGTTGTTCTTGTGACCAAAAATCGCCAGAAGCAATTTGGTGAATAATTTCAGGGTGAATGACGCTTGCTACGCCACTAGCGGAATTAATGTTAGTTGAAAGACCCATAGTGTGATCGGTTGAAGTTTTTGCCCAACCAGTGTGAGGGCTTTCATCGGGGTATTTAGCCGATGCTTCACGGTCACGCCTAAAATCTGCTCTCCATGCAGCAGGTTGACTAGAAATAAAACCTTCCATGTGATAATCAGATTCTCGACGTAACCGTGCAAGTTCAGAAGGATTAGAAAACGACCTTCCTCCCAGTTCACGAATTTTCTCGTCAAGTGATTTCTTTAATTGAACTTTGAAATTATTTTCAGTTAATGATTTGCCAAGGTCTTGAAGAACTTTAGTTGCATCTTCCTTGGCTTGCTCCATGTAAAATTCAGGATTGCCATCAAAAATTCGTTGGCCTTCTTTAACAATTTGTTCTTCGTACCAACGAGCGTTTTCTTTGAAAATAGTTCCTCTGCTAGCACGAGTAATGTTTTCGTATAGTGCAGCTCCGGCATAGGAATCACCAGCCATGTACTTAGTATAAGTTTCACCAAGTACTTTGTTAGATGTTTTGATTTTTGCTTCAGCACCCTTGCCCTCAATGCCAACTACTTGATTAACTACATTGTGCTTGAAACCATCTTCAGCCATAAGGTCGCCTTGAGAGTGAACTCCGCCAAGCATGTGACCATCTGTTTCAAGGTAAAGATGTGTAGCAAAATCTAAAAAGTCATCAAACTTTTTACCAACAAGCGTCTTAGCCAAAGCAGTGTCAAATCCAAGAATAATGTTACTGATTGCTGAACGAAGTGCTTTACGCTCAACATCACCCATAGCAACTTTACCTAAGTACGCTTCGTGTCTAGCAATAGATTGAACAAGTTTTGCTTCAGTAAAATTATGTCCACCGATACGTAATGAGTTCAACATAACTTCAGAAACAATTACACGTTCAGCCCAAGCAGGAGAAGCAAGAGTAAGAAGTTTGAACCAACCGTTTAGGTACCCTTGCATTAAGTCAACAACAACATCAAAGTTGTTGCGCATGCCACGATCACCAAGAGACTTAAGTTTTATACCAGTATTCTTTGCCCATAATTCATAGGCTTTAGCAGCGTTAAGTTTTCCAATGCCAAGTTTTTCTCCAACTTGTCTACTTGAGCGAGTTGACCATTCTTCGTTGAATAAACGTTTGTATTCTTCACCGGCTTCTTTGGTGGTGGCAGTTGAAGCAATGTAATTTGCTTGTTTAGCAATGTTTTCTTCGCTAGAGTATGACGAAGAAATAGCAGCTTTCATTTCAGCGCCAAGGTCTTGAACTGCTAACATCTCACCGCGCAAGTGTTGAAGAAAAGGCAAGACATTTGTAGTACCAAAAATTTGGTATAGTTTTTCTGATTCAGCCTTCATCATTGCTAATTCGTCAAACTTTTTAGACGCGGTAACGTAAGCATCACGAGCTTTGATTAATTCACCATCAAGGTATTTAACAACCGTAGCGTAACGCTCGGCTTTAGTCATCCCCTTTAATTCATCGCCTTTAAGCATTTGATTGGCACGATCAAGTATTTCTTGAGATTTAGCCATGTATCCATCTAAAGCAGGTGGATTTTTTGTAACAGTTTTTTCAAACGTTTTATTTGCTGGCGTTGAGGATTCAATAGAAAGTTTATCTGTGTCAAAGAAAATGCGAGCTTCGTGAAATATGCCGTTACCTTTAGCAGCATATTTACCACCTTGGTAACGCAATCCATCAATACCTTTTTCGTTCATGCTGTATGCAATGTCTTGTAATATTTCGTCTGCATCATTCATTGGCAAATGAGCATCAGCAAGAAGGCTTCTAAATTCAGAATAAATTTTAGAACCTGTTGTAGTTGGGTCATTCAATAATTGTTTGAAATCTTCTAAATATTTTGTATCTAATTCTGAATTGCTAGGCCAATTATTTTCATTAAGATATTGATTAAAGGAATCTCGAAATTCTTTTGGTGCCGCTTGTTCAAGGTCAACAAGGTTAGGTGGGGTTTCACCTGTCCAACGAATACCATGAACAGTTTTGTTAAGTTTTCCTTCTCTTTCTGCTCCCTTTGCACCCTTACCCGTGTAACTGCGAGCAATTTCAGGATTATCTGTAGTATAAAAACCAGGACCAAAAAGATTTTGTGCGGCACGTCCTTCTCCAATGCCATCTCCAAGAACACCACTTATTTCAGTAGATGATCCGTGGTAAAACTCAGACTTAGGTATTTCAGTTGGTAAAGTTTCCGTTACTTTTTCTTCTATAGTTGCAAATTCAGAACGATCTTCGGGTACAAAATTCTTAAGGTACGTTTCTGCTTCAACGTTGGCAGTGTGAGCCAACTGACGGTAAACTTCAAAGTCTTTTTCTGCACTACGAAGTAAATCATCTCCACCAGATTTATTAACGTTTTGAGCAACTTTAGCAATCTCTCGTGAAAGCATCCTCATGTTTCGTTCGTTAGGAAGCATGCGTCTACCAAGTTGTTTATCGTCTACTGCAGAATTATGCATCTTACCAGTTTCAGGGTCAATGGTACGGTCTGATGCTGTGTTGGGGTCAGCAACCAAAGCTTCATCCAGCGAAGTCCCACCACCAGTTACACCTGTGTACTGATAAATTTTGTCATCAATTTCTGGTCCCATGACATCAGCAAAGATTCCAAAATCAGAATGAGCAGTTGAAGCAAGCATGCGACGGTAAAGAGAAATACGCATAGCATTGTTGTAAATGTTATTCCATTTAACAGGGTCATCACCGTATCGAATTAATTGATCAGTAACCATGTTTGCAAAATCGTGACTCATAAAGTTATTAACTAAAAACTTACGAATACCCTCGGCGCTGCGTACTGAGCCAACAACTAATTCACGGTCAGTAACACGACCACCTTCAATAATCATTTGTTTCATTGAAAATTGACGGCGAAGGCGTTGACTTAAAAGAATCTTTGCTCGTTCGGCAACACCACCGGCGGCGTAACCAACATCGTGAGGAGTAATATCAACGCCAGTTTCTTTTTCAATGGCTTCAATCATTTTGTCAGTTGGCATAATCGGCGAAGCAAGAGCATCGGCAATAGTAGAAAATTCTTTTCCAACTTCTCCTGTTAAGCCAGTCTTAGCCAAAGTGTACCAACTCATAGATGGCATAGTGGTAACGCGGTCAACCATGTTAATTGCTTGTGATGCTTCTTCAAGAACTGCAAGAACTTGAGAATCCGTTTGTGCTGCTGCTAATTTTTCAATAAGTTTTGGACCTAGAAACAAAGCACCAAATCGTTGATTAATTGCCGCAGCTCCATGTGTAGCAATCCAACTAACGGCACGTCGAACGCTGGAATATTGTGCGTAAGCACGTTCTACGTCGCCTACTTCTCTAATACCAGTACCACTAAACCATTTATTAAGTACGCCAGTCATACCGTAAACGCCACGGGATTCTTTTACAATACGAGAAAAAGCAGCAATAGGATCATCAACAATCCATTTAAGACCAACGTCTACAAGGTCACGTACAGACGTACCCCACATACCGTCAATGCCAAGTGAGTTAGCAATTTCAATGCCAAGGTCTTGTGTTGTGCCATCAGCGTTAAGCACTTTGCCTTGTTCAGCCAATTGCCAGATGTAAGCATCTTCCGGATTGTTTTGTGCTTGAAGTGCACCAAGAAGATACGTTATTTGTGCTGGCGTGCTTCCAAGTGTACGAGCCATTGCTCCAAGACCTTTAAGTGGAATTGCAACTGGGTAAGTTGCTAGTTCAGCAATTTTTTTAAACGTAGCATTTGAAGCGTTTAATTTGCTTGCTTGAATAGCATCTTGAGCGGCGCTAGTAACTGCTTGTTCACTATTGATTGCTTCTGAAGCAGCATTAAAGGCTGGCTGTGATTCACTAGAAATGCCTTTGGCAATAGCCTGATCATATTCTTGTTGAGTAATTGAACCACGAGCCAAGTCTTGTTCAAGGATGCCATGCTCTATTGGGTACTGAGTCTTAAATTCATTTATGCCATTTTGATATGCAGATTTGTAAAGCGCATTTGGGTCGCGAGTCAAAAGGTCTTGTTTGGTTTTTTCTAAAGCAGCCTGTTCTTCTGGCGTGAGAGAACCTTCTGTTTTTAATTTTTGTGTTAAAGATTCAATTATTTGAGCGTCTTGAGCAGAAGCGGTTTCTCCTGCTTGAGCGGCAGCGTCAAGTACTGTTCCGCCTTCTCCACCAGCAGCGCCCAAAGCACCACCAACAAGATAACCGCTAAGAAGATTGGCATATTGTTGAGCCAATGCAGTACCAATACCATTTTTGTTAATTTGAGATTTCAAATTAGTCATGTATGCATCAGCCATAAAAGGTAAATGACCAACGCCGCTTAATGTTTCATGAATTAATGGACCCAAATACAATGGGTCTTTCCATTGCCACGCAGGTAATCCTTTTCCAGCCGTTAAGTCACCAATGTTTCCTGTAGCAAGGCGACCAACGTCAACTGCAAGTTTAGAAACAGGTGAAGCAATAAGTGGACCTGCAAAATCGCTAGGTACTGCTCTCCAAAAATTACCTACTTGTTTTCCAGCTTCCGGAGTTGAAATTGCACCAACAAAACCACCAATGGCGCTACCTAAAACATTGCCTACTGGTTGCAAAAGTTTTGAAAACCAGTTACTTGTACTGTTAGTTGCTTGCCACCATTTGTCAGGTGCTCGGTATGCAGGAGCATCATAAATTGTGTCGGGTCTTGGGTACAAATTAGAAAGACCAATTTGATCTGCAGTACCGTTCAAATACTTAGCCATCAAAGTTGAATGTGCTAATTGAGCTGGGTTAGTTGAATTTTTGAATTGCTGAGTTAACGACGTGACTAAGTAAGGGTCTGCTTTTAACGTAGGGTTATTTTTAATTAAAGTGTTTATCCAATAATTTGGATCGGGGTTAATTTCATTTTGACCACGAGTGTCACCAATGTAACCTTTGGGAGCACCTGATTGGCTATCTACGTTTTGTTCACCAGCCATTACAGACCTATGTTTCTAGCCGCCCGTGCTAAGTCCATCAACATTGCTGAAGCACCTGGAGCACTGGCCATCATGTCTAAACTTCTTCCAACTGTAGGAGTAAATGTGTGCATTGCTTCTGGACCAGCACCATCGCCAATAGGCAATCCTGCTGTAATTGGTTCATCTGGTCGATCAGTAGGATGGTCAAATTTTAATTCACCTGGGTAAGATGGCAATGATGGCATCTGACCAGTAATCGTTGTTGGTTGTGCTGGCGCTGCTTGTGCTGGTGCTTGCGCTGGCGCAACCGATACCTGTTGTGGTGCTACAGGTATTGCACGCTGAGCAGCCTGTTGTGCACCTGCTTCTCCGTAGCCTTGACCAGTAGCGGCCTGGACTGGCATTGCTGCGTTAAGGTCAGTACGGTTTCCGTATGCTGTTCCTGGCGTTCCCTCACGGGCGCCACCTCTACCTGTACGTGGCATCTATTACATCCCTGGTGCGGCACCGGCTGGAGCTGGTGGACGCTTCAATGTTGATAACATGGCACTCAAGTTCTGTGCTCCGGCTGGCGGTGGTGCGATAGGCGTTCCAGCAGGGTTGTCTGGCGATACGCCGATACCAGGCTGTGACTCTGCCTGAACTTCTGGTGGTTGCCCACCTTGCTGCATTTGCTGTTGCATTTGCTGTTGCTGATTTGCTTGCTCGGCTTGCTTCGCTTGCATTTCTTTGTGGACTTTAGAAACCGCGGCTTCAAGAGTGACGTGTCGCTCTGCCTTAGCCATTGCGATTTCAGCAATAACGTTGGGGTCAAGACTTCCTTGCGACGCCTGTTGTTCAAGGCCAGCAAGAAGCGCTTTGCGTAGTCCTTCAATTTCAACTTGATCACGTTCACGAATCGGGTCCTCAATCGCTGGGTCCATCTCACGGGCTGTCTGTGTAGACATAATACCAGTTCCGACACGTTGACCAATGGCGACTACCATGCCATTTACGTCTGAACCAGGCATTGAGTACTTGACGTATGACAAGTCCGTTTCGAATGTTTCGTTTGGCGTGTAGTCAGGGTGAGTAATCTTGCCGTCGTTACCAAAGAAGAACATGCTTGGCTTCTTACCGTAGTAAGCCTTCATGATCTTTACCGCACGACGGTTCTCTGCTTCTAGTGAGTTAGCGAAGATTTCCTGATACTCTTGAATAGGCATGTCAACGGTGTTTGACATGACCATTTCACCTCGACGAGCTGTACGGACGTTGCTTGGTGATTCCCCACCAAACTCTGCAGGGATTCCACCTGTGAGTCGCTGAGCGCGTTCCATCCGGTCAAGTGCGTCGTTTGTAGTTGAACCTGGCTGCAGGTGTGTGATTTGTACTTGTCCCTTGTCAACGACTCCACGGATTCCTTCCTTACCATTAGCTTCTTGAATAATACGAGGTGATGATGGAGAGTTGCTTGTGCTAACAATCCACTCATCTGGGAACACGTTGCGGAAACGAGCAATCATGTCTAAGGCATCTAGTTTAGCCATACGCTGGTAGGTTCCAAGCATCTGGTCAAACTGACCCTGTAAGCGGTCTAGTGTGATACGTCCAGCAATAACTACTGGGCTTACCTCTGCACGGTTAGGGATGCGCTCCAAGATAATGTGCGTAGCGATTCCCTTGCCTGTCTCAGTGCTGTATGCACTTGCCTTTGGCTTTTCAGCACCAACGGCAATAAGCACAGTTTCGTTAGCGTCCATGTACTCCAACACTTCAAACATGTCGTGGTCGCCCTTTTCACCACGGTACAAGATAGCCATCTGTGCTGGGTAGTTTTCCTTCAACCAGCCAAGTGGTCGGCGGTCAACGAAGATGCAGTCTGCTGGCTCCATTGAGTCTGGATCAAGCATTGGTGCAGGGTACGTAGAAAGTGGGTTACGCACGCGCCAGTGAGGAATGTCACGCTGGTCGTCGTGGTAGACCGACACTGGTGAGATAGTTACAGCACTCATACCGTAAGCAGTAAGGTGACGTGCACGGCGACGTAACTTGGTACCCATCTTGTTCATGTCCCACCAACCAAGGTTGGCTAGACGACGGTCACGGGCACGGTTTTCAGATACCTGAATACCTGGGCGTACTGGCATGTACGAGATGTCTGGGATGACTGAAGCCACGCGCATAGCGAACTGGTCAATACCTTGAGCAATCAAGTTCGGAATGGCAGGCTTTTCCATGTCATCTAACTCAGGCAGTGGAATGATAATGTCGCCGTTGTAGTGACGACGGATATCTTCCATCTTGCTAAAGAGTCCACCGCGGTCTTTGCGGCGCTCCTGGTACATGGTTACGACCTGTGCCGCAGCCTTGTCATTATCGAACGAGAGAGCCACTTATAACCTCAATGTCTTAGGGGTGGACGACTTCACCCATGATGGGCGCCACGCTGGGGCTGTTGCCGATTTCGGCATGTAGAGGTTGGGAATGTTCCACTCTAGAAACCATTGAGCCATAACACAGTCATCTGTGCGTGACCCATTAGGGTACTTTGTAACCTCATCAATTAGTTTCATAGAGCGAACTTTTCCTTCACCCCTACCAGGTAATCTTACACGACCGAAGCGGTAGTGGGGTTGTAACACCGTCACGCCCAGTGCTTCGTCCGATTTATTGATGCCATTTGTGTTGTGGGGAATGATCTCCACAGACCGCATTTGGCGCCATTGCTTGACATAATCGTACTGGAGCATGAACCGCTGAGCTGCGTTAGATTCCACAATCCAGTACTGGATAGGGTATCCCATGGACTCAGATAAATTTTGCCATTCTTCCATAACCCCAGTGTATTTACCGTCATGGATGTTGTAGTCCAGGAACTTACTGGCTTCCATCTTCTGGCGAATCAGGTCAATCAAGAACCGTTGCTGGGACTCTGGGTGGTACAGCCAACACTGGATAGCCCAATAGTTAGTCGGACTAGGGTCAGCGGTAGCGACCATCAGGCACTCGCTGGCTGAAATGCCACGGGGTATCTGCCAGATGTCTCGGTCTTTGTCCATGCACCCTGGGTTGTCACCCTGACCAAATACCCACTCGTGGCGTACTAAGACTTCTGACGGGTCCAAGTCCTCTTGCTGATAGACCACCGCAAAGCGCTCACCACGGTTTGACATGAGGTTGGAGATGTCTCGCCAAGATAAGCGCCGTGGGTCCAATAAGCATCCGGTAGGATACGGATCAGAAGTTCTCTTGTGGTGACTCGGATCGCAAAGCTCATCATAGTGAGCCTTGTAAAGCAAGTGCTTATATTTCTTGTTTGTCCTAAGTTTCTCAACTTCATCTTCAGTCATTCCTTCATCTAGTAGTTCTTCCTCATCTTCCAGAGGTTGCTCCATGTCTAGAGCAAATCGATAAAGGTCGTCAGCAGCGAGGCGCTGGCCAATAAGAGCAAGCATACCTGCAGGTTCAAGTCGAGATTCTGCAACGTCTTGGTACCAATCTTCCATGGCTTCTCGTTGTTCTGCACTACGAATCTTGCGAGGGTCCACAAGGTCGTCCCAGAAACAGCCATCGAAGCGTCCTCCGATGAAACCACTATCCATACCGTAGGCACTTACTGTTGGCTCCTTTTCTGAAATAGCACCTGAGTCCTCTGGTTGCATAACAATAAATGCTTCGTTAGTCCAAAGTTCTTTTTCCAATGGCTTAAAGCGACCAAAGTCCAGTGCCATAGTTGTCTCAGCGTCAACGGCTAGACCACGTGCTTTAAGTGCATCGTCAGCCAGTTCAGGAATAACACGCTCTAGTGAACGCCTTACTCGCATCAAGTTTCGCTTGGCAAGGCTCATAGTCGCAGAACCAGTCAACAAACGTATACTGCGGTTACGACAAATGATCCAACAGGTAATGTCGTGTAGCAACGTAGTCTTACCAGAACCAGGTGGCATGTTCATAACCACGTATTCTTTTTCTTCAGACTCAAGAAGTGATACCAGTGCGATACCGGCTTCTTCCTGCCACGGTGTAGAGATACGTCCAAAGTAACGCTGACGGAAATAGCCAAAGTCCTCTAAGGCACGTTGGGCATCTTCGCTTAGTTTGTCGTAAGCTTTAGGACCTTCTAGTTTTGCTTCTGTCTTGAGTTCACGGTAGTTACGTGCCGACGTGTCCACATCGTCGCTAATGCGAAGTGTTTGGGCAGCCTTCTCAACACGGTGTCCCGTCGATTCAGAGAACCGAGCCTTACGTGAGGCTTCTGCAATCGAAAGTCCTGCGGAACGTGCCTCAAAGTATTTCTTGCGTTGTACTGCGCTAACTGCCATTGCTGAGTGCCGTGGCTAGTAAGCCTTGTATCCGATAAGAAGAAGAATCAGGTGGCGAAATAGAAAACACTCCTACACCACCATCTTTATAATCTTTAGCAGCAACGACTAAAACAAAATCCTCAACGACTGGCATCTCCCACGACTCATCTTGTGGGAGATCCAAGTTTGTTAAAAAACGTGTGAGGTTCAGTTCTAGCCATTGTCTAAGTGACAAAGAAAGACTTGACTCGTCAGGACTTAGTGGCACGTGGCTTAGCCGCTTCAGCTTGCTGTGCAACCTGTGAAGCAAGTGCAATAGCAGTGTGCAACTGCAACTGACGGTGTGTGATTAGGTGGTACCCCTCA
>Ga0214173_100104_pt1 | contig 14585 bp, 8 predicted proteins | sample TroBogEpilimnion_34_FD_153011 | JGI IMG/M metagenome (GOLD analysis project Ga0214173, IMG submission 153011) | Freshwater microbial communities from Trout Bog Lake, WI - 25JUL2007 epilimnion | ecosystem: Environmental > Aquatic > Freshwater > Lake > Epilimnion/Euphotic zone | place: Trout Bog... | reverse complement strand
GGCCCCGCCACATTTAAGAAGCCGCCAGTCACATTTATCGTTGCCAGACTTCCGTTAACGGTGGTGCCACGCGACCCGATTGAAGCGTAGGCACCGGATCCCGACACATTGAGCGTTCCGCCACTCAAATTCAGAAAACTCACGGAATCCTTGGAATTGCTCATGAGGAATGGATTGGCTGTAATCGTGCCATTGGTCATGTTCATAACTCCCGGCGGACCAGAACCGCCACCGGCTCCAACCAGTAACTGTCCAACGGTGCTGGCACCACTGCTGTAATAATTGAAGGTGGCTTGGACGCTCCCGTTGCCATTACCACCCACTGTTAACCCGCCCGCTCCGCCGAGGGTTCCCGTTCCGTTCACGGTCAAAGTATTGCCGGCCCTGATCACGGTTGGCCCGGTATAGGTGTTCGCCCCGGAGAGGATGACCGTGCCCGCACTGGTTGTGTTGGTCAATGTTATACCGCCACTGGTGCCGCTGCTGGAAATCACATCGAGAAACGTCAGCGTGCGGTTAGTCGCCACATTTAAATTGCGGTTAGAGTTGCCCAAACTGACGTTAAGGTGATTGACTGCATCACCGATGATCACATTCGCCGAAGTGCCGCCACCCGTGTTCAAGGTGAGGTCGCCACCGAGCGTGAGGGTTCGAGTTGTTGTCGAGGACGAATCCACCGTGAGCCCAAAATTGCCGGCGTAATTAAAACTCAATGCCGTGGACAAGGTGGTGTCCGTAGCAAACGTGACCGTCTGTGCCGTCGCCAGAGTCAATGAAGTGTCCCAAATGCCATTGATGGTGCCACCAGCCCAGTTTGCTGTGGTGTTGTAGTCCCATGGCCCCGCATTTACTTGATTGAAGCCGGTGGACGCCCCCGCCGCTGTGGCCTTGAAAGTGACATTGTCAATCCAGAAATTTGCGATGCCGCCTGCAGCGATGGTTGTGGGCGAAATATACTTGTAAAAACTAATCCCTTGGGCCGGCGTCGAAATGACCGCCGCCGTATTCGTGATGGGCATGCTGACATGCGCCCAACCGTTTGAAGCCGCATTGGGTAACACCACGTATGGGCCAAGCTGATACCAGGTATAACTATTACGGTAGTTGGTCGTTATGAGATTGATTTGGATGCCGGAACTCCCGCCGCCGGAAGGAGAGTTGAAGTTTTGGAGCGACGTCGTTGAGTTATTGGTATCCCATTTAACATCAAAATCCACGCTGACATAGTTGGTCGCGATAAAATTCGTCAAGGCACTCGGCAAACTATCGTAATACGGAGTTCCTTGAACAACCCCGTAAAGCCTCAAGGCGTCTCCATAACCATTACCATTCGCAAAGTTCACAGTGATTTTGCAGGAGCCACCCCCGTTCCCCGTGTTATCCTGGGCCGAATCCCAGACATTGGTGTCAAACGCATCGGACTGAGTCATTTTACCCCAGCTTATGTGGTTCTGAAATCCTCCGCCGGCGGCATTAACCTCGGTAGTTGTGTCAAACGTGCCCAAATCAAGGTTGGCTGCCTCCGAGTAAGACATGGAGGCGACCAAGCATAGCAAGCTCAAAGTAATTCTCGAAACGACAGTGGTGGTGTAAAGGTTGGAGGATTTTGTTGTCGGCTTTTTCATAGAATCGGTTGGTGCGGAAACGCGATGTTGATAATCACTGGTTTTTCAATCATGTTTATGGGATGCACCAACAGATTGCACCATGCCCTCTCGACCCGCACCCCTCCCAACGGAGGGGAAAGGTGCGGGTGAGCAATAAGCACCAAACAGGTTTTACGGCTTCAACATGCGGTAGAACACGTTGGTCTTAGTGGGATCAACAGTGATGCTCACATTGGTGACTGTCACCGAGCCGTCCGCCGGATAATTGTGCCATGCGCTGGTGGTGGTCAGGCTCACGCCGTTGGATTGCAGAATCCAGCCCAGATTGGTCGGCCAGGCCAAGTTCATGCTGCCGCTGCCATAGGAAACTTGCAGCACCGGTGGATTGGGATTGATGGTCGCCACCGGCACCACCAGCAAGTAGCCCGTATCGACGAGCGAGGGAGAATCCGTGGCGGCACTATAAACGCCGGGAGTCTTGCTCACGCCATTGATAACCAAACCAGCAATCTGGTTTGTTCCGGTAAAGGCAAGATCCAAGGCGGCACCGTTGGTGATGGTGACGATGGACAGGGCCGAAAGGCTGTTGGTCTGCTGGATGGTCAGCGTGCTGCTGCTGCCTGACAGTGTGAGGTTGACCTTGCCCACCATCTTGCCTCCGAAGGTTGTCGAAACTCCAGAGCCATTCAAAATTAGCGTGCTCACTGTGGAAGTGGAGTTGGTGATGATGGTGTTTGTGGGCGCGGCATACGCATCCGTCGCCAAAGAATTCAGCGTCTGGTTGAAACCGGCCAAGTCAAAAGTCTGGACGGAACCGGGGCTGCCACTGGTAGCAAGGGGATCACTGTTATCCATGGTGAAGTCCGTGCTGGTGGGAAGCGCGTTATTGATTCCTAATTGAAGGGTTCCGCTGTTGTTACCCGTGCCGGTGGGCTGCTGATAAGTCGGGGCTGTATAGGTGTTGGCTTGGGCCAATGTGACCACGACACCGCCGTTCAATTGGAAGCCCACCTTGCCACCAGACGTGCTGCCGGTGACCAGATTGCTCCACACCATGCTCCCGCCACCACGACGAACAACCACAGACACAGAGTCGTTCAGCGTAATCGTTCCGGAGCCCAAATTGCCGGATGTGCCATTATAGCCAAACTGCAACGTGCCCTGACCGTTGAGCGTCACATTGCCAGTGTAATTGGTGTTGTCATTCTGAATCCGCAACGTGCTGTTGGCCAGCTGCAGATTGGCGTTAAATCCAGTGCCGGCCAAAGGACAATTGAACCGGGTGAATCCACCGTAGGTGGTGATGGTGGGTGTCCCGGCAAAAGTGAGGGTGTTGGTGCCTTCAAAGTCGTATTCCTGAGAATTGTTGTATAGGAAATTGATGTTGCCCACGGTGACAGGCGAACCCAAAGTGACGATGTAAGACGAGGGTAAGGCCGCGCTGAGGCCAAAGTTCGCGGTGTCATTGCCATTGTTGGGCCAGGCAAAATCCCCGCCGCCATTGGCCCAGTTCGCCGAGTTGGTGTCCCAAGTGCCGCTGCCGTTGGAACCGGTGCCTGGCGTGTGAGCCGGATCCCAAGTAAATGAATTGCCCGAACCCGGTGCCGTAAAGGTGATGGCCAGTGAGTTGGTGATGGTGTTGGCGCCCACTGTGACCGTTACCAGTTTGGTTTCAGCCTTGGCGGATTTGACAGTGAAGGTCACCTGGCCGCTGCCGTCAGTGACGCCGGATGCAGCGGGAGAGACCGTGTTATCCGAACCACTCACGGACCAATTTACGCCCAGACCAACAATCGGAACATTGCTCGGGTCTTTGATTATGACTGTGACGGTTGAACTAGAAGAGTTGTCGGCTGGCAAATTGTTGGGTGACGCCGTGACCGAAGAGTTGGCCAGACTCACGTTTGCCGTCACGACATGAAGTTTCACCGCACCGCCACTGACCACAATTGAACCTAGCGTGCCATACAGGGCGCTGCCATTGGCAGAGAAGGAACCGGAGCTGGAAATAGTATTGCCAATGTTGGTGATGACGACATAGTCACCGGGCGCCAAAGCCGGTCCATTGACGGTGAACAGATTGCCATTCAAAACCAACTGCCCTTGCGAAACGGTCAAAGCCGCATTCGTCCCCGTCCCATCATAGTTGAGGATGATGGGCTGCGAGCCGAGGCTGACGGTGCTGCCGGAAGCTCCTTTAAGCGTGGCCGCGTTGGTCGTGCCGCCCGCGCTGAAGGTGGTGCTGCTGCTCAAAGCAAACGAGGGAATGAGTGAGACATCTAACGTTGCACCGGCCCCGATGGTAATTTGCGCGGAATTATTGATTGAGGCGTTTGGTCCCAAGGCGAGTGTCCCGGCGTTGATGGTCGTGTTGCCGGTGTAGGTGCTGGCGTTGGTCAAAGTCAATTTACTGCCACTGCCATTCAGCGTGAGGTTCAAACCGCCGGTGATCTGGCCGTTGAAGAATTTCGTCCGGCTGGCACCACCGAGCGTCAAGGTGCAGGTCGAACCACCCGTAATGATGGCGGAACCGGGCGTCTGCGTGCAATTCGTGTCAGTTGCAATGGAACCGACCGTCTGATTGAATCCGTTCATGTCGAAGGTGACGACGTTCGTGTTGCCCCCAGTTCTGAACACCTGATTCAACTGCAAGTCGGTGTTGGTGGGAAGAACATTGCTGGCACCAAGCCGCAGGGTGGCATAGGGAGCAGTGCTAGCCGTTGGCAGCACCCACGTGGCACCGCTGTAGGTTTGATTTGATTGAACGATGAACAACCCGCCGTTCAGTTGGTATTGGACACTGCCGGAACCGGATACGGCGTTGGAAACAATAAATCCACCGGCAAGACTGCTGCGCCGCCAAATTAAGCCCGCATTGTTATTAAGAACAATCTGCGCCGCCCCCAAGCTGCCCCGCTGCCCTGAGTTGTATCCGCACTGCATAGTGCCCGCCAATACATTGATGATGTTCGTGCCAATCTGGTTGCCATCACCATTGAAAATGACCTTGGAATTAAACCCGTTCGCTCCCGCGCCGACATTAAATGATCCATTCACCGGACAGCCGAACGCGATGCCGGTGGAACTCCAGTTGGTGATTGTTCCGCCGGTCGGCATGTTGACGGGATTCCCGGCACTGCTTCCCGTGCCACCAGAGTTGAATCCGTTCGTCCCAATATAGTAGGTGCCTGTTCCATTGGGCGTGAGAGAAATAATTTGAGTTGGTGAAAGTGTGGTGCCGTTAATAACCGTTATGTTTCCTGATGTGGCTCCGGCTGTTCCGCCGCCAAAGGTGACATTGTCACCACTGTTCATCGTATTGCCGTAAGTGCTGCCGTTATACCACGGTGCTCCACTGGGCAGGGAGGCCGAACCTTGGTTCCACGTGCCCGCACCGTCAGTGATATTGCCGGAAGCTGAGGTCCAATTTAGATTTGCCTGGCCAAACGCTGTCGGCACGGAGACCAAGGCGAGGCATAGTATGGTCAGTGCCATGCACGACGAGAAAGCGGTGCGAGGGGCTTTGGTGGACTTTGACGCGAAGGGCATCATACTTTGATTTGAATTTGTCTTCATGGATTTGCGGTTGGTTTTATTGGTTGTTTTTAAAAGCATGGGTCAAGGAATGGTAAAACTTTACACCAAACTCGCCTTTGCCATAACTACCCGAACGGAGGGGGCGAAAAAATGCGGGGAAGCACATTTGAAACGGCAATATGAGCTGCGAGAATTCCATGAATTTAAGCACTCTTCCCAATCCCTTGGCAGGTTCCTGAAATGCCCGACTGGGGACGCGTGAAAATGAACATGCGTTGACAAGCACTGCCAAGCCTAATAGACATCGGATAATACATTAGAAGCCTTTCACGATATATCGGATTCTGATTCCGCTTATTCGGGGACGAACCACTTGTTTAGTCTCTATCCAAATCCAGTGTCCCCCTCCGTTCGGGTAGTTACAAAAAGGAAGGCGACAGCGTATATTTCAAATCATTCACCGCGAACGCGCAAAAATAAATGACTATGAAAATGAAAACGAATCTGGGCCGCAAACATTCAGTTGGACGGAATGCGTTCACGCTGATTGAACTCCTCGTCGTCATCGCCATCATCGCCATTCTGGCCGCGATGCTGCTGCCAGCGCTGGCCAGCGCCAAGAAGAAGGCGCTCATGATTGGCTGCAATTCCAATTTTCATCAGACCAGCCTCGCACTGAATATGTATTTGGGCGACAACAACGACAAGTTTTGCGATACCAAGGACGTGTTCGGCAATGAATTCGGACTCCTCAGCGGACAGAAAGCGGCATACCAAGCTGTGCCAGCCGGCTCGCCGCCCGGGAATTACAACTCATATTTGATTTATTATCTGGCCAGTTACATGGGCATGTCGGCTCCAGATGCCACGCTGCGATATTGCAAGGGCTTCGTTTGTCCGGGCTTTTCAAGTTTCGTAAAGGCCGATCCCAACACCGCCAGCACATGGTCTTCAAACATTTTATATGCCGTGCCCTATATTGATGGTTCCGACGGTCTGGGTGGTTCATTAAATCTTGGGCCTGGCGTTACGCCATTGGTCTTGTCTCCCAACACTCCCATTTTCGGTTACGGTGATTCCTCAAGAATGTGGCCCTCCCATAAGATTACAGATGTTTCCGCCGCGAAGCCCCTAACGGATATATGGGCGCTGGATGATGCTGATCAGAAACAATGCAATCCGGCTTACCTGCCAGGCTGGTATAACCAACTTCCCCCCTCTCCACTTCACGGCAGTGTGCGAAATTATCTGTATCTGGACGGTCACACTGGCTCCCGTAAAGTCTTGGCGCCAACGAGCGGGGGCGCTTATTATCAGTGAAAAGGTAATGCGGCTACGGTTGATCAAAATTGTTTCTCTAAAATACAAACAATGACAAAATGCCCGCACTGTAAGAAACCGGTGAGTTTGAGTGACAAGACAGCAAGTTCAGCAGATGCGCTACCTATCCGCAAGGAGACGGTTGGAAGCGTGAAGAAGGAAGTAATGTATTCCTGTCCGCACTGTGAGTGCGTCTTGGGGTTCAGCTTTTTCGTTGGCGGTCTTTTGACAGGTCGCCCGTAATGACGCCGACTATCATGTCGCCGACCGCCGTTGGCGCTGTCCGTTACGCGGTTCACGTCGCGAGTCGGTGGTAGCTTTCTACGGTAGCAAAACCACGCACACAATTATGCAAGCGCGACAAACAACAAAAACCTGTCGCAAAGGAACGGGGTTGTGGATCGGCATGAGCTTTGGCCTAGCTATCGGTGCAGGCGTCGGCGCAGTCAGGCAAGACCTCGCGCAAGGTATTGCCATTGGTATTGCCTTGGGTGCAGCCGTCGGCGCTTTCTTCACATTTACCAAGACTAAGAGCGGAGCGTAACAAATTAGATTTTGGCTGCGTTCCTTGCCGGACTTTTGGTCGCAGTTATGGCATTGGCCGTGCGTCGCGCGGTAAAATCACACAAGCAGTCTCATTTCTAAAGGGGTTGCAATATTCCGGAGACATCCGCCTCTAGTCCTGCGTGCTTCAGTTTTCAACGCTGCGCAAACCAATTCCCGCAAAACCCACGACGCCTATCAGGTCGTTGGGTTCACCTATATTTACAATACGAAAAAGAAAAAGCTGCGTTGCAGTAATTTTCAACGGCCAGGCTCCAGCGGATCATTTCGCAGTAAACCGCAGAATCGTTGCCGAGGCCGGTTCCACCCGAACCGTGGGGTTGCTGCGGTCACCGACATTGACCTTTTTCCATTTGCCCTTCCAATTTCCCGGCGGGCTAATGAAAGCACCACCCAACGATATGCCGATTTTGGCTGCAACATCGTTATGTTCCTGCACCAGATCCAACCGCTGCCAGTCTCCCGAACTTTTATCTTGTGGCAATTGGAGAGAAACCAAAGCCGGTTGGGCGCTATCATCATAGCTTTTATTGATCAGAGTCAGATAGATGGAACCGTCGCGTTCTCGATATGCGTAGGCGTTAAAATTAAAGCCGGAGGCGGCTTGCACCTTCACTTCGAGTGGCTTTCCCCGCGCTCCCCGGCTGAAAGTCAGATAAGCGTAGCCTTGAGGGCGGATGTCAAATCCACGGCCATTTGCCCGATGCACAAACGCGGCGTAGTTCGCGGCCCCAAAGGTTTCATCACGCCCGACCGATTCGCCCGTATGATAGTTCATGCCCAACAGATGGTGTGCCGCCCACCAGTGCGTGCAATCCAGCGCCCACAAGGTCGCAGCGTAAGTGTCGCTTGCATCTTTGGCTCCGCCCCAGTAGCAACTGTTCAATTCATCCATTCGATAGGGAATGCCATTGCTCGCCAGCACCGCGCCAAGTTGCCGATAGACAGTCTGGTAATAGCCATGAATGTCATTTAAGAGAAAGCGCGCGCGGGTCGCCGGCGGATTCTTTTCTCCTGCCCGGCCTGAACCGAGAAAGTAATTGTGATCGCTGGCCATCGCTAGATGGCCATCAGCAAACAAGTCCCTGGCCAGATTGCGGGCGTAATAGCCATTGGCGCTGGGACCATCGAACTTCGCATCAGGCACAGCCTTCAGGATGGCGTCATAGTGAGGTTTCCATTGGGCAAAATATTCGTCGTAGGATTTGAAGTAGAATTGCGGCTCATTGCCTATGGCGAAACAATCCAGCCCATCGGCATAATGATCTGTGATGTAACGGGCGAGTCTTGCCGAATTAGCAGGATCGCCATTTTTCAAACGGAATGAATAAATAACCTTCAAGCCTGCAGCCCGGGCAAAGGCAAAGAGCATATCAATGTCTCCTTCCTGCGGAACCGGGATGCGCGGGTCGTCCACCGCATTCGCGCCAACTCGAAGATGCTTAATGCCGAGCGTTTTGAAAGTGTTCACCAGCGCGGTGTCGTGAGCATCGAAATAGTAGCGACCATCCTTGGGGAGAAGCATAGATGATTCGTAGCTCAAACCCAAAAAATAAGGCGAGAGATCTGCGTCCTGACTTTTGTCTGCCACCATGACTACCACGGGTTGAACCGAGGGAGTGGAAAAGCAAGAATTAATCAAGCCAAATAGGCTAAGTAGGGCAAGTAACAGACTGGTTTTGCGTGGAATAATATTTCTGCTTGCAAGCTCAAATAGATATTTGATGGGCATTTTACGTTGTCGCTTTGCAGTGTTTAAATCTGGTGAGGGAAAAAGCTCTTGGCGACTCAAGGAATCGTGGTGCGATAGAACTTCTGACCACTGTTGATTGTCGGGTCGGCAATCAGCCATACACCGCCAACCGGAGCGGTGTTGGTGCTGAAAGGCGTCCACGAACCCGTCAAGTTTGTGGTGAATTGACTGACATATGTCACCCCGGAAATACCGGAGAAGGTGACGGATACGGCGCCATTGCTAAAACTGATGTTTTGTGCGAGCGGCTTCGGTGCTGCGGTAACCGTCAATGTTCCGTTGCTGTAAAATTGGTTGTAGTTTGTCGGATTGAAAGTGCCGCCGGTCGCTGCACTGGGTGCCAAGTTGTAGCTGCCGACGGATGAATTGGCCGTCGTGCCGCCGCTCGCTGTGATGGTTACGCTGCCGATTGTCTGGCTCGGCGCAAGACCGGTGCTGGTGAAATTGGTTGAACCAGCGCCATATGTTTTCGTCTGGCCATAAACTTTGGTGTCATTTTTGGCAATAATTGTCAGCACTGCCGGGCTGATCACCAGACTGTTGGTCACGCTGCCGACATAATTATTATTAGCCACAGTTCCAATAACTTGATAACTGCCCGCATTGGTTGGTGGATTCAGCGAACCGGCATAGCTCAAGTTCACCGGCAGACCAGGCGGTGAAGTCGTGTTGGTCACGCTCTTGGCGGTGCCGTCGTAAGTTTGATTCAGATTCCCCAAAGTCACCGTCGCCGTGGCGGGATTGATTGTGAATGATTGGCTGTTGGTCGCGCCGTTGAAGTTTGCATCGGCAGCCAACATGGCCGCAACAATGTAGTTTCCAGAGTTGGTTGGCGCATTGGCGCTCGGGCCATAGCCGCTGCCGCTGTAACTGTAAGTTTGCGCCCCAGATGAACCAGTGAAGCTAAAGTTCGGTGTTTTTGCGGTTCCGTCGTAAATGAAGTTTGTGCCGCTGGCCAGAGTAATCGTCGAATTGGGCTTGATCAGCTCAACGTAAAGCTGCGGCGCATTGCCTGCGCCACTGTCATAAGAATCAAAAGCAAAAGAGTTGGTATTATTATACTTGAATAGGAATGTCATCGGGTTGCCGTTCGTCCAATCTGGGCGGGCGATGACTTCGGTGATGAGATTATCCAGAGACGGTGTCACCTTTAAGTCGCCGGCATTGCCCCAATTTGGCAACCAATATGCCGTGTTAAATGTTGTGTTTCTTGAGGATATATTATAGGCGCTCGTGGCCAGCGGTTGCGAATTACCGCTGTTCTCGGCGTTAACCTGAATAGTAATTGGGCTTGACAGACCAATACTGGGTTCAGCTCTGAATTGGTTTAGTTTAAAAGTAATCCACGCATTGATAATTTGTGCGCCCTGGGGAATACTGACTCCGGTAAAGCGAACGGCGGCAATGGTCTGATTTGTGTAAGAGGTGCTATTGGTATAGCTGATTATGCCGCCGGTGCTGGTCAGGTTCACCACGCCGTTCGACTCATAACCGTCATTGCTAGACTGACTGACTGTGTTTGTGAACGAGATAAAGAAAGGCTTAGTCAAGGCCGGAACAGCGACAGCATTCGAAGCTCCATATTCGTAAGCGCCAATATCGGGTTTATTGCCCACGGGCCGGTTTAAGAAATTCAAATCGAAAACAAGACTGTTGGAAGCGCCAGCATTAATCGCCGCCGAAGAGCTTTGAAGCTGGTAGTTGTTTGATGAGGCGTTGGCAAATTTCGGGTCGGCAAACACGGAATTATTGCCAAGCGTGGATGCGGTGCCGTTGCTGGAAAGGTTGTTATACTTGAACACTTGACTGGCAGGCGTGCCGCCGCCAAGCGTGATAAGATTGCCACTGGGATAGTTGTAGAATATGTTGTTCCGAATGATAATGTTCGTCCCCTGCGGCGCATATAGATCCAGGCCTTGCGGATAGAATGACGAATTGTTGGTCATCACGGATTGAGCCACCGTGTTGTTTTCGAACGTGGCATTGTATAACAGATAGGTTCCGGAATCCCAGTTCATGACTCCCATGTTGTAACCGTAGCAGTTATAAACCAGGTTGTTATAGACCCACATATTATCTGCGCGATTGCCCAGTTCGGACGACACGATGACGCCCTCATGGCAGTTGTAAACAATGTTGTTGAAGGCCTGAATATCATTGTTAATGCTTCCGTAGGCATCCATGTAGATGCCGGGGCGCTGGGTTGGATTCAGGTCGTGGATGACATTGCCATAGATTCGCAGGTGCTTGCCCCGGATGCCCAAACCCTCACCGCCCGCAGTGCTGGTCGTGCTGTTCTCCACGACGTTGTAAGCGATGTCCACATATTCGCTGAAGGCTATGGAAATGCATTCCCCATAGCTGCTGCTGACGGTATTACTGGCGAGGTTTCCAAGGACCGCCGAAGAGGAGATGTAATCCAGAAGAATCGCGACGCTCGCCAAATTGTAAAACTGGTTGCTTTGGACAAGCACATGGCTGCTCAACATAGACGGATTGCTGCTGTTAACACCATTAATGATACCTTGAAACCCGTTTTGAAATTGAATGCCAGTGATTTGAACATAACTTTGCGCGTTCAAATCAATGATCCCGCCAGAAGTGGCTCCACCGGCATCCATAATTGGCTGCTCACCCGGATAGGCGGCAAGTGTTACAAAGTTGCCAGCAGAGCCGGAATGCTGAAACAACAGTTTTTTTTCACTGTAGGTCCCTGCGCGCAGATATGCCGTCTGGCCAGCGACGAGATTGGTGACGGCCTTGCCGACGGTTTTCCACGGAGCAGACGGATTTGTTCCCGCGTTGGCGTCGCTGCCGCTGGGTGAAACATAATAAACCGCCGCCGCCTGCGACCAAATTGGAACGACCAGCGCCATGCATGCGAAAGCCAAACTGACGGGCGAGAAAAGCGCCGTCAAGTCTTCCGCCCTTCGCCTGATTCTTGCGATCAAGGTATTCAAATATTTACAATTTGCCTCCATTTTGACGGACTGACAACCCTCTGAATGGAGGGGGAGTCAATTTATATTTCTTGTGACAATTAGAGAGACGGTAGGATTGGCGCCCCTGCAAACAGAAGGCGGGGTGGCAATACGCAACCCCGCCCCGGCCCAAGCCGAATGAATACGAGTCCAATTATTGAACAGGGCTTTATTGGCTACTTAAGCGGTAAAATGCATTTCCGCCATAACGGTTGGTATCGGCTATTCCAGTGAATGGAATGCCATTACTTACCGTTGTCCAATTTGTTGAGTTCAGATTTGTCGTCGTTTGCAGCACATAACTATAGCCGGTTACCGTGGGATAAATGACTACCGGTTGATTGCTATAAGTTGTGATTCCGAGCGTAGGAGGAGGTGGTGCAGCGGTCTTGAGGGTAACGTTGTCAATCCAGAAATCCCCGGTGCCGCCAGCAGCAATGGTTGCGGCTGTATTATACTTGTAGAAACCAATGCCTTGTGCCGGGGTGGAAATGACCGCAGCGTTGTTTGTGATAGGCATGCTGACATGCACCCAACCGTTTGAGGCCCCGTAGGGAAGAGCAACCATTGGTCCCAGTTGATACCAAGTGTAATTATTACGGTAGTTGGTCGTTATCAGGTTGATTTGCAGACCGGAACTACCACCGTTTGGCGGATAATCGAAGTCGTGGATTGACAGGGTGGAATTCACAGTATCCCACTTAACGTCGAAATCCAGGCTGACATAGTTGGTCGCGATGAAATTCGTGACCGCGCACGGAGTGCTATCGTAATACGGAGTTCCTTGAACAACCCCATAGAACTTTACGGCGTCACCGTAAGGGTCACCATTCGCAAAGTTTACGGCGACATAGCAGGAGCCACCCCCGTTCCCCGTGTTATCCTGGGTTGAATCCCAAGCAAGCGTGTTTATTGAATATAGTGTCCCACTGACAGTAGGATTCATCATGCCCCAGCTTATATGTGGCTGGTAACCACCGCCTACAGCATTAACCTCGGCAGTTGTGTCAAACGTTCCTAAGTCAAGACCAGCGGCTTGGCCGTTGTTGACTACGAAGGCTGTCAATCCAATCAGGGCTAAAGAAAGCCAGCCATTAGGACTCTTTTTATATGTGTTCATTGTCATAGTTATGTTTTTAATGATTTTATGCTATTTAGTTGTATGTTGCGTGGAATTGGAAATTGTGAAATATGTATCTGGAGTGTGTAATCAATTTGCGTTTACGGAGCTAAAAAGCCACCTTTTGGGTTCACTTTGATAGTTGACACATGGCCGTCAAAATAGGCCGCGTTGCGCACGCTACCGTGAACCGGCTGGGCTGGCGTTGGCATCCCGTTCTGCCAGGCAGCCGGCCAGGCCAACGCATCAGAATCCGTGATATACCAGACCTCTGAAACAGACGCCTGCGCCTGCACCTCGGTAATTTTATGCGAGCCGGTTGTGGCATACGGGTCACCAAATGGCAAAAAGTTGATCACGTTCGTGTGATCATTGTAATTCCCGTAAATCAAATAAGTATAGCAATTGGTCAGATTTCCACTTGAAACGTTCCGCTCAAAACCCGGGCATAACATCACTTTGGCCGGGCGCCAGGTGAGGTCGGGAGCGGGATAGCCCAGATAGGGGGTCATGAAATTAACCAGTTCGTTCCACCACCACGCATGGTAACTCCATTGCTGGATATTCCATAAACCTTGCAAATTCTTTCCAGGCGGCAGCATGTCGGCGTTGTCGTTGAGATACATCGTCAGGGCTAGATGGGTCTGACGAAAATTGGACTGACACCCAACCATGGTTGCTTTTCGCTTGGCCGAGGCCAGTGCCGGCAACAGCATGGCGGCGAGAATGGCGATGATGGCGATGACCACCAACAATTCGATCAGGGTAAAAGCTTTTCGATTTTCAACTTTGTGCCGGCTCATAAACTTCGTGCTGCTCATGGGATTTAGAGAAACTCTAAACCCACCCCGCCCAAAGCACACCCCTACCAAAGGAGGGGGGAAAGCTCTTCGCCCCTATTCGACATGCAAGATACCACGCTCCAATGCCGCGCGCGTGGCTTCGGTGCGACCGCTCACTTCGAGCTTTTGCATGATGTTCTTAAAATGCCATTTCACCGTGGTTTTGGCGCACCCGAGGACATGAGCAATCTCATGGGTGCTCAACCCTTTGCTCACCAACTCCAGCACCTCCAGTTCGCGCGGCGTCAACTCGTTGGCGGGCACGCGCGCCGTCAGAAGCGCCGCCAACGTCGGCGGCAGGAAACGCTCGCCGGCATGCACCGTGCGCATGGCGCGCAACAACTCTTCGCGTTGCGTCGCCTTGGGCAGGTAGCCGGCGGCCCCCGCCGCGAGGGCGCGGTGAACATCCTCTTCCTTCTCATCAATGGACAGCATCAGCACGCGGGCCGCCGGAAATTCCCTGAGCAGCGCCCGGGTCACAGCCACGCCGTCGCGACCGGGCATGTGATAATCCATGAGCACAAGGTCAGGCTTGACCCGCCGGAATGCCTCAATCGCCTCGGTGCCGTTGCCCGCCTCGCCCACCACTTTGAAATCCGACTCGCGGTTCAGCGCGCGGGCCAATCCGAGCCGGACGAAGAAGTGGTCGTCCACGAGCAAGACGCGGATTTTGGAAGATGATTTCATGCAATTTCAACGGTGACTTCGATCTTGGTGCCCTGCCCAGGCTGGCTGTGGAGGTCAAATGCGCCCTCCAATTTATTTGCCCGCTCCCGCATTCCCAGCAGGCCAAAATGCATTTCTCCATCGCCCGAAAAAGAACCTCCTTGGAACCCGCAGCCGTCATCCTGCACTCGCAGG
>Ga0214173_100099_pt1 | contig 14923 bp, 18 predicted proteins | sample TroBogEpilimnion_34_FD_153011 | JGI IMG/M metagenome (GOLD analysis project Ga0214173, IMG submission 153011) | Freshwater microbial communities from Trout Bog Lake, WI - 25JUL2007 epilimnion | ecosystem: Environmental > Aquatic > Freshwater > Lake > Epilimnion/Euphotic zone | place: Trout Bog... | reverse complement strand
CGTTCAAGGCACCTTCGTTCAAGGCACCTTCGTTCAAGGCACCTTCGTTCAAGGCACCTTCGTTCAAGGCACCTTCGTTCAAGGCACCTTCGTTCAAGGTGCCCAAGTGGCCCTGGACCGGTCGTCAAAGGCCGTACGTTGTGTATATATGGAACGGGGGTATATGGGTTCCGGTCCCTCCCTCGGACCCGATTCCCCAAAACACGCAGACACCACCTCTCAACGCCCCTGCACCGCCTCAAGGGACCGTCCCCGTCCAAGGACCGAACGGGACCGTCATAGGTATTCCCGTGGAACAGGTACCGGCCGCGGCTACGAAGCAAGCGGGGACCCAGACGCAGGCGCCGAGGACCCGAAACGTCACCACGACGGTCACCGGAGGAGCCGCTGGTGCGGGTGGAACCGGAGGAGGCGCGACCGTGACATTCAACCCGACCATCACTATAGGTCTCAATAAGCTTCCTCAGTTAGCCCAACAGGCCCGCACAAACCCTGAAAAGGCCCAGGAGCTTCAGAAGGTCGTGAACAATTTGAAGCGGAATTTACCCCCCGCGTCCGAGACGCGCAAGGCGGTCGAGACGCTGTTCAAGGAACCAAACAAGGTCCCAACAGCCTCGGTCGTGAAGCAGGCCCTGAAAAAGTCGTACAAGAATATGAATTTCAATGAACTTTTGGCGGCCCGTAAGCTCGGAAAGAACAAACCGGAAATAAACAAACACTTGCGTGAGGAGGTCCGGACCCAGATCCGGCGCATAGGTCGTTTGTCCTCCTCTGAGCGTGCATGGCAATATAGCGCACTATACAAGGCTCTTCCAGAGGGCTTTGCTGGTCGGGACGAGGTGGAGCGCGCCATTCGCCAAGAGCTTCGGAACTTTTCACGAAGCCGAGACCCGGTCGAGGCCCGGCGTCGTCTCAACAATTGGCGTCGTAATTTCGGTTCAAGTCTTCCAGGACGGCTCAGGAACGAGTACAACATCCAGTCTCGCCGGGCTTTGCAGAACGAGCGCAACTATGCACGCCGGTACCCGAACAAGTACGAGAAGTCCTTGTACCCTCCTTTGCGGGCCAACCAGCCCTTGAGACAACAGCCTCTGCGACAGACGAACGGTGGTGGCGCGGCTCCTCGCGTCCCCATGAAACAGGAGGGTCTCTTGCGGCAAGGTGGTGGGAACTTTGGAGGCGCCGCCCCCGTGCCTTCTCAGCCGCTCCCGCCGAACCAGGTCCAGGCCATCAACAAGGTGGGTGGTGCGAACGCGGCCCTCGCGACCGTCGCGGCCGTGCCCGGTGGTGCACCCCAGGTGGCCCTCGCAGCCCAGGCACTCAACGAGACCAATGGAAACCGCCAAAAGGCCATGGAGATCAAGGGTGTCGAGCCAGCCGCCTTGAACGCCGTAAACAAGCTTGGAGGACCCAAAAACACAGGGTACATTCTCGAGGGTCTTAACACACTTTCACGCAAGACGCCAAAGAGACGCTCGAGTCGGGTCGCCAAGCGCGTCCCGACAAACATTCGCATCACCGAGCTCAACAGGGTCATAAATGCAGTGAAAAAGCGCAAGCTCATATCACTTGTGGCCCATAACGTGACCAAGACAAATATACACGCGAACGAAAATAGGAAAAAGAAGTATTACAAAAAGGTTCTGAAATCCAATATTCTGCGCCGACCTTTGGCCGCCAAGGTTCGCCAGGCGGCCAAAAAAAAGGGTGCTGTCAAGGCCAAGGCTTGAGCACCCTAGGCTCTTCCAAGACACAATGGACCAAACAGCCAAGTACGTCAAGAGTTTGATAAAGACTCGGCGGTCGTTTGCCGCCGACCCCAAGCGTCCGGAACCATCATGGGTCAGAATCACGACCATCACGATGGGTTCGAAATTCAACATTGAAATTGACATTGCCAAGTTCTATCACAACTTCAGGGCTCTCGGGGGTGTTCGGATACGGCCCGCGGGAGGTCGTGGAGAGGGATACGAGTGGACTCTGAGTGATGCCGCCTTTTACAACCAGGTGACCATCGGGTACCGGGACAAGTACTCGGGCAAGAGCATCAAGCTGTTCCCCAACGGGTCGGTCCACGTCGCTGGTGCATCCAGCCTGTTTGACTGCAAGCGAATTCTCAAACAAATTGCGTTCGTGCTCAAGACGGTCCTCGAGCTCCCGGAGACCCCAGAGATACCTGAACCTTCCGTGTGGATGATCAATACCAACTTTTCCATGAACGCGTCAGTGAACCTGAACAAGCTCATTCAGAAGCTCCGGCCGCTCCAGTCGCACTTCAAGGTGGTCTTTGAGCCCTCGAGGTACAGCGCCGTGCTCGTCAAGTTTGTTCCAGGCCCAGGGATGAAGCAGGTCTCAGCAAGTATATTCAAGACGGGAAAGGTGATTGTCACAGGAGCCCAGCGGCTCGAGGAGATTGCCGAGGCGTACTTTATCATCAACGACCTCATCGACCCGAGTATGATGGTTGACAGGGTCAAAACCCCAGAGACTTTCGACAACTTTTTGGGGTGGTCATTCAGCCAATGGGGTGCGCACCTAGAAAAAATATCAAACTAAAGTAAATGTCTCAGCGCATGGGCATGGCTGACGGTCGGTGCATCACCTCCTTCGATTCGAACCGGGTCATGACCGACACCCTTATGCAGTCGGCGAGCATCAACGTGTACGACAACTACAAGTTCCGCCAGATGGCACAGGAGAAGGGTCCGGACGCCTTCAGCCTCCCGCTGCGCAACGCCGCGTGCCGCACGGGCCAGGCCCAGATCCTCGTTGAAAATGAATAGATAAACACTTAGAGTGCAATAAATACTATGGGGCGTGGAGCCCGTATTGTCATCGATGGCAATATCGGTTCAGGCAAAACGACGCAACTCGATTTGCTTGAAAAGAAAGGATGGCTTGTCCGTCGTGAACCTATAGAAAAATGGCCCCTCGAGGATTTCTACAAGGACCCAAAACGTTGGGCCTTCTATTTTCATATGGTAATTCTGCAGACTCTTCGACCCATCAAGTCGAGTCAGACGGTCGTCTATGAGCGCTCGCTCATGAGTTCCCGATGGGTCTTTTGGCCGATCCTCGTCCGTCAGGGTCAGGTGACATCCGGGGAGGACGCCGTGTATCAAACATTTTACGATCAGTTTTCTTGGTTCCCGGACGTCTACATATTTCTGGCCAAAAATCCAGAGCTTGCATGGGAACACATCCAGACCCGAGGTCAAGCAGGGGACTCGGGCGTGACACTCGAATATCTCAAAGAGCTCCAGACAGAGTACGAAAAGCTCATCAAAGCGGTGCCGTCCAGAGTCCACGTCATAAACGCTAACAAGTCTGTTGAGGAAATTCACCAAGAAATTTGTGGGATTCTTGTAGAAAATGAACTGTTCATCAGTGACTCAAAACGGGACCAAGTGCAAAAAGAAGGCGATAGAGGACGGGAAGTGCCGTGCACACCTTTCCAACACATGTGCTGTGTGTCTTGAGTTGACGAAACGCAACGACAAGAAACTCCGTTGTGGACACATTTTCCATCCCAGGTGCATCATGACCCATTTCGAGAATAGTATCGAGTGCCCCCTGTGTCGCATGGAACAGGACGACGACCCCATCGTCGTGTTCCGTAAGCACGTCGAAGATAACCTTCGAGAAAAATACAAGGACGCCATCAGGTCTCTTGAGGCTGAGGTGGCCCGGGCTCGACGGAGATAATTTCTTTACAAATACTAATATGGCTAACCAGCCCGGCGCTGCCGCCCCCAACGCATCTTCAGGGGGTTCGGGGATGACGATAGCCATAGTCGTTGTTGTCTTGATAGTACTTGTTGGTGTGGGGTACTGGTACTATACGAAGAGTTCTGCGGGATCAGATGGGTCCACGAACACTTTGCCCTCGATCCCGCCCCCGCCGCCTCCGCCGGTCGGGGCGACGCCTTCCATGGCCCCGGGGACGTCGAGCACTCCTCCCCCGCCCCCTCCTTTGCTTACGACCCTCTATTCCTCCGGTCAGAAGATACAGGACTCTGAGCTCGAGGTGGGTCTCGCGACCGTCCCCTTCTTTGCAGCCCCTTTCGGGTACACGCTCGGTCAACCACCGGCATACTCGATGTCTATGGACATTATGATCGCCCAACAGGGTGACCGGTGGCGCAATATCTTCGAGCACGGACCCCAGGACGGTGCTGATTTCCCGCCTGGCCAGACGTTCCGGCGCCCGGCTGTTTTCGTGACTGGTTCAGATAACCCACCTGCGAACCGCATCATGGTCGTTCACTCGAACATGTCAAACGAAAACTCGTCCGTGACGACCGTGAACACGGCCCCGATGGGCAAGTACTTTACACTGACGTGGGTCGTGTACAATGGCACGATGACTGTCTATTGGAACGGCGTGGCTGACGCGGCCGGAGCCGTCTCCACGAGCTTCAACTGGCCCCCGGTCGATCAGCCCTGGACTTGGCTCCAGAGCAGTTACCTCGGCAACATCGCCGGGTCTATTAAGGTCAAGAATGTGTACTTCTGGAACCGGGCCCTGGCTCAGAGCGACCTCCAGAACATCGCGGCCCAGTACGCGGGGAGCTCGACAAGCACGTCGCACTACCTCCCAGAACCGTACACCAAGAATTAAAAAACTTATTAAATAGTAATAATGGCCGAACCAGTGGCCACCGGCGTGGCGCCATCGTCCAACACGCCGTTGATTATTGGTGCTGTAGTGTTCCTCGTCATACTCGTCGCTGCATACTTTTTCATGACCAAGGGGTCCGGAGGCGGTGACGCCAGTGCCATGGCCCAGGTAACGTCCGTTCCCCCGCCGCCCCCTCCCGTGACGGCTCCACCCACAATGTCTGCGGCGGCGGCCCCTGCACCCTCGGGAACTTCGGGGTACGTCGGTCCGTTTTCTGGGTTTGACTATCCCGGAAACGACCTCGGCAACTGGTCCAACGCGGATCCGACGTTCTGTGCCGGTCAGTGTTCAAAGACGAACGGGTGCGTTGGTTTCATCGTCTCGTCGACAGGTCAGGGGTGCTATGCCAAGAGCAAGTTTGAGAACCCGCAAGCCTCCACCACCTCGAACGTGTATACCAAGCCTGGGACGGTCATCCCTAATTCTGCAGCAAAATACCAAGCTCCCGTGACCGGTCACTATACTGGCAACGAGCTCGCCACATTCACAAACAATGATCCGAACTACTGTGCGTCTCAGTGTGACGGAAACCCGACGTGCGTCGCCTTTGAGACCAACTCGACCGACTGTCGCACAAAGGCCCAACTCACAAACCCCCTGGACACGACGCAATACGGGACCAAAGTGTATGCGAAGCAAGGTGTGAACCCCGTCAACGCAACGACCCAACCCGGAGGTGCCGGGACTCCGGCCCCGAGTTATAGCCTCCCGGGCCTTTCACCCGTCTTGTTTGGGTCCATGACGCTCAAGCAATTTTACATCAAAAATGCCACAACGGGTAAGTGGTTGTATGCCAGCTCGGACAACAAGATATCAGAGGTGGATGCAGCCGCGACTCTGTTCAGTGTGGACAAGCCCGGGGACCTGTATGCCCAGTCCGGAGACGGGAACCTTGTGCGTCTGAGCACGGGCTCTGGATACGTCCGGCAGAACAACGGTGTGCTTTCTGCAGACGTGTACACGGCGGGCAACTACGATTTTGCTTGGGAATTCTTCCAGAACGGAAACGGTCAGATGTTCATATGGAACCCGAACCCTGGGGACACGATGGGATCGTGGCTCCAGTCTGCGACGGACGGAACGGGTCGGCCCCGTATCGTTCCTCGGGCCACCGTGGCTCAAGCGTACGTGCTCGTTTCACAGGGGACGCAAGGTGTTCCGTCCGGTTCAATGATGGGAAAAGTCGATGGATATATCGGACCTCAGGGTGGTCAGGATTACCCTGGTAACGACCTTGCTCAGTTGCCCATCGGAGACGCCTCCGGGTGTTCCCAGAAGTGCGACGGGACCAACGGGTGTGTCGGTTTCGTCATGGCGTCCGACTCTCAGAATTGCTGGCTCAAATCAAGCTTCGGGGATCCGATACAGTCGAGCGTCCGTCCGACGTACACGCGCCAAGACACTCTGTCGAACAACAGGCGTCTCAAGCCCGGGGATACTCTCGTGTCTCGCAACGGCCATTGGAAGTTATCGTACGGAACGGATGGGAGTGTCACCTTGAACGACACTCGCAGCGGTGCTCAGATGTGGACGGCCCAGACTCTTATATGGAGTGGTATGCGTGGTGTCCGTCTCCGCCCTGTCGGTGGGTACTCTGCAGGCTTCCTCGTTATGCAAGGCGACGGGAACTTTGTCGCTTACAACTCTGGGAACGCCGCCGTGTGGGCCTCAGGATCGAACGGCAAGGGTACAGCGCCGTACCGTCTCATCGTCCAGAATGACGGAAACGTCGTCGTGTATGATACAAACGGCGTGGCAACTTGGGCGACCAACACGTGGCAGTGGCCTTGGATGCAGTAAATATCTTTACAAAGAGTAATGGGCGACGGGAATTCCGGCGGTGCTATGATAGTCGTCCTTTTGATGTTTTGCTGTTGTGTGCTTTTGGCGGCAGCAGGGGCGGGGTACTACTACTACACCACCTCGGCCAAGGCGACCGACGTGAACGTTTCTGTAAACGCGACCGGTGGAGCAGCCTCATCGAACGCAGCCTCTTTGAGTTCCAGTACAGGACCTACGCTGAGCTCGACGCCAACGGACACGACACCGGCACCCGCCCCCGCACCTTCCGTACCGTCAGGGATGATTCAGGGGAAAATAGTGAAGGTTGCTCGGACTGATAACAGAGCAGAGTACATCAACCTTTTGGGTATTGACGTGTATGACCAGAGTGGTTCCAGAATTACATCGGGAATTACACCGACCATTCAGCCGGCGGTGTATAACAGTGATCCCGACCACTTTGGACCTCAGTTCCTCATTGACGGCATTCACGCGGAGACGGATGCAAACGGTGCTCTCCGCCTCCCACACTCGACGAATGATCCGAGTGCCTATCATCAACTTGACCTTGGCCGTGACACAGTCATATCGAAGATTGTGATATGGAACCGTACGGCGTGTTGTTCTGATCGCATCAACGGGTGCAGCTTGACGGTGACGAATGCAGCCGGTACAAATGTGCTCACCATCCCTCTCGGAGACGCCAAGGCGACATACACGTTCAATAGTCCTTTGACGAATAGTTCGACGAGTTCGACCTATGAGATTGAGCCCATCAACGATGCACGGGACACCCTCGGTCTCGTTATTTAAGACTAAAAATCATTGTCGTGTAATATCAATGAGTGACAGGCGGTGCGGGTGCCCGACCGCTCATGGGACACCGTGTCGATCCAAGGTTCCAGAAGGTCAGGAACGATGTTGGATTCACAGGGGGTCTCAGTGTTCCGTATGTCTCGGACATCTGTTTCACGAAACTTCAAATAGAAAACTACCGTGTGGTCACGAGTTTCACTCACGGTGTGTCGAACGATGGAAGCGGTCCTGTCAGGGGGACCCCACCTGTCCCATGTGTCGGTCACCCTTTGACCTTCCCAAATTTAGGTGCAAACTTCTCATCGAACGAGTCCCGGCCGATGGTCAGCCATCCGTCATAGAGTTTACTCAGAGCAATATATCGTCCATAGCTGAAGGGTTCGGAATAGATTTCCGGACTATGTTTCCACAGACTGGTCGAATGATTGCCGAGATACTCTTTGACATTGATCCGAACGAGGACTTGCAGACTGTTCTCAGAGAGCTTGGTTTGCCGGCCGTCCATAATTTCGATTAGAATTGTTCCCCGTCTTGGCAAACCCAGGTCGGACTCCATAGGCCGAACAAAACTTTGTATAGTGGAAACCAGGTGTGAATTTCCGATCAGATTTCCGAGGATCCGTGATGGTACGACCCGACGCGTCGACGATCAGGGGACCACCCGACCATCCAGTCTTGTGTGACCAGAGTTTCACCGGAAATTCTATGACCCGACCCACAGGCAAGGTCTGGGACGTGTCCGTGCGAGTCAACGTGTTCAGGACACGAAGGTCGGCATTCTTGTTTGCGACCCGGCCGTTGTTCTTGTTTGCCGAGACCCGACCCTTGGCGACGGCGTCCATGATGGTCTTGGGGGTGACATGGAAAAAACGCGCCAAGGCTCTGACCTTGTCCCCCCGACGTATCTTGTACCGAATGGAACTAATCTCCTTGTACCAGTGAAAGTCCCCGGTCGAGTTTCCAAAGTCGTTCGAGGGTGCCACAAAGCACATGACTTTGTAGTATCCTGGCTTGGGCTTTTCGCTCCCAGACTTCATCTTGTACACGGACCCGGGGTTGTCAGCCAAGACACGCTTCACGATACCGTTACAAGTCCGGAAGGTCAAGCCGTTGGAGCCGATACCGCTCCGGTTCCCGGGAACACTCTTGGATGACCGAGTGCTCGAGTACGAACCGAACGCGTAATCATAACAGTTGTCGTGCGTCACACCCCTTGTTCCCCAGGGGGCCCACGTGTACTTGGGAGCCCAGGGGTTCGGTTTGCTCCGGACCACTGTCTTTGTCTTGGAAACTTTCTTGGTCTTTTTCAGGGTCGCGACCATCTTATTATTAGACACTTTTTTTCTCCGTGACTAATAAAAAGATGTTGACCGTTTTGCAGTCCCGTAGCCGTCAGGAGGCTGTGTATAACCTGCTCGTCTTTATGGCCTTTGTTATTCTGCTGACCTTCTTCATGCGTTTCCTGTGGAACGGCACTCTGGTCAAGCACATCTCCATCTTGAAGCCTGTGGATTCCCTGCTGCAGACGTTCCTGCTGGCTCTGGGCATCTCTCTGTTCAAGCTCTAGGCGGTCAACGGACCGGCCGTCTCGGTGTACCCTTGTTTGACGTCACCATCCACAAGTAGAGTCGGGTACCCGTGCACATAACTCGGACACTCCTGCTCATTGCAGTCAGTGAACACATACGCAATACCCTTCTGTTTAAAGTAGTCAAGCTGCTTTACACACCAGGGACATGTAGGACTTCCAAACACCTGAACAGTCCCCTTGTCGATAGGGCTCTGCGAGTATCCACTTGCACGAACCCCGAGAACCAATAGAGCACACACGGCAAGTACGATGATGACGATGGTCGAGCGCTCCATTTACTCTTAGCTGTTAAAAATTTTATGGGCAATATCCGCTTTTGAACGAAGGCCCTTAATATTGACTCCGTGAAGACTTGCAAAGTTCTTCAGGTACTGGAGGGACACGGACCCGCCATTCACATAGACGAGCCGACCGGAGTTTGGAGCCTTGATCTTTAGACGGCCAGACGTGGGACTCTTCTTTGCACCCACCATAGCCCTCCTCAATTGTGCACTTGAATTCACACGAGCCTTTTTCACTGGGCTTGGTGTCTTTTTCTTAGGACTTGCGCTCGAGGGAACGCGTACAGGACTGACGGAGAACGCCGATTGACCCTTGTTCAACCGGTTCCGTATGAGGTTCCGTGCCATGTTCCGTGCCCGAGTCTGTGTGTTTTGGACCGTCTCACCACCCCATGGCTCGAGCGTGTTGTAAATCTTGAGCCAAGTCTTGTTGAACCGAGGATCATTCAATACATTCTTGGGAATGCTTCGAATCTTCTTCCTCTGTATATTCTGGCCTGCTCGAACCGCCTTGCGAGCCGTTGCATTGTTGGTCACCTTCTTGGCGGCCGTGCGACCGGCCGCCCGGAGCTTCACGGCACGTGCGCGCGTCGTCGGGCTCAGCTTAAAGAGCTGATTGCGTGTAAGCGCCAAGAGCTCTGCATTCGTGTACGACCGTTTCTTTGGTGGTGACGGACCACGGACGCGCTTGAGCCGTCCCTTTGCCGCCAAGAGTTCGGCGGACGTCACGCGGACGGGTTTGCGTTGGGCCACCTTCCGAAGAGCCGCTTTGGCCTTCATGAGTTCTGGAGACGTCACCAATTTTTGTTTCAAAAATGGATGACTCAGAACTTTGGTCAGACTTGGGAGACCGGGACACGGGTCATCATATTTTAGGCGGAAATCGTTGACATGTGTATCACTCCTGCCCCTATACCCCTCAGGCAGAACCGTGTTTAGGAACTTGAGTGTCTTGGGCAGAAGACCAGCGTTCTTTAAGCACTTTTCACGGACACTGTTCAGAAAGAGGTGCATGTCATACCGCGAATTCGTCTTGGGACCAACACCGTAGTACGACGCGGTCGATGTCCCATTCGCAGTGTTCACGGCTGGATTTGTGCCTTGGGCCTTGAGACGGGCCCACCCAAAGTCTGCAATAAGGAACCCACGTTTCTTGGACACAAATATGTTCTCAAGGTGAAGATCATTGTGTCGGAAGTGTGGGTACTTGGCCATCAGGGCCCGGAGTGTTGTCAGAACTTGCTTAATGATACGAAGCATCATATCATCTGAAGGTCTGTGCTTGTCGAACCACTTTTCGAGCGCCCCACCTTCACAAAGTTCCATGACGATGATGTTTTGTTTCGACAGATCAAAGTGAGGCTTGTTCAAGTTCTTTATATTCTTAAGGTTGGTCGTGGGCACAAAGTCGAGGGCGTGGATATGTGAATAGAGCTTGACGACGCCTTCGGGTGCAACCTTCATACACGCTGAGTTAATGTCGTACTCTATGTCACCCGGTTGGCGTTCCCCGCGGCTCTTGGCCGATGTGTCATAAGGTGCAATTTTAAGGACAAATTGCGCCTTGCCTTGCCGTGCAATGTATGCACGCCCCTGACGCCCCGACCCGATAGTAACCATGTTCCTCAGACTCTTCTTGAAGTTTGAAGGACTCATGTTCGTCCTCGGAGTTTCCGCCTTTGCAGGACTGGTCACGCCCCCGTACATTGGTGACTCGTACCTGAAAAAGTACCCGGGACTCTGACGAGTGTTGCGCGGGGGAGCAAACGGGTCAAATGCGGCGGCAACGTGCGCCGGGAGCTTAACACCTGGGCGCTTTGCTCTGTATTTATTTGGCTTGGCCACCTTTTCGGGGTGGGCCCGGAGCCAACGCACTGCTTCCGCCTTTGTTGTAATGTTTTTGGGGATGTTAATCTCTGTGTTGCCTGCGTTGTTACGACGAAACACATAGTGACGACCGTTACGGTTTGCAATTTTAAATTGTCTGGAGTTTATCCAGCTCATTATATTGTATTACACATATTTTTCATAGGTCCCATTGTGGAATATGTCTCGAAACAGCCCCTACGGGTCTGGGTTCACTCCTCATCGACGCTGATGTCGCTTCCAGACTCGGACTCGGACTCGTCTGCAACTGGCTCGTCGGGCGCGCTAAGAAAGGCGCACTTGGGCAGCTTGTTGGTCGGGGTCAGCAGCACCTGGTGAACGCGCACGGAGACGCCCACACCGGCTGGGGTCCGCCAAATCTGGTTCAGCTCAATGATGGCACTCAGGGCCTGACCCTTCTCAATACTCGTCAGAGGAACCGCCTCGCGCTTGGAGTTGTACGCCTCGGTCGCAATAGACCCATCCTTGTTCAGCAAGACCTTCAGGTTCAGGACCGGTGCATAGCCCTCCTTGGCGCTCGGCTTGACGCACGACTTGTACATGCCCTCTGAAATAACCTCGCGAGACATCTTCTTGCCCAGAATCTCCTCAGAGTGCGCCGCCAAGTGATCCAGAACGCGTGCGTCCAACTTGGCCAGAGCCTCGCACACCTCAGGCTTGTCCAGGCTCAGAGGCAGAGTATAACTCACGCGACCAGAGGCCTCATCCTTGTACTCACTGAGACCAAAAGGGGCACGCAACTGCGGCAGCTGAAAAATCAGCTTCTTGTTGCCCGGGCCGTTCAGGTACACGGCCTTGCCACCCTTGGCATTCTTGTACACGGAGGAAAAGGTCACCTCGTCAGCGTTGAAGGTTGAGAACATCTGAAGAGCCATCTTTGCTTTCTACTCTACATACGCCCCAGGCCCTTAAGCCCTGATCGGCCCCTTTTTTCTCGGTACCAAGTAAGACATGTTTGCACGGTTCCGTGGACCTGCACCCAACCCAAACTTAAACGCGGCCAAAGCCAAACTGACTCAGAACATTTCAAACTATGCCCGAGCTGTGAACGCACACAAGCGTGCAGTCGCGAGTCCCAACAACAAGACTCCGGAGCAAATTTCAAACCTAAATAAGGCGGCCCGGAACAAGAGGGCCCTGGCCATGGAGTCTCTCAATGCATACCTGAACAAAGTTATTCAGGTGAATGTGAACAAGATGCAGACGGCCCAAAGTGAAAAGGCTGTGGCGACGGCCGCGGCAAATGCAACCTTGGCGGCGCGTGTTTTGGACGCCGTGAAAAAGGCGGGCGTTTCCAATCCGAACACACCGTCACAGGCAAACGTGAATAAGCTTCGGACAGTTATCAACAAAGTGTCACGGGGAGGGTTCGGTTCTCGCATGATTGGCACGACCCGCATCACAAACAACATGGTCCAGCCTCTCAAGAATAAACTTGCAAATATGATCTCTAAGCTCGGCAAGACTGAAGCCGCTGCGGCCGAGGCTGCATCTGCACTCAACAGGTACAACAAGACGAACCGCAAAACAAATAACGGCAAGAATATTTACGTTCACATGACCCGAAACAGCTCAGCGGGCCCTTTTGGGCCTGCAGGGAATGGCAACTACATCATGAATGCCAACGGCAAGTTTATTGCACTCACCGCCCCGGTGAATATGAACAAGGTGAACCAGGCGGCGAAACTTCTGTACAAGCGTGCCAACTACGGCTTCGGAGGCATGGGTGCCTTTCGCTGGAAGGCGAACACCGAGGCTGGTCGGGCCGTTCAAGAGATGGCGAACATCGGTTCCCTCAACAAGAACGCCATTCGGGCCGCACTGAACAACGCATCCAGGTTTGGGAACCGGACCCGGTCGAACAGGGCGGCGCAGATCCTGAACAAGATTGGGGCGCAGTAAAAATGTTCAGTAATAGTACCAAATGCACTGGCAGAAGAAGGTTGTGCCCTTTATTGTGTTCTTTATCGTGGCGAACCCCGAGACGTTCAAGCTCGTCCGGAGCCTAGCCGGATCGTGGGTTGCGTCTCCGGAGGGTCTGCCGACCACTGCAGGTCTGCTTCTGCACTCCCTCGTGTACGTCCTGTTGGCCCACTTTGTGTGGAAGCTTGTGTGGGGCTCCAAGAAGTCTGGGTACGAGCAGCGCCGTATGTAATTTTCTCCCTAAATAGTAAATGATAGTCCAGATCCTGACCTTCATGGCCGTCGCCAACCCAGCCACGTTCAAGCTCGTCCGGAGCCTGGCCGGAAACTGGGTCTCCAACGCCGAGGGCCGCGCCACGACCGCCGGTCTGTTCCTGCACGCCCTCGTCTTTGTGTTCTTGGCCGGGTTCCTGGCGCGTCTGCTCGGACCCGTCGTGTCCCGGTACGATGGGGCGGACATTGGTTCCGAGGATGCTGCGTCCCCAGCCCCGTCCCCTTCCCCAGACGAGGCTGTTCCACGGGACTACTCCAACCTGTTCGACTCGATCCTGGCTGAGACTGGTATGAAGAATTTTACCAACTAAATTATAAATGATCGTCCCACTCGTGACGTTCGTCCTCGTCGCCAACCCTTGGGCGTTCCGCGTGACTCGCCAAGTGTTTGGTGACTGGGTCGCTGGTCCAGAGGGCCTGGCAACCATCCCAGGTCTTCTGCTCCATGCTATCGTGTTTATGCTTTTGGTCCGTCTGTTCACTATGCGTCGCTCAAAGTTCAAGACCCGCGGGTCCCAGCAGAGCGAGGAGATTGTGCACTGGCAGCAGCGGAATGAGATTCAGTAAAATGTTTTTATATAGTAAGGATGTCCCTGAATTATCTGATTCCTTTTGGAATATTCGTGGCTACGGCGCACCCGAGTACGTTCAAGGTGACTCGGCGCATCCTAGGGTCCTGGATCGCGTCTGCCGATGGGTTGGCAACAACGTCCGGTGTGCTTCTCCACGCCCTCGTGTTTGTGATTGTCGTCGGGTACCTCATGCGCCTCTTGAAGCCGCGCGTATCCACGTGGTCACACAACTGCAATAAAGGAACTTATGGAACCACACCGTCAGGAGGTTCGTGTTCTTATGGTAACATTACCGGAACCGGGGCGTGTTCGTGCGCTTCTGGTAAATGCAAGAATGGCACGTGTCTGTAACATTCTTGAACTACATATTTAGCACTGCGTGACTGACTAGAATCCGCGTTTTGAAACTACGTTTCCCTCAAAACTCCTCATCAAACCTGACCCCGTCACCCTCTGTGACCATGTGCTTTGAATAATCCCCGACGCGTTTCTCGAAGAAATTCGTCTTCCCTTCCAACGAGATGTTTTCCATCCAGTCGAAAGGGTTCTTTGCTCCGTAAATAGGTTGCTCACCAAACTGGGTCATCAAGCGATCAGCCACAAACTGAATATATTGCGTCATCTCACCCGCGTCCATACCGATGAGCTTACATGGAAGTGCCTCTGTAATAAACTGGCTCTCCACTTCACACGCCCATTGAACAATCTTGTGAATGTCCTTTGAAGGGCACTTTTCCTTCAGGTGTGAATACAAGGTGACTGCAAACTCTTGGTGAAGCCCTTCGTCCCGTGAGATGAGCTCGTTACTGAACGAGAGACCGGGCATGAGTCCTCGCTTTTTGAGCCAAAAAATGGCACAAAATGATCCGCTAAAGAAAATGCCTTCGACGCAGGCAAAGGCGACGAGGCGCTGTGCGAAAGGGGGGAGAGTTCCGCTGGAACTCTCCCCGGGACCGATCCATGCTTGAGCCCACTCGGCTTTTGCTTTGACCGCGGGGACGTTCTCGATCGCTCGAAATAGGTTCGCCTTTTCCTCTGGGTCGCTGACGAGCTTATCAATCATAAGCGAGTACGTCTCACTGTGAATCGACTCGTTAAATGACTGGTACGCATAGAA
>Ga0214173_100085_pt1 | contig 16508 bp, 24 predicted proteins | sample TroBogEpilimnion_34_FD_153011 | JGI IMG/M metagenome (GOLD analysis project Ga0214173, IMG submission 153011) | Freshwater microbial communities from Trout Bog Lake, WI - 25JUL2007 epilimnion | ecosystem: Environmental > Aquatic > Freshwater > Lake > Epilimnion/Euphotic zone | place: Trout Bog... | reverse complement strand
GAACGAAGGTGCCTTGAACGAAGGTGCCTTGAACGAAGGTGCCTTGAACGAAGGTGCCTTGAACGAAGGTGCCTTGAACGAAGGTGCCTTGAACGAAGGAAACTTGAAGGAAGGTCCGGGTACCGAGGGCTTTTTGAGCGCATTGCCTATGAGCTGCATGACCTTTTCGGACGTTCGACCTCCTACATTTTCCGCTTGACTTGCGAGTTCGGCTCGAACCTCGGGGCGTTGCGCGACCGCTTGCCGCGCCGCAGGTGGGACGGGTGTACGGTTCCGAATAGCCGCGATGATGATATTCGCAAGGTCGGGTGCCGGAAGCGTGGCGGCCGCGACAGGTGCCACCTTGGGCCGACGCAGAGCCTCGGCGGCGACCACCGGAGGCACCTTTACCATCTGAACGATGGCGAGTGCAAGGGCGTTCGAGTTGAACGCCTTGAGGGCTGCCGGTTTCACGTTCTTCGCCTTGACGAGGGCCGCAGCCTGAACGGGTGGTGGGACGTTCGTCAGGGCCTTCTTTGCCTGTGCAGTCGTCAAGTTTATCTTTTGAATTATGTTCACCACGTTTTGAGCGACGAGCGCGGGAATGTTTGGTGGGAAGTTCGTCTTGACCTTTCGGAGTTTTGGAGCAGGTCCCGGCTTCTTTTGTTCAAACAGACCTGCAGTCACGTTCGTTTCCCCGACGAGCTTGCGCAACTTTTTGACATTTGGAGAATTGAGAAAACGAGGTCGGCGTGTTCGACTATTATAGTTGGCCAAAACAGCTCGTGCATTGACCAACTCTGCATTCCCCAAAAAGTTTTTTGAGGCGTATTTCTTGATTTTATCGTTCAGTACCTTGGCAACTCGGGCCTCGCTGTTGGCAAGGCTAGGTACTTCAGAGACGGGTACTGTACCCGCCTTTGAGTACTTCATAAGAGCACCAAACCTTGATGCCATACCTACTAGACTACGGGGAAAAAATTCGTGAGGAGAGCCTACGGCTCGACCCGGGACACGTAAAAAACGTGTCCTGTCCGTGCCAAATGTTTGTCGCGGGTACTGACAAGTCACACATATGGACGCACCCAAGAGGGAGCAGAAACGCCAGTCGTCCAAAAAGCAACGCGAGTACTCTGTCTATTCGAAAAAGGCAGTTCGCGCCAAGGAGGCGCTCATCGAGAAAACCTGCCCTGTCCCCGCCAAGACCCCTACTAAGGCCCGGTGAGTACCAAACATGGCATCCCTCTTGAAGACGCGTCTTATCGCCCCGTATCAGCACGAGGGGGTCAAGTGGCTTGTCCAACGGGAACTTGCGAGTTCCCTTCCAGGTGGGTTTTTGTGCGACGAGATGGGTCTGGGCAAGACGGTCCAGCTCATTGCCACTATACTCGTCAACCCAAAGCCGCGCACGCTCGTGGTCGTGCCCAAGTCCATCGTGGGCCAGTGGTGCGACGAGCTGAAGCGGTTTGCGCCGAGTCTGAGTGTCGGTACGTTTGACGGGCCCAAGCGCGCTTTGCCACAGACCTTGCCCAACGTGATGGTCGCGCCGTACTCGGTGCTTCCGGAACGCAAGGGTGGGTCTCTGTGCCCCTTGGTACACGTCAACTGGGACCGCGTCATCCTGGATGAGGGTCACGAGATCCGCAACCGCAAGAGCAAAACCACCATCGCATGTTCCGCCCTGCGCGCCCCGATTCGCTGGGTCGTGACGGGGACGCCCGTCTTCAACTCGATGCGCGACTTTGTGACCTTGTGCGGTTTTGTGGGGATCCACAAGGACATTGTCCAGGGGTACACTGACAAGGTCCGAGAGACGTACGTGATTCGGCGGACCAAGGCTGACGTGGCAAAGTACTCCACGCGCCTCGAGTTGCCCCCGTGCGACTTCATGAATGTCGAGCTGGAAATGTACCCTGAGGAAGCCGAGTTGTATCGTGACGTGTTTGACCACGGCCATGAGATTGTCAAGTCGATATTCAAGTCGGGAAATGTGGCAATGCACCAGATGGAGTTGCTCGAGTGCCTCTTGCGTGTGCGCCAAGTGATGGCGTGGCCCCAGATGTACTTGGACGGCATAGCCGTCAAAAACGGCGCGGACCCCGAGCCGTGGACGGGCCGGTCGCGCAAGATGGAGACGCTCGTGGAGATGATAGAGTCGCATCCAAAGGAAAAGGCGCTGGTATTTACCCAGTGGATGGGTGAGATGGACCGTATCCAGGAGCTGCTCACGGCCAAGTCCATCCCGGTCTTCAGAATAGACGGGTCCGTGACCAAGGACGTGCGCGAGGAGCGCATCGCGGGGTTCAAAAAGGCAGCCGAGGGCGCCGTATTCCTGATCCAGGTCAAGGCGGGTGGCGTCGGCCTCAACCTCCAGGAGGCGACGCGCGTGTACATCACCGCGCCGACGTGGAACCCGGCGACAGAACTACAGGCCATCGGCCGCGCGCACCGTACGGGTCAGACGCGCAAGGTGGTCGTGCGGAGGTTGATATACACGGGTTCCGACGACTTTCACTCCGTCGAGCAGAGTATCATGCAGCTCCAAGGTGATAAGGCCAAGGTGTGCGCCGAGGTGCTCAACGACCCCCGCATCTTGAACCAGGTGCCCAACGTACCCAAAAAGACTAAGATGACTGTTCAAATGCTCCGGCGTATTTTCGCAGTGTAATACAGAGGATGCCTTCCACACCCAACCGCGCTCGGTCCTTGTCCATCGCCAAGTCGGCGACCAACTCCCGTCGTCTCTCCAAGAAACGTCTCGGTGCAATTTTGAATCAAATTGCTCTCGCAGCCATGTATAACAAGCTCCCAGCCCACCTCAAGTCTCCCAAAAAAAATAAAAACAAAAGATAAATGAGTGTTGGCTCCCGCGCCCAAGTCTACCACGGCAATGCGACCCACACCGCAGGCGGTCTGACCAAGAAGGACCTGGTCATGAAGGATGGTGAGATTGTGTCCAAGCGCAAGTCCAAGGGTGAGAAGACCAACCCCTGGATCAAGGCGGTTGCCAAGGCCAAGAAGGAGCTGGGTATCAAGGGGTTTGCCCTGGTCGAGGGGAAGCTGCTCGCCAAGGCTCGCGAAATTTATGGCAAGTAAATGGCTTCAGGAGCAGTGAACGCCCTCGCGGGGTTTGCGTTGTTCGGGTGCATTGCCCTGAGTTGCTGGCTCTCAAAGATCCAGATCCGAAAAAGAGGAAACAGTCAGTCCTCTTTTTCGCAGGTGGTTGTTGTCTCCTTTTGATAGGGTACTCTTTTGCCCAGTCGTCCCGGACGGGCGCTGTAGTCGTAGGCGCATTTAATATCGCTGAAAATGTTATATAATGCCTAAAAAGTCCAAGTCCAAGTCGAGGCCTCGGAACAGCCCCTTGGCCCCAAGTCACATCAACGCTATCATCGCAAATTTGCGTAAAATTTTCCGTGTCAAAGGTAAGTGATGGACGCCGCCTTGGGTCTCAAGACGCGGACAAACAGCCGTCTCGTTGCAAACCTCTTCAAGAGGACTCCTCTAAAAAGGCACAGCGTCCCTTTGGTAAAGAGAAGGTCTCCTCGGCGGGTGGTGGTTCGACGCCGTCGGACGCCTCCTCGGGCCCTTCCCAGAAGCGTACTTGATAGGCTCTACAAGTCAAGCCCCATGTCCCGTTGAAGAAATACGTGGACTCGATATCGACCAGACACGAGAGTTCCTGGCCTCGGAACAAGCCTTCCCGTATCTCCGGGTTGACTTGTTTCGAATTTTCATCGAAAATATACGTCGCCTCATCAATCTTCAAGCGAAGTGTCGTGGTCAAGTTGGACTTGAAAGGTTCCTGAGGACACACCTGAGTTTCTAGGTCCTTCCACCAGGTGATAAAGTCGGGGTTACGCACCTCGATATTCACACTCTTGTACTGCGAGACGCCCCATTGGGACCAGCCACGTGGTATCTGGAACCGAAGAGGACCCCCCTTGTACCGCAATTTGTGTCGCGTGCCTGCGGGAACCAACTCTATAAGCGAAGGGTCTATCTCATTCCAAAAGACCATTAGAATAAAAGTCTTGCTTCCTTTTAAATGGGAATTTGGGAGTATGTTCAGCGAAAAGCGCGTCTCACGTATGGAAAGTCGAATTATGGGTACACTCTTAATACGGCCATGGGAACGAGAAACTTGGCTAAACTTATCGGCGTGTACGCCAATCGTATCAAGGCTGGAGAGTCTCCCACGCGTCTCAAAAACAACTTTATGAAGGAGTATAAAGTGATAAAAAACCGAGACGCGGCTGAATACGCCGCTTTCCACACTATGATCAGGTCACCAAAAAAGTCCCCTTCCCCTGTTGCGAGGGGGCGTCCGCCTCGCCCGACGCCTCGGCGGTCTGCTGGTGCCAATGCGATGATCAACAAACTCAAGGCGAACCTGCGGAACCAGATCGCGAAGCTGACGCAGGCGCGGAACCATTACCAGAGGCAACTCAATAAGACCCGAAGGCAACTGAACGCTATTCCGTGAGGAGCATGGCGTCTTCTATGCTCAATGGTCTTGAAGGATTTGCACCCCGAAAAAGGACGCGCTGTTCCGTGACCCACGCCTCCTTGGAAGGGAAAGTGACGTGGTCTCCCGCGTGAAACGTGATTTCAAGTGTATGGTCCTCTTCTGTATCGTTAAAGACCCAGAGACCGGCCGTATGGTAACTTATATCTATTGGACGTCGAACCATGACGCACGTCCGGCCAAAGATGTGCAAGGATTTTGAATCTAAATTATACACGATACCGTCGTGAGACTTGAGGAGCCACCAGAGCCGCCAGCACTTTGCCTCGTCAAGTCTCTTTGGTTTGATTCCGAACGCAACTCTGACGTCAATGGATGGTTCGGACATTTCTATAATTTTGCGCACGAGGTCTGTTGGAAGGTTTGACCACGGTTTCATTTCTTTGTAGACCGCGTACAGTTTTTATATGGTGCACAGCTCGCGCGCATAGTAAACCCCTTGATAGGCCCCTTGAGACACTTAGCCTTGGGAAACTTCCGGGGCAGAGTAAAGAGCTTTTTGTTTGTGAAACGGATACAGACCTTGTTCCTGGGGCCCGCTTTGCAACAGGATTTCATCTTGATATTGGTGGAGAGTTTAACCTGAACACATCAAACACCCCTCGGGGTTTTCACGCGAACACGCAAGTATCTGTTCTGCTGTAGGCTTCTGTGCAACTGGAACCGTGACCTGGATAGGCTTTGCCTTTGGTCGCGTCCTCAAATAATAGAGCCCTGTTTTAAGTCCTTTTTTCCAAGAATAGAAGTGACAGCTTGACAACTTTGCAACGGTCGGATCCTCCATAAATATATTCAAAGACTGAGACTGGTCAATGTATGGCCCGCGGTCGGCCGCCATGTCGATCAAAGACTTTTGCGGAATTTCCCAAACGGTTCGGTATACCGCTTTGAGTTCGTCTGGTATCTCTGGAATGTTCTGGACCGATCCGCCGTGTCGGATAATCTCAGTTTTCATCGCCGGTGACCAAAGACCCAACTTTTCGAGGTCTTTTACCAGGTGTTTGTTCACAACCACAAACTCCCCGGCCAACGTCCGACGCAGATAGATGTTGGTCGTGTACGGCTCGAAACACTCGTTGTTCCCCATAATCTGCGAGGTTGAAGCGGTCGGCATAGGTGCAACCAACAAGGAGTTGCGTAGGCCGTACTCTTTGATGTGTTTTTTGATTGTATCAAAATCAAAGCTTGGCTTGACTCCCCATAGATCAAACTGCAGAACACCCTGAGAGGCGGGCGACCCGCGGAAGGTCTCGTAAGCACCCTCATCCTTGGCGATCCAACACGACTCTACAAGTGCCGCAAAGTAGATGTGGTTAAATATCTGGGTATTCAGTTCGCGTGCGTGTGGTGAGTCGAACGGAAGGCCAAGCATCTGGAAGACATCAGCAAGACCCTGAACCCCGAGACCGATCGGACGATGACGCATGTTACTGAGCTCGGCAGGACGTGTCGGGTAATAGTTTTTGTCTATAACACGGTTCAGGTTTCGCGTCACAACACGGGTCACCTCATCAAGCTTCTCAAAGTCAAAGATGTATGGATGAGTCCCGTCAGGTGCCGTCATACGTGCATTCTCTTTGAGGAAGGTCGGAAGACACAGACTCGCGAGATTACACACGGCCGTCTCGTTTTCTCCAGAAACCTCCATGATCTCGGTACACAAGTTGCTCGACTTGATTGTGCCTATATTCTTCTGGTTCGATTTTTCATTCACTGCATCCTTGTAACACATATAGGGTGTTCCAGTCTCCACCTGACTCCGAAGGATACGGTCCCAGACATCACGGGCCTTGACTTTGCGTTTGTACCGCCCCTGAGCCACATATGTACGATACATCTCGTTAAACTCTTCGCCATAGACGTTTTGAAGGTTCGGGGACTCATTAGGACACATGAGGTACCAGTCGCCATCCTGTTCAACTTTTTGCATAAACAAGTCAGGAACCCAAAGAGCCGTAAACAGGTCGCGACACCGCGCCTCCTCGTCACCCTGATTCAGGCGCAGATCCAGAAACTCCATAATGTCAGCGTGCCACGGCTCGAGGTACACGGCAAACGAGCCCTTGCGTTTCCCACCACCCTGGTTGACGTACCGAGCCGTGTTGTTGAACACGCGAAGCATAGGCACGATACCGTCGGCCACGCCGTTTGTCCCCTTGATTCGCGAGCCGGCCGCACGGACGTTCGAGCAGTGAATACCAATACCTCCAGACCACTTGGAGATTTGCGCACACTCCTTGAGCGTATCATAGATGCCCTCGATCGAGTCATCCTTGGTCGCCACCAGAAAGCAACTGGACATCTGCGGACGGTTCGTGCCGGCGTTGAACAATGTAGGGGTGGCGTGTGTGAAGAACTTCTGAGACATCAGGTCGTACGTCTCACGGACGCGCTGGTAGTCGTCTCCGTGAATGCCCACGGCCACACGCATGAACATGTACTGGGGCGTCTCACCCGGAAAGAGGTAGCCCTTTTGGAGCGTCTTGATACCAAAGTACCCAAAGTCATAGTCGCGCCTCGGCTGGATCCACGAGTCCATCTCGAGCTTGATGTGTTTCATAAACTCGTCGCTGAGGACCCCCTTGGCGTGGAGTGCGAGAGCACAGTCCGAGAAGCACTTGGGGCTCGTCTTTTGGAGGTTCGAGACGGTGATGCGCATCGCAAGGGTCTCGTAGTCCGGGTGCTCGGTGATCATCCCGATAGCCACCTCGGCGCTCAGGGTATCGATTTCGCTTGTAGAAATGCCGTCATACAGGGACGCAAAGACCTTCTGGGCCACCTTGTCCGGCTGGACGTTCAGGGGCTCAAACTCCGGAGGCGCGTTCAACTTGCTGATGCGCCGAGTCACCTTGTCGAAGAGCATCTCCACATGGTCACCAGAGCGCTTGATGACCCTCATTGTTAACAAAGCGCCGAGTATTTTTATCCCAGTTTATCTCAATGGACGAGCGTGTGAAACGCCTCGGTGTTCAGACACCCTTGAGTTTGGCTTTCTTTTCGGAATTCAATCGGGAATTGATCCACAACGATATCATCTCGGCCATCCGGGAAAAGACGGGCTATACCATCAAGCGCCAGAACGACTTTGACCTTCAGGCCCTTATGCGCAAGGTGTACACGGACCTGGTCCAGGACCCAATGTCTGAAGTGACTGGCCAGGTGTCCCGTATGAACAAGCAAGTGGTCAAGGAGGCCACCTCGACTATTTCGACCGGAATGCTTCAGCAGCTCGTGTACATGCGCGACATCTCGGCCAACCCCGTGCCCCTCGCCGTGCCCATCAGCACGAGCACCTATGGAAACAAGCTTCCGTACAACACGAAAATATCTTTCTAGATATAAATGCGTGTGTTGACTATTCTGTTCCTGTGCTGCTTCGCCCTGTGCACCCTCGGCTGGTTCCAAACGAGCGTGTGTAGTACGGACGACCCCATCAACCACCCGACTCCGTGCTCGCGTTTGTTCGGTCTTATGGGAACCGTGGTGTGCGTCGGCGCCACGTGGTACATCCTCTCTGCGAAAAAATAAACCACAGACCATAGAAAGGGATGGTCAAAGCCCTCGATGATATCCTCATCGGGTTCTTCATTTTCTTTGCCATCGAACGCTCCGTGAAGCTCTTCAGTAACGGGGTGGTCGAACCATGGGCCGAAAAGAAAATGTACTCGAGAAAATCAGTCGAAAATTGGAAGCTTTTGGCCGAACTCACGGCGCTGCTCTTGGCGGCCTATATCGTTTTCAAAAGCCGACGTCTCGTGTCCAAGATTAACAGAGCTTAGAGCAGTGCCACGTAAACTTGTTAATGAATAAATTCAAGGATGAGACTGCAGCTCTCTGTCGAGTCAAGGGGTGGGACAAGGCTCCCGTAAGCATAGTGTGGATGCTCCTCAATGAGGAGATGGGTGAACTCGCCTCGAGTATTCGCCAGAACCAGAGGATTTACAAAAAGACGGGACTGAAGAAGGACCGGGGTATCGACGTGGCGATGGAGATGGGTGATGTGTTCAGTTACCTCTTCCAGTTAGCCCACATGCTCAACATCGACCTTGACACGATGTGGGAACTCCATCGGCAGAAGGTCCAGACCAAAACATACAAAAATAATGTAAGTGTGTATTAATATGGCGACGGCCTATATGATCAGCGATGATCTGCACATAAACCACATCAACCCGTACACGTGGTCTGGCGCGTACGGTGTCAACACCGATGGCTTCCCGAAGAACTTGCCCATGGATGGCTCGTACACGACCCAGATTGACGAGACGCCCATGGAGACCAGCGGTCGCCCGGACCTCGATGGGGACATGAACTTCAACTTCTCAGGCCCGATGTACGTTAAAGAGTCTGAGTCTAAGCCCGCGCCTTTTCGGCCGTTCCCAGCGCGAAAGTTTGAGTACTCTGACGGTACCGTGTCGTGGTACCGGCCGTACCTTCCGTGGCCCTGGATGGGCAAGGGAGGGGACGGGGCTCGAGGGGCGAGTCAGAAAGCCATTGAACGATTTTTCCGCGACAATTCGTTCCTGATCCTGCTCGTCCTCCTCATCATGGTTTTGTACGTCACTTCTAAAAAGAAGTAACTTTGGGGGCGACAACTTTCACCAATTTTGAAGCTAAATTTTCCTTTTCGGTTTTTGACCGTTCATTCAACTTGGGGCATTCGTGTACCTCGAGTTGAATGCACTTTGCACAAAAAGACCCGAGACACTCACGACACTTGAGAAACTTGTTCTTGTGGGCACACGTCGGCATCTTGGTCGCCAGAACCTGTGTCCACGCCTCCTCCACGGTCGCCATCTACTAGTTCACATACAATTTCATTCTTAAACTTGGGATCGTCCCACGGAACCGGGTCATCGAGAAGTTCACACAGGCCCTCGACCCGACCCTTTTGGACGCGACCCCAGACAGCCTGGATGGCCGGTAGACGCTCTTTGAACCACTCACGGTCTCGCTGGACCCGGACCACGACGAATTCTGGTTCGGAATTCTCATCCTTTGCTGGGCGGTACTGCACAAAGTCACACTCCTCAAGGTCAGTCACCTCAAGCAAGAGTTGGACCTGGGGCCAGTAGTGCTTCGGGACCTTGGGCTCAATCTTCCTGGTCAGAGGGCACTTAATTTCAATCAGTAATCCGTCCTCCGTGATTCCATCTGGAGATCCGCCGAGCCATGGGTAGTCCCGGTGTTGCACGATACCAATCTCCCTCGTCTTGCGTCCGGTCTTTTGGTCGTACAGTTCACGGACCAGAGGCTCGAGGGCCGTTCCGTGGGCCGTGGCGGCGTTCCCGGCCCACGTCGTTCGGAGCACCTTTTTCTTCACAAAGGCATCAGGGGACTCGTAGTGGTTCTCTCCGATGGCGCTTGCCACGTCGCTCGCAGTGATCATGTTCTCACGGAGCGCGAGCCACTCGGGCGTGCGTTGCTCAGCATACTCGGCCGAGAGCAGCTCATGGGCTCGCTGAACTGTTATAGGTTTTTCGAGGGACATTCTTATTTTTAAAACGAGGGTCAGTTTTAAGCACAATCTCTGCGGCGTTTTGCTCAGCCTGCTTTTTCGTCAAGGCGAACCCGGAGCCACACTCTAGGCCTTCGACGATGACGGTGATGAAAAACTGTCCGTTGATGTTGCCATCGACTCGGTATTCGGGCAAGGCGTACTTGAGAGCCTGACACCAACGCATCAGCTGGTCCTTGTAGTTGTCGTCAGCCAGAGACGTCTCCACCTTGGAAAAGATCCCAAGAATGAAGTTCCGGGCGTGGACCATCCCAAGGTCCAGGTAGATGGCGCCGACGAGCGCCTCAAAGACATCCTCCATAATGTGGTCATTCGTCGTCCAGTTGTTCATTTCGCCCTTCTGGTCCATGAGCACGTGTTCGTGCAACTTCAAACGCTTCGATATTTCACACAAGGTTTTGCCCCTGACCATCTTCGTCCGGGCCTTCGTGAGAAAGCCTTCCTGCTCCTTCTCATGAAGGTCAAAAAGGTGTTTCGTAATGACGAAACCCAACACAGAGTCTCCCATAAATTCGAGAGTTTCATAGGAACCAGTCAGCCCCGAGTAACGTTTCGTGGCTGACTTGTGCGTGAAAGCTCGACGATACAAGTCGATGTTTTTGATTTTTGTACCCACCAACTCATTCAGGTACTCCCTGGAGAGTTCAGGTGGCGTTTCCATCTTTGTTTACAAGGTGTTTAGATTTTTAAGCCTTGGCAACCTTCGGACGAGACTTCTTCTCCTTCGGAGGAGCAGCAGCGTCAGAGGGACCCGCCTCGGTCGCCGCAGGCGCCGTCTCCTTCTTCGCCCGGGGCTTCTTCTCGGTCACCTCCGGCTTGGGCTCCTTGATGTAGTGCTTGTTCATGTACCGCTGGATGTTCAGGAACGTCAGCTGAATGTCAGGAGGAACGTCCAGCAGACCCTTCAGCTTGTCATCCATGTTGATCTTCTGACCCTCCTTCAGACCGTGGGCCTCAAAGTACTTGTTCATGTGGTTGCCCACCTGAGCACGAGAGATGAGCTCATCGGGGCCCAGACCCAGGAACTCGCGCAGCTCAGGAGACACCTTCTGGGGCTTGTTGAACCCATTGTTTGCAGTACGGGCCGCCGCCTTCTCACCCGACGGGTCCTCGATGTACTGACGAATCTTGCGGATATCCTTGCGCAGAGCCTCAATCTTCTTGTCCAGAGTCTCGAGAGTCACGGGGGTAGGGGTGGCCATTTTCTACTGTATGTGGTACCCTGGCCTTTAAGTCCGTTTAGTCCAGGAACCCAGCGGCCAAAAAGATGATGACTAAAAATAGAGCAAGTTTCATCAACACTTCCCAGACTTTGACGTCAGGAGGGGGTCGGGCCCCTCCAAAGTCATTCTGTTGGGTCGATGTTATCTTGGATTGATGAGGAAGAATAGGGGTCCCGCCCGCCGTCCCACCACTCGAGGCGCCCCCATTCCCCATGTTCTTGCCAAAGCCATCAGGAAGTGCGACGCCTCCAGTCCTGTGCAATTCCATCTCCAAATTCTGAGACTGTCCTATGTTTGAACATCTCGGGACGCAGCATCCCGTATTGCACGGATACACGAGACCCGTCTGACGGTCTATGAAGGCGCAAATCTGTGCCCAGGGATCCAGGGGGTCTGCCAAACAAACACACCCCTTATTGAGAAACTCCTGGTTGCACGTTGCGTCCATCTAATATTAAAGAAGAAATTAGTACATAATACAGTGATGGAGTACGCCAAGCCTCAGAAGCTTCCCGATGGTCGGTATTTTCTGAAGATTACATCGAACGGATCGGCGGTTCGCCACCAGGTGAACGGTCTGACGCTCCAGGACAATCTCGATGCCCGCCACCCCAACTTTGAGGTGGCTGACGCAGCCCTGTTCACGAGCATCGACGAGGAGATTCTGACCAAGGCCAAGGAGCACAAGCAGGAGTGGTTCGGCAAGGAGCTCAGCGACGAGACCATCGTGAGCGCTTTCCAGGAGAGCGTGACTGATGGCGTCCTTGGCACGTCCTTGGCCGTTCTGCGCGGTGAGGTGGTGACGCTCGCGTTTGACACGGCCAAGCAACCTCTGAAGCTCGAGGATGTCAAGTCGGGTACCAAGTGTGACGTGGTCCTCGAGCTCTCAGGCCTGTGGTTCCTGAAAAAGTCCTTTGGGCCCATCTGGCGCGTGGTCCAGGTCCGTGTCCGCACGCCCGTGTCCAAGGTTTTGCCCCAGGAGTACATGTTCACGGATGAGCCCGAGGTCGAGGAGAATCCGGCCGATTACCTGGACTGACGGGAAAAAATATCCGAACTTAGTATAAAATGGATCGCAAGGGCCTGGCGATACTGGTTCTGGCCGCCGTCATTCTTCTGCTTCTGGTCAGCCCGCGGCGCAGCGGGTACTCGCACAGCCCCTCCGGCCCGACCGGCTTTAACCTTGGGAACACCTTGTACGGTGCCATTGGCGCGACGGGGTCCCAGGGCCGCGAGTCATCGGGTGGGGAGGCGGGCATCCAGGGTTCCGCGGGTCTGATGCCGGCCGACTTTGCCACTGGTGCAGGCAAGCCGGCCCCGGCCACGTCCGCAGCTCTGATTCCCCGTGAGGTGGTCCAGACCGAGGACTTTGGCCAGTTCAGCCCGGATGCTATCCTGTCTGGACAGAACTACCTGGACCCTCGCAGCCAGATTGGGTACCCCGAGACTCTGGGCGGCAACCTGCGTAACGCTAACCGCGACTTCCGCAGCGAGCCATTGAACCCCCGCACCCCAGTGAGCATCTTCAACCTCAGCACCATTCCTCCGGACGTCATGCGCCCGAAGTTTGAGATTGATAATGAGTACGCCTAGTCCAGTTCCGAAGGAACTGTCCGCCCCACCTCGAGCCCAAGTCCTGCGGACTTGACCGTCATTCCCCGCGCCATCAAATAGTTAAAAAAATAACGCGTCCTTTCAGAAATGGACTTTAAGAACGCCATGACTGAGTGGGTCACCTTGAAGGCCCAGTTGGCCGCAGCTCGCAAAGATCTCAGCGTTTTGAACAAGCGTGAGAAGGATCTTCGCAAGTTTGTGACGACACACATGAAGCAGAACGAGATTGATACCGTCAAGGTCAAGGAGAAGGTCAAGGTCAATTTGAAGACGAAAAAGACCAAGGGTGCCATCACCAAGAATGTCATTCTCGAGGGTCTGCGCAAGTTTTTCGGAGGGAACGAGGCCCAGGTCGAGGGGGCCTGGAACGCCATCCAGGACGCGGCACCGACCAAGGAGACGCCTTCCGTGTCCGTGACAGGGCTTAAGGATCTGTGACGTAATATACTCAAGTAAAAATGGGCGTCAACGATGAGTATTCTCGTGACGCGTATGCAGGCGACCATTACGCCTATGATTCGGACGACTCGGACGACTTTGACTCTCAGCTGGACCCGGAAGACTGGCAAGACGTGTACTCACAGGAGCTTCTGAACGGCTGGATGACCATCAGGTACTGGCTCGAGTCTCAATATCTTCCGGTCAAGACCACGTACAATTCATTTGTAGAATTCGTCATCAATCCAGTACCATGGTTCACGACCGACGAGCCGGGTCCCACGTGTCTCGCGATGTGGGACGAGATTGCAAAGATCCAGGTCATCAGGGAGCGTGTGGACCGCGAGCACTTCACGGGCTGGTTCAAATATAATGTGGAATAATATCAAATGTTCGACATCACTGGACCCAAGGTGCTGGCCCCGGCCCTCCTGTTTGCCATCCTGAGCCCGGGTATGCTTCTGGCTTTGCCTCGCGGTGCCGGTCTGCCCGTCCAGGCCCTGGTGCACGCCGTGGTACTGGCCGTCGTGTACTGGGCCATTGCCAAGTACGTCCTGCGCGTCAGCCTGACCACCACCGATCTGGTCGTGCCGGCTCTGCTGTTCGTGCTCCTGACTCCGGGCATCCTTCTGACTCTGCCCCCGGGCTCTGCTGGCGTCTTTATGAGCCGTCAGACCAGTGCTCTGGCCGTGGGTGCGCACACTCTGGTCTTTGCGATCGTCTTTGCTCTGCTGCGCGGTACGTTCCCCCAGTACTACTAAATTCCTCTTGAAAATGTAGAATGGTCAAGTACCTTGTGATTGGTCCAGGAGCCATGGGCTATTTCACGTTTCTAGGTGCTTTGACCAAGTTAAAACAAACCGGACAGCTCGAGGATCTCGAAGAGATTTCAGGAGCTTCAGCCGGTGCCTTATTGGCCTGCCTGTTTTGCGCGACGAAAGGAGACTTGACCAAGGTTTTGGACTATTCCATCGACGTGCCCGTGAAACAGATTATGAAACCAAATTTGACGTCTTTCCTCAAAAATTATGGCCTCGTGTCACACGCCAAGCTCAGAAAGGTGTTCCAGAGCACGTTCCAGCGCTTTATGGATCGCGAGGACATCACTTTTAAAGACCTCTGGGACTGGTACCCGATAAAGCTCCACGTGGCGTCGTACTGCGTCGACTCGATGAAGACGGTGTACTTTTCGGTCGACACGACCCCTTCTATGAGCGTTCTCGATGCTCTGTGCGCCTCGGTCGCCGTCCCGTTCCTCATTTCCAGTGTAAAATTGAAAGACAACTGGAACTACATAGACGGTGGGACGGTCGAGGCGACCCCAGGGGCCCCGTTTCTCGGGAAACCGATCGAGTCTGTTTTGACCATTGGGATGGTCATCACGCGGTACCCAGAGATTCGAGACCTCCGGAGTTATGCGACCCAGATGCTCCGCGCAACCATGGCCCTGCGTCACGTCTACGAGTATCCAGCGATACGCCTCGAGTGTGATGAGGCGTTCGATTTCGGTATGAGTCAGGAGGTGAAGCTCCGGCTCTTCCTCTCAGGATTTTCTCACGGTCTAGTAACAATATGAAGAGTATCATGCGTTCCGGGTACACCCAGGTCCGTTCTCGGAAGAGAATCACCGTGCGTCGCAAGGATGGCACGTCGTACTCGTACGTGCGCAAACCGGGCAAGACCCGCGTGCGTGCCGCGCCCATTCCGGATGTCGGCGCGGCCGGGAAGGGCTCCAAGCTCATCGGCAAGCTCAAGGGTGGTATGTTGACCAAGTACGGGTACCACCCGGTCGAGGCGATGACCAACCGTCACAAGGCGCTCTCAAAGGGCATCTCCAAGGGTGAGAAGCCCCTGAGCGTGATGCGCCGTCTCGTGGCCATCAGCACCCTGACCAAGCGGACCCTGCCCCGTGCGTCTCGCATCTACAAGGCGGACGCTATGTGGATCCGGTCCAAGTACGCGTCTCGTTTTGGACGCCGCCTATAAATAATGTCACTAGACAGTAAGATGTCGGCGTCACCAGTCCGTCACAACGCTCGTCTCGCTTTTCAGACGGAAATTCGGGACGCCCTGAGTAACAGCCGAGGCCGTGAAGCGTCCGTGCGTCGGGTCCTTCGGAGGCACCGCGGTCCTGCCTTGTCGTTTCTGAGTCGTTCGACTCTTCGGCGACTCCTTTTGGCGCTAGGATACACGGCCGCAGTCGCCACGGCCGCTACACACTGGCCGAGTCCTCCCCGTGGAGGTGCTCAGGCGTTCGTAGCGACTCCTGCAGGGAACGCCACGGTCAACGCTCGCTCGTGGGCCCAACGTGCGTGGAACGCCGCCCCGAGCCGCACGCGCATCATAAACGTCGTAGGAGCCGGAGCGGCGGCGGCCAATCCCTTGTTGGCTATTCGATGGATCACCGCGTCGGTCACGAGCCGGAGCATAGACGCCGTGGACCGTCAGATTGTGCATATGGAAGCCTCCGTCAACAAGGCCCGGGCCCAGATTGACATGTACGTGTCGTGGACCATATTCATCGCCTTTTTGGCCGTCATTTCACACTTTATTCCGCCCATCGTGCGTAACGTTCGCCGGACCGTCAACGTGCTTTTGACTGGGAACGCCGAGCAAGTGCTGACTTTGGCGGGTAACACGACGCGCCACGCGCTCGAGGCGCCCCGGGCCCGTGGACGGTCTCGTTCCAGGTCCCGGTCTCGGTCGCGCCAGGTTGCGGCTCGGACCTTGCGTATCGGTGCCGGTGCTCCCGTCAAGCGTTTGACTTTGCCAGCGTCCGTGCAGAAGCACACGGTTCGACGGTTGCCTACAAACACTGAACTCCTTGCACGTCTCGGCTAATTTCTGAAGAAATATAAATGAAGGTTGGTCAAGTCAAAGATGGCATGGCCGCACTCATGTTTCTGGTGGCGCTCGGACTCGCGCTCACCAGACGCATTACCCAGCCCCTCTTGGTCCTCGGGCTCGTGGTCGGCTTTCTTGTTGACGCCTTTTTCACGTTGAACCCTGATTGGCACTGTCGCGAGACGGACGGAGGCTGGCCTGTTTGGGTCCTGCGGTTCCAGCTTATAGCTTTTGTGCTCTTGATAGTTATTTATGGAAAGTGAAGTGAGGCGCTTGGCCCAACACATATGGGACTCTCTCGGTCCAGGATACTCAGAGTCCGTGTACCACTGCGCCTTTGAAGTGGCGCTTCGGTCGGAAGGGG
>Ga0214173_100082_pt1 | contig 17023 bp, 22 predicted proteins | sample TroBogEpilimnion_34_FD_153011 | JGI IMG/M metagenome (GOLD analysis project Ga0214173, IMG submission 153011) | Freshwater microbial communities from Trout Bog Lake, WI - 25JUL2007 epilimnion | ecosystem: Environmental > Aquatic > Freshwater > Lake > Epilimnion/Euphotic zone | place: Trout Bog... | reverse complement strand
CAATCTGGATTTACACGACATTGGGAGTATGAAAAATGTTTAGTTTGCAATCCAGATAGTCTTTATCATTTTGCCAAACTAATAGCAGAAAAAGAACGTAAAGAATGGGCTAGAGAGTTTGCTGGAATGGGGGAATGGACTGCTGTAAATATGCTTGAAGAAAGGGGGCAAGAGTGATAGAAACGATTAGGTGCTACGAAGGCCGAAACCGTCAACGCGGTGAAGTTCAGCAATTATTTACTAAAATCTACCGGTGTAAACGGTGTACTAACGTGTGGGGCACAAAACCAAATGACCATGATTGCAAAACATTCCTATATACGAAGCCCCAAATTACTGAAAAACTGCCGGATTCTGCCGTGCCAGATTTGCTTTTGTTTTGAAGAAACTGTTGTAGCAGCGCACAGTAATAGTTCTAAACACGGCAAAGGCCGAAGCATTAAGGCTGACGATAATATGGTGGCTGCCCTGTGTTATTCATGCCACATGATGATAGACCAAGGCAAAGGGTTAACCCGCCAAGAACGTGAAAACTCTTGGATGATGGCGCACCTAAACACCGTGTGGGACTTGGTCAATAACGGCCTGTGGCCACCAGAAGTGCCGTTGCCCCAAACTTACATAGATTGGCGCAACAAATCTACGAATTAGTATTTGCGCATATTGGGAAGTGGTGCTTCCTTCTGGTCGCTTGGGTGCGCTTTTTCCATCGGTAAATTCTCATGGCGTTTGACCTTTGCTTCTAAACGGTGAAGTTCGTTTTCGGTGGCCTTCTCATGCTCACGCAAAACCACATAATGCGATTTGGGTGACTTGTGTTCTTTACCCGTTATTTTGAAATTCGTAGCCATATTAACCTCTTAAAACGGACATGACGTGATTAAACCTTGCAACGCGGTCCTCAAGCCCGAGTGTACCGCCATTTATGGCTTTTGTCAGCCCCACAAAGTCATTGTTATCAACATGATGGTTTAGGTTATTTTTTTTCCAGAACCACGCGGCAGTAAGAAGCGCCCCTTCAGGCGTTGAGACAGCGTCAGGATTTGCGATGAAATCGAATCCCAAGTCACGGGAACACTCTTCGTAGTTCTCCTTAAAGGTAAGCTGGATCGCGCCTCTGCCTCGATTTGCCCAGCCATCACCCGATTCTTCATCTCCATTTCCGCCGCGGTTGGCGTACGCCCTGTTAGCGATCTTTTCTGGGTTGTGCGCGTACTCATGGGCATTCTCCTCATTAAAGTGGCTAGGCCAAGTACGCATAAGCGACTCGGCTTTGTAATTCAAATTCTCCTCAAAATATTTAAACCCGCCAGATTCATGTCCGCATTGGGCTATGAAAGCAGCCAATCTCTCTGGGGTGTTAAGTTCTGCATACCGAATGGCAGCCTCTATACCAGGGATAAGTGCCTGGGCGTGACCTAAGTCTATTTTTGCTGCTTCAGCGAGTTGTTGTGCTTCCATTGATCATATCCTTTACTTGGTTGTAGGTTGCGATGCACGCGTTGAGTTTACGGATTGCGTTGTCCCCGTCATCTGTGATGGTGACAATAGATTGAGCAAACGCTGGGTCAAGTTGGGCGGTTGCGGTGTCAAGTCCGCCGGTAGCGGGGGCATTTGCGGGGGGACATACTGGGGCTTTGGTTTTGATAAAGAGCTGCAACTTGCCAGTAGCAATATCAGAATCACGTTTAGCAATTTGTTTTTGAGCATCATTTTGCGCCTTTACAAGTTGGGTGGATAAGTCAGCAATCTTGCCGTTAAGTTGTTGTTCTGTTTGCCTTGCTGCGGCATTGGCTTGAGCTACCTGTTCAGCAACTTCGGCTTGGGACTGCGCATAACCATTATGGTGGCCTACGCCGTACACGCCACCCAAACTAGCCAATAAAACAGCAACAATGTATAGGTATTTCATAATGGTGGCCTGTCGTTAGGGTTGCCAAAGGGTGAAGGTTTTGGGCTGATTATAGGGGGGCATGGGGTGGCCATAGGGGGGCTAATGGGGGGGCTAATAGGGGCTGAGCGTGAAATATAGTTGGCCAATATCTGAAGTATTTGCCCAGCTACCAACGTCAATATACCGAAAATAGCCTTATCCACGGGGGATTCGTTAAATAGTGGCTGCTCAACATAAATAATACTGTACGCAAATAACATAATAATTCCGGCTAGGCATACGGAAAACGTGCGTATTACAAAGTGTTTGGTGGCAGCATCGCGCTGTTCAATTGTTTGGTTTGACATTGGCGGGTTTGCTGAAATACTCAGGGCAAGTTTGCGTAGCAACGCATAAAGGCGGTTTACAGTCTTCATCATTCCAGTTCTTAGGGTTTTGGCAATGGTAGCGGTAACGGTCTTCGCACCCTACAAGCAGTAGCGCGGTAAGTAACCAGTATCGCGGTAAATAAGCCAACATTCCAGTTCCTTTTTATTGGCAAATGTTTTTTCAAACTGTTCTTTGCTAAACTTTTCGTCTAAGCGCTTTTTTTCGTAATCCGTGTGGATGGCATACATAAGCCCCGCGATGAAGATGGCCACCACCAAGACTGCAACACCAATTGCAATTCTAATATTCCATTTGTCCATGAACTCACGTTTCTTACGGCGTGCTTCTCTTTCCTTTTTTTTTGTGCGTTTTCTGCTGCAAGTTTTTCTTCTTGCAAACGCTTACGCTCAATTTGGAATTCTTCCCATACCGCACCCAGTTCAGGCGGGGCGTGGTAAACCAACAACTCACGCAGTTCAACTTCTGCCTGTTCCAACCGCTTCTTGGCCAATACGTTTTCTAAGGCAATAGTCTGAAGTGAAACGCCCTTGGGTGGGTTTTTCTTTTTTTCGGCAAGGTCTTCTATTGCTTTTTCTTGGTGTTCAAAGAACGAACCCACTTGCTTGCTTAAGTCAGAAACAATATTGGTTACGTCTTTAGCCGTACCCGATACTTCCTTGTAAAGTGCTACCCCTTGCTTGACGGCACCAAAGGCCATTAAGGCAAGGGATATGGGGTCCATTATTTATTCTGAAAGAAATGTACGATGTAACCAGAAATGCTAGACAAAGCAGAAACTATTGCCATACCCGCCCAAAACCCACCACGCCCTTGGTTGGCAAGTTTTAATAGTTCTTCCATGCCCGTTTCTAGCTTGTCGATCTTTTGTTCCATGTTTTCGACTTTTTGCCAAAGCACGCCGTACTTTACTAGGTCAATAGGTGATTCGCTCATGGTTATGACTTCATAACGAACGCCAATGCGTAGTATGGCGGCATATTTGCATTTGCGCCACTTACACCAGCAGTTTGGTTTGTGGTTGTTGTAGCCACCGTAATGCCTGTGCTTGCCGTGCTTGTGTTTTGGCTTGTATTTGCAGTAAACACTTGCGTGGAACTACCGGACTGTGGCGCTGTGGTTGTGGCTTGGTTGTAAGTGTGGTTGTGACCGGGGTCAGTAACAACCGAAGTAGATGTAGCCGTATGCGTGTGGGAAACAACAACCGCATCGGTAGAACCACCGGTTTGGCCAACGCTGTAAGAATTACCCGCACCCAACACAAACGAATTTCTAAGGTCTGGCGTACCGTTAGTACCGTCACAAATTAACCACCCGCTAGGAATAGAACCCGTAGCGCCTGACCATATTGCAATTAAACCGCTAGGAACGTAAGCCCCACCACTTCCGCTTGTGGCTGCTACGCCAATAATGCCGTAGATGTTGTCATACGTTTGGATTACGTTATTAGACGAATCTGCAAGCACAAATTTATAGTTAAACCCGTAGGTTAACCATATTTCGGTTTGGGGGCGCCCGTCTGTACCCAATACCAACGGGTTGGTGTTTGCATATACACCGCCGTTGTCTGAATAGGTTGTAAGTGGCGTGCTTGACCCAGCTTGGTAGGTGTAAAGCAAACCACCGTTTAACGGTAGGCCTGTGGTGGTAAAGAATTGAAATCCGTTACCGATGGGTGAAAGATTAACGCTCATTGTTGTTCCTGTTGATTTCTTTGACCTGCATACAATAAATCAGCTAGTGTATTTGCGCCACTAGCACCTAATCCTACTTTATTACCAATGTTTTGCAACCCTTGAGAAGCGCGTCCGGTTGCATATAAACCTTCACCAACCAATCTAGGTGTTTGGAAAGGCAATGCAGCAAGATACATAGGGTTAGAAATAGCCCCTAAAGCAGCGCCACTTTCTGCCATTCCTGCCAATCCTCTAGCAGTTGGCGAACTTAAAGCCTGACCAGACAAAGCATTGATAAATGGTTTACCACCCTCTGCTTCTAATTGTTGTGCAAGGTTTAATCTTTGACCGTAATTTGTATTGACATTGTTTCTAGTTAAGCTTTGTAATTTACGCAAAGCTGTATCCGCAGACGCCCTATTTCCTAAAGATAATGCTCTTTCTATTTCATGAATATTATCTGAAGCCAAAGAATAATCGGCCATTACATCAGAATATGTTGGCGCTTGGTCTGCAATTGTTTGTTTTATTTTGTTGTAAATATTGCTTCCAACTCTGGCAGCGTTTGTTTCTTCATAAGGAACTCTATTATTAATAGACCCAATACGTTGTTTTAAAGCATCCAAACCTTCAGGTGTATGATATAAATATGGGCTTTCCTTTTCCCAATCTTTTATCTCTTCCTCTAATTTTGTTAAATGCTCATGGGCAAAATCGTCTTTAACTTTGCCTTTATAAGAAATTGATTCTTTAGCGTTTTTAAGTTCTTTATTAATATCATCAAAACTTAGTACAGACTTATCATTGGATACGTCAACCATTCCAGAACGATATTTACCGCTTCTATTTTGTTTCATAACATTTAAGTTATGTCTTGCAGCATCTAAAGGGTCTGTAATAGGTACTTCACCGCGCAAGTTTTGTATAAAAGATTGATCGCCTTGCGTCCCAGCTTTAAAAGCATTAGCAATATTTTCTGCGCCAGTACCTGTTGTCAACCCTAGGGCAGGAGTTGCTATGTTTTTTACCAATCCTGTTGTAGCAGTTATTGGGTTTGTAACTTCCGCAGCCTTTTCTAATGTACTTACAACTTTTGCAGGCGCACCCAATTTAGAAGCCACCCCAGCACCACCCGACAAAACAGATGCTACATCACTTGCAACACCAACTGGATCTTGTGCTAATGCCTGTTTAAATCCTTCACTACTTCCGTAACGTTCTTTATAAAACTGAGCCACTTGGTTAGCGGTTTCTACAGCTTTTTGCGCTGCCTCTGGATGTTTGTCGTAAGCATCAATTAAATCCGCAATATGTTTTGGTGTAATGTTTTTTAATGTTCCTGCGCCAATATCTAAAACTGTTTTTGCAGTTGTTAAAGGATTAGACACCGCCTCAACTATACCTTTGCCCATGTTAAGAGCGCTTTGTGGTATGTTTGTAATGGATTGCAAAGGCACATCCATCCAAGACATTTCTTCTTTTTTAGGAGTTGTCTTGAGTAATTCAGCAAAATTTTCAGCAGTAATTGGCGTAGAAGTCTTTTCAGACTTTCCACCCTTAACTAGCTTAATAAAATCATCTGAAGAAATTGTCATTATTTAACCCCTGACAAACTAAGAAGCTCATCTTTTTTGGCAAACAATTCTTTAATTTGTTTTTCAGACATTCCACCAAACATTTTTTGTAAATGTTTTTTGTCTGATTGTGTAAGTTGTTCGCCAGTCTTGTTACCAACAATACCTAATAAATGAGATACATTTGGGTCTTGGTTTAATTGGTTGAATTTAGTTTCAAAATCATTAACAGAACTTAAATTTGGTTTATTTGGGTTACCTTGGGCATTTAATACGCCTTGGTGATACAAACGTTGGGATGCCAATAAACCTTTATCGTTATAAATAATATCTTTTAAGGCTTCCTTATCTGTTCCAAAAGACCCATAAGCAGATCTTTGAGATGCTTGATCTTGATTAGAACGTGCAGATTCATTTCTAATTCTTTGCTCGAGGTATTTCATAACCTCCATTTGTTCAGTATTAAGGCCAACTCCTCCGGTTTTATCGGCAATAGCTTTTGCAATTGGGCCAATATTTACATTAGGTTTTTCAAGTAATTTTAATATTCTATTATTTGTTAATTCTTGGTTTGTAACAGAATCAGGGTTTGCCATACTAAGGGCTTTGTTAGATTCAACTGGCAACGCAGATAATCTTGCAGACCTTGCTTTAAATGCGTCATAAGTTTCACCTGGTGCTATTTGCAACCCACCTTTTTGTTCAAAAGATGTGTTTAAATTTTGGCTTACATTACCAGCGCTAGGTGGTTGGTTTGTTTTTACACTTGGTGTACTTGGCACATTTGCACCCGCACTTCCGCCAATAATTCCGGGCGCACCTGTTTCTGTTGTGTAAACTTGTGGCGCCAAAGATTTGCCAGAAATAACATCAGTTTTTGTAATTGAAGGTGTTGCCCCTCCTGCGCCCTTAGTTTTAACTGTGCTAATAATTTGTGCACCAGTATCCATTGAAGTGGCTTCTGGAGCAAGTTTTTCTTGTATTTGTACTGGGTTTAATAATTCTTGTTCAAGTTTTATTGCAGTTTGCGAAACATGAGCGCCGGGCTTGACATACCCCAATGTACTTATGTAAGAATTTGCCAATCTTTGAACTTCTTTATCTTCTGGGTATTGGCTTGCTATTCTTTTAATTGTGGCTTGATATACGTTAGGGTCTTGAATCCCTGCGTAACCTAAAGAACCTAAAGCACTTCCAAAAATATCTTTTTTATCTTTTGTTAATGAACGTTTTGCGGTTTCTGCTTCAGCTTGGTTTTTATATAAAGTTGAATATTTTGTGATTTCATCACCAGCAGTTAATGGCGCAATTTTAGGCAACGTTTCATTAATTTTATGCAAATCAATTTTGCCATCTTCATTTAAAAAGTTGCTTGGGTCAGAAAAAAATTGCTTTTTAGCGATATTTTCGTCATTAATTCTTTGTGCTTGCTCTAAATCAATTCCACCTTTTTGTAAATCTTGTTGGGCTTTTTGTTGAAGCAAAGGGTTGATTTGTTGTGCTTGTTGGTATGCTTGTGCTCCTTTGGCAATACCAATCATATCCGCTAACGATGTTTGCGGTTGTTGCGGAACATTTATAGGTGCAAAGTTAAATCCGGCCATATCATTCCTTTATTGTATAGGCGCACTATTATTTGAACCAAAATATGTTTGTAGCCCACCCGGTTGTGCAATTTGGGCTTGAGTTGGGCTACTGTAATTTGTTGGGGCTACGCTATTGTTTTGGTTTAACAAAGAATAAAGGGTTGCATTGCTTCCTAACTGGTTTATAGCGCCCCCATAAGCCTGTGCTGCGCCAACTTGGCCTTGCCCTAATGCGCTTGCTGCACCAACACCTAATTGCGCATTTGTATTTGCTAAATTAGTACCGGCTGTATTTGCTGCGCTTTGCCCTGTTTGGCCTATACCGGCTATACCGGCTAGTGTGTTGTAAATGTTTGTGCGCTGATTTTGAAAGTTGTTAAAAGCATTTTGGTAAGCATTACCGGCAAAGTTTTGGGTAAACTGTTGTAAACCTTGCGCTGCGTTACCACCGCCACCAGCTACGTTGTTAAGCGCATTGGTTGCGCCTTGGCCTTGCTGAAGTTGAAATGCGTAGTTAGGGGCTAAGTTTGCGTTTAAATCTTGATCGCCAAATTGACGGGTTAAATAGCCTGAACCTTGGCCAACCCCTATTGGGTTGCCGTTAGCATCGTATTGTTGGTAAGTGCCTGAACCAAGTGAACCCAAAGTATTTAATGCGTTATACCCAGCAGTACGTTGGGGCGCTTGTTGGGCATTGATTGTATTGAAATTGGCTTGCTGTTGCGCTTGGGCATTGGCAGCGGCTTGGGCTTGTAATTGAGCAGCGTTTTGCGCAGCAGATGCAGATTTGTTAGCGCCTAATAACCCACCCAAGGCAGAAGCAGCTAAACCGCCCCCAGTTGTACCTAATGCCGATAAAGCAGAAGAACCAAGGCTTCCTAAACCAGATAATGCAGAACTACCAAACCCTTCGATAGCTGGTAGTGCCAAATCAGCAACACCAGAAATTGCAGTTGCTACCCATGACATAACTTATCCCCTTTTAATTGGTTGCTTGAGTCAAACAAAGCTAGTTCATCAGGCTCAATTAACTCTTTCTCGATTTTATCTAAATTAGTCTTATTAGTCTTGTGAAATGTAATACCAATTGCATCCGTCACCGCTAAAGTAACACGTTTTGTACCCGGTTTGGAACAAATAACGTCACCAGCGTACAAATGCTTCATTCCACCTTCTGACCACGCAATAATTTCACCCTTGGCGCATAAAAAGAAATGGTCTTTTTTATGTACCTTACCCACAATTAACGTACCGGCTGGCCTTGTTAACTTACGGCAATACATTCCACCAGAAAAATAATGCTCGGTTTCTAATTGCGCTTGTGGCATAACCGCCATTTCACGCTGAAGCCTGTCTATTTCTTCGCGGGTGGGTATGTGTTCTTTTGTTAGTTCCATATTAATTATTGTAATAAGGTACTTTATATTGCTGACCCTGAACCGTAACTATCATAAACCCCGCCGGTTTGGCCGGAAGCGTTGCGTTGCCCTGTGTGGCCGTTGCTGCGCTTTTAAAGTTTAAGAAGTTAAGAAAATATTGCATCCACGGCCTACTTAGCCGGTTTGTGGTAGGGTCAAGAACCGCAGCTTGGGGTATTTGGGTAGTGTTGTTCAACTTTCGCCCTCACTAGCTTTTAGGTTACTAGACACAATAACCGCCTTTACGGGGTCGGTTACCACAACTTCAAAAACCCTGTCCCTAGCAGTACCCAACCGGCGCCATATAGCCCTGTTCCTGTACTTGCCCTGTTGGCCAATAGAAACCCAGTATTCACGCGACCATGTAGAACCACCATCACTTGACCAACGCAACATAGCCTGTGGGTTGCTGTACGGTTGGCTAGGCAATAATTGGTTTGGCACGCCAATTACGATTACGTCATTTATGCCAATAATAAACGTTTCGGATACTGCGATTATTAAATTATTTCCAACAATCGTACCGGTTTGCGTGGTTGGCCCAACGGAACCAACGCCCGGCTGGAACTGTATTTGTAATTCATCAAAGAATTGCCTTTGGAAGTCCGTCACCAAATGCGGGGTACGGCGTAAGCGCCTTACGTTTTGGCCGTTATCTGTAAAGTTTGTGGGGTCTAGTTCGTATATCTGGCCGTTTTCCCAGTCACCCACCAACACCATATTTTGAAACACGGCAGAGCAATTAGCCCGGCAACGGTGGTACTGGTTGTTATTGTCGCACCATAGCCACTTGTGCCACATTTCGGTGGATATGTCGTAAGCCCATGTAATGTCTATTGAAGGAAACGAAATAACGTAAACTTCGTGGCCTTCCAACTGGTAGGTAAACGCAACCGCATCAGATACCACTTGATTAACTAGCGTATTTTCTACCGCATGGTTACTTATGCGTTTAGGAATGTAGCCTTCCATGTACATAACTTGGGACTGGCCACGAATGTTACGGCTTAGGTAAGCAAACGAATTACCAACCCTTGCAACGCTGAACTTGGCCACAATGCCGTGCTGGGTAGATGTGCCGGGTATTCTTTGAAACGGAAACGGAAAGGTTCCAGCATCCACCCAAACTTCGGAAGATTCTTCACCCATTAGGTAAACTTCGCGGTGGTCAACAATTAAGGAAACCAAATTATCAGGCGCCCCGTCCTTATTACCATAAGACAATGCCGGTGTAATAGGGCTAAGAATATTAGAAGCCGCCCATTGCTGCGTGCCTGTGTGGTTGTACACAAAATAGTTATCCACAATGTCCACAATATCCGCACCCTGAAACGCACCGTCTGTGCTTGGCAAAATGCTGAAATTAAGCGCGTACATTGTCTCGCTAGTGGCTTCAGTTTGGCTTGGGCTAACCACATAACTACCCGTACCGCCTGTACCTGTACCAAATGTTAGGCTTAAGGTTAACCCTGAACCTGAACCGTTTGTGGTAGTGGAAGCCGGGTTTATAGGCTGGGCAGTATATGTGCCTTGGCTGCTAACCGTTAAACCTGTAACCGCCCCGCTAGACACGCTAGACACCGTATAAACTTGTGGCGTAGAACCGTAAACACCGCCCACCACGGTTACTTGGTCGTTCACCGCGTACCCAGTTCCCGCAGTTGTAATGGTGTAGCTTAAAACAATACTGCTTCCAAGCGCCGTTATAACCGTTTTAGAAGTTACGCCTGAACCCTGAACCGTTTGGCCGGGGTATAACGTGCCACTAGCCACCGCCGTAACACTTAACGTAGTGCTTGAAATAGTACCCGTAAACACCGCAGCAACTGGGGCGCTGTTCATGGTTTCGGCTGTGCTAATTGTTTGACTTAAATTAATGGTGTACGTTCCAATACCGCCAGAACCCGTACCTGTGCCTGTAATTACGGTTTCGGCTGCAACCCCAATACCGAAAAGGCTTTGCCCTGTGGCTATAACCCCGTTTTTAACCGCTGTTACGTTTAGGGTAGTACCGCTTATGGTGGCCGTAAATACCGCGCTAGACGGGCTATTAATGCGCCATGCGTACCTGTTTGTGCCGTCAGTAATGTAAACGTATAAGCCGTTGTCCGTAATGCCTACTTGCCCGGTTGTGGTGGTTAACTGGCCTACGATTGTGGGCACTAGATTAGACGTTAGCGAATAAACATAAGCCCCGCAAACCACAATTAACTGTGTGCTACCGGACAATGTTCGCATACCACGAACCGGTGCTTTGTTTTGCAGTACAACCGCAGAAGTAAGGCCGGGCGTTGGGTAAAGCGCTACCACCCCGCGTGTGCCGGGGGCTTTAAGCGGGTCTACTTCGGGGCGCCAATTGATTGTTTCTTGGTCATCTTGGTAAATAGACGGCGCAGCGTAAGACGGGCCAACAAAGCCAAATTCGGGCATTATTTAACCCCCGTCATCTAAAGAACCCGCCAGACAATATCCAACCGGCATCTTTCTGGCGGCCTACCAACAAGGCATCCGCATAAGTAGAAACCACCGGTGGGCGTAGGTTTGTGCGCTTAACCGTTGACTTAGACTGAGCTGCAAACTTGGTAATCATTGCTATTTGGGTGGGTGAAGCCTTGCCGTACATAGGCATTAGGCGTTCAGCAAGGCACCAGCGAAGCGCCATGTTATAGCCTTCAGGCAGCGTTATAACGTCATTTATGGTTGTGAATTTCTGAAATAACTGGTCAACAAAAATGTGCATTTCGCCCTGTGCGGGGTTTGGCCAAACGTAAATATTGCCTAACGTTTCAGTTGGTTCGTAATAAACCGCTTTTGGCCACGGGCCGTTTAGCGTTTTAAGGCCAATCATTTCGTACTGTTCTAGGTTCAGCACCGCAACTGGGTAGTCTAGGCCACCGTTATTAATAGGCTGCCCGTTTGAATTGGTGTTAATACGAACAAAACAAGAACGCAACTGTATGGGGCGTTGGTAATAGCTTGTAATGGTTGTGCTGTTAACGTACTGGTTTATGTTGACTAAGTAAGTACCAGCTTCGTTCACGTTACCACCGGCACCTGTTAGCATTTGCTTAATGGTAGTTCCGGGCTGTATGCCGTTACCGCTTAGAGTTTGGCCAAGGCTAATGCCACCGCTGTTTATGCCTGTAACCGTTAGTATGTTTCCGGCAATAGAACCGGTAAAGTTTGCGCTTATTTGGCCACCGGGGCCGATTGTGTACTGTACTTGGCCGGGCGTTATAGGAAATATGATTTCGTTCTTGTAAAACACCATCATATCTTCGTTAGACCATTGGTCTAGCATATCCTGAAGCATATCGTAGGCATCTGTGGCTGCTTCTGGCGTGGGTGTTTCCCCGGCTTCTAGCGCCCCAATGTCTTTAAGCGCCCTAGAAATCACGTCTATTGGCATTGTCATGTTAAACCGCCCTATAACTTAGGTGTAAATACTTGGGGTTTCCAAGGCGGGACAATAGATTTCGACTTTTCTAAAAGCGCCAATTGTTCCTCTAGCCTAGATTTTATTACATTTGCGCCGTCTCGCATAGCATCGTTTTCAATCCAACCGGCCACCATTTCTTCGGTAACTTCGGCAAGTGGCGTGCTAAGAACGGGGTTTGTGAAATACCAGTTGCCCTCAGTATCAACTGTGTTTGTACCGTCAGTCAGGCTTAAATGGTACTTTGCATGGGTAATTAATTCACCCTCTGCGCTTAGTTCCAGTATTTGCCATTTGTAATTCATGCTATCAAAGCAGTTATTTCTGCTTGTGTTAAACCAAGGGCAGTCAGCTTTGCAAGTGCAGATGCTTTTGCAGATGCTTCAGCTTGTTGTTGGGCTGTGTATGCGTTTTGTAGTTCTGTTAGTTTTGCTTCTACTGTCGCAGCAACAATCATCACTTCAGCACCGTTTTGGTCTAAGCAATTTAAAGAATTAACGTCATTGCCATAAATAACTGTTACGTTTGGGTATATAACTCTTACCGCATCATGTAAATTTGGTTTCATTATCTAATCTCCATTGCAGTCATTGTTGATGTTTGACCATCATTATTCCAATTTATATTTCCACCCGCAGAATTTCTACATATTTGTAATGTGTATGTGGTGGATGAAGTTGTTGAAGGAGAATCTAAATACATAAAAGAAGAACATGAGCCTCCATTAGCACTACTAACATATCCAGTTATGTGGTCAAAAGTAACAATACTTGTTGAAGCTCTTAATATTTGTTGAAATGCAAAAACTCCAGTAACCCCGCCACTAAACACTCCCATTAAGTTTGTAAATATAAGAATTTTGCTAGTAGAAAATTGTGGGGTAATTGTTACTGCTAAACCAGTATTTGCATAAGTTGTTGTTGAATTACTACCAGTTGATGAATAAGTAGATTGAACAACTTGAATAACACTACCAGTAGGCATATTCAAAGCTGGTACTTGGTAATTAGAACCAGTAGGGTATTGAACCCCTGATGAACCGTCAAGAACTAGGCTCATATTAAACCCCTCTAGCTTGGCTTGCTACCATTGCTTCGTAAGCAGACACTACTTCGGCAGACCAGACTGCTGTTGCAATAGCGGGTACTGGGCTAGGGTCTGTGTGTGCGCCTGTGTCACCAGGGTGACGTACCCATCTTGTGAAGTTACGGGCAATCTCAACACCGTCTTTGGTGATGATTTCTGCTTGGCGTACTTGAATAGTGCCGTCTTGTAGCACTTCTGTTTTGTCAATTATTGTGGATGATGCGAGTGTCATGTTGACTCCTTAAAATGTTGTTTTGTATGAAATGGTTACGCAGTTGTTGTAGCCATTTAAACCAGAATCTGAATAATCATAAAACCTCATTAATACTTTACTTGCATTACTGCTATCAACCCAAGCAAGAAGTTCTTTTCCTGTTGAATTTCTTTCTGCACCTACACCAGTTTGTATTAAAGTAGTAGATGCTGCAAAAGGCAAAGTAGCACCTAAGATACCAGTTCCACCCGTACTTGTTATGCTTATATTAACGGATACGTTAACAATGTTTCCAATTTTTGTATATGTTCCTGAAGAAGTGTAAGATGCACTTCCTGTTTGCCAAGTAACTGTTGGAGTATAAGTCCCTGTCTCATAGTCATTCAAAACACTGTTGGTTAACGCACTGCTATTGCTAAACTGAATACCCCCTCCGTTTTGCAACATTTGCAAATTATTTCCAGTTGTTATGCCAACCACATTTGCAGAACCATTATTAATAATGATGCTTCCCGCACCACTACCTGTTATTTGGTCTATATTTAAAGTGCCAAAGCTCATGCCAAACTCCCATGATTAGCAAAGTTACCATGATATTTATTTCTTGCTTCGATAGATGCTAATTCAGCAAGTTCAAAGTCTTCAAATATACCAATGTACTTTCTTTTACCGTTTACACCAATATTTACTAGCCACTTATTAAGATTTTTCATCCAAACAACACCTTTAGCACCAGACGTGTTTGTTTTATATGCTTTTTTATTACACATATTTTGTTGTCTGTTAGCTGGTCTTAAATTATCAATGTTGTTGTCAGACTTGTCGTTATTTATGTGGTCAACCTCATCTGGAATATATCCATGATGATACAAAAATATCAATCTATGCAGTTTTCTAGCTTTACCAAGAAAATTAACTGCAATATATTTATCTTCCCTTGTATAACCTAATTTTTGACCTATTTTGTTTCTTTTGTCATTTTTAGGTATTTTTATGTAATACAAACTACCGTCTTTGTATTCCACATATTCTTTCAATAATTCTTGAGTCAGTTCCATATCACCCTCCAACTTTAGCTTCGAGAGCTGTTACTTTTGCTGATAGTTCTTGAATGGCCGCCACAAGAAGTGGGATTACTTCTGTATATGTAACACCCAAATACTCAGTTGTGTCTTCTGAATTGTATTTATTAAATGTTTCTACAGCTTCAGGCAATACTTTTTGAACATCTTGTGCAATCAATCCAACTTTAGGTTTATTTGTTGCATCATCTTTCCATGTATATTTTGCCGCTCTTAATGTGTTTACTGATTCCAAGCCATTTGTAATTAAACCAGTAATATTTTTAAGGCGCTCATCAGATGAATTTGTCCAAGAAGTATTACCCGCAGAAACATAAGGCCCCGCTGTATAGCTAATTGTTGCCCCTGCCGAACTTGTCCCAGATGTTGTAACAACAATTACCCTACCAGTACCGTTATCATTTAATGCAACAATTTGTGAATAACCTGTTGTAATTGCTTTGTCAGCAGAACCATTCCAATAGCCATTGTTGCCATAAGCCATAGAACCGCCATTACTTGTTCCAGAGCCATAATTCATTTGACCCGCAGAGCCAATTTGAAGTACTGACCTTCCACTCCAAGTAGTTAATGGTGTAACCCCTAACCCTAAGTTACCGTTGGTGTCTAGTGTCATTGCTTGGGTAAAGGTTTGTGTAGCACCAGCAGAAACAGAGGCCATTGAATACCAAGTGTGACCACCTTGATATTGTTGATACGCAGAACCAGCTCCAGTAACTTTTGCTACATTGACGCTTCCGTTGTAGTAGCTATTGTTTTGTAATTGCAGTGGCCCAGTATTGTTATTTGCAATATATGCAGAAACAGACGAACTCATTTCAATAGCGGGTCTACCGCTACCCCATGCACTAGGAGTAACTCCTACACCTACGTTTTGGGCTGTATCAATAGTTACCGCAGTAGTAGGTGTGCTACCTGACTGAAGCTGAAGTATTCCAGAAGTGTCAGAAGATAACGCTGCGCCACTTGTGGCTGTTCCTGCTGAAAGAGTTGTTGACATTTATTTATCCTTTACATTACAAGCCAACGCTGACCGTTGGATACAGTTACTGTTTGCCCGTTGGCTACCGTAACTGGCCCAACTGACATGGCGTTATATCCAGAGGCTATCGTGTAGCTTGTTGAAACGGTTGTGCTATTTAATATCAATCCGTTGTTAGCTGTTATCTCCGATGCTTGTAACTCGCCCGTACTGGGTTTGTATAAAAACTTAGCATTAGACGTATATATAGTCAGAGCTGTACCTGATGTTGCAGATGCAAACAATGGATATTGAGGAGTTGATGTACTTGTGTTATTCGATATTGCCGCACCACCAACAGATGCCCATGCAGAACCGTTATAACCCTCAAACTGCGTTGTCGTTGTATTAAACCGAAGCATACCTGCACTTGGCGTACCAGGTTCTTGCCCAGTTGTACCGCTTGGCAAAGTAATCGCACCAGTAGAAGTGAACACTACGTTGTTTGTAATGTTCGCAATACTTGCATTTGTGCTAACGGCTAAATTCGTTGGTGATAGGGTTGTAGCAGGTACAACGCCGTTATACACCATATTGTTTACATCATTTAACCATGATGCAGGTATGATGGTTTGGTAATCTACAAATGTAATACTGCTCATTTTTGGTTATCCTATGTTGCCGATTGTAGTTTGGTTTCCAAGGTCTGTGATGACAAAATTACTACCCAATTGAGAAGTAATAGTTCCTGTGCTTGTGGTCACGATTAACTGTAAACGCATATTTGCAGATGGTATGACATAACCCTCAAGCCTGACCACATAACCTGTTGAAACTTGTAATGGTTGGCTTGCTTGAGAAGTTGTGGTTGCCGCACCGCTTGCATAAATATTACTTACCGCAGTCGTTCCGTATCCCTGTTGAATCAAAGTATAGTTTGCGTTCAGGGTTGTAAAGTTTGCCGATGCTGAATTGGTAAAGCCAAACAATACCGTTTGAGCAGAACTATACGAAGTAAAAATTAAATTGTATTCAACCTTGTACAGATGCCCTGAAATTAATTCAGGTCTGACCGTACTTGTAAAGAATTGACCGCCTGAACTGACGGAAGCTGAAGTTGCCAACTGCGCAATTTGTGAGGCTTGGATAAGTTGCCGACCGCTACCAGTAGAAGTATTGCCAGTAATATAAAGCGAATTACCGTCATATTCTTGCGCCCCCTGTATTGGTGAAGTAAGGTTACTTCCCGCCACAAAAAGCAAGGGTTCTGCGCTTGTTGTGCCAGTTGGAAGCGTTACTGTGCCTGTGAATGTAGGCGAAGCTAATGACGCACCGCCAAGGTTGGACAAAGCACCGCTTGCCGTTGTTGCGCCTGTACCGCCGTATAAAATTCCGACCGCATTACCGTTCCAAGTACCACCAGTATATGAACCCGCCCAAGATAGTGTATTGGTTGACCAAGAAGCATTTGAGGGTGCAAAATTATGGAAATCCCAAGTTCCCGCCGCAATCGAATTGGCTTGAAGAATAACTTCAATATAGCCACCAGATTGAATTGTGCAAATCGTAGTGCCTGAATTATTTTTAACAACAATCGTTCCTGAACTTTGATTATTGTTAAATGTAAATAATGCGCCATTTGGCAAGGTTGTGGCATCTGGAACTTGAATAGTTTGACCGCCAGAACCAGTAATCAACCAGTTTTGTAC
>Ga0214173_100079_pt1 | contig 17271 bp, 14 predicted proteins | sample TroBogEpilimnion_34_FD_153011 | JGI IMG/M metagenome (GOLD analysis project Ga0214173, IMG submission 153011) | Freshwater microbial communities from Trout Bog Lake, WI - 25JUL2007 epilimnion | ecosystem: Environmental > Aquatic > Freshwater > Lake > Epilimnion/Euphotic zone | place: Trout Bog... | reverse complement strand
CTCAATAAAACGGCCAAGAGTTAACTCTTGGCCGTTTGTTATTTAAAAACTAATTTGATAAATAGTTACATGATGAATTGGTTAAAAGAGAAAATTCGGAAATGGCTTCAAGTGGAACGCTCACTGTCCTCGTATGATACGGTGGAAAGATATTGGAATGAACGTGAAACAGTAGGTTGGTTGACAAAGGATGGATTTATTTCGCAAAACGAATAAAAATTTCAAATTTGATTGCTATTGAGACAATTCTCATTATGCATCAAGTATGTAATTGCCCAAATTTGCCTTCTGTGAGCAATGTATAGAGTTCTAGGAATTTCATATTTGAATATTTAATAAAAAAGGGGGATTGACTAATGGGGAATATGTGATAGAATGAGATAATTTATATAATCAATTAGTGATGATGGTTCAATAAATCTTAGTGGTGGATATAAATGAAAAAAGAGAACTTATTAGGTTCTCTTTTTTTTAAAAAAAAAATTTATAATAGAAATTTCCTATTTTCTTATGTGTGGGTGTTTCGTTTTATTCTAATCTATTCCATAAGAGGACTTTATATAATTCGGGGTCTTTTTGTTTAATGGTATTAAGGTTTAGTAGATCGACACTGCTTCTATTTGATCCGATAAGGATTACGTATGTTTTGAGTTTGATGACTTCATCGGGGCCGAGAACAGTTTCGGCTCTTTCATAGCCGGTTTTATCATTCATTCTATATGAGGGATATTCTAATGTTCCATTATGGTTATCATAGTCTATACCTTTTCCGGTTTGTTGTCTATGTTTGATTGCATCTTGTTTTTCTCGTTCTACGCCGAAGTCATCATACCATTTAATTGCTTGGGGATATTTGGGATAGGCAATGGATAAATATCCGACAGAATAATTTCCATAAATTTGATGTAATAGGGTTTGGTATGATCTGCCTTTTGTTCCGCCTGTGTTTGTTACTTCGGAAAAGGTTAGAGCATTTTTTGGTTGTTTGGCCCAATAGACGGTATTGCCTGGGGATTTTGTGTCGGTATCTTTTTGAAAAGGGTTTATTGTTTTATGACCTCTAAATAGAACAGGTGTAGAATCCGTACTTAATTTTTCAGATAATTCATTTAGATTTTTTGCGGAGAATCCGTACTTTCTAAATAAATCTGTTAAGCGATATTTGACTTGGGATAGTTCATGTAATTCGGAAGTATCTTGGGGTTGTTGAAGTTCTTTTTTCTACCAAGATTATAAGTTTTTCCTGTATGGTCTTTTAGTTGATATTCCCATTTAGGTTTGTTTACGAATTGGGCTTCGTGGATTAGAAGGTTATAGAGTTCTAGGAATTTCATATTTGAATATTTAACCGTAGATTAATTTATTAATTTTTTTGTATAGTTTAGGAAATGTTGTTTAAAGCTTTCTCCAGTTACTCCTGAGAGGTCTGGTGGAGGTAAGGGGTTTTTTTTAGGTAATTTCTGAGTTATATTTTCTTGTAATTCTTTAAAATTTCGGGAACCGATTAATTTAATTAGGGTGGGGCGTTCGATCCAATAGATTTTATCAGTAAACATTCCTTTATTTCCTTTAACTGGTGGTTTATTATCTTGGGGGACGAAATAAATTTTATCCGGGTTTATTTTATATATTGTAGAGAGGTTGGGAGTATTTCCGTATCCTAATGGCATTAATGCCCATTGGTGTAAAATCTCTTTACAATATTGGGGTAAGGTTAAGAAGATATATTCTATTTGTTTCATCAAGTTTTTTGATTGTCTATTGGTCAATTGAGTTGTTTGGAACGAATCATTGTTGGCTTGTTTGTCTGGAATTTTATCAGAAGAGCCGGTTTCCTTAGTTTCGTAACCTAAGTTACCTAACTCGTCTTTACCGAAGACTTTGGTAAATGTTTCCGGGGCGAGATAATAATTTTGATTGATTGCTAATCCGCTTATTCCTGTGATATACTCATTAAGGATAGGTGAATAGACGAATAGATCAGATTTATTAATTCCTAATATTTGGGCAAGGCCCGGTACGTGACCTGTTCCTGGTCCAATGGCAATTAATCTTTCATTATCATATATGTCTTTAGAAAACATTAATTTGGAAAGGTGTTTTGCTTTGGCAAGAATTTTTTCTTTTTGAGGGGAAAGATTAGAAGAAGAATCTTCATGCTCTTCGTTTGCTTCCATTTTATTATTAAGTAATTTACCGAACTCATCTTCACCGAATAATTTTTTAAAGGTATTGACCGAGATATAGTAAGTTGCTGCATCATTTGTTCCCATTGCTCCTTGAGAAAAATGATCGAATAATATTGCTTTAACTATAATATTTTCATATTTTAAATCATATTTTCCTTGAAGTCCTTCATCAGTGCCTTTACCGATTGAGATATAACCTTTACTATCAAACACTTCTTTATTATTTTCGACGTTTTGTTCTTGTTTAATTTTTCTAAGAAGGGCTTTATGTTTTTTAGAAAGTTCAGAAGTATTAGATTCTTCTTCGGTTTTACCTAAAAGGAGGTCTTTAATTTTGTGCCATGCATCATTGCCGAAGATGCTTTTCCAAATACCGGAAGAGATGAAGTACATAGAATTGTTCTTAATTCCTTTATAGTTACTATCTGGTTTATAACTTTTACCTGAATCTTTGTAGATATAATCGCTATCAATATCGAGTTGTTTATTAAGAGGACTATTGGCATCACCGAAACCGACGGGAAATAATCTATATTTTTTGCAAGTGTCTTTATATTTTTCATCTGTGATATATTTCTTGGCAATATCAATGAATTTTTGTTTATCCATATTTGCATATGCAGGCGAGTTGGGATCATTTACCGCATCCTTCTTTTCTTCCGGTTTTTTTGTTTGGAAATATTGTTCATATGTTTTATCGCCGCTTGCTTTAAGCATTTCAATATACATTCTATCAACTCCTCTTAATCCTTTGCCGGGATAATCTCGGTCTAATAATTCTTTGATTTTCTTAACACGTTCCCAATTATCTTTAACATCCGCTTTAAAATCTAATGCTTTAAGAATCCAATCGTGAGAACCGCCTTTCATATAAGATTGCAACTTGGTGAATACTGAACCGGTATTATGTTGTTGATGATACATATTATCAATAGCGAAAATCTTTTCGAATTCGTTTTTGCTATTGTTAAGAATGATGTAGGCAGAACAAATGTTTGCCCATAAAGAACCCCCGTAACTACTTATCCATCTTGCTTTTTCAAATAATTGCTTACAAATATTAACAAATTCTTCTTTATCAATATTGGTTTGATGAATAGTCTTCAGGGCAGCATTATAAGAATAAGTGTATTCCTTATTACTAACTGCAACATCTTTGATTCCGTATTTTTCCTTTTTCTTTTGTTCTCTTTTCTTTAAAATACGATTAATAACAGTGTCATAATCAAGATTATTCCTTTTGGTTTGATTTTTATAATTGATATAATAATGACCTATGATTTTACCAATTTCTTTTCCAAATTGATTTTTAATACTATCAACTTGATTATTATCAAAGACATGTCGAAGTTCGCAACAAATACTGAAGAAAGATTCTTCTAACATATTTTCTTTATTGAAATTAAGAATTTGTTCTTTGATATGGTTGAAGCTGTGAAGGGTGGAATCACGAATACCCATGGAATGAGTAGCAGTGGAAGTGGTTTGTCCATAGGCATCAATTTTTCCTCCTGGTTCAAACTTTCCTTCTTTTTCTAATGCATTTAAATATGTTACCATATAAAAATCATAAAGAAGAAGTTCTTTATCGGAAGGAATATTATAACTATAATTCTTTTCAGAAATTAGTTGAAGAAAATGATCTTTAAAACTTTCTTCCATGGCATACTTTGTTTTTATATCAATAGGAGTTTTCGGTTTTACTCCCATTCCTTTTAACACCTCTTGTTTCTTTGCCGGATCAGTCGTATGAACAATATGTTTAGTATCCACTTTCGTTTTTGGTGTTTCCTCTTTCTTAATATTAAAGAATTGATGATAAGTTAAATTAATTTCTCTACTTCCTTGTAATTCAAAATTATACATCAATGCTTCTGGGTTCATATTAACATATCCAAGAAAATCTTTGACCGTTTGTTTCGTATGTTCATTAAAATTGTTTGGCGGATTCCAAAAAGAAATGATATTACCCTTAATAGATAATCTTCCCAAGAAAGCATGAGGAACATCATTAATAAAATCATCACGGGTTGTTCCGTAAAGCATATCTGTTCCTTTGAGAAAGTTAACACAATCTAAAGGCATGTAGCCTTTTTCATGGTAAAGTTTTTTAAAGGAATTTAATTTACGGCGATATTCGGCAGATTGAACAAGGGCTTCAATAGGTTTATTGAGATGTTTTGCTTTGGCAATGAGGAGAAGTTCAACGTGAGTGGGAATGAAAGAAGAGTCAGGAGCAGGATCAAACCAGAACACGAAATTGCTACAAAAGCCAAAAGTGATAGCAGATGAATCCTGTGTATACAGGTCATCAGGATTTTCAGTTAAAAGAAAATGATCCTTGAATCGCATAATGATTAGGCGGCACTAAGAAATTCTGACCAACCACCTTCATAATGTTTATCGACACCTCTTACGATTTCTAAAGGAGTTAATTCTTTAATATCATCAGGATCAAGATTTCCCCATTCACACTCAGAAATCCATTCACGTCCTGCTTCAATTTGTTCAGGAGTTAATTGGGCTAAAAGATGTTGATATTTCTCTTGTGCTCGATTAGCAACTTCTGATAAAAGTCCTTCAATATAAGCGTCAAATGATTGAGTCATGATTCAAACTATTTATTGCTAGGGATAACAATATTAATTGCAGAGATGGATTGAGAGGAACTCTTAGTAATATTCTTTGCTATTTCTGCTGCTTTAAAAATATCAAATAATGTACTTCCTCTCATATCAACATTATTTATGTTGAATCATGAATCTATAATTATGAAACTTCTTTTCTAAGCCAAATACTCTTCGCATTTCTTGTTCATTTCTAACTCTTCGATTTATCTTAGTTGATATTTCATAAATGCTGAAAGTAAATCTTTTCTTATTTTGATTGAAGAGTTTTATCCAAAATTCCAAGCCTTCTTTCGTCATAGAAGTATCAGAGATAATATATCTAAATTCGGTTAAAAGATAATCGGTATAAATGGTTCTAATTAATCCTCGGTATTGAGGATTTTGAATAATTAGATTTTCTTCAATACCTTCTTTTCTTTTATAGAAACCAATTTCAGCAGCAACAGTATCCCCATCAATGAAATAAAGATCAATTCCGCCAACAGATATTTCCCAAACTTCAAACATAATATTATTCAATTTAACATTATCAATATGTTCGGCAACAGCACGCACTTGTTCAGCGGTTTTATCAATTTCTAATTTGACATTAGTGCGTTGGGGCATTTCCAACAAAAGTTTGGTAAATTGATCAAACTTCATAAAAATAAAATTACTTAGAGATACCTTGAGTGATGGCAGCAGATAATGCTTTTAAAATAGGAACAAGATTATCGACACTTGCAACCTTATTAGTTACAGCAGTATTATAGTATGCTTTGTATAGAGCAAGAGAAGCATTAACAATATTCAGGGCTTCAGGTGTTTCTAATTCTTTAATTTTGGCAGATTCAATTACAGTTTGTAATGCAGCCGGACTTAAATCTTGACCAAGAGCAAAAGTATCAATCGCCAGAGCAACATCAGTTAAATAAGGAACCATCTTAGGTTGTTTCTTGATTCCTACTTTAACAGCAGGAGGAACGATTGCAGTAATTAGAGTTGGTGTTTCTGATAAGAGTAATTGTTTATCGGAAGTGGAACAGCTTGTAAAGCTGGTGAATAAAACAAGAGAAAGGAAAATGGCGGTTAAGGTATTTTTCATAATGTATGTATTTATTGATCTTCTTTTTGATCTTCAATCATTGCCAGCATTTTACGATTTATATATCTTTGTAGATCATCAGTTATTAATTTATAAGTATTATTTGCTCTACGAAGAGAGTAAGTTAAGGTTAGTAGTTTATCAGGATCGTGATAATTAAAAGACATATCAATATCTAAGATTCCATTGGTCCAAGTAGTTTTTGTTATTAAGGAATATGCGCCGTCTTTAAAGTCTTTACCTAGAGCTAGATTAGCTATACCGTTATTATGATCTAAATCTTCTAATACTTTATCTAAATTTTCTGAAAACTTTCCAGTCTCATTCCATTGCTGTTGATAAGGAACCGCCAATTTAGTGACGATTCTCACATGAATATAGCTACCTGTTCGATTATTTTGTACCACTTGTGCATGTAATTCAAATTTAGGATTAGGAATATTATATTTCGTTTTAAAAATATTATCTATTTTTTCTTGCCATGAAGTAAAATGACGAGATTTATGTTTAATATTTGCATATTCTTCTTTACCAAAGAAGTTATCAAGTAGATCATTTAAGTCTTCATCGGAATATGTTCCTCCGACTAATACAATATTATTCATTGCATAAGTGTATTCAGGCGGATTTTTATAAATTGCTTGATGTTCTCTGGTATAATCTAAAATCTTTTGATAGATTTCTTGAGTAATTAGTCCATATTTCTCCTCGTCATGTAACATAGCAGGAATCGCAAAATCTTTTCCAGTAGTAAGATCAATAAATCTTCTTAATCTAATTCGTCCGATTGGTTGAATCTTTCCCGTGTCACGGTCTTTATCACGAAACACATCTTTATCATTTAAGTTCTCTTGAATTTTTCTTCCATCAGAACCTTTAATTAAGTAAACTATTCCGCCATCATTTCGAGCATCAGCAAGAGCACAATCAGAGTACAGTCCTTCCTCTTTAGAGTATGCACCTTGTAATCGGTGACAAGAACTAATTCCTTTATGATCAGACATTCTTAATACATCAATTGGATGCCGAGAAAATAATAGATAATAAAAAATATTATTTTGATCAATGGCTTGTTTAAAACTGTTAAATTTTTCTATCTTATTTTTTAAAGATTGTATAGCTTTATCGGTCCAATATCTGACATACTGTTCATATATATCTGATAGAGTAATAAAAACATTATTATTTAAATTCCTTTCTTTTCTATTTTTAGGTAAGATTAATTTCTTTTCCATTAACATTTTTAATAAATCGAAAGTTTCTGTGACGCTTAATGGCTTATTGAGTATTTTTGTTATATCTAATGGCGTATCGGTTAAATCGGTTTTATATAAAAAGCCTAATGAATTTGGGGGATTGGCGGTTTTTAACTCATAAGCAAATTTGTTATTCTTGTCTGGTATACTCGAAAGGCTTATCATTTTCTCTTTGAGAGAGGATGCCATATCATATATTTCCTCTCTAACATCATCCATCCGTTCAAACACCATCTTAAGAACTTTATCTTCTCTATGGTTTATATCAGTTTGTTCGTCTTTTAAAGATTGTTTAACCCCCTTCAAAAAGGTGTTGATATTTTTACCATCAACTGTTCTATTCTTTATATCAATTTTATTAAGAATATCGAATGACTTTGCAGCCTTTTCAAAATTAGGATTATAAACTTTAATTAGAAATCTATCCCCTTTACCTTGAAACAATTCATTAAAAGGACGATCAGATACTTTATCAACAGCATCTTGAATCTTATCAATATACTCTTGTCTTGCTTCAAAAAATAATTTAAATGCTCCCATTATTATATTCCTTTCTTTAATAGTCGAATAAATGTCGGGGGAATATCTCTCTTTGATACCACTTCAAACATTCTTGGATCATCAGTCAATGGGAAATTATTAGGTAAGTTAATCTGTAATAAATCCAAAATTTCGTCTTCTTCAAATTCATCACTCATCCAATTACTAACCGCATCTCCTGCATCATCGGCACTTCTAAATAAAAACACACTTGGTTCTTCTTCAAGCTGTTGGCTTCTTGGTCCAGATTGAACCAATAAACCCATTTTTAATATACTAGCAAGATGTTTATCGCTACAAACATGATAAAAAATATTTGGTTTATTGTGTTCTTGTAATAAGAAAAATTCTTTGAAAGACATCATCATCATATATTTAACTCAATTGAATAAAAGTAAAATCTCTTTCTATTGCCCATTCACATACTTTCTTAAGTTGGTCAAGCCGCTGTTTAATTTGCTCTTTAGATAATCCAAATGAAATATTATTACCTTGTTGTTCTGTTTTTCTAACAGATTTAGTTAACATATAATCATTATCTTCGATTTGTTCAATTTTCATTAACAGTTCTTTAGCATTAATGCTAGGATATTCTGTCATAATATCAGAAGGATAATTTAAAATATCACAGAGAACAAGATGAGCATTAGCATTACTCATATTTAAATCGGGCGGATTTTCTTTAGCATCATTCATCTTGACTCGTATTCTCCAAACATCTCCTTTACGAGAACCAGAAGTTTCCACATAAGGTCTGCCCGTGACTTCTCCATTATGTTCACCAATATAATACTTTAACATACTAATTAGTTTATTGGTCAATTGTTCGGGAACTGCTCCCGTATAAACACTTATAATTCCTTCTTTACCAAAGTAATCACTTTCCCCATCAACTACTACTTGTTCTCCTCTCAATTCATTAGGATATTTTTCCAATGAAAAACCGTTACTTAACATGAACTTATGAAACAGATTATTTAATTCATGGGATAAATCTCCTAATGACTCAGATTCTCTGTCGGCATCCGCAACAGATAATGTAATAGATTCATAATATAATTGGTAAAATTCTTTAAATCCCATAAAATTTATTTACTTAAAAGGTTTTTCGTTAGAATATAATTCAAGGATTCCTCTATAACTCCTCCATCGCCATACCAATCTTCATAAGAAGAAAGAGCAGGATTTAAACTATTTCTTTGATCTTTATAATTGATAATACCTTCTACTGGATTATTCTGTGCAGTTTGATTCCATTCAAAGAAACAAAAATTCTCTATTCCTTTATCAATAATTGGTTGAGCCGTTAAACTTCTTAGAGGATAAACATTGCTATCTTGCACTTTAACCGGAAGAAAATTATAAACAGAAGAACCGTGTTCTCTATATAGAATAGTATCCCCTGCCGTGATATTATCATTTAAATTAATGATCTTTCCTAAGTTGCTTCTTTTATCGAAACCACATGCCCCACAAACATTAACCTTACATGAATTAGCACAATCCACAAAATTAGTATTACACTTACATCTCGTTCCAATCAACTTCGGTAAAGGAACTGAAAAGAAATTCATCACTCTTCTTAATTCTTCGGGAAATTGTAAACCGAAATTATCAATAGATACATCGAACTTTTGAGACATATCATATAAAGAATCAATTGTACAAACATCAATATCATTATGATCATTACTAAAATTTTGAATACGATCATATACCTTTCCAAGGGAATCTCCTTCTCCACCAACAGCAGAAAGATACGTTCCCAGCATAGTATAATCATCTAAATCTATTTGGGAATATTGTTTAATTAGATCATAAACATTCTTATCTTCGCCTTTACGATAGAAGGCATTAAAGTCTTCAAATTTATAAATGTTAAAAGGAGCAGAAGAACCAGAAAGAATATAATTCATTCCATTGACATTAGCAACTCCATAGGCATTAATGGTTAATTGATAAGGATATTTTCGAGATTTAACTATCTCTGTATTCAGATAGGGATTTTCTCCACATGCAACAGGATTGGCAATTATCTGATCCGCAGGAAATGCAGAAGAAGGAAGAAGAAAGGTATTAATTGCATAAGGGTTAATCGGAACACTACTTGTCTGATATTGACTAGAAGTAACTCCTCCACAATTCGTATAATAATTAATATTAGTTAAATATCCTTTAGCATAATGTAACATTGGGCTACAAGGAATATTAGTATTATTGAAAGTTAAAGTATAAGGAATGGTATGATCTGCCCATTGAAGAGAATTTAGATCATTGATTCCATCAGTAGTTATATTAATATTATTGGGAATAATAGCAGAGACAGTATGAGTTAGGGCAGCATATGCTCTAGAATTAAGTAATATGTTTTCTTGATTCTGTTTAAGAGTGAAAAATAAAACAGGTTTTCCTGGCATATCATCGGTATAAGTGATAGCAGAACATGCTGTATATCCCAATACAACATTGCTACTAATAATAGGAGAACAAGTTAAATCTATTTCAGAAATTTTATTATTTAAAGAATCATAAAAACCCCATTCAGGAGTCATTTGGTTCCAGAAAGAATTATCAACGGTTGGTTGGGAAAGACTTCCACTAGAATAAAGGAAAACGGTTGCAAGGGGGGAAGTAGAAGTAACATTAAGGGTTAGTGTTTGTGGGCAACTGGTATATGCTGATAAAACATCATAAGAAACGTTGATAGAGTTTAGAAGAAAGTTGCTGGGATAAGCAGTAAGACAGAATGATGAGACGGAAGTGCAATCAGAAACAAATACTTTATAAATATTTGCAGCAGTATAATAATGAGAAAGAGTGGTGGAAGAATCGGAAACAATACCGTCTCCCCAATTAATAGTATAATTGATGGAAAGATCAGATGCAGATAAACTGAATGGTTGGGTTATCGTGTAACCTGATAAAGGAGAAATATTAATCACCTAAATATTTACTTTACATGAAGAACCCTTGGTGATGTTTCTCAAAAGCAGTAAGCATATTTTGTAATTCTAAACTTTGTTTAATAGTTAAAATATATTGTTCTTTAAATTGATTGTACTGTTGTAGCCAATGATTTACGTTTTTATGTGCTCCAGCATATACACCGGGATCATCATTATATGATCTTTTTCCTGATAAAAACTTATTACATATTTTGGAATTGAACTCGATACGATTAATAATATGTTTCAATGTTTTAACTAATGATCCCGTTTCAGTACTTTCGGTAGTAAGCACTCGGATGGTTTTCAATACTTCATTGAATGCCTTATACATAGTTTCTATGTTAGGATAAAGCAAAATCGTATCCATATGACTATTAACAAAATCTTTATATTCTCTAATCGCTCCTATTAATAAATTATCTAATCCATCTACTTCTTCTGGAGCAGCATCATTATATCCTGCCTTCTTCATCTTCTTATAAAGATTTAAAATCTTTTTATGATAATCTTTAAGAGTATTACTTAATTCCATTTCTGAGGCAACAAAAGATTCATGTAGCATATTGACGTATTGATCGAAATTCATATCATCTATTTATTAAAAAGTAAAATCCCCGGTATTATTGAAACTAGTGTTAATGACTACTTGTTTATTATTTAAGTTAGGCATGAGGATGATGATGGCTATTTGGTAAAGGAAATTATCATAATCAGGGGCGATTAGAATCTTTTGAACAGTGATACGAGGTTCATAGAGTTTGATACATTTATCGATGGCATCACCTATAGCAGTTGCTCCCATATCAGATAAGGGTTGACCAATGAAATTCTTTAAATTTACACCAAAAGAAGGCGTTAAGTATCTTTTTTGTGTTAAAAGATTTTCCAGAGAATTTAATATTGCTCGTTCGTCTACATCTGCAATAAGATCATTACCAACAACAACATCATTATTTCTACGATTATTAGAAACTTGTTTCAGGGCAAAATCCAGATTAATATCAGAAAACGTGTAAGTGTTCTGATTTACTTTATTTGTCAAGTTGTTAATAACAATCATACAATTATTTATGAACACTGGTAAATAATGAATATGTCAAAATTTTTAGAACTGTATGAAAGTGTAATGGATGAAGTTAATCTTGCACGTATTCGTCCCCAAACCATTGTAGTTATTGATCCTGAAGCACTTGAACAAGAAGTTATTGCTAATGATATTATCAAGCGTAAAGGTTTAACTTATTTGTCACAATTAAAGAAAATGGCAACAGAGAAGTATCCTTTGTATGTTTCTGCATTAAAGGCGGTTAGACCTGCTAGTAATGTTTATGCTGCTCTTCCTACTAGTAATGATTTTCAAGAAGCAGATGTAGTTGATTGGTCCCCCGGTTTACAGAAAAGTTGGAATGCTCCTATGACTCTTCCTCTTTCCATTCTTAAACCCATCGTTTCTCCTGAAAACATTATGCAAATTCCTGTTCCTGGTAGAGAAGCAAGTTATGAACGTTCCGAAGGTGATAACTCTCTAAACAATGGCGGACAACATCCTAATACCGTTGGTCAAAAAGAACTAAGAGCATCAAAGGGAAAGAAATAATCCCCATTCATTCATTGAATAAATAATTAAATGAATGACACCTTTCCAGTTCCTTCTGATGCATACTTAGCATTTGATGGTCTTACTATTAGAGATAAAATCCGCCAACGTTTAACTCAAACAGGCGTATTCACTGATCAAAACTTTGAAGGAAGCAATCTCTCTGCCATCAATGATGTCATTGCAATGGTCTTTTCCCTATTGATCTATAATCTTAATAAAACTAGCTCAAACGGAAATTTCTCAGAAACGACCCTCTATAAATCAATGAATGGGATAGTCAAATCCCTTAGTTATAATCCCATTGGTAGTCAAACTGCATCGGTTAATTTTACATTATCTGCACAAGGACTTCCTGCTGGATTTTATACTATTCCTCGTTATTCTTCTATTGCTGTTGCAGGAATTAATTATTCCCTAAATGATGATTTAACCTTTAGTAAATTAATTGATACTACCTTAGAACAAATTATAGATTTGGCTAATTCTAAGATAATGTATCAAGGAACCTTTATGGAATATCCAACGGTTCTTTCTGCTGGTATTCCTAATGAAACAATTTTCCTTGTAACTGATACTTCTATTCTAGTTGATCATTTTAATCTGTTTGTATATGTTAAAGAACCTAATGGTATCTGGACTAAATGGAATAGAACCGCTTCCTTATATCTTAATAGTGCAACTGATAAAGTCTTTGAAGTTAGATATAATGAAAATAAAAGATACGAAATAAAATTTGGTAATAATATTAACGGTTATCAACCTTCTACTAATAGTCAGATTGCTATCTATTATTTGGCATCAGATGGTCCTAATGGTGAAATAGGAAGTAATACTATTACTAATAAGAAGATGATTATTTTAGATACTACTAGATTGGCAGAGATATTAGCAGATGAACAAGTGGGGAATATCTTGGATAATTCTGATGTGTCTACTAGTTTATTATTCGATAATGCTTCTCCCAGTACATATTATAGTGAACCGGAGACAGTTGCACAGATTAGAGCGAATGCGCCTGCTAATTATAAATCCCAATTTAGTTTAACTACTGAAAATTCTTATCAAACTTTTCTTAAAACTAATTTCGCTAACATTCTTCATGATGTGCAAGTGATGAATAATGTGGATTATCTTAATAGTTATATTCAGTATTTTTATAATTTAGGTTTACCCAATCCTCAATTGGAATATAGAGCATTGTATAACCAAATCAACTATTCTGACTCATGTAATTTTAATAATATCTATTGTTTCTGTGTTCCTAAGACAAGAAGTAATACGCAGTCGTATGTTTTTCCTTCTCAAAAATCATTGATTCTTAATACAATTCAACAAGAGAAAGTATTAACTTCAGAAGTAATTATTGCTGATCCGGTTTATATGGCAATTGATTTTGCTGCATCTGCTACAGGCGAACCAACAGTTAAAGATATTTCTAATACTAATATTATTATTTATAAAGACCCGATTACTAGAAAAAGTGATGCAACCATTGCAAGTAATGTAAATGATTTGATTGTTTCTTTCTTTGATAGGGTTAATAATACTTTAGGACAGAAGATTAACATTAATCAATTGGTTACTGATATATTGGCATTGGATGGTGTTCAAAAAATTGCAACACAAATCAATGACTTAGGAACAACTATTGAAGGTTTACAATTAATGATATGGAATCCGTTGTATCCGACATTTGTGACTAAGTTTGGAGCAAATATTGCATTAGAGAATTTCCAATTCCCGTTTCTATATAGTTCTTCCTTGCTTTCTAGAATAACAGTTGTGTAACTTTTAAGATTGTAAATAATCTCAATGGCTTCTATTGTTCTTAGAAAGATTGCACAACCGCAACAAATATCAAATGGAGATATTCTTAATCTTCCAACTCCTCTTAATTATAAAGAGTGGTTGGCTCAACATGTTGCAATCATTCCTAATGATGCTCAAAAACAATACGAACAATATCTACTAACTTATTACAATAATAAGAACACAGTCAACACTACTCAAGTTGACAATCTCAAAAATGATTATATTACCTTAATACAAAAGCTTTCTAATATTTTCAAATATGATGAGACTTTTCAAAGATATGCAAATATTGATTTATCTTCTGATATTGAATTAAAGATTGCTATTCCTTATTATGCAAAGAAACTAAAGGAACTTGCAGTTTATTATATCAATCATAGAGAAGCAATCAAACAAAATAAAATTGAATATGCTTCTATTGGTTCTGAATTTGGTTTAGAGAGATTTCTTTATCGAAATCTTTTACAATTATTCACAAAGAAACCTTTCTCAGAAGATGGATTATATGCAACTAATAGTCCCGATTTGTCTGCAATAAATGATAATTTCAAAATCACAATTGAAGAATTATATGACACGACTAATTATTCTGAAACACAACCATTAGATATTAATCCTTTGCTTTGTGTATTGGATGGATATGTATCAAATATTTGTACACAATTAAGTGAGATTACTAATGATAATTCGGGACCACTTGAATCTATTTTTCTTTGTGAATCAGAGAATTTAAGTTATAGTGAATTGGTTAAAGCAGGATGGGAGAAATATCTCGGAACAGATTTATATTATGTTTCTGGAGGAGGTTATTACTATAATGATTTAAATGTGACTCTTGCATTAGAAAACGGTAATAATTTCTTTTACTGGTTTAGTGGGGAGAATGTTAATGAGATTCCTGATGGAAGATATAATGATACTTCTTTATCTGCATTGAATTGGTCTAATGCAACTGCATCTGGTAGTTTCTCTTCGGCTGATTTAATCTTTGTTAATTATGGTAATATTAAAACAGAAGCAGCATGGTTAATGTCTGCTGCAAATATCACCATTAATGCAACTATGTCTGCAACCATTTCTGATGGAAGAGAATTTAAATTCCCTTATCCTGGTATTGGATTAAGCGCAGAAGGAGGTGAATGGACTGGAAGATTACTTAATGATTCTTATCTCCAAGATAAAAGATTCTTTCCTAATGAAGTTTCTTTCGAAGATAATCAAAAACAGATTGAGCAATTGTATTGGAATGCCAGTTTGTCAAATTCTGCTGTTGTGCCGATTAGTATTCAGAATTTAAATTTAGAGGAAAGTGGAGCATATGCATCAAATAAATTTCAAACGGCAGATAAGTTATTGATTAGAAGTAATACTGCTCCTTATAGTATTGATGATTCTACTCCTAACGGTGTATATACTGGAAATATAGATGTTGCATGGTTATATAAATTTAATCAAACTCAAATTCCTATTTTCGTAGGGAATAATAATGTGTATTATCCATTAACGGCATTTGATAGTTTAAGTGATTTATATTTTGAATATGAAAGTGGTGATGATTTAACCTTATCTGCAATACCAGTTAATGAAGCATTTTCAGGAGCAATAGCAGGAGAAGAAGTATCGACTGCTGATATGATCATTAAATTGAAAGCGCCTTGTGGTCCTGAAATCGAAGCAGCATGGCTTAAAGGTGTTCCTTTAAGTTATTCACAAAATATATTTCTTAATGATTATGTATGTGGGGTTAATCAATTAGTTCAGTATTATACTAACTGGCATTATGTCAGTGGTGTAACGCAACCTGGTATTGCATTCATTGTTGATAATGGTTCTTATGTTCGTTTCGTATGGGCAGGAGAAAATATCGACATTAATCAAGTACGTGGTTTTACTGGTTTCGTTCATGATTCTTCTTGTCCTTATATTCAACAAGACTTCAATAGTTCAATCTTAGATGTTAATTTCTTAACAGTTAATGATACTGCAAGATATGAGAAGTGGAAGAAATGTACATGCAAAGCCTGTTACTATTCTCCAATGGGTCACAGATTGGATTCCTTGACCGTTAAAGGCGTTACACCAGATTTTATTGTTCCTGATACCCAACAAGATAAAGCCTTTAATTTGGTGGATTGGAGAGGCAATGACGGGCTTCCATATCAAACATCTTCTGACTTGATTAGATTTCAACCAAACAATTTAATTGAACAAGATATTGGATGGAGCGAAGGACAATGGGTTCGCCCTTCCACTAATCCTTTCATTTTAGAAACCGGTAAGAGTTATATTTATTATCGGACCAATTTAGAAAGTTGTAACTATACCTTGCCTCCTTTTATTATCAATCAAGGATATTCAAATTCATTAATTAAGACTAGTGATTGTTCTATTATTAATAGTGTTCCTGTTTGGTATAAGGCAATGCAAGATAGTAATGGTAATTGGATTGATACTGGAGTACCGAGTGATATGAATTTACAATCAGGAACGTTTTTCAAATATGTTCATCAAGATTCATATGCAGTGACCAAGCAAAAGTTGTATTATAATAAAACTGATATTACTCCTATTAGTGGAAATTATATTACAGTTTTTAAAGATGATCCAAATATTTCTTATCAACAGGTTTCCTTTTCGTCTCCTGCTGTTGATTTCCTTGTCAAAATTCCTTTAAAAAATAATAAAGGATATTGGGGAACTGCCTCATATGATAGCAAAGATAGTTTACTTCAGAGAAGTACTAATGATAATCGACCTGTTAATGATTATCTACAATTGACACAACCTATTCCTAGCGATTTAACCTTGTCGGAACAAACTGTTATTCGTTATGAATTGAGTAATTGTAATAATTGTTTCACATGGGTTCAACCAGTGTTGATGCAAGTGGCAAGTCCTTATATGCATTGGAATAGGATTGATATGGATAATTGTGTATATTCTGATGTGTTGAATTATATTCACCAAAGAGCAGACAAATATTGCAATTCATATATTCCCCAATGTTATTCTAATTGTCAAGATTTTAGTATTTGTGGTTGTGGAAACTTTTGTGAACCTGCAAAGAATGGTGTAACGGCAACTAATATTCCAATAGATATAACATTGAATACAGAATTATCTGGTATTCCTGTTTTTATTAATTATTATGCACGAAATGCATTTAATTTAAATTTCTCTGTAAGAGATTTAGCAAGTGGGGCAACATATGT
>Ga0214173_100078_pt1 | contig 17307 bp, 18 predicted proteins | sample TroBogEpilimnion_34_FD_153011 | JGI IMG/M metagenome (GOLD analysis project Ga0214173, IMG submission 153011) | Freshwater microbial communities from Trout Bog Lake, WI - 25JUL2007 epilimnion | ecosystem: Environmental > Aquatic > Freshwater > Lake > Epilimnion/Euphotic zone | place: Trout Bog... | reverse complement strand
GTCCGTGGCTCAAGTGACGCAGCTGGTTACGACCTCTTCAGCACTGATAGCTACGTCGTTCTCCCAGGTCGCCGCGTGGTCGTGTCCACAGGCATTTCAATTCAGCTCCCGCCAGGAACGTACGGTTCTATTAGACCTCGTAGTGGGTTGGCCGTGAAGCACGGCCTTGATGTCCTTGCAGGTGTCATCGACCCTGATTATCAGGGCGAGGTCAAGGTCGTGTTGCAGAACCTGGACATGAACCAGCCGTTTGTGATTCGCCCAGGGTACCGCATTGCTCAGCTTATCCTGGAGAACTACACGGTGGCTGAGGTTGTCGAGACCCCCACGGAGTTCACGGGCCTCGTGACCGAGCGTGGGGACTCCGCTGCCGAGGCTGCTCGCCGAGGGGCTGCTGGTTTCGGGTCTACGGGTCTGTAAAGAAACTATACAAATAATAAAGTCTAGAGGACTTTGGGAATCCCAAAAGGCACTCTCATGTCCCGACCCCCTCTCCACATATATAGACCTATATTTGTAGAGGGAAATTTCGTTTCCCTTACATACTCTTTTTGGGAATCCCATTGACCTTTTTCCCAGACCTAAGGGGGGTCTCGGGGGGTCGGGACCTCTAACTCGTTGCCTATATTTTCCCTGACCTAAGGGGGTTTTCTCCCTTAGCTTGGGTATAAATCAAAAGTAAAGTTGATCTTCAATTGTCCAAAATACTCCCTTAGGTCTGGGAAAGGGGAAAAACTTAAAACCCTCAGCCCCAGTAGAGCCATGACGTGCGAGGTCGAGTACTGTTACAAGCCCGTATGCATACCCTCCAGGCGGTGCCGAGTCCACTTGGCCGACCTGGATCCTGATGACCCACAACACGGCCCGTACGTGAAGTACGTTTCCCTGACCTCAGGCCGTCCCTTCCAGCCCAAGGTCGTGGGGAAACTTTTTTCTCTGATAGAGTCAAGGGATGCCCACTGCTATGTGTCCGAAGTGCCATCGGACGTTCACAGACCCAAAGTACCAGTCCAAGGCGGACGCCAAACTGAAGAGACACAGGGACCAGCGTGAGAACCCGTGCACGAGTGATGAATACACTGTAAAGAGACGCCCCAAAAGCACACCACCCAACATTGAATCTTTGAACCTCAACGGACTCGTGGAGTCTATCAGCCCGCACATCCGATACTGTCACGTAGCTGGTTTCATATTCAAAAAGCTCAATGAGACTAACAAGTTCGTCGTATGGCCCAACACGAAGGTTCACGAGGTCATTTACCGTTCTCGAGGCGAAGCGGTGTTCACTACACCAACGAGGTTCTTCGTGACGTTTTGGCACGAGGTGATCCAAGCTCAGGTGCGTCCTTTGCTTCAGAGAGAGTGGGGACAGTACGTCGAGTTTAACAAGTACATACGATCACGAACGACGTGGGACTTTCTGGAGACTGACGAATGGCGTCAGTCTATGCTCAACGCTTTTTACCAGTCTGAGGTTTTCGAGGATATGAAAGAGACCGTCGTGAGTCACTTGAAATCCGTCCCACGTGGGGAACGGTGTCAACTCAAGACGGACATGACAAGTCAAACGTCTTATACGTTCGACGAGATACTGTACGAAACGCTCGAGGGTGTGTTCCCCTGGAGAGCGCATGCCGCATCTATAAAAAAGGATGAAAGAGTTTTTGAAGAGCCGAAGAAGGTGGAGGAGGCTCTGAAGAGCTTCATAGACGACTTGTTCTAAGTACACGAGACTACACACGAGTTTAAAAAAGTGAAACGTTTTATAAATAATGGAGCCGTTTCAGGCAGTTGCCTGGGAGGGTCAAGACATAGATGATCAGTTTACCATACGCATCTTCGGAAGAGCCGCGAATGGTCAATCGGTTTCTCTCGGAACGCCGTTCCAACCGTACTGTTTCGTAAAACCTCAGAGGTACACGAGTGACGTCTTGAGTTTTGTCAAGACCAAGGTGTGGAAAGCGGAACACAAACGCGCCAAGGACTTATGGGGGTTCCAAAACGGCGATCTCTCAAACTTTATTCAAGTAACATTTAAAACGCACAAGGCGCTTCGTGGGTTTGCGTACTCTGTGGAGAATGCCAAGTGGCCAGAGCTTTCAGGAGCGCGTATTTATGAAGCAAATATCGATCCCGTCTTGCGTTTTATGCACTGCTCGGGGTGTTCATCCACCGGGTGGATCGACCCGGGTCTGTGTGAGCCTGATATCAAGACGACGTGTGATATCAATTTATGGGCGCCGAATTGGCACTTTGTAACCCCTGTTCAACGCGATGACGTTGCACCGCTCCGAATCATGTCCTTTGATATCGAGTGTTACTCATCGACGGGTGCATTCCCCGACCCCAGAAACCCACACGATGTCGTGTTCCAGATCGGTATGACGACCAAAGAGTTTGGGAAGGACGACTGGTTCGATCGCAAGTGTCTCTGTTTGAAACAAACGAACGGCCCTGACCTCGAGTCCTTTGAGACTGAACGCGAACTTTTGGACGCGTTCCAAAAGTATCTGGTCAAGACGGATCCAGACATTATCACGGGGTGGAACATCTTCGGGTTCGATTTGGAGTTTTTGCACTATCGCGCTGTTTTACGCGGTGCAAGTACCGAATGGGGTCGGGTCAGAGACGTGTCGTGTGAACTTGTGGAAAAGAACCTCTCGAGTTCCGCTCTCGGAAACAACCTTTTGAAGATGGTTCCCATGAGTGGTCGGTACGTGTTTGACCTGTTCCAGGATGTCAAGCGCGAACACAAGCTTGAGAGTTACTCTCTGAATAACGTCTCCAAACACTTTCTGAAAGACCAAAAGAATGATATGCCAGTCAAGGAGATTTTCGGACGGTACGCGGAAGGTGACCCAGACAGACTCGGGGAGGTTGCGGCGTATTGTTTGAAGGATACAGAGCTTCCACATGCGCTCATGACCAAACTGTGTCAAATCCAGAACGTCACGGAGATGGCTAAGGCGTGTTGGGTTCCGCTCGCCTTTTTGTCCGAACGCGGTCAACAAATCAAGGTGTTCAGTCAAATGGCAAAAAAAGCACGTGAGCTTGGGTTTGTGATTCCGACGTTTCGGAGGCAGAGCGGACCATCTGGAGACGACGAGGGCTACCAAGGTGCAACCGTGCTTGAGGCGCAAACGGGTGCGTATTATGGACCAATCACAGCCTTGGACTTTGCGTCCCTGTACCCGTCCATCATGTGTGCACATAACCTGTGTTACTCGACCCTTGTGATGGATCCAAAGTATGACAACTTACCAGGCGTCGAGTACGAGCAGTTTGGACCGCACAAGTTTGCTCAAGGGGTCACTTCCCTCCTCCCCACCATCCTTACGGACCTCAAGGCGTACCGCAAAAAGGCCAAGAAGCTGATGACCCAACACGAGGGCACACCGATGGAGGCGGTCTACAACGGTCAACAGCTCGCGTACAAAGTGTCTATGAACTCCATCTACGGGTTCTGTGGAGCCTCCAAAGGTATCTTGCCTCTAGTCGCCATCGCAAGCACCGTCACCATGCGCGGTCGTCAAATGATCGAAGAGACGAAGAATTACGTCGAGGCCAACTTTCCTGGCGCGAAAGTGCGGTACGGGGACACTGATTCAGTGATGGTCGAGTTTGACGTTCAGGGACGCAAGGGCCAAGAGGCTATCGACTACTCGTGGAAGCTGGGCGAACAGGCTGCCGAACAGTGTACGAAGCTGTTCAAGGCGCCAAACGACCTCGAGCTTGAGAAGGTCTATTGCCCGTACTTTCTGTACTCGAAGAAACGGTACGCGGCAAAGATGTGGGAAGGGGGTCGTTCGCCAGACGGCACCCTCGTCGTCAAGTTCAAAAAAATCGATGTCAAGGGTCTCCAAGTGGTCCGACGCGATTCGTGTGCCTTTGTGCGTGAGACGCTCAAGGCGCTCTTGGGACAGATTCTCGAGTCGAGTGACCCAAGACCGGTCATCGAGGCGGCGCGGGCCGCGGCCCAGACGCTTTTGAGTGGCAAGGTGCCCATGGAAAAGCTCTTGATGAGCAAGCAGCTTGCGGCCGAGTACAAGGTGGCCCAGCCACACGTTGCCGTCCGTGACAAGATCCGAAAGCGTGCGCCCGGGTCTGAGCCCCAACAAGGCGACCGCGTACCCTTCGTCATCGTGACAGGTCCGGGTAAGATGTGTGAAAAGGCCGAAGACCCTGAATGGGTCCGGGACCACAAGGTCTCTCTGGATTACCAGTACTACTTCACAAACCAGTTCAAAAAGCCCGTCCAGGACTTGCTCGAGCCACTCATGGACCCCGATTCTATTTTTGACAAAAGGGAACTAACCAAGGCTGGAAGTACCGGTGAGCTCGAGGCCCGCAAGGCGTTCTTGGCCCGCTTTGGGGCGGCAGTTAAAACAAAAGAGACATAATAGCAGTATGGAGAATGAGATACTCAACCTCATAGAAGAGGAGATACGACGACGAGTCCAGTTGCAAATAACAACGATACTCGAGGTTGTTTCGCGCCTCTATGAAATTCCTCTCGAGCGCCTCGTGAAGGACACGTCAGGTATCGAGTGCAAATTTTGTAAAGGAATTCTGAGGAGTAAAAAGAGGTGCCTCAAGGAGCCCCGTGAGAATGGGTACTGCGGCTTTCACCAGAAGCAGGCTCCTGGTTTCAAACCAGAAACTGAACGGCCTCCGGACATTGAAAAAGCGCCTTGGGAAGCTTAGAGACGTGACTTTTACATATGGTAATGGCCAAGTCCCAGGTTCTCCTCGAAAGCCTCGAGCGGTTCTATTCCGAACCCGAGAATCGCGAGCAGCTTCATGACATTCTTGGAAAGACGGTGACCAAGGCGACGCCCTCTCTGCGCAAGCTCGAGTGGTTCGTCACCAATTACGCCAAGGCGAAGCACGTCACGTACACCGCACCGAACGGAAAGATGTTCACGGTCCACGTGGCATACAAGTCGAGCCTCGACGGGTACTCGAAGAAGCTCTTCGACCCCTTTTGTCGTACGGCCCGCATCGAGTTTCAGGGTCTCACGACGACCGTGGCCCAACTCAACTTCATTCGATGGTGCATATCCAATGGCATCATCGAGTATCTTAAGAAAACGCCAACCGAGCAAACCCCTTGTCAAATTCAAGAACAGAATATCCATAGTAAAACAGGTACAGGTTGTACCCCTGAGATATCTGTCCAGCATATGAAGGGTTGAATGTGAGCGTAAGGGACGTTGTTTGAGAATTTAACTTTGAAAAATTGAGGAAACCCCCCTGATTGTACTCGGCCGGAGTCAACCCGAACGAGTACGTATAGATGTTTCTAGAAGGGACCGAGAGTCCATGTTCAAGAGGCTGCTTGAAGGCGTAGTACAGAGACCCTTGGAACGTGCTCAGAATGTCAACGTTATTCAGGGTGATCTTGGCGGTGCTGATGGGGTCGACGAAACTGGTCGGCGTGTTATTGGCCGACGGGAAGTTGACGATGACGCCCGTCTTTATGTAGTTGGTCGTGTACCCGTAGTCGTACCTCTGATTATAGTACGTGCCGTCGGGCCGGCCGAGCGTCGCCACGTTCGAACTCACGACAGACTCGTAGTTGCGGTTCCGAAAGAACCAGAAGATGCTCTGGACCGGAAAGCTTGCCGAGAGCTGGATGCTCGTCTGGTTCACAGTCCCTTGAACGATCTGGGCCGTGCTCGCCGAAAAGATGCCCGAGACCCCGCTCGCCCCAAAGGCCACGGGCGACTCTTTTTTGACCCGGTTCACAATGTATCGCAGAGGCGTGTTCTGGTAATAGAGCTTTTCTGAATTTTCAAGCAAAATCTCCTCTGTCAAAAGCACCGGGTTCACAAAGTCGAACGTCGAAGGGCTGCTCGACCACCACGCACTCGGGTGGAAGGTGAATCGAATGTAGAGCTTCTGGTTCCACATGGCACACATGGGGAAGAAGGGCTTGCGGAGCTTTTCACGCTCTTTATTCGCATGGGAGTGTCGCCGACAAAAGAAAAACTCAAGAGGACACACGACGTTGAAGTTGGACGCGCCTGTGATGCTCGAGTTGTACCCTCCCACGATGTTGTACATACCGAGCTGCTCATCGGCATCGAGAAACTCCTGGTCTCGGATGATGTACCAGTCGTCATACAAGGTCTCTATGACCGTCTCATTGACCATAAAGTCCACTTGCTTGATGAGTGCCCGGCCGATGTTCTCGTTGATGGAATAATTTGAGGCTGGAATAGTGCACAAGAAATACATGTTCGAAATGAGATGACCCACCTCCGTTGGCAAGAGCTCGATGGTGTACGTCTGACCCTGGTACGAAGGCACGGGCGGAGGGAACGACGTGACGCGCTGATACATCACAAAGTTGGTGTGCTGCTTGTACGTGTTGTTCCATCCTGACTTGGCAAAGTTGGTCGACATGAGATGGCGGTTTTGGGGTCCCACGGCGTACAGGGACAGCACGGACCCCGAACTGAACCCCTGGTTCTTTATGTCTATGAACCCTTCCTCGGCCTTTTGCTGGTCCGTAATCTCCGTGCCCAGGTCCCGCAAAGGGATGTACGTCTTTCCGCCCTGAATTTTAGGATTGATTTCTATCGGCTTGCGCTTCTCAAGCTCGCTCGTGTAGAACCGGGCCGGTGTAAAGTCCGTGGAGTACTTGGGCTCGACCACCATCGTCGGGGCACCCCGAATAAAGATGGGGACTTCGGTGTTTGCCGGAACGGGTCCGTCTACGGGCCCAAGACGGGCCAGGGACCCCTCGAGCGACTCAATCTTGCACGCGCCTATGGTCGGGAGACCGAGGACGTACCACCCGACCGCCGTCCCTTCGGGGGGAGGTGCCGTGAAGTTGATCTGGGGCACGTGATTCTGAACGGAATAGTTCCCATACACTGGACCGGACCTTTGCGGTGTAGGCACGGGAACCTGGTTCGGGGGGTACAGCTGTGCACCCGTCGCGTGGCGCGTACCCTCGATGAACTGCTCCGTGTCCGACTGGAGCGTAAACTTCCAGTTGTACTCTTCACTGGTCAGAGACGTCACCTGGGCCTTGCCAGGTGTGTTGGCCGACCCGGTGATGTGGATAGTCCCCACGATCCCGTAGAAGCCGATACCGGTCCACCCGGGACCCACCTCGAACCCCGGCCAGGGTGTCGTCGCGTAAAAGGTCACCTCCGTAGGCCCAGACACCTTGAAAAACCCGTTGACTTCGACAGGCTGATACACCGGTGGTGGTGCGGCCGGTGCAGGCGCTGGCGCGGGCGGGCTCTGGACTTGCTTCTGGACCGCCCGAGCGTGCTTCATCACACGGGTCCCACCGAGCAAAGGGATAATCTTGTTTTGAATACTTCGCTCCAAGTCAAGGATGTGCGATTTGTTGAGCGCGTCGATAAAGTTCTTTTGCTCGTACCTCTCGAACTTTATAACGTTTGAATCCTTGAGAGCCGCCTTGAAATCCGGAGGGACCGGATCTTTTTGGAGCGGTACAAACTCCGCCATTCTACAGTTCACGCAGATTATTCTTCCACAGTTGAACCACACTCGTCGCCTTGAGCGCGTCACGATCCGTCGTGCGTTTCGCCACGAGAGCCACGAGCTTGTCCACCTCCTCTTTCGTGTACTGGTACGTCTTGATGTCCAGAAGCTTCGGCCAGATGGCCTCGGCGTACTTGTCCCGTCGGAGCTGCTCGTGTATCTGACTCAGCGGCACGTTCAGAACCTTGAGGGACCCGTGGATCACCCCCGTGGTGAACCTGGCCTTTTCACTGAGCCACTCAATTTCCTTATCAAATTCCTTGAGGAGCCAAGCCTTGCGCTTCTTGTAGACCCCGAGCCGGATCTCCACGTAGTCGACCAAAATCTCCTCGGGACTATTGTACTTTTTCACCGCGCCGTTCCCTGCGATCAGGTACATGTTGCTCGTGTGGATCGTCTTGATGAGTCCGAGCTCCTTGGGGGCGGTATCGAGCGTGAAGGTGGCGCCCCAGATGTGAAAGTCTGGTTGGGTCTCCGTCGAGTGGTTCTCGTACTTTTGGATGGTTCCCTTTTCGACCAAGTCGTCCAAGTGTTCCTTGAAGTCCTGGATCCACTTGCCCGGTGGGAGTTCAGTCACATGGTACCGAGACCCTTCGCCAAACACAAGACCCTCGAGCATCCACGTATGGTCCTTCGTCTTGGTCACCTTGCCCTTGAACCCCTTGAAGTGTGGGACCATCGGAACGGTCGGGACTTGGTTCAGAATACACTCTATGTTGTGCTTGATAATCTCCACGTCATACGGAGGGACGTAACAGCTGAAACCGGTCCCGATACCCTCGGCGCCGTTCACGAGAATCGTGGGAATGACCGGTGCATAATACTCGGGCTCAACCTGCTGGCCGTCATCCACCACGTACTTGAGGACTGGAGCATCCGTCGGGTCAAAGATGCGCTTTGTCAACGGGCTCAGACGCGTGAAGATGTACCTGGGACTGGCGGCATCCTTGCCACCTGCGAGGCGCGTCCCAAACTGTCCGCTCGGCTCCAAAAGGTTCAGGTTGTTTGCCCCGACGAAATTTTGGGCTAAATTGATGATTGTTCCTTGGAGGCTCGCCTCGCCGTGGTGGTACGCCGTTTGTTCGGCCACGTACCCCGCCAACTGCGCCACTTTCATGTCTTGCGTCAGACCCTTCTTGAGACATGCAAAGATGACCTTGCGTTGACTCGGCTTGAGACCGTCTGCGACGTGTGGGATGCTTCGCTTGATATCCTCGGCACTAAAGTTGGCAAGGTCGCGGTGCACAAAGTCCGTGACTGTGAGCTTGTCCACTTGGCCATAGGGTACACCCGGTGGTGGTGCCGCCATGTGCTTCGTGAGCCACTCCTTGCGGTCGTCCGTCAGAGCCTTGGCAAACGCAAGCATCATAGACTCTGTCATTTTTGGATCAGAATTGAAGGCGACCGTCAACCGATCAATCTGCTTGAAGTATTCCTTGGCTTCAGCACTCGTCGAAGTTCCGAGACCCTTGTAGTACTTCACCCCAGACGGCGGAGCCGACTGTTGTGCAGTCCTGAACTCCTCCTCCGTAAAATACCACGTCTTGCCCGCCTTGATCACAGGTGTCACCATACTCACGACAAACCCCAACTCAATGAGTTTCGGCCAATACACGTGGAACATGTTCAGGACCAGGCCCTTGATGTGACTTCCGTCCAAGTCTGCGTCAGTCATAATCATGAGTCGACCATAGCGCAATTCTCTTACAGAATTGTAGACTTTGCCATGTTGGAGACCAAGGATCTTCTTCAGATTACTGAACTCCTCGTTTTCAGTCACTTGCTTTACCGAAGCGTCCCGCACATTGCGAGGCTTTCCCCGGAGTGGAAACACGCCGAAGCGGTCTCGGCCTACAACGCTCAGACCGGCAATGGCCAGAGCCTTCGCCGAGTCACCCTCCGTGATGATAAGCGTGCACTGCGAACTGCGGGGACCGCCGGCCCAGTTGGCGTCGTCCAGTTTTGGGATACCCGTAATCCGAGACTTCTTGGATCCATCTGTCTTCTTGAGATCCTTGTCCAGTTTGGCCTGACCCAGTGCGATGAGGTCAGTCAAGACACCGGTGGCGAGAACATCCTTGACGAATTTTGGTGGAAAATTGGGAGCATCGGAAATTTTTGATGTACACTCCGCCTTGGTCTGACTACTGAATGTCGGGTTCACGATGACTGCTCGCACAAAGACAAAGAGGGACGCCTTGATTTGTGCCGGCTTCAAAGTCGAACACCTCTTGTCCTTTTGGATCTCGCTCACGAGGGCACTGACCACCTTGTCCACATGGGACCCACCCTTGGTCGTCGCGATACCGTTGACCCATGAACACTGTTGGAAACCCCCCGAGGTCGAGTGCCCGACGACCACATCCATCAGAGGATCCACAGTCTTCAAGGTCACGGAACCATAGGCGACAAGACCGTGCATCTTGGCATAGTCCTCAAGGTTTCGGACCTCGATCAATTTTGAATTGAAATTGACCCGGGCCTTGGGACACCAGAGAGCCGCGTCCCAAGTTCGCGTCTCGGCCACCTTCACAAAGTCCCCGATCCCGCCGAACCTCTTGAGGTCAGGCGTGAACCCGACCCGAACATAGACCCCGTCAGACGTGTTCTCGAGGATGGGCGGGTCACACTTGCTCATGTTTTGGTGCCACATCTGACGGTACGTCTTCTTGCCATCACTAATTACGATCCAAAATTTGGTCGAAAACACATTCGCCAGTTTCGCCCCGTACCCGTTCCGACCACCCGTGACCCGTTGCTCATCGTCATTATAGTTGGAGCTCGTCAAAAGGTGACCAAAGATGAGCTCGGGGATCCAGAGCGGTGAACCCTTGGCGTCCCTCTCTCGGTCATGCTTCTTGATGGGAATGGCGACACCCCAATTCTCAACTGAAATTGTGGTCTCAGAAACCTCGACCCGAATCTCGGAGACCTTCTTGTTGTGCAAAGAGTACTGATCAATGGCGTTGACCAAGACCTCGTCGAATATTTTCACCAGTGCAGGAGATACCATACATACAGTAGGTTCAAAGTGTCCATCCACACGTGTCCAGTACGTTGAGGTCTCGGGTGCCAAGGATCCAACATAGGTGTCTGGCCGTTTGAGGATATGTTCGGTATGTGTGAAGCGTTCATAGCTTTGCATTCTCTTATGACTTGGCGTCGCACGCCTTTATTTTCCATACAACTAGTAATGAACCCAGTGATCCTTGTGGCCGCGGTCGTGGTGATGGCCCTCCTGTTCCTCCAGATCCAAACAAAGTCCCTTCCCATTGTCCCAAGGCCCGTCCCCTTGTCTCCAGAGTTCGACTGTTACGTCATCAACATGTCCAAGAACCAGGACCGGATGATCAATTTCAGTCGGGAATACAACAAGTCTGACCTGGGTCCAAAGCCTTTCATACGTTATGAAGCGGTCAATGGAAACGAATTAGGAGACAAAATTCATGACATTGTTTCTTCCAAGGTGTGGCTCGGCCTCAACTTTTTGGGAGCGACAAAGCGTCGGGTCGGGGAGGACCAGTTGACTCCGGGGATGATCGGGTGTTATCTGAGTCACTACGGGGTCTGGTCCGACATACAACGTTCGGGCAAACCGTACGGGGTCGTGTTCGAGGATGATGCTCGAATTTATCCTACAATTTACCAAAACTTGATTCGGTACATTGTAGAAGAGAACCCCATAGTCCCTGCAGACTGGGACATTATCCTCTTGGGGCACTGGTGCAAAAACTGCGAGGCGTACGGGTCCCCGTACTTTAAGAAACCCAAGTACTTCTGGGGTCTCCACGGGTACATGATTAGCCAAAAGGGCTGCGCCGTCATGAACAAGTACCGCGAGCCTGAAATTACGGTCCAAATTGATCACTTCATGAGCCTCTTGAGTCAAAAGGACGTTCTGAAAATATACGCGGTCCACCCGTCGTTCGTGGTCACTTCAAACTTCGGAACGGATCTCCAACTCGGAGTTACACCTTTAAAATAGGTGGCGGTGGGAAGACGTGGTCATAAAAGCCACCAAACTGAAGGAGAATATGAGCCAGGAAAAACACGACAAAGTTGAGCATAGCCGCCTTGGCGACCGGGGTTCCGTGGTTCCACGCCAAGACGGACTCGCCCGCAGCCGTCAGGGCTCCAAACACGACCGCCTCTTTGATGAGTGCGGTCATTCCTTGCGGGTGTCCCACGTGTGAAAAGATGGCCAAGACGACGAGGAGACCGGCGGTTGCCATGGCCAGGGACGACACGGGGACTTGCAAAAGGCGCATCTGAGTCGCTTCCCCTTGCGTCAGCTTCTTGGGGTCACCTTCGCTCGCGGCGTTGAATCCGGAGAGCTCACGGAAGACGTTGTACATGAAGAAGAGCAAAAAGGAGATGAAGGCCAGGTTGGGTATCAGGGCCGTCTCGCTTCGCATCCACGCAATGACGGCAATGGCGATCGCAGACGTCCCTGCGACCGCCACGTTGTCCCACATGAACTTTCGAGGGTTTTCACTAATGTACTCTTTGTGTCCGTTGATAAAGGACAATACAAGGAGTGCAGTCAAGAGGGCAAACTTGCCGTACTTTATAACGGAATAAAAGACCGTCATTTCTACTTCTTACGCAGAAGATAATATCCGACTGCCCCGGCGACGATGGTCCACCCTGCAAGGTGGTCGACTCGGTCCATGATGGCTTTCTTTTCAACGGGCAGGTCCTCGTAGGCCTGCTTGTACCCCGGCGGCTTGAACGGGAGCCACACGTACCGGCCAAAGGGCACGGCCGTGGGCATCAACTTCGACTGACACCCGTATGACCAGTCGTACCATGCAAGCGCGATGTACGGGAACCACAAGAGGAAGACGAGGATCCAGAGCCGCTTGGGCGGCAAGTACCAGTACCCACCGGCGAGCACGGCTGTGAACAGTATACACTTGAGGTTAAACTCGAACGGCTTTCCTGGGAGGAGACCACCGGCCATTCTCTTACTTTCTCAACCGGAAAAAAAGGACGGCGACCAAAATGAGAATAATAACAAGACCCGTACGTATCTTGAGGTCCTCATGCTTGTCATAATCACCGTCGCACCCTGATGTCCACTCGCGGAAAGCCTCGTCGTAAGACCACTGCGTCTTGCCGAGCCGGCTATTCACGATGTTGTGCGCATCCACAGACCACTTGAAGTAGTCGAGGTTGTGACTTTCGGCAGGGAACGGGTGGTAATGTATCACTTCAGCAAAGTGAATGCGGCACGCGGGGCACGGAAGCATCTCGACGTACGACTCGACAAACTTTTTGAGCGTCTCGTAATCGTCGGCATACAGGCAAGCAAGGTGCATAGCACCCCAAAAGTACGGTCCGAACTTCTGGGGACAGATACCCATTTCTATTTTACTTCAAGAAATAAACAAACGCTACTCGGTCGCATCGGGAACCTCGTCCTCCTCCACGGGGGCTGGCGGCGCAGGAACCTCGGGCTCGGGCTCGGGGGCCTCGGCCTTGGCGTTCAGGGCCTCCTCGATGAGGGCAGAGGCGCGGCTCACGGGAACGTCACCCCCATCCTTCTCGACGACGACCCACTTTGAAGAGCCGAGAGGTGCAAGAGCGTCCTCGATGTACGGAGACGTGATGGTTCCATCCTCCTGGATGTCCCACTCGAACAGGACAAGGGCGCCGTGCATACCACGCTCCTCAAGAGGGCTCGCGTACACGTACAGACCAGAATCCACATTCTGAAGCATCTGACCGACGTGCTCATACTTGGCACCGGTCGAAGCAAGAACGAGCTTCGAGTCGGCATCAGTGTTCCAAAACAGACCGGATTCAGGGTGCTGAATAGAGAATGGCATTTATGTTAGTTGAGGTTTTATTTCATCCATATAAGCGCTCTTTTCTTTAGCGAATTCAAAACTTCCCCCCCGCGTAACCTCAGAACAAGATGGAGCGTCGACTCCTTTTGGATATTGTAGTCGGCCATCGTCCGCTCATCCTCAAGCTGCTTTCCCGCGAAAATGAGACGTTGTTGGTCCGGCGGGATGCCTTCTTTGTCTTGAATCTTCGCCTTGATATTTGCAATAGAATCCGAGGACTCGACCTCCAGTGTAATCGTCTTGCCCGTAAGAGTCTTCACGAAGATCTGCATCTGTGGTTACTATACGGGAGTATTTTTTAAGTCGGGGCGAGGGCCTCCGGCTCGACTCGGGCAAAAAACGTGTCCTGTCCCTGCCAGGAACCTCACGCACACCCTTCATGATCAAAGCACAAACACAATGGACCTTGCCAAGCTCGACGCCTCCATCGCCCGCTTCAAGGCGCGCACGCTCGAGCTCAAGGCCAAGCGCGCCGCCATCGTGCGCATCGATGAGCCGCCCAAGCCGCACGAGTCGGCACACAGTGAAAAGAAGGCCCGTGCCGTCCCGTCTGCCGCAAACCGCTGCCAAGCCAAGACGCTCGAGGGGAAACAGTGCGGGTTCAAGGCAACCTGTGGGACCTTCTGCAAGAAGCACTCAATAAAAACCTCTGTATAGTGTAATGGAATGGAACTACGTATGGGCCGCCATAGCCGTCAACTTCCTCCTCGTCTACCTTGTCCCCAAGCTTATAAAGAAGCCCACTGGCATCAAGGTCATTGATGATGTGGTCTTGTTCCTCAATTCCCAGAAGGGCTCCCTCCTGTCAAGCTGTATAGTTATTGCGATAGTCGTGTATTTGGCCCACTACTGGGTCGAGTCGGCTGGTGCCGAGGGTCACCACGCCCCGGCCAAGTCCGAATTTTAATCCAGGATACTATTAATGGCGGCACCTATGCAGCAGACCGTGTCCAATATTAACCAGGGCCTCAAGGCGAACGAGACGGCGATAAACGCCACGGCTCGTGCAAATGCGGGTATGAACGTGTCGCGGAACCTGGGGGCTGCCAATGCCAACGCGGCCAAGGCGGCAAACCAGTACACCAAGGCGGCGAATAACCTGCGCAAGATGAATATGAACCGGGCCGCAAACTCATTTGAGAATGCGGCCAAGAAGAGCCTCGTGGGTGACGCCGTCGGTGCGGCCCGTGCGGCCGGGGCTGGTATCCGGTCCATCATGAAGACCAACACGGGTCCTGCGTAACTTGGTCCATAAGACGACGCGTGTGTTCGTGGTCCCACGTGGTGACCTTTTTCGCAAAACAATCCTCAAGACACCTCTGGAGCCCTCCCTTTTCTGGATGACCCCAGGTGTGTTCCTTTTTGAATAGAAAATCGTCAAAGCCTATCGGTCCTGCAGTACACGGGACGACCCACGGCGTCTGCACGTACTCCTTGAGCCCGCCATAGTCCGAGATGATGACGGGCTTGGAACGCATCGCCGCTTCGACCGCCCCCATACCGACCCCCTCGGAGTGCGAGCAGTTGACATAACAGTGACACGTCGCATGGACATTCTCGAGGTCCTCTTCGCTCAAGAGGCCATTGATGATGGTCACCCCGGGAACCTTCCAGTCGACAGGCTGAACACACGTCGCCTTGAGCACCAGGTGAGCCTTGTGTCGGAATTCACAACGTAAATAGGCCTCGATCAACATCTTGATGTTTTTGCGGGGGTCGAGAATGTTCCCGATGGTATAAAACACGTAGGGACTCGTGGACTCGGGAGACCGGGGCACCTTGGCTGTAGTCCAGTGTCTCAAGAGCTTCCAAGTCACCTTCGGAAACTGCTTCTCCAGAATTTGCCTCGCGAATTCTGATGGTACGTGGATGGTCCCGTATCGTTCCAGGACCCCGTAACACTCGTTGACCGGCTCAGTCTCGCACACGGTCATGTACATCCACGTGTCACAGACAGTCTTGTACCAGTCAAACATATCGAGCTGGGACTCGATAGGCAAGACGAAAGCGAATCCGCGGTCGTACCGAGGCTCTTTGGGGACATTGCCAACCTCACAGTACTCGGTCCCGAGCATGTCGGCATACTGTTTGGTCACTTGGCCTATCCCGGCCAAGAGTCTCGGGCCTACAAAAAGCCACTTCATTACATATTTTAAACGCTAATTCTTTAGGTCGTGGAGGACCATCCGTTTCACGAGTTCGCTAAACGTCGTCTTGGGCTTCCATCCCATGACGCGCAGAGCCTTGCTCGAGTCGCCTATGAGTACATCCACCTCTGCGGGACGGTAAAATTCCGGATTTATTATGACGATGGGCTTTTCGGTTCTGAGGTCGATGTAACGGTCCTCGCGCCACTCGATGGGTACATCGAGGATTTTGCAACCCTCTTCGATGAAATCGCGGACCGAGTGGGTCTCTCCGGTGGCAATGACAAAGTCGTCAGGGGTGGGCTCTTGGAGCATACGCCACATCATCTCCACATAGTCCTCGGCGTGACCCCAGTCGCGTCGGGCGTCGATGTTACCGAGCTCGATGGGCGTGCCGGACTTCAGGTACTCGGCGAGACCGAGTGTTATCTTTCGCGTCACGAATTCGGCCCCGCGACGCTCGCTTTCGTGGTTGAACAAGATGCCACTGCACGCATACAGACCGAACGACTCTCGGTAGTTCTTGGTCATCCAGTACGCAAAAAGCTTGGAGACGCCATAAGGGCTCCGTGGGTAAAAGGGCGTCGTCTCGTTTTGGACCGGCTCCACAATCTTACCGTACATCTCGCTCGTGCTCGCTTGATAAAACTTAAACTTGGAGTTGAACTTGCACTGACGAATAGCCTCGAGAATTCTCAGTGTCCCCAGCGCGTCGACGTTCGCCGTGTACTCGGGCTGGTCAAAGGACGTTTTGACAAACGAAATGGCACCTAGGTTATAAACCTCGACACTGTCGTATCCTTCGAACGAGTTGATAATCTTGTTAATACGTGACGTGTCCGTCAGGTCGCCCTCGATGATATGGAACCGTGGGTTCTCCTTGATAGTCTCGATGCGGCTATGTTTCTTTTCAGAACAGAAACGAGTCATTCCAAACACGTCATAGTCTTTTTGGAGTAGAAATTCGGCGAGGTAACTCCCGTCCTGGCCCGTCACACCAGTCACAAGTGCCGCCCTTTTCATAGCATTACAAAAGCAGAATTCTTTATTTGGTAACTCAACCAAGCAACCCTCAGCTCGAGGGGGTTTTCGATGAAAATACGAATAATAACTTCTATTGTTTTTCGAGACAATGAAGTTCCCCACACGAACCATGACGCCACGTACGGGACGTCCATTACGTTCGGACCGGATTTTTCTTTCTCTGGAAATAGCATGAGCTTCCTCCTCGTGTTGGCGATGACGGCGGCCGAGCTGTTTGGGAACGCCCATCTCAAGTGGTACGCCGAAAACGGGCGAGGGCACCACTTGGGCCTAGGCTTTTTTGCATGGCTCCTTGTACTGTTGCTTCTTATTCAGACGTTCATGAAGGGTAAGAGCCTCATGTGGACGTGTATCATGTGGGAAGCGCTCATCGTGCTCGGAGGCGCCCTGACAGCCTACCTGGTCTTTGGTGAAAAGTTCACACACTGGTTCCAGTGGCTCGGGGTCCTCTTTGCAGTCGCTGCAGCCGTATGTATCAATTGGGACTGTTCTGACAAATGAACAAATAGTTGTTTTCGGGACGTTCGCGCATAACGTAACCCAGAGGCTCGAGCATCTTGACAATCTCGTCGTTTTTCGGATCCAAAATCTCAATGTACATGGCCGGCTTGTGCTTCGTGATGGTCCCGAGGGCTCCATGAATCACCTCGAGCTCGTGCCGCTCTACATCCAACTTGATGACGCTCGGTGTCCCGTGATACACGTCATCAAGTTTCTCGAGGCGGGTCACGTACCCCTCC
>Ga0214173_100076_pt1 | contig 17653 bp, 21 predicted proteins | sample TroBogEpilimnion_34_FD_153011 | JGI IMG/M metagenome (GOLD analysis project Ga0214173, IMG submission 153011) | Freshwater microbial communities from Trout Bog Lake, WI - 25JUL2007 epilimnion | ecosystem: Environmental > Aquatic > Freshwater > Lake > Epilimnion/Euphotic zone | place: Trout Bog... | reverse complement strand
CCGATGGTGTTGGTGCTAATGGTAATCCTTTAAGTGATTTTTCAAATTCTGGATTAGATCAGGATTTTGTCCCAAGAGGTGCTTTTCCACTTAGTAATCTTTTTGTTGTTTATGTTCCTGCTACTGGTTCTGCTTCTGTTTTAACTTATGGTAGTTCTGATCAATCTGTTGCTAATGGTGAAAAACTTTTAGTTTACATTAGTACAAGATTAGTTGAACCTATTTTAGGTCTTTCACCTATTAGTAGTTTAGAGGGTTTTGAAAGTAATAAGGCAGGGTTTTATGGTCTTAATACTCTTAACTTAAACTTTACTATTGATAATACTTGTTCTCGTGTTTGGTCTTCTTCTACTGGTGCTATTACTGGTATTCAACTTGGTTGGGTTAATATTCCTACTGGTATTACTGGTTTTTCTGCTGTTTCTACTGGTTTTAATAATACTCAAATTAATTTAGAGTTTTTAAGTCCAACTGCTTCCCAAGTTGCTAAAATGACATCTAGTAAAAATGTATTACCATACTATGACTATTCTTACTATGTTTCACCATTTAATGGTATTTCACCTGTTGAAACACAAGGGCAAACATTTGATGTTACTTTTCCAACCGTTCAACTTTCCAATATTCCTGACTATTTAGTAATTGCTGTTCGTAAACAAATGTCTTCTCAAAATTGGAATGATACGGCAAGTTTCTGTTCAATTAGTAAAGTCACTATTAATTTCAACAACGCTTCGGGTTTGCTGTCGTCTGCTTCACCAACGCAGTTGTTTGAACTTTCAAAAAAAAATAACTCAAATCAAACTTATTATGAATGGAATGGAAAAGCATCTCAATTATATACACCAGCAAGTGCTACCAATACTGTTACTAATGGATATGTTAAAACTATTCCAACTACTGGATCTGTTTTAGTCGTTTCCGCAAGTGATTTATCACTGCCTATGTGGGCTTCCGCCTTAAAATATACTGACCAAAATATATGGGGCGTAAATGTCTATCCAAAAGATAGGCAAGTACCTTGCTTTTAAAAAGCAAGGTGCGACATTTCCAAACTGCGGGGACATCTCGTTAGGTTTACACTACTAAACTATAATAGAAATATTATAGTGGTTTATGTTAATCACATAAAGTATAGTAATAATGTGTAAAATAGAGACAATCCGCATCCAAGATCCTAAACTCGTTATGATAAGAGCATGGATAAGGTTCAACGACTAAATGGTAATGGACATGATGGGTCTAATCAACCCAAATGATTGTTTAAGATATAGTCTAATCCCAGCCGTGAGGTTGACTACCCCATTTAAAAAGGTAGTGATGGCGATATGAGTAAATGCTTATCGTGTATTCATCGGTATAAATGCTAGTTTAGGTCAATTCCAAGTTTTAATTACTGTTACTTGTACATGGAATAACCCAGTTCCTGATGGACAAAAAATACCAGTTGAGGGTATTTTACTTACACCATCATCAGGTATTTTTGAAACTAATAGTGGTACTTCTTCTGCTTTCGTTGGTGTTCTTACCAAAGAGGCAACTTTAAGAGCAAAGGAAACTGAACATTCTGTAATGGGTTCTGCTGAATGGCGTAGACTTGTTGGAGGTAAGGGACTTGGTGCTATGGGTGTTGCTCATGTTGGTTCTCACATTAAACATCAACTTATACCAAAAGTTGTTGATAAACTTAAATCAAAATTACCATCAAGTTTTTTAGAAAGACCAGCAGTTCAACGAGGAGCAGAAAGAATTAGAAATCGTCTCTCATCTATGTAAACCTAAAATAATCTAAAATTGTATAATATTAAAATATAAAATCTAATATTATATTAATAATGTCTTTTAATACTACTGGAATTGGTGAAAGTGTATGTTCTATTGTTGAAAAAGGTAGTAGAATTAAAAACCCACCTATCATATATTTAGACGATAATGAAGATGGGTTGAACTGTTTTACTGAAATTAGGGCAAGTCAATTAAGAAACGCAAGTTTAGAAATGATACCTAATTTATCCAAAGAAAGAGATGTATGTTTTGTTACTGGTAAATCAGGTTCAGGTAAATCTATTTATTGTGCTAATTATTGTAGACAATATCATAAATATTTTCCAAAAAATCCTATTTGGTTATTTACCACTATGGATGCTGACCCTGCTTTTGATTGTTTGAAATATATTAAAAGATACACATTAGATGATGATTTTTTACAAGAGGAGTTTACTATTAATGATTTTGCTAATACTTTATGTGTTTTTGATGATTATGACACTATTTTAAATGAGGGTATTAAGAAAAAATTGAAAGGTGTTTTAGATATGATTTTACAAACTGGTCGTAAACCGCATGTATCTTGTCTTATCACATCTCATTTACCATGTGATGGTAAGAATACTAAATTAGTCTTGTATGAAAGTACAAGTATTACTTTTTTCTTGCGTGGTATGGGTGAGCAAACATTAACATATTTGTTAAAAGAATATCTCGGTTTATCCAAAGAACAAATTAAAAAAATAAAAAGTCTTAAATCTCGTGCTGTCACTATTCTTAAAATGTATCCACAAGTTGTATTAGCAGAAAAAGACCTATTTTTATTGTAATATATTTAATTAGTTTACCTAAATATATTATTTATTTCTTGGTTTTTTTACCTTTACCTGAACCAGTAAGTTTGGACTTTACCGCCTTAATTTTACTTTCGGCATTCTTAATAGCAGTCTTTGCTTGTTCTATGTGTGCTTTTGCTGTTTGGATTTTTTTTAGATGTTCCATGTTTATATATATTGAAAATATTTTATTTTTTCATTAAATCATTTCAACAAGTAAAATATCATAAGGTTTACCAGTATTTGATTTTAATTTTTTCCATATTTCTCTATATTGTTCAGGTTTATGGTTTAACAAAAACATTTGAACAAAGTTTAATACCCATCTACCACATGTGTTTACATCATCATGTAAAGATTGATACTTTTTTTTATTGTAGTCAATACTACCCCCTTGCTTTTTTGTTTCTTTTACTAGTCTTGATAAATCTCTATCATTTTCTCCTAATATTCGTCTCATCATCTCAGGAATATATTTTAATTCACCATCTATTTTTGTTCCATAACTATCAAACCAATAAAAATTATTACCATCTCTTGTTATACAACACCAGTGACCAGTATTCGGTTTAAACTCGGTTAGAATTATAGCATAATCTTTGTTTTGAGGTAATAGATCATATAAATCTCTATATTGTTTTAAATCTTTATATTCCATTATTTTTGGTTCTTTCAATAACCGTTTAAAATCATCATCGCTTAACATTTGTTTTAGTCTTGTTTCATAAAAGTTCATCATTTGTTGTTTTATGTAGTCTGTCATTTATATTATATTATTATATTTTTTTTGAATTAAAATAATCTAATTTTTTTATATTTAGTAATAATATAGAATGTACGACCGTGAAAAATATTTAAATCAATATCATAATGAAACTGAAAACCAGTATATAGTTTACATCATCAAAATACAAGACAAAAATATATGGAAGATTGGTAAGACAAATAAACTAAAATATAGATTGATAAACCTTAAACAATCTTTATATGAAGACTTTGATATTTACAAAACTATTCGTCGTGATAATAATGAAGATGCTTTGAAACTTGAAGGTGATCTTAAAAAGGAACTACAACATTTCAATATTCGTCGTGAATGGTTTAATGTAAATAAAGATGTTATAGATAAATTAATTGAAGAATATGATATTTAATTTTTTTATATTTATATAATATAAATGAGTTTTAAACAAAAAGAACTTACAAATGAAAATATTAGTAAAATAAAAAATAATTTGGTTAATAATGAATGGTTTTTACAAGAGCAATTTAGCAATTATCCTACAAAAATTAAAAATCTAAGTATAAAAGCACGAAATATGAACGCTAATATTATAAAAGCATTTGATAAATATGAACAATCAATACATAAATTAAAAAGTGAAATAACGAAAGAAATGTGGAAAGAACCAAAAACAAAAAAAGAACCAAAAGCAAAAAAAGAACCAAAATATATGACTATTGAAATGGAATTAAAACATGATCTAAATAAACCAAATAAATATTTAGTCCAAAAATATTTAGGTTTACCATCAACTATTATAACTAATGAAAATGAACTTGATATTTTAAAAAAAAACTTTCGTAAGTTTGCTATTCAAAATCATCCTGATAAAATTATACATTTACCAAAAGAAGAACAAACTTTAAGAGTTGAATTATTAAAAAAAGTTGGTGATATAAGAGATAAGATTATTGAAAGTACACCACATCATTTGTTTGGTGGTGTTATTCATAAACATCATTATTTTCATAATATTTAAATAATCTAATTTATTATATATTAAATATATATAATGAACTTGGAAGATTACGAACGCATGTATTACTGCCCTTATTGTTATAAACCAAAGGTAAATGAATGGGGTGTAAATATACCTTATTGTTGGACTGTTGAATGTCGCAAAAAATACGATGACGCAGTTAAGGAAAAACAAGAATATGAAAAAATTAAAAATATTGTAAAACAAGTGTTGAAAAACGAGCATTTTGTTAATATTATTCAACCATCACATTACAAAACTTTAAATGGTGTTTTTAATGTTTAATTACACACTTTCATCTCTATTATCTGTTGATACTGATAATGGTGTTGGTGGTTCTATCATAGTTAATGTTGTTCTATTTGGTATTTTTATAAGTTCATCATCTATCTTATTTTTCAATAAATTACTCTTTTGTATCAGGTTATGATAATCACTATAAGTATTATCTAAAAAACCATGTGCGTCTGTATTTCTATTCTCTCTATTCAGGTTCAATATTCTATAAATATTTATTGCTAATGCGTAAAAATCCTTTGATAATGACAATTCTAATTCCATCAAATTATTTAATTGTAAGTAAAGTTCAATTGAACCAATTATACCAACCAATAAAGATATTAAACATGTTGTCACACTTACCGTTTGTTGGTTTAAATATTGTGTCAATCCTACTGACAATACTGAATTACAAGCAGAAAATATGATTACTGGGATACGGTAATATTTCAATTGATGTTTCAAATCTATGTATTTCTTTCTATGAACCTTTTGTAATATGACGCTATTATGTCTTACTGCCTCTAATATGTCCTCAATATCATTTGTCCAGTTATTTTGTGGATTACTCATATACAATATACTAATATTTTTTATTTTTTTTTGACTACTTGTTTTCAAAACGGGTAGTCTATGAAACGGGTAGGCAAACGGGTAGGCAAACGGGTAGGGTGCGTAATGAGAGACCAATAGAGTATATCTTGTATATCCAGTATTCTCTCAGTATATACCCCAGTATTTTTTTAGACTACCCGTTTACCTACCCGTTTACCCGTTTTTGAAGTAGTTTTTTATCCAACTAAATCCTACCGAGTTTTTTTTTGTAAAAGTTATAGTAAAAATATCATTTCTAAACGGGTAAACGGGTAGTTCTAAAGATATACTGAGATATATACTGGGATACTACTGGGAAATAGTTGGTTCTCTCAGTTGGTCGCTCATTTCGCACCCTACCCGTTTTGCCTACCCGTTTGCCTACCCGTTTACAAAAGTTTTTAAAACGGGTAGGTAGAATAAATAAACATTTAGTAAAAATCCTAATAAAGAAATCTTTATATAATGTATAAACATGGAAATCCAAAAAGATCCAAAAGAACAAAAGAAGATATACAATAAGACTTGCTATGAAAAACACAAAGTTAAGTATTGTGAGAATGAAAAGAAAAAATATTACATAAAACATTTAGGAAAAGAGAAGTTTGAAGAAATCCTTGAAAATCATGGAAAAGATTTAAACCGAGCATTACCATATCTAAAATTGGAAAAACACATAATTACAACCAATAATTTACAAAATTGAACAACAATAAATATTTAGGAATATCTCAATAAATATTTATTAATATATATTTAAGTTAAACTACTTAAAAATATAATCTTGATATATAGTATAAAATGTCTACTACTACGATGACTACTTTGAACTTTGATGACTTGGTATATTATACCGTGAATAAAATTACTACATCACTCAATAAGAAAGGTATTGAAAAGAAAGATTTTATGCCTCCTCGTGGATGGGAAAAAATAACAAAAGAAACTATGAAGGAATATGTAAGTAAAAAACATAAAGTAAGATGTGTTCTTACAGGTAAAATTAATGGTATTACAGTATATGATTTTGACAATATGGAAACTTATGAAAAAGTAATATCATTACATCCTGAATTAGAAAAATGTTTTAAAGTGAAAACACGCAAAGGATTTCATTTATATTTTAATTATCATGAAAAAGTTCCAACATCTACTGATGTATTCGCAAATTATAAAGGTGTTGATACTCGTAATGATGGTGGTATGGTATTTGCTCCTCCAACAACATATAATTTACTGGATAAAACAGAATGTAAATATGAGTATATTGGTGGTGAAATCATGGATGTTCCAGCATATTTTATTGATTATTTGAAAATTAACCAAACTCCTCCACCTATGCCTTTAAAAAAAATTGAAACTAAAAAAGTAATTGAAACCAAAAATGAACCAAAAACAAATGAAGATTTACAAAAAGACTATGAAAAAGTAAAACTTGGTATTGAGAATGGTTTATTAGATGATAAAACAGAACCTTATGATGACTGGTTAAAAGTGTCATTTTGTATTTTCAATTCATTTGGTAAAGATGGTTATGAATTATTTGAACTATTCAGTAAAAGAGCATCAAATTATGATGAGAATGAGAACAAAGATTTTTGGAATAAGATGAAACCAACAACGAAACCTTTAACAATTGGAACTCTGTTTATGTATATGAAACAAAAGGACGAAAAACTGTATAATGAACTATTCTGTAAAAAACAATATAAAGATGAAAAAGAAAAGGAATATGATGAGTTATTTTATAAAATTATTAGTGATCCAACTGATACAGAAATAGCAAAGTTATTCAATATCAAATACGGTTCTAATTTCGTCTGTGAAGATATTGATAAAAAGGTAATATTTCAATTTACAGATAATAATATATGGGAAAGAGTGGAAACAAACACAATAAGATTGATATTGTCTAATGAAATGTGTGAAGATGTAAAACAAAGACAAGAAATAACAGCAGAAAACATAAAAGACAAAGAAAAGAAAGACCAAGATAGTATATTGGGTAAATATCATCAACTTCTTAAAAAATTACAATCAACAGCAAATAAGAACAATATTTGTCGTGAAGTATTGGATTTAATCAAAAAGAGTGATTTTTCAAAAGACATGAATAAACAGACATTCTTATTACCAATCAAAGATAAGAAAATATTGAACTTAAAAACTATGGAAATCATGGAAAGAACAATAGAACATAAGTTTAGTTATGAGTGTAATTTCAGTATGATTGATTTAAAAGATGATGATGTTGAATACGCAAAAACATATTTTACCGAATTATTCAATAATAATGAAATCACAACACAAGCATTTTTAGATTTAATCAAGACAAGTCTTACAGGTATTCCTATGAGAAATATTAACTTCTTTTTAGGTTCAGGTTCAAATGGTAAATCTTTGTTATTTAAGATGTTGAAAAAAGGTTTGACAAGTGGAAGTATGGATACTATTAGTAAAGATGTGATATTGAAAAAGAAGAGCAACTCACATCTAAATACAGAATTAGAAAAGACTGATAAATGCCGTATTGGTGTATTTTCCGAATTATCAGAAGAAGACCAACTCAACGAAAAGACAATTAAGGAAATCACAGGAGATGATGGTATTGATTTGAGAACTATTTGTAAGACAAATACAACAATAGAACCAACAGCAACATTAAATATCATTACAAATGAGATGCCTGATTTTAAAAGTGCGAAAGCAATTAACAAGCGTATTGTGATGTTTCCTATGAATAATGTATTTCCAACAAATAACACCAAAAAAGATGAGATATTGAGTAAATTAGATGTATTATTTACATATCTATTGAAAAATGGTAAAATCATGGATGAATTGGTTTTGAGTGATGAAATGAAATATTTGAAAGAAGATGTGATTGAAAATAATGATAAAAATTATTTAAAAGAGTTTATTGATGAGAAGATTGTTAGAGAAGAAGGTAAAAAGATAAAACGAGATGATTTTATATATATGTATAAGGAGTTTTGTAGTAGAAACAAGTATAGAATTAAAGAAATAACAAATACCAAGTTTAGTAAAGACTTAAAAAAAATATATGGTATTGAAATTAATGATAATAAGAAATATCTAAATATTAGATGGAGAATTGAAAGTGATGATGTAGAAGATGTAGAAGAAGAAGAAGAATATGATGAATAAATAATAAATTAAAACTACTTAAAGAACAATATTAATTCTAATGAAAATTAATATTATTTAAATTAGTCTTTTTTGATATAGTTATTTAGAGCAGTATTTGAACTTGTCCCCATCATAGCAACATCATTTTCAAGTTCATTAATCTTATTAGAATATTTGGAAGAGAGGTATATGTTACGCAACATGGAAACCGATATTTTCTTACCGAAGATTTTATTTAATATTTTGGTAATCATATTTGGTTGTGTAAGGTTCTCTCCATAATAGTTGGATAATAAAAAAACTGGTTCTTTTCCTAAATCATTTTTATTTGGATAGAACTTTAAATAGGTAATAATAACATTCATTAAATTATCAGGAATATCAATAACAACCTGATTGTATGTACCCTTTGTCTTATAGTTATTGAATATGAACTTTTTATTTTTCAAGTCAATATAATTGTAATTATTATTCATCACAAACTTTTTTGATTTAGGCAAAACAACCATGAGTAAATAGTCAAGAATACGACGAGGTGGAATTAATACATAAAGTGATAATATAGTCCAATCAAGTAATAAATCATATTCTTTTTTGTCTAGTGATTTTTTTTTAAATAAAGTAGATGCTTTGTTAGTCAATTCAGTATATACTTTCATAACTTCATCTTGACTAATCCAATTTTCTAACTGTTGTTCAGTTTTATCAGTATGATTTTTTAAAGCATCATTACATTTAAGTAAAATATCGTAATATTGTTTGTATAATGGTTCTAATTCAGGAAAATGCTTTAATACAGAACAAATAGTAATAATATTATTTCTTTGTGTGGTTGGTTTATAATGTGATATTTTAGCAATAATTTCATTAATATTACCTAAAAATGCTAAATCATCAACAGGTTTATCATCATTTAGTCGTTTAAGATTGTTTAAATATAACTTAATAGTTGACGGTTGTAAGTTCTTGTTGTTTAAATGGTTTAGAATATTATCCATTTAATATATTATTAGATTATAATATTTCTAAAATAATCCATAAATAAATAATAAATAGATGAATTAAATAAAAAATAAATATCTATGTATATATCATAAAATATGAGACAACAACACAGAATAGCGGATATGCTTATACAAGCAGATAATAACATTTCTCACTATGGACAACCACACATGTTACCAAGACATGGAGGAAGATTTAATTTACAAGGTTATTCTAATCCTTATGATTATCCAAGTACATTAGGAGCTGGTCACTGTATGGAAGGAGGAGGAATGAGTGGAGGTATTAATTGGAAGGCAATCGGTAATCATCTTGTATCAGGATTAGGAAAGGCAACACAAGGATTAACCAAAATGGGATTATCTTATGCTGGAATGGGACGAAGTGGAGGAGCAAGAAGTGGAGGGAACATTTTTGGTAAACTTGGAAAAGTAGCAACAGGAGCATTACAAAAAGTAGCACCAAGACTTATTGAAGAAGGTATGAAATATGCTATGGGAGGAGCAAGACCACATATATCACATTTAACAGAACACGAATTACCATTATTATACCACTTAAAGAAAAATGAAATAAAAGCATTACATGGAGCAGGATTTTTTAGTGATCTTGGTAAAATAGCAACTGGTGTATTAGGACAAGTTGTAGATAAAGCAGGACCAAAATTAATTGATGCTGGATTAGAATATGCTTTAGGTTCAGGAAGAAGTGGAGGACGCAGAGGAAGACCAAGAAAGCACCACATGGTTCATCCACATCACATGTCACATCACATGGAAGGAGCAGGTTTTTGGGGAGATGTAGGAAAGGGATTAAAACAAGTAGGAAATGTATTTAAACCAATTGTTGGAGTAAATCCAGTAGAGGCATTTCAAGGAGGTTATGATTGGGGAGAGGAATTAGGAACAAAATTAGCAGGTGGAAAAAAACCAAGAGGAAGACCACGAAAGCATCACGCACACCACATGAAAGGAGCAGGTTTTTGGGGTGATCTTGGAAAAATCGCAACAGGTGTTGTAGGACAAGTTGTAGATAAAGCAGGACCAAAATTAATTGATGAAGGACTAAAATATGCTTTGGGTTCAGGAAGAAGTGGAGGAAGAGCAACCTTACCAGCATCAGGACGCTTACGAAATACCGCAAGAGGTGATATTGTTAGGGCAATCATGGAACAAAGAGGAGTAAACTTACCAACCGCATCAAGAATTGTAAAACAAGAAGGACTATATTAAAAAATGTAATAAAACTTGGATAAAAAAAAAATATATTATAATAATATATAATATGTCATTTAGTTCATTTTTAGCATCAGGATATAATCAAAGTGGAAACCAAGCACCAATAATTACACAAATACCAGCAATAACATTAGGACTTGGATCATCACCAACAACCCAAGTACCATTATTAACTAATCCAATAACTTTATCAAAAGGAACTTATTTAGTAACAGTAAGTACCAAAATTGGTGGTTTAGTTGGTGGAAGCACATTTACACAAATATCAATACAAATAAAACAAACTCTTGGGGAATTAGTTCAAACTTTTACAATTCAAGATCAATTATTTAATAGTGTTGGTGGAGGTGTTGGTTTCGCATCAGGAGTATTAGAACAAGTAAGCACAGCATCAACTATTATTACTGCTACTGATAATACAACTAATAACATCCAACCATACGCAATTGTAGATACTAACACTACAGGTACAGCATATACCATAAATAATGATACTACAAAGTTCTATATTACAATAATAAAATTAGCATAAGTTTTATAATAAAATATATCAATATATTATAAAATGCCGAAATTATTACGAAAAGCAGAATTACGAGATGACCCAAATGATCCAATAACAACAGCAAGAAACATAGCAAAAATATCATTACAACAAGGAGAACGACAAACAGAGGAAAAAATGGCGTTAGACGCAGAAGCGGGAACACCATTTCCATTAACATTTAGAGTACCCGAAGGTAGTAGATTACAAGTTGAAGATTTAACAGGTGTTGTAGGTGAATACAATAAAAAAGCATATATAATTGAAAGTTATTTAAACAAAATCACATTTTTAACAAATGATTTGTATTTAGTATCAAAACTAAAAAAATCAACAAGATTAACAGATATAAATAATTTAATAGATTTATTAGCACAAACCCAAGAAGAATTAGATGACGCAATAGCAGAAGAAGAACAGTATTTATATGTTGACGCAGAAGAAGGAGGTTTAACAGCAGAAGAAAGAGAAAAATTAAATGAAATAAGTGAAAAAATTGTATATTTAAATTATTATAAGAAAGACATAGCAGAACAAATAAAAGAAATGTCAAATAAAGAAACAGAAGGTGATCTTTTCCAAAATATAAGATTATCAACGCCTGAAATAATAAACGCATTTTCAAACATAAATATTGGTTTACTTGATTTAATAAGTTATTTTAATAGTAATTTTAAAAAGATATTCAATACACCAAAAATAAACGATACAGATAAATATGATATTATCAAAATTACACAAGAATTGATAAACAAAATAACTACTACTTTTTCATCTCAAAATACAGTAGCAGTAACAGGAAAAAGTGTATTTGAAACATTATTACAATTAGATAAAAACACATTCTCAAAATTATATGATCAAATAATAACCAATATTGATAAATTACAAAAAGAAATTAGAAATAGTCGTAAAACTATGGAAGAACCTACAACATTTTCATATTCCATGTTAAAAGGTGGAGCAAGAATATTACCATATACTTTTATTGAACACCCACAACATAGTGACCCATTTTTCCGTAATAACCCAAGAAGATATGAACTATAAAATACATATCTACCATAAAATATTATCACTATAATAACCTGCTGAACCCTCAATTACTCTGTCTTTATTGTGACGAATTTTATAAAGTCGTCTACGATTTTCAGCGTATTCCTTACCATATTGTTCCAAATAAGTTGGATAGTCTTTGTAAGGTTGTTGACCAATACTACACATGTATAAACCATATTTATTATATACATCTATTTTTTTTTTGGAATTATCACTTGGAACAATTAAAACACCTAATTTTTCTGCTTGTTTATAACTATATGGTTGGATTTGGTAAGTACTCATTAATATATTATATTTGGATATAATATATGGAAACATTACAAATTAGGACAAAAGACGACTATAACAATCAAGTTTTAGATAAAATAGATTTTATGAGCATATCACATAAACAGCGTATAATAGGTTCAGCATCTATTCGTAATATCCTTTATTCAAGTGATTATGATGTAAATGAAGAGGTTTTTGATCCTAAACAAACATCATCGCAATCTTTGGAATATATTTATGAAATGTTTTTGGATAAGTTCAAATATGCGTCTAAACGAGAAAACAGAACATATATAATGGATTTTAAATGCGGTATTGATGATAATGGAGAACCTTTAAGATGGGACTATGAAGATATGAAAAAAGGATATAAAAAAGTAAATGGACGACAATATGATTTTTATGATGCTTTAATGATGAAACCACCAAGCATGGTAAAAATAGATGTTGTAACTTTTCTAAATGGTAGATATTTGGAATTATCACAAATATATAAAATAAAGATTGGAAAAGAATTAAATTATAAAATAGAGAAAACGCAAGATATAATAAATAGATTAAATGAAGAAACAGTAAAATTGATAAAAGAAGGAAATTATTATAAAGCACTAAAACGAATATTTAGTAATAGAAAAATACACCAAAACCAAAAAATAGATAATAAGATTGAAAGGATAATAGACTTTTTAAATAGTGATGTTGGTATAGTTGGTAAAAGTAAGAGTGATTTAGATGTATTGATTGATTTATTGGAAAAATACCCAAAACAGATATACACAGATGATATTTACAGTAATTTACAAATAGTCAAACAATTCTTATCATCTATTACTAAATACAATATGCGACCTATTATTGAAAAAATAAATAGAACACAAAAACTATCAACATTAAAAGAAATACGAGATGAATTATTAAAATTAACAAATCAAGAAGCACTAATTTTTATGAAAAAAAACAGTCTAATATAAATATATTTTATAATTATATATATAATGGACAATTATAAAATACAGTCTGTCTTAATCAAGAAAAAGTATTTTACCCTTCATGAAGCGACTATGTGGGTTGTTGAACATGGTTATAAAGTCAAAAAAGTAGATGAAACAAAAAAGTATTATCGTTTTAGACAAATAACACCATCAACATTACGAAAAAATGGATATACCGATTTTAGAACAATCAAATTAGACCGTTCACATAGTTCTATTGAACTTATCATAGCATATAACCATCATATTACAGGACAACAATTAGCAGGAGGAGCATTAATAGGCGGTAAATTATCAGTTGAAAATATACAAGCATTATTGAAAGCATCTTATCAAGCAAACGCACCTGATGATGTAAATGGTTTTAGATTAGACCCTGAATTATCAAATGCCGATGTAAAAACATATTACAATCCATCAACTGGACAAGCAGTAGTAAGTCATAAAGGAACACAAGGGACGGCAGATTGGGGTAATAATTTGGTTTTTGGAGTTGGAGGTGAAAAAGCATATAAATTAACACCAAGATACCAAAATAGCGAAAGAATACAAAAACAGGCAGAGGCAAAATATGGATCAAAAAATGTATCAACAATTGGACACTCACAAGGAGGTTTATTAGCACAAATGGTAGGTAAAAACTCAAAAGAAATAATAACATATAATAAAGCATCATCTCCTTTTGGTTCATCAGCAACTCCAAGTAATCAATATGATATTAGAACAACTGGCGATGTTGTAAGTGGCGCTCAATTCTTAAATCCTAAAAATTGGTTTGGTTTTGCGTCAGGTAAAAAAGGAAATGAAATAACAATACCAAGTAAAGCAACTGGTGTAGAAGCACATGATTTAGAACAATTTAAATATTTGGATAGTAACCAAATGATAGGAGCAGGAAAATATAATAAGAACGATATTAGACCATCAATAAAACAAATACAACAAAGCAAACAACAACAAAATATAGGAGGTGCTATACCACTAAGAAAAGACCACTTAGGAAGACTAACTCTACATAAAGGTGTCAGTATGTTTGGTGTAGAAGGAATGTATGACAGCAATAACAATTATGTAAGACCACTAATGAAAGGAGAAGGAAGAAATAAAAAAATAATAATGTGTGGTGGTGCTATTGATGATAGAATACCATATAATAGAAACTCACAAGGATATGCCATAGGAGTAAATGGTAGAGCAATACCTAATTATGAGTTTCAAAAAAACCCACAAAATTATAGATTAGATAAAAGTATAAAAGTAGATCATATCCGTCTTACATAAAAAAAATCTAACTATATTTTATATTATGGAAAATCAAAAAGAAGAAGAACTCAAAAAATTAATAAATCACAAGAACCACATTATAGATCATTTAGTAAAAGAAAAGAATGATATGTATATAAAAATGAAACAATACGAGAAATTAGCAAAACAATATGAACGACAATTATGGGTGAACGCAAATACTTTTTAACATATCTAATAATATATATGAACCTGAAATATATATTATTTATAGCAGTTTATCGTGTGATAAAATCACAAAATACAACACAAATACCAACACCATATTACCAGCGATATTTAAGAACGCCAAAAATAAATATTACACGACAAATAGTAAAATCTAAAATATCTTTTCGTGGAATAATCTAATATAGATTATGAAATAATATAATAAATATTTAGATTATATTTAGATTTTTAATATTTTTATATGAAATCTAATGATGTTTAGTAATAATTTTAAAATTATTATCAAACCATATATAATCTAAAATGGATTATCATATAATCTAATTATTTATTTGATTATCATATAATCTATTTTTGGATTTTCATATAATCCATTAAAATATTAGATTTTTTAATGTTTAGTAATAATATAAATGAAAGACGAAACTTATTATTTTCATCAAACACCGAATGATTTAGCAAAAAAATTAATAGGTTTTGTTCCACTAATTCAAGGAGATAATGTTTTAGAACCATTCAAAGGTGAAGGATCATTTTATAATAATTTTCCTGATTTTGTCAATAAAGAATGGTGTGAGATTGAAGAAGGAAGAGATTTTAAAGATTACGATAAACCGATTGATTGGGTTATATCTAATCCACCTTTTAAACTGGAAACAGGCAAAAAACGAGAGAATAGTTTTTATTATTTAATTAATTACTATTTAGACAGAGTGAATAAAGGTATAGCATTTTTAGGTAATGATAGTTGTTTTTCAACATTAACACCAAAGAGATTGAAAGAAATGAATGATAAAGGATTTTATGTAAATAAGATTGTTGTTAGTAGCATAAAAAAATGGAGAGGCAGATATTTTTTTATAATCATATCAAAACAGAAAACAGAACTTTACAATTTTATTGAAGGAAACTTTTAACCAATAATTTTTAGATTTAGAATATATTTTTATAGTCATATATTATAAATAATGTTAAGTTCTACAACTGCTCAAACTGTTAATGACCCTGATATATTATATGTAAATATAAACTGTACCAATCTTGATAATATAGACCAAACACCGAAACCTTTAACATATACTGAAACACGAAGTAGTCCAATTTTGTATTATCCATCCAATTTTTACATGTCTATTGTAAAGTTTACTATTGATACACAAACTTTACCAGTTTATATTATGCCTATTCAACCTAACCAAAGTGATCCTAATTTATCTACATTACAAGTTGGATTTATTTATAATGGTGATATATCAAATCATTTATACACTACATCACAATATATACAATTTATACCGCAAATCAAAAATATACCTATTCCAAATGCCCCTAATATTAATAATCCACCAGTTCAAGACAATTCACAAGAATATTACAATATTTTAACTTATGAATATTTTATAGACCTTATTAATACTGCTCTTGCTACTGCTTATGCTGATATTAATACTCAAATTGTCGCATTAGGTTTAGGAGATACTACTTTATCAACAAATCCACCTATTATGACATGGAACGGTGCTACTTTATTAGCATCAATTAATTATGGTGGTAATGGTATTTTAGGTTCAACTATTGACCAACAACCAAAAATACAAATGAATAATGCTTTATATTCTCTATTTAGCAGTTTTAATGCTTCTATATCAGGTTTTTATAACAATCTTCTGAATGCTACTTTAATATGGAATAATCAGGGTTTAAGTTCTATGACCATTGAAGGTGGATATGTTATAAATCAAGAATATGACACTACTGCTAATATTAACCCAGTAACTGGTTTAGTATTTACAAGTAATAGTATTCCAATTGTTCCTGAGGCAATCAGTAAACCTTTATTATCATATAATAATACTCAACTTGCTAATTTTGGTTCAAATAATAATACAGCAAATATTATTACTGATTTTAGTAGTGATGCTCTTTATAAACCAAATGTATACTATGTCCCATCTGCTCAATATAGGTATACTCAATTAATCTCACAAAAACCATTTAACACTATTGATATTTCAGTATATTATAGAATTAAAACAGGTGAGTTAGTCCCTTTTAGATTAGCAAGTGGAGGTAATTTGACAATGAAAATGTTATTTCAAAAGAAAGATACAATAGGAGGTATTAAATAGTTTCATTTAGTCAAAATGTTCTAATCCTATAATTTTATTTTCTATAATAATATTATAAACTATGGCGGATATTAAAACTATTTTAGTCACCGAAAGTGCTATTGCTGATATTACAAGCGAGTTGGAGTTTATGGTTACTGATGGAGCAAGTCAAAAGACTTACCAAAGTTTCCAAGCAAATACTGCTTCTAATTCACAAATGAACTTCTCTATTCAAATACCTTCACAAGAGATTATTACTGTTCGTTCCCCAACTTTACAAACTGATTTATATTTAACACTTTCTATTACTAATAATACTGGTGGTGCTATAAATGCTTCTCAATTATTTCAATATGGATTAACTGATAGTTTCCAATCTTTTCCTTTAAACTCTTTATTCAATGTTTCTTCTGCTCAAATTAACAACACTTCTGTATCATGTAATATTAAACAAATTAAGGATCTTCTATTACGATTTTACGATATGCGTAAATTAGGTGCTTACCAATCTACTACACCATCAAAGATTGATAATATGTATGGAACTTATGCCGATGGTGTTGGTG
>Ga0214173_100073_pt1 | contig 18176 bp, 35 predicted proteins | sample TroBogEpilimnion_34_FD_153011 | JGI IMG/M metagenome (GOLD analysis project Ga0214173, IMG submission 153011) | Freshwater microbial communities from Trout Bog Lake, WI - 25JUL2007 epilimnion | ecosystem: Environmental > Aquatic > Freshwater > Lake > Epilimnion/Euphotic zone | place: Trout Bog... | reverse complement strand
TTATCACAATGTTGCTCCTTCTAATGCAAGTTGGTCAACAAACACATTGTCATGGGCTGGATCTTATACAAACGGAACATGGAATGGTAATACTATAGGGGTTGGGTACGGCGGAACAGGAACAACTGGACTAACTGGTTATGTTTATGGCAATGGTACGAGTGCTATGACGGCTAGCACGACGATTCCTACGTCTGCATTGTCAGGAACTGTTAGCAATGCACAATTAGCTAATAGCGCAATTACAATTGCTGGCACAAGCACATCATTAGGTGGCACAATTAGCCAAGATACAATTACAGGTTTATCTACAACTGGTTTAGTAAAACGTACTGGAGCTAACACATTAGCGATTGCTGCAAGTGGTACAGATTACGCACCAGCAACATCGGGTAGTTCATTATTATATGGTAACGGATCTGGTGGATTCTCAAATGTAACGATTGGTACTGGTGTTAGTTTCTCTGGCGGTACTTTATCGGCTACAGGTACAGGTGGCACAGTTACATCGTTTAGTTCTGGATCACTTAGCCCATTATTTACTACTAGCGTTGCTACATCTACTTCGACGCCAGCATTATCTTTTAGCTTATCCAATGCTGCTGCTAATACAATCCTTGGTAACAATACTTCATCAAGTGCTGCTCCTGCGTATAACACAGTAAGTTCTTATTTAGATAATGCGTTTAGCTCAACTCAAGGTGCTATACTTTATCGTAGTGGTTCTGCTTGGGTTGCACTTCCTGCTGGAACATCTGGTCAATTATTAACTACAGGTGGAGCGGGAGCTAATCCATCATGGACTACTTATACAGGTTCATCATCAATTACTACTGTAGGTACATTGACCTCTGGTGCTATTGGAACAGGATTTACTGCAATTTCTAATAGTGCATTAGCTAATAGCTCCATTACTTTTGGTAGCACATCACAGGCTTTAGGAAGTACAGTTAGTGCTTTAAATAATGTGTCTCTTGGTCAAACAACGGCTGCTGCTGGAACATTCACAAGTTTAACGGCAACAGGAACTACAACTTTAGCAACAAGCCTTAGTGGATTATTAAAGGCTACAAGTGGTGTAGTAAGCACGGCTACTGCTGGAACAGACTATGTTGTTCCAAGTGGTTCTATTACTGGCACAGCAGGCAATGTTACAGGAACTGTAGCAGTGGCTAATGGTGGTACAGGTCAGACAACAGCTGCTGCTGCTCAACGTAGCTTAACGCCAGCAACAAGTACCATCTCAGCATCAGCTATAGATTGGTCTTTATCAAATAGCTTTTACAAGACTCTGGCTGCTAATACTACCTTTACATTTTCTAACGCTCAAGATGGTCAGGTGATTACTATCTGTCTTTTAAACACGACATCTAATTACACAGTGACATGGCCTACAATTAAGTGGGCTGGTGGTACAGCTCCTACAATGACCACAGGTGCTAAGTACGATGTTTACACTATTTACTACAACGCAACTGTTGGTGCATACTTTGGATCTTATGTTCAGAACTTCTAAGCTATGAAATTAAATCGAAAAGATTTTTTAGTTAAATCTGCATTAGCTTTTTTTGGATATAGTATTTTTTCCAATAAAGTTAATGCAAATTTTGGAAATATGCCATTTGCTTTTTGGAAATTAACACCAATTAATTTTAGTGCTACTTATTTAAACGTAGCTGGCGGCGGCGGTTCGGGTGGTGGCGGTTATAACGGTGCTGGTGGCGGTGCTGGTGGATATTTAGCTGGTACTACTACATTATCCACGGGAATTACTTATACAATTATAGTAGGCGCAGGCGGCGCACCTTCCTCAACTACCGCAACTGACGGATATCAAGGATCAAATTCAATTTTTTCTACAATAAATACTACTACCGGTGGCGGTGGTGGTGGTGCTTGGGGAGCAAATACTGCGGTCGTAGGCGGCAATGGTGGTAGTGGCGGCGGTGGCGCAGGTTCAGATTTTGCGGGCGGTAATATAGGCGGTACTGGAGTTGCTGGACAAGGTTATGGCGGCGGTAGCGGAGTCGGTGGACAAGGTAGTAATGCCGGTGGTGGCGGTGGTGGTGCAGGCGCTACTGGTGGAAATGGTAGTTCTTATTACGGTGGAAGTGGTGGTACTGGCCTTGCTAATTCTATAACAGGATCATCAATTTATTATGCAGGCGGCGGTGGCGCAGGTGCAGGTTATGGTGGAACTGGTGCTGGCGGATCAGGCGGTGCAGGTGGCGGCGGTGGCGGTGGATCGTCTGGCGGTAATGGAACAAACGGAACTGCAAATACCGGCGGTGGCGGTGGCGGCGCTTCATATTATAATACAAACGCCGGTAGTGGTGGTTCTGGAGTAATAATTATTTCTTCTACACGAACTGCTACTTCTACAACAGGATCACCAACAGTTACTACAAACGGAAGTAATAATGTATATACTTTTACTTCATCAGGAACTATTACTTATTAAAATGGCTCATTTTGCACAAATTAATTCTAACAATATAGTCACAAATGTAATTGTGATTGATGATTCGTGGATTGTTAACGGGCAACAACTTATTAATTCTGTATTGGGATTGCCCGGTACATGGATACAAACATCATATAATACAAAAGGCGGTATTCATTACGCGCCTAATTCAGATATTCCAGATGGAGAGCCGCAAATAGGTTATAATTTTGCAGGAATAGGTTATAATTACGATCCCATAAAAAATGCTTTTTACGCTCCACAACCAAATCAATCATGGATTTTAAATAAAACCACTTATACTTGGCAAGCGCCAATTCCTTATCCAATAGATGGAAAAAATTATTATTGGGACGAAACAAATCAAACTTGGATTTTACAAGTTGTCTCTACAACAACATCGCAAACAACACAAAATACATACACGCCATTAGTAACAACCAACGTAGCACAAGCTCCAGCGTTGTTCACCCTGCAAGATCCTACGCCCGTGGTTATTACGACTAATAATGCCGTTTTAACGACTAACAATGTAGCAGTTACAACTAACAATGTAGCAATAACAACAAACAATACTACACCATGAAAAACTGGAAACAATATGCAGAACACTATGGCTATGGTCTAGTAGCTTCATGCTGGAACGCTGGTATATCAGCCCTTTATGCAGCATTTGGTCAAAGTGCTGGGGCTACTGTACTTAAAGATGTACCTCAACCTACAGAACACGAAATATTGACTATATTCTTAGGTGCGTGTGCCTTGGAAGCACTAGCCTATTTTAAATCCAATCCTTTACCAACCATTATTGATGAAAAAGATACTACCACTACTCCTAGTTCTTAGTTTAACTGGTTGCGTAAGCACACCTAGTGGCTCTCCAGCCCCAGTTGCTAGTGCTAATGTTAAGAACATAGCACCATTTGTTACTCAATTAGCCCAGTCTGGTATACCATTAGTTCTTAACAAGAATCCTAAATATGCCCCAGTTATTAGTGCCTTTGCTTCTGCTGTGCCTGCAGCTTTTGCTACTGGTAGCCTAGATGCTACATCTATTTCTAACACAGTTGCCCTTATAGGCGAAAAGAATGGCCTTAGTAGCGAAGCCTGTGCTACTATTAGCGCAGCCTTACTTGATGCCGTAACGTGGTATCAAGCTACCTATGGCGTACAAGTAGCTAATGCTACTGATCCTAATGTAGTCATACTACTTAATGCGTTTAGCTCTGGTCTTACTAATGGGGTAACACTATGGGCAAACACACAGCCTAAAGCATGAACTTAATAACATCAGTATTTGAGGCTATTGCTCAATTTTTTGGCTTTATAAAAGCCGATAAGGATCTGCACAATACTGATGTCATGCAGGCTAATGCTCAAGCTGAGGAATTAGCTAAGATTAAGGCTAAAGCAGTAGCTGATGTAAACGATGTAAACTTAGATAACTTAAGGAAAGATGTTTCGGAATGAAATTATATCTTATCCTTTGCCTAGCTTTAACAGGCTGTATGGTTGTCGTGCAGAAACCTGTGAAACCCCTCGTTAGCAGCTATGATGGCAATGTACAAAATTCTGGAGTAATTACTAAGACTATGGACGGATTTAAGGTAACGTCTCACTTTAGAGATAGATATAATAGTCTTATTGAAACTTATGGTCATACGAAGTTGCAGGATGGATCTCCTGTGTTTAATCCACCATTAGAGAAGGATAAAGGATTAAAAGCAAACAACGATGGCACTTATGAAATAACCGCCCAAGCCATGTCATGGATGGTGCAAATGAGCGAAATGCAACGCCAAGGATTTAAACCATAAACCTATTACACATACTTCCTATGGACGTAACATTTGACACAGTAGCTGCTGGCATAGCCTTAGCAGTAGGTATAAGTAACTTTGCGGTAAGCAGACAGAAAATAGCTGACTTAGAGCGAAGAGTAGATTTGTTAGAAAAGTCGGAACGTAACCACTCCGATAGAGTTACGATTATTGAAACAAAGTTAGAAAATATTGTTGCAATACTGAATCGGATAGCTGAAAAGCTTGAGGTTAGCTGAAAAGAAAACCCCTAGTCTGTGCGACTAGAGGCTAAGACGATCCCCTGCCGGTGATCAGGCATCAATATGCAGCCCTATTGTCTATGAAATGGTTGTATATTGGTGCTTTTCTTAAATTGCAAGCCTATAATTAAAATTATTATTTAATTATGTGGTTTGTATACGTTTACCACCCTTGGTACGTTGCTTCCAGTCGCTTAAACACGTTCTAACGGCTATTCCATCGTGATTACGAAGCCTTATACCATGGGAGTGACCTCTGACCCTAGATGTGTGAGGGCAAGTGTCTGCGTCGATTTCTAGCTGGGTCCACCACGATGGCAAGCCGTCCTCTCTTGGTGGAAAAGAAGTAGGGGGTGCTTTCTTTTTCTTTTTTGGCCTCAACCATTGTAATTAGGAACCTAACTAGCTACTAGTCAACTCGTTCTAGTTAAAATCACGCTCTATAGGGATAAATTCGATTTGCGTTTCCTCATCTTCCGCTTTTTTGACCTTAAACTGCGAGATTTGGTACTCAATGTCTTCTGGTGTATCGTCGCAGATAATCCTGGAATAGCGTGCTGCATCAAGAAAGTATTTACCGCAGAGGTTGTCTCTGTCGAGGAGTCGCCTACGGTAGCTTGTAATGCGGACAAGAACTTTTCCTGTGTAGAGCGTTTTTCTTTCTGTCTCTGCCAATGGTTCATTGCGAACAATTTGTTTAGTGATGGTATCGGATGCTTCACGTTCAAGGTAAAACGCTGATCCGTGAAGCTGTTTGGCGATTTGTCCATGATACTTAATAGGTATCTGGTCTAGTCTTAATCTACTACTCACTCTGCTCTAGCTTTTAGCATAGCATCTGCAACTTCATATGCAACTGTTGCAAAAGTTTCCATGGTATCGTCATCGTGCGGTTTTCTGTTATGATGTGCATAGCTTAATGTAGCTAATGCTGCCATAGCGAATTGATCACGTATGGTTGGCAGTTGGACTTTGTCGGCGAACGGTATGTTTGTATTGTCTATATTCATTGTGGTTATGGGTTAAACGAAAAGTGGTATTTGATATTCTACTGTTTTTTTAGCAATGGCAACAACTCTGACTTGTTTATTGGTTATATGGCATCTGGTAACATCTACTTCACTTAATAATCCTTCTTTTATAGCCTCAGTAATTCTTGGCCTAACTGCATTAGGCTCTGGTAGATTTAAGTATTCTTGTATTTGTCTGTCAGTAGCTTTGCCCAATATTTCTAATGCAGACAATATCTCACGAGTCCGCTTATTAAATAATTCTACTTTACCTTCATAATAAGCTTCTAAGCTATTGTGGTGTATATCTGTTTTCATTTGGTATTAGTTTTATCTGGTTTTGTACATATAATCGTTTTTCATCTCTTGCCCAACTTAAATGTTCTTCGATGTATCTATGACACGTTGTGCAGACCGCAAGGAACCATCGTGTGTCATTGAGTAGCTCACCATAGCACTTCCTAACGTGATGGATTTGGTTAGATCTGCGTATGGCATCTGTTTCACTTTTAATCGGACCTTCATATGCTTCCCCTTGATTAAACGCCTGATTAAACTGGCGGTGTTCTTTAACGCAGACTTGGCACCAAGGATTTTCACGTAAGTATTCCTTTCTTATATCCGTATAAGCACGTCTTTGTTTGCCACGTTTTTTACTGACTCGTCTCAATGGCGTGCGTTTCATATTTAGTAATATTAAATGTCATATTGCAGTGTATTTTTATCTGATCGGTACGATAATGGCGTACAACACCACCATTACATAATGCTACACACCAGATGTCATTTTCAAAGGTAGAACCATCACGCACATAAATAGCATAGCCTTCACCATGTACTGTGACAACGGGTATAGGATTTTTAAACTCGTGAATCATTTGTGGTCGTTTGGATTAGAGCAAATTAGGGCTATGGCAAATGTAAGAAATATAATTACAAGTAGCGTAATGTAGGTTCCATGGGTCATTTTTTTGTGAGGTTAAAGCTAACGTCTGTGGTAGGGTGAGCTATTCGGTAAGAAGTACCAATAGAAAGAATAATAAAACTGATAGTGATACCCACATATAATAATAATTTAATTACTGAGCTTTGTTCTGCTCTATGATTATTTTCGATACATCTCTGAGGGATCTTCTCTTCCAATATTCCTGAGCGAGTGATAGGTGTTTGCATACAGTTAAGGTAGTAAATAAGGGCTTACCATCATTGATGGCAGAAAGCTTTTTATAAGCAAAATCAGGGCAAGAACAATGACCGTTCCCACTATGATAAGTAAGGTTAACGAGATCAGCATGATCATTACCAATATCACTTTTAACGATGTAGGAAAGTGGCTCATTTTGTATAGGTGTTACGAGTTGATCTAATAATTCATCTTCTATGTATAAAATATTCATTGTGGTTTTAATTCTCCCTTAAGCATATTCTTAAGAGTTAAGCTTAATTCTTTCCAAGGTGCGGTTTCTAAATAAGTAAGATGAGGAAAATCCTTCTTAGGCCATTTCTCTAATGCTATAGATCTCCATTCCCACTTAGGCTCTGCATATGGGTCATCTTCATTCATTTGAAAACTATCTACTGGTTCATTAACAAACGTACCAGTACCTCCAAACTTTGCCCAGTGCATACTTAAAGCAGTTGGTGATAGCACAGCATTAGGAAATGCGTTCTTATATAGTTTACCACGCTTCCAAACATCCTCTTTGGTAACAGTAGGCATTACCTCAAGTATTTGTCCTAAAGCTAATCCACAACTAGTTGTAGCACTTCTAGTCATTTCATTAACCACCATACCACATACATTAGCCAATGCTTCAAATAGCTCTGCATGACGTGAATTGGGTGCAGGTTCTGTACTGCTTTTTTCACGCTTAGTGCTGGTTATAGCCTTCTTTTTATCTTTCTCTGCTTGTACAAGTTGCTTTTCATGCTCGTACACACGATTGATAAGGTCAGCTATAATAGCACCATTCAAAGAGCCAAGAGACTTAAGATTGTTAGCGTTAAGATATGCTCTTATAGATTCTGTACACTTTTCGCCAAATGTCATTTAAGTGTTAAATAATCAATCACGTTTAGTATAGATATGTTTAATGTAACATAGCCTTTTTGTGCATCTACAGATTTTTGCAAAAAATCGTCACTTTTTATAAATTCTTCTATTACAATTCTATGATAGTGCAAAAACTCTATCGTAGCTAATCTGCTAGCTTTAGCTTTTGGATCTTCTTTGTAATTATCGTCTTTTTTACTCGTAGCTATTATCCGTTCCATAATCATTAATGTATTGGGTGTTAAATGGGTTTAAGAGCTTATGTATTGGGTTTTACGTAAACTCGTTTGGGTTTAATATCATGCTTCCTATTTAAAGATCGAAGTTGTTTATCGGTGAGATATTCTCCCTCTTTCATTATTTTAGGTGCGTGCTTTTCAATAAGATAAGCCAATCGTTCAAATGTAGATTTATCTTCACCATCTTGTCTAATAATCATACTTCGTCAGAGTCATCCGATCGTTTAACAAAGAAAGGTCTATCATATGTTAATTCGCTGGCATAATGGTAATCTACCATCCTACCTTGCCATGTAACTTGGTATTTAACAGTACCTGCTTGATATAGCAGTCCTGTGACAACACCTGGTACATCTTCTGTAACATGATATACAATGTCTTTTTCGTTAAACGCTGGTACGTCTGCTTGCATGAAATTGGTGCCTAGGAATTAACCATGCCTAGGCTCATGGTGTGCTTGTAGTTACCTTATTTGGATATTGTACCGTTCTTCGACTACTGCCTTCCCTAGCAATGTCTCATCCCCAGCCAATATCGCTTCTTTTATTGCGTCCCTTTTAGGCTCAATAAAAATTGTTGTGCGTTGATATTCTTTTGGAAGTTCTTCAGCTTTGCAAGTAACAACTACTGCTGAAGATTTACGCCAGCCAATAACAACTTTAGCGTTCTTGATGTTATGACCAGGCTCCATATGATTGCGTAAATAGAATTTATAAAACTCTATGTTGCGATCTAAACGCTTGCGACGTGCTTTAAGTTTAGATTCTTCAAAAGCAATAGCTTCTGATTCAGATTCTAATGACTTAACATATGTAGCAACATCTAGACACTTATCAGCATGGGTACCCTCCATGGTAAGAAGTAATTTCTCATGCTCAGAATACAATGCCTCTTCTTGGCGTTTATATTCTTCTGGTGCTAGCTCTAAGGATTCAAGTGCATCTATCTTGTTCTGCAATTCATCCCAGAGCTTTTGTAAACCTAATGTAATTTCGTATAGTTTCATAGTTTAGAATGGTACATCTTCACTAGCGTTTGGGTTACCTTCTGCGTCTTCAAGGTTAGCTTGCATTGCTGCAGTTACCCTCTTCGCATTGACATTCTGAATAGTAAGAGGAGGTACATCTTTGTTAAGCCCTTGGCGATTTGCCTCAATACATAAAGATATACCAATATTTCTGAGACCTTCTGCATTGTTTAATATTTCTGCTAACTTAGGCTTTACTGATGCAATAGCCTCTAAGGTTTGATTAGCATAAATAATAGCGTGTGCCATAAGTAGTGAGTTAGCTTTCATTGCTTCATGGAACCCTGCGGTGGGTTGTGTACTAGATTTCTTAGAATTAGATTTTTGTGGTACTGGATCAAAATCGGATTCATTACCTTCGCCTAACACTTGCACAAAAGCTTTAGCACCATATCCAAATTGTGGTGTTATAGTATTTTTCCATACATTATTTGGTTTGCGATATACACCTTGTCCAGTTATTGCTATTAACTGTCCATCTTGTACATCGGCTGGTTTAAATAACATAGCAGTTATTTTTTCACCAGTTTTTTCATCTTCTAATGCAAGCTTATGGTAAGGTTTACCATCTTTGCTAGTACCACTAAATGGTCTAGCAATGCCTCGTATACCACCATTAATAAACGATTTTTCGGTATCTGTACCTTCTGGTATTTCTCGTATTACTTCGCTAACTGTCATAGGGGGATTGTAACTCATAGTATTATTGATTGATTTTGAAGTTGGTTCTAATTGCATGAGCAATGACTTGATCGAGGACATTGCCTCGCCTAATCGTGGAATCGGTGGCTCTTGCGGATTCCAGCCATTGTGTAAGCTGAAGTGCGGTATCTGCTGCGCAACAGCAAGTAACAATCTGTCTTCGCTCATGTTGTGGGATTGGCCTACGGCCTTTAGTAATTTTTTCTATCATAATTTTTGTAATATTTTGGTATACGACCCTCAAGGCGTGCTTCCTCTTCAAGGGCTTGTTGTTTGAAGCTTTGTGATTTGCAATAATCGAGGTGAGTAATCTGTTCTGCCTCTTCACGATCTTCATTGCTCCAAAGATTTGGTATTTTATCCAATGATTTTAGCTTCATATTCTTCAGCTTTCTTTAACGCTTCCTCGGCCTGTTCACGATAATACTTTGCACGTTTCTCCATCGTTTCATTGATCTTTTCTAAACATTGAGCTATGCAACCTTCAGTTGAAGTAGAGTAATAGGTGTGAAATGTGTAATCGTTGTCGTGAGCGTATAAGCAATATTCTGCGGTTTGCTCTGGTTTAATTTCTAAACGTAAATAAACCCTCTTGTACGTTTTAAATATTAGCTCTGGAATACGAGAGTATAAATCTCTCATATGTATTTCTATCTGAGTTTCTATTACTATTTTTTGAGTATCATTTGTATTCATCGTAAGTGAACTTGAGAAGTTATAATTAAAATGTAAAGATATATTTAATAAAATTTGTAATTAATTTACTTTGACATTAATTATCATTTAGTATTTTTGGATTCACTACTGAAATCTAAGGCAAAACGCTTCATAGTATGCTCCGACATTCATGGTGACATGAGGGATGAGGAAGCCTGTGCGTCACTCATTGAGTTTACCAATGACTTTAACCCTGACATACGTGTAATAGCAGGCGATCTGTTTGACTTCCGCAATCTGCGTAAAGGTGCAAACGATGATGAAAAGGCTGCATCACTTGTTGATGATTGGGAAGCTGGAACAGACTTTGGTAATAAGTTTTTTAAGGGCGGTCGTGAAAATGTATTTATGCTTGGCAACCATGATACTAGGCTTTGGGACTTTTCTAGATCTGCTACTGGTATTCTACGAGACTTTGCCAATGATGGTATCAGCAAGATGCAAGGTTATGCTAAGAGATGGAACAGTAAGTTACTACCTTATGACTCAGCCAAAGGTATCTACCATATAGGTTATTTAAAGGTAGTCCATGGCTACTTTGCTGGAGCTAATGCAACACAACAACACGCTAGGGTATATGGCAATGTAATCCATGGTCATACACATGATATAGCTGTGTGTGCTATACCCTCATTAGAGCCAAAAGAAGCACGTTCTATAGGGTGTTTATGCAAAAAGGATATGGACTACTGCAACGCTAAGACCGCCAAGCTACGCTGGTCCCATGGGTGGGCATATGGCTTTTTGTTTGAGAGTGGTGAATATGTATTAAATCAAGCTAGATCAATTAATGGACAATTCCATGTGTGCAAAGAAATCTCCACATACTAATTGGGCAAGTTTACTGCAACAAGAGCTAAATAAGAACGCTAGAACTCCACCTGGTACTGGCTGGCTTACACGAGATGAGCTAAAGGCCACGTGGAAGGTAGGATTTCATAAGCTATATATGATTCTTAATAAATTAATAGCTCAAGATAAGGTAGAAAAGTTTGAAGGTTTTGTCTATACCAATGGCAAGTCATGCACAAGAACTTGGTATAGAATCAAATAACTTAGCATCCTTAGTACCATTAGTTAAATCTAACCCTTGAATTAACAAGGGACGTTGCTTCGATCGTAGCAATAGGATGCGTTTTTTTACTGATATGAAAATAGTTTATAATATCAGAATTTAGGCTTGAAAGTAGCAAATAGTACGTCAAAGTCGCATACGTTAGCTTTATCTGTTTCATTATTCATCTGTAAGGTTCCTGCAAAGACCCTTGACCCCCTTTCGCCTAGCGATTGGGGGTTTTTCTTTTTGTTGACATTTAATAAAAACCTATAATGTTGGTCGTAGTCTTTGCAGACCGTACCGTTCAGGGGACGTATAAGCCCAGTTGCACCTGACGCTCAAAAAGCGAAATAACTTACAGATCTAGTTCAATCGACAAGACCTAACTATTCAACTTCCGAGGATTCGAGGGTAGTAAGGCATGGATAACGAAGATAACTCACTACAGGGGAGAATGGTTGAATGAAAAGGAGCTAAAAAGGCTTCAGTTCGGGGTACAGTAAACCTAGGAGTAATTTCCATGGAATCCTCGATAATCTACTAAGGGGAGATTAATTTTATAAGAGATAATAACTTCAAAGAGTATTAAACAAAAATAAAATAAACATCCCTAAATAACCGTTAGATTAACTGTGATGTATTAATTAGTCTAGATGCTGATACTTCACACCATTTCTCATCACGTTCAATTAACACACACTTACGATTAAGTTGTTTGCATACTACTCCAGTAGTACCAGAACCAGCAAAAGGATCTATAATTGATTCGTTTTCCTTGCTACCCAGTTTTACCAGTTTTTCTATAATCTCTACTGGTTTCTCATTGGGGTGCTTACTGGCTCGTTTTTTACCAGTGCATAATATAAATTGTGATTTAATATCATAACCGCCAAATAAACGGTTTTTATTAAATCCATGGACAATAAATTCTAGGTCGGGCAAATACTTGTTATTGCAAGTAGGCACTGGATTGGTTTTGCACCACGTTAATAGATTCCAGCGTGGCTTTGTATTGGCTATTGTTAATAGCTCAATTAATTGTTTTTTAGAGCAAAAACAAAACCAATTAGGAAATGTATCTAAAAATTTATAATCACAACCTGTGTCGGTAAAGTTGTGCGTTTTTCTTAAGTAGTTTCTGTCACCAAATGCACCACCGCCATTTTGTACTGCAACTTCATAAGGTGGGTCAGTTATTACTAAATCAAAACTACCAAGTTTTGGTATTAGCTCATAGCAATCGTTATTGTAAATAGTGATTAAATTATCTTGGTAGTAAGGTTTCATAATATCCTAGCGGTGGGTTGTACAGGATTCTGTACAGGTTAAATACTGATTATTTTTAATGGTCAGCCTATTAAACTCTTCTTCTGTATAATTTATACCGTTGATAAACCAATATTTTCTTCCATTGGCATATTCAACGGCAGGACCATCAATTCTATGCGGTTTATCATTTGCATACCAGTATTTGTGACCTTCTGGACAATCAATAGCTGGACCATCTATACGATGTAATTCACCATTTATAGACCATTCTTTTCTGCCATTAAAATATTCTACGGCAGGTCCATCTGTACGGTGTATTTTACCGTTTTCGTTATAATAATACTTAGAACCATTAGCGTCTGTATCTATTCTTGTGTAATTATTCATTGTAAAAGTTTTCTTACGTATTATGCACAGTTAATTAATCTTTGAGTTAAGATTTGAAATGCTAATGTAGCAGTTGCTGGTACCACTCCATTACCTAATAGCCTTAACTCATCTGTTCTATTATCGTAGGATTCACACAAGTTGGCATAGTCCACCCAATCGGTATCCCCATTAAGCTCTCTACCCAACGTGGATTTAATTTTATATTGTCCTTGTTCTTCACAAAACACATCTGATTGGGTAACGCTCTCGATCTTCTCAGATCCAACCACAAACTCACATTCGTTCCCCCCTGTCCGTCCCTCGCTTGTGGTGTCGCCCAAGTATTCGCTACTACATGAACTTGTGCTGGTAGATTCAGATTCCTTCCTCTCTGAATCCTTGTCTCCGCTTTTTCCTCTCCCCCTACTGTAGGAGTCGACCAAGACTCTTGGAGGTTCCCAGTTTTTCTGTGAAGATCTTGGACCGCTCGGCCAAGCGTTGGACCATACTTCGTGTTCGACAAATCCCCTGTGTCCTTCCAATCCCTCGCCATTGCGGTAGGCCACATTTGTATCACTCGACTGAGTGTCGCTTTCCCTTCTGCTATTCTCCTCTGTGCTGCCTCTGGTGTGTTGTTCAGATGTGAATCCCCCACTATTGGCGTGGGCCATGTTTTCCTTGCTTCCTCCTCCAATATCTTGCCCCCCTTGCCATTCGGACGACTCCCCGGATTCGCTGCCCTCGGAGTAGGCCAAGCACTGTTGCCCTCCTCCACAGATACTTGATCCCTCAGATTGCATGGATTGGTTCTGTTTGGTCTGTGCTTGTATTCGCTCGCTAACCCTTCTGGAGATTTTGGAGGTAATGTGTCCATGGTGTTTGGAGTAGCCCAAGATAAAGATTCGCTTTCTTCTGTGTGGCGCTCCAACTTCTGCCGCTGAGAATATTCCCCACGTTGTTGTATAACCAATTTCTTCCAGTTCGCTGATAACTTCTCTGAGTCCAAGGCTGATGTGTCCTTCGACGTTTTCAAAAAAGCAAACGCTGGGTTGCATGAGTCTAATTCCATTTGCGATGTAAGGCCAGAGGTGTCTTGGATCTTCTGTTCCTTTTCGTTTTCCTGCTGAACTGAATGGTTGGCAAGGGTATCCTCCAGAGAGGATAGATACTTTTCCACGAAACTCTGCCCAAGGGAAGGTTTTAATATTCGACCAGATAGGTGCTGTGTCCAAGAGTCCGTTTTCAATTTTCGCAACCAGGTTCGCAATGGCATAACCTTCGATCTCACTATAAGCGATTGTTCGCATACCTGGCAGTGTTCGTTTGAGTCCAAGATCAATGCCTGCGTATCCAGTACAGAGGCTAACGTGTGTAATTGTTTTGGGAGTATCCATGTCATTGTGATTAAGGTTGTTATTATACAATTAAATTAAATGTTGAATGTAAATCATTAATCCTAACGCTGGGTTAATGCTTCTTCCTTTCTCGATCACAGTTGCCCCTAACCCTAAAGATTTACATAGGGCTAATGTTGCTCGTATGAATGAGAAGAACTTAACTAAATCATCTGTCCAGGTTACTGCTGAAGGTCAGACTCCAGAACGTCACGAGACCCCAGCACCTAAACGTACACTCATGGAAGGTGGACACCTAGACCTAGAGAATGGATAACCGAACGCTGGGTTATTTAAATAGAAAAAATAGATTAACTGCTTACATTATTAGTTATGGATTTTATACCAACACAGCCTTGCGACTCATTTAGCAACATGGAGCCATACACAACGCATATGAAAGGTTTACCTTACGATAATTCAGTAGTTAAGAACGTATCACCGCATCAAGTAAACGTACATCGCATGAACGCTGAAGCAGGCCACAAAAATCCTCATGCAGTAGCTTTAGGGCAGCTTACAAGCGCAGCAAAGGCAGCAGCAGCCAAGCAAAACGGTGAGTATGGTGGACGGCCTAAAGGCTCGTAAAAAACGGACGTTTAGAGCTTTTGTGTGACAATTTGTCAAAAGCGTTTGTAACATTGTATACAAATATACAATTTGAATTAATAGGTGAACGCATTGAATAGGTGAACAATCTCACCTATTAGAGCCTCACTAATAGCGAATTTAATTTAAGTAAAAACTTGATTTTTGTATAAAATAAAGGATAATTTTAAAACTTCCCGCGATTGCGGTTAGGTGATCCGAAAGGGTTGCCTTTTTTTATGCTTATTTAAACCCCGTTAAAAAAAACGGGGCGTTGCCTTTTCCGATTGATAATAAATCTCGTTTTGATGATATTTAATTTCCTCTAAGATTTTAGATTTTAAATCCTTTATTAAATCATTTAAGACTGATTCAGGTTTACACTCTTGCTCTTCCGCTTCAGTCATAATTAATTCAAAAAGGGTTTCTACTTCGTCGCTTATATCATAGTCACCGTCTGATTTGTTTTTCATAGTAAAAAAAAGCCACTCGTTTAAGAGTGGCTAAAATTTGTTTTAATTGTTTTAAACAGCGTATTGTTTTAAGTAAGCTTGCTTAGGATAATTAATCGAAGGTAAGAGTCTTATAAAGCTTTCGCTGTTAGTATAAACATTATTTATTATTAATTGTTTATGTAATGATTCAAAAGCTTTTAAAAACTTAGGGGCGTCGCAATCCTCTTCCAAGTAAAAGCAATCTCTACCCCTAAATGAAAACTCTGAAAAATCAATAGGACGCAAACCGACGTTGCATAAATCCTGATGTGTTACTTGTAACCAAGCGTGACCAGGGTCACTATACATTGTAAAAATATTGTTTATAGTCATAATATTAAAATTAAAAGTTTTTAAATACGTTAGAATCCTTAACGGGCATTAAAACTGCGATTGTTCCGTCAGGTGATCCCGATCCTATTACTTGAATCGGTCCGAGGTTATTTTTAACAAAACGCAATTTTACATGATTGCCTTTTGCCCCGATTGCCTGACTAACCTCGTATAAATATTTAGCGTCAAAGCAAATTTCCACTATTCCATTGTCATCGTATTTAGGTAAGATTTGTTTCCAATTAGGAAAATTAGAAAATAATTGCTTACGGGGCATTGTTATTTCACCTAAATCAGTAGCAACTTTATAACATCCGTTTGCTTGTATTGATATTTTATCAACTTTCCTGGCTGTTTTGCGTGATTGTTTTAAAACTTCACACTCAACAGGGCCGTTTGTGTCATGTTCATCCAATTCAACGGTTATTGCCACTAACCGTTTACCGTCGGTTGCAACTAATTGATTTCCGTCAAGGTACGGATTTACTAAAGCAAAACGCGTTGCGTCCTTGCTTGCGACTAACTCTATTTTACAATCTTTTGATATTTTCATATTATCTGTTTTTATTCATTGAAGCGGTATTGCTTCCTGTTTCCCTCAAAAATCAAGGGAAAAGGGAAAAAATCCTTAAATGATTTAAAACTTCCTTTCTATTATTATAAACACAAATCGAGTTGCCTTGATGATAATCATATAAACTCTTAAAACCTTTCCAAAATTTATCATTACTCCAATCGTATTGCGATTTACAGCGTATAATCACCGCGCCTTGCTCGGTAATATATCCCGATAACTCGTTTAAGTATTGTAAATTATCTATTTTTTTAAATTTCATATTAATATAACCAATTTTTACTAATTTTATATTCCTTATTTAAAAACTGTTTAGTTTTTTCAATGCCATAATCCATTGAAGCATAATATTTAAACAGCGAATTTAACAAACCACGAATAGCTGCCGGTCTATATTCTACGGGAAAATATTGGCCCGTAGTGTAATCAAATTCTGTTAAGTTTTCATTATAAGTTAAGCGATTGTTAAAACACTCGTTTAAATCTGTATCACTAATACCTGATTTATTGCGAATAATGTAAATTAAATGTTTAGCCAAGGTAAGATCATTGCCTATTGACCTTAATTCGCGTCTATAATCGCTATAACTAGCATAATTAGCTAATTCTAAACGAGGGCGTTGCTTAACGAATTTTAACAATGCGTCTAATAGTGTCTGTTTCTTGTCTGTTATGTTAGTGTCCATTTTATTATAATTTTAAGGTTCAAAGAGCAAACATGAGCCAATATGTAATGGCCCCTAGTATTACACAAAGTAGCGAGCCAATGATTTCCGATAGGTTTTCTTTTGTTTGTTTATTCATGTTATAATTTACTCGCGGTTATATAACCTGTTAAGTTTTCAATAGTTTTTCTATATTTAATACAATTTGCTTTAGCCTTAACTTTTTCATACTTAGAAAGGCTAGGGAATACTTGGTTAAAACTAAATGAGTAACTAATATCTAGTAAGTTTAGAGCATTAATAAGTAATGATGCTTCGTCAGAATTTACTTTAAGATTTATTGTTTCCATGATTAAAACTGTATTAAACTAGAATTAAATTACAAGTAAAATAATACAATAAATTAAAATTTATTTATAAAATTAGTGTTGCAATCGTTATTTAATATGGTAAACACTCCCCTTGTCTTCATCACACAATGCAAACTTTGAAACCTGAAAAACAGCCTAAACAGTTGAAGGACAATGAGAGGCAACTTGTAGATTTAATCCTACAAGGAAAGAGCCAGGCGGATGCTTATATTCAAGCATGGAAAAAGGATGCATCATATAATCGTCAAAGCGCTCAAACGTGCGCTTACAAGATACTCAACAAACCTAAAGTAAAAGAGTATTTAGCAACGGTTCGCAAGAAAGCGCAAAAAAGAACATTCCTTAATATAGAGGAAAGAGCAATTATACTTACTGAAATCGCAACCGACATTGAGAGTTTTCCCTCAGACAAAATTAGAGCTATACAAGCCTTAGGGGATTTACTAGGGGACGTCGGACCTCAAAAAATTGAAATCTCAACAAACCTTCACAGCAATACTTCAAAACCCTTAACAGTAAGGGACAAGATTAGATTACTTAGACAAGCCAGGGAAGATCGTAAAAAGAACGAAACCGTCGAAGAGCCTAAACATGAAAGCTCACAAACAGAGCCTAAAACAGAAAAAGAGGCTAAAACAGAGGAAACAGGGGGAACAAGCCTCCCTTGCGTCTTTCCATTTCAATCTGATCATGCTATAATTGAAATTGAATCAACTTCCTATATATCAACAAGTAATGAAGAAAAAGCAACAAAAAATGACTAAGCAAAACAAAACAAAACAAAGCAA
>Ga0214173_100068_pt1 | contig 18466 bp, 19 predicted proteins | sample TroBogEpilimnion_34_FD_153011 | JGI IMG/M metagenome (GOLD analysis project Ga0214173, IMG submission 153011) | Freshwater microbial communities from Trout Bog Lake, WI - 25JUL2007 epilimnion | ecosystem: Environmental > Aquatic > Freshwater > Lake > Epilimnion/Euphotic zone | place: Trout Bog... | reverse complement strand
GAAGTAGACATTCCTGAAGAGGACATTGACACCGAAGAACTGCCTGATGGCTCTGCGATAGTGACGCTGCCGGAGGACGGCCCAGAGGTCAACCCTGACTTCTACTCCAACATGGCAGAGAGCATGAGCGACTGGGACTTGCAGCCGCTGTCTGCTCGGTACATTGACCTGCTTGAGAACGACAAGAACGCACGAGAATTAAGAGATAAGCAGTATGAAGAGGGTATTCGTCGGACTGGTATGGGCAATGATGCCCCCGGAGGTGCAACCTTTATGGGAGCCTCTAAGGTCGTCCATCCTGCCATGGCTGAGGGTTGCGTCGACTTCGCTGCACGGGCGATCAAAGAGATGTTCCCGCCGGACGGCCCTGTACGCACGAAGATCATTGGCACGGTTGATGACCAGAAACTGGAGGTCGCAGAGCGCAAGCGTGACTTCCTAAACTGGCAGATCACCGAACAGATCGAAGAGTTCCGTGATGAGCAAGAACAACTGCTGACCCAACTGCCTTTAGGCGGCTCACAGTACTTCAAGCTGTGGTACGACGAAAAGAAGAAACGCCCATGCGTTGAGTTCTTGCCGATTGACCGGGTGATCTTGCCTTTTGCGGCGACTAACTTCTACACGGCAGAACGTGCGGCTGAGATGCACGAGATCACCCATTGGGAGTTCAACCGCCGTGTAGCGTCTGGTATGTACCGTGACGTGAGCATCACCCGCGCCACGATGGAGATTGACCCCACCAAGCCTCAGAAAGCCAACGACAAAATCGAGGGCAAGAAGTATGAGGACAATGATGACGGTCTGCGCAAGGTCTACCACATCTACACCTACATGGAACTTGAAGACGACAAGTATTCCAAGGGTGAGATGGCGCCGTACATCCTGATGATCGATGAATTGAGCAATCAAGTCGTTGGTCTGTACCGCAACTGGGAAGAAACAGACGAAACAATGACCAAGCTGGATTGGATTGTTGAGTTTAAGTTCATCCCATGGCGAGGTGCTTATGCGATTGGTTTACCGCAGCTTATTGGCGGTCTTAGTGCCGCTCTTACTGGTGCTTTGCGCGCTTTGTTGGACACTGCACATATCAACAACAGCGCTACTATGCTTAAGCTTAAGGGCGCTAAGATTTCAGGTCAGTCTGCTCAACCTGATGTCACCCAAGTCATTGAAATAGAGGGCGCACCCGGCGTTCAAGACATCCGTCAGATCGCCATGCCCATGCCGTTCAATCCGCCTTCGGACGTGTTATTCCAGCTTCTAGGCTGGCTTGACACGGCCGCCAAGGGGGTAGTGACCACCAGCGAAGAAAAGGTCGCTGACGTCAATTCTCAGGCTCCTGTGGGCACGACTCAAGCGCTGATTGAGCAGGGCGCCGCGGTGTTCTCCGCTATTCACGCTCGACTGCATGAATCTCAAGCCCGTGTGCTGAAGATTCTGTGCCGGTTGAACCGCTGGCACTTTGACGAGATGCGTAAGGCTGACGTTGTCACCGACTTGGATATTGAGCGTGATGACTTCGCCAAGAACACCGACATCGTTCCGGTGTCTGATCCGCACATCTTCTCTGAGACTCAGCGTATGGCTCAGAACCAAGCCGTGTTGGCGCTGGTCGACAAGTATCCCGACCAGTTTAACGTGTCCAAAGTGTTGTCTCGCTTCTTGAAACAGATGAAAGTGCCGGACATCAACGAGATCATGAAGGACGTGCCTGCACCAGAGCAACGCACTTCTGCGGACGAAAACGCCGCCATGCTCATTGGCCAGCCTGCATACGCTTACATGCAGCAAGACCACATCGCTCACATCCAAGATCACTTGCAGTTTGCGATGAACCCCTTCTTGGGCCAGTCGCCATTTGCTGATCCGAACTATCTGAACAATGTGATCGAGCACTTGAAGCAACACATGACGCTCTGGTACTTGAACCGTAGCAATGCCTATGTGGCTGAGTCCCGCGGTGGCAAGCCTGTAAACAACTACGACGATCCGAAGTTGACCTCAAGCATCGACCAACTGTATGCAGTTGTTGGCGCCCATGTGGAGCAAGACACCAAAGAGGTGTTCCAAGCCTTCGCACCGGCCTTCCAAAGCCTCATCCAGCAAGCCCAACAGCGCCAACAAGCTGCTCAAGGTGGACTGCCTCCAGATGCACAAGTCGTCAAAGACACCAGCATGGCAGAGACACAACGCAAGGCTGCCAAAGACAAGGCGGATCAACAGATTGCTCAGGCAAGGTTGCAAGTGGAAGCACAACGCAATCAACTGGACAACCAGACACGCATTCAGATCGAAAATGCAAAATTGACGCACGAAACGATCAATCACGCTGCCGATATGCAGCAACAGAATTTACAATCGGCTCAACAGCCACAACCGGCAGCAATGCCACAACAAGGAGTTCCAAATGGCATCTGAAGCAGAACAAAAGGGCATCAACGTGCCCCAGCACAAACGCTTGGCCCAAGGCGAAAAGCTGGACGGCACTAGCCTGCAACCCAAAGGCGGCAGCCAATCTCAAGGCAAGTCATCTGGCGGTCTGAGCGCATTGAAGAAACAAAAATGATTGACCGCCTGATCCATGTGATCAAGCTTCAACAAGCCGAGTTGAGCGCGTCCCTAGCCTCGGGGCATGCTCAATCTTGGGAAACTTATCAGCGTCTGGTGGGCAGGTACGAGGGCTTCCAACAAGTGTTGGACGAGATCGACAACCTGCTGGACGAGGATAAGGGCAAAGAATAGACCCCAGTTTAACTGGGGCATGAAACGTCCCCCTAAAGGACGGAGGCCGCGCTGATAAAGCGCTTAGAAGACGCACCTGCAAAGGTGATTTTAGGAGTTAGTATGAGTGATACAAAAGACCCAATCCCCACGATTGAGGGGCAAGCGGGCGTGTCTGATCCAGTTGAACTGGCATGGGCATTCCCAGATGTGGCACCGGGGCAGCAGCCTTATGGTGGCCGCGTGATCGTCCAACTACGCCGGATCAAAAAGAAGGCTGGACGCATCATCATCGTTGATGAAACCAAAGAGAACGAAAAATGGAACAACATGATCGGTAAGGTCGTGTCTATTGGCCCATTGGCGTTCAAAAACCGAGACACAATGGCGTCATGGCCAGAGGGTTCTTGGGCAAATGTTGGTGACTTTGTGCGCGTTCCTCGCTGGGGTGGCGACCGTTGGGAGCGTCCAGTTTCTAATGAGGATGGCGAAGACCCAGTTTTGTTCATGACGATTAACGACCATGAACTTATCAGTAAGATCGTCGATGATCCATTGAGTTTTAAGGTGTATGTATGAGCCAAAAAGAATACTACGCTCAGAACAAAGACGCTTTGAACCAAAAGCGGAGAGAACGATACGCCACGAATGAAATGGTGAGAAATCGCATTAAGGAAAGAAATTCCTTGACACAGGAAAAGTATCGCGGAATGCAAAAATTGTCTCCCAAAGTCAATCTTTCACGCATGGCTTCACAAGCCAAAAAGCGTGAAGGAGGCGACATATCTACAGAGTTTTTGTTGAATATGTGGATTGAGCAAGATGGCAAATGTGCATTGACTGGCCTGCAAATGATTTGGGGTCAAGGAATTGTGAGTGCCATGAATGTTTCGATTGATCGTATTGATCAAACACGGGGTTACTACAAAGACAATGTTCGACTTGTTTGCTGGTGTGCAAATTCGTTCAGGCAAAAAATGAATGACGATCAACTTTTGCAAGTTGCGATTGCATTGATCAACACTTTGCAGTCAAGAAATAGTTCTAACGAACTTATTGCGAAAGTCACAGACGACCCACTGTCGTTCAAAGCTTACGTTTAAGGAGCCAACATGAGTAACGAACCAAAAGATCAAGATTTAGACATCGAAGAGGGCGTTGACGGCTCCGCGGTGGTCGACTTGCCGGATGATTTTGTCACCGATGACGACAATTCAAACGAGCCTGTCGAGAAAAATGAAGGCGGGAACGTCCAAGACGAAGAACCCGACCATCCTGATGACTCAGAAGCTGTTTTGGCGGCCAAACGAGCACGTCGCAAGGCAAAACGTGACCTTGCCAAGCGTGGTCGTGAGGAAAAAGACGCCCAAATTCAGGCTCTGCGTCGCCAAAATGAAGAAATGCAACGCAAACTGGCTCAAGCCGACCAGCGTTTGCAACGAGTAGAACAAGAAAGCCACCAAGGCTTCGTTTCTCGAGTGGAAAAAGCCGTCCAAGACCAGCAAGTGCGTGTTGAATACGCCAAAATGAAGCTGGCAGAGGCCGCAAACAGCGGTGACGGCCAAGCCATGGTTGAGGCGCAAGAAATGATGTATCAAGCCCGTAAGGACTTGGACGCATTGGAGAACCAACGCCGCCAAATCGACCAACAACCACGCCAACAACCGGTTGCACCGGCCGCACCCGATCCACGAGTGCAACGCAACGCTGCGGACTGGTTGAAACGAAACAATTGGTATAAGGTTGACGGTTCAGACACCGATAGTCGCATCGCAAAAGAAGTCGATGTTGAACTTTCTAAAGAAGGTTGGACACCAACTGACCCAGATTATTGGGATGAACTCGATAACCGCTTGCAAAAGTATTTACCCCATCGTTACAATGGGGCATCTGACGGCAATTCTGCTGTTCGTAAACCGAGGAATGTAGTGGGCAGTTCTGGACGTGAAGCTTCTGCTGCGTATGGTGGTACTAACCGCAATCAATTCACGCTGTCACCTGAACGGGTGAAAGCGATGAAAGAGATTGGGGCTTGGGACAACCCTGAGCGCAAAAAGAAGATGATCGCCGAATTCATTCGATATGACCGCCAAGGCGGTAACCGCTAATTACTTGGAGAACAAACATGACAGAATCACGCCTAAAGAAATCCCTCAGTGCTGGTGGCCGCAATGATCGCGCAAGCGAGGACGCAAGCCGCGAAGCACCCGAGAATAAGTTCGCTTCAACACAGGAACGTCGCAAGATGTGGAGTGAGGAGTGGACGCAATCAGCGCTTCCGAAATTACCTAACCTAGATGGCTGGCACTTGTGCTGGCTTTCGACAACCAACAGCTACGACTCCATTGATAAGCGGATTCGCCAAGGGTACGTTCCAGTTAAGTCTGAAGAGTTCCCCGGCTTTGAAAATTATCGAGTGAAGTCAGGTGAGCATGTTGGCTACATCTCATGCAACGAAATGTTGCTGTTCAAACTGCCGATGGACATCTATCAGGACATCATGTTGTATCAACATCATGAGAAGCCCCGCGAGGAGGAGGAGAAAATCCGAGTCCAACAGGAGCAACTGCAAGGTGCGGCACGAGACAGCCGAGGTCGTTCTTTGGTGTCAGTCGAGGGTGAGGGTTTTGGTGGTTTTGATCAACAGCCAAGCAAAATGCCGGTATTTTCCGGCTAACCCAAGGAGTTTAATATGAGTGCAACCTCTGCTCCGTTCGGCTTGCGCCCCGCGTTCCACCCCTCCGGTTTGGATCGCGCTCAAGCGCTTGCTGGCGGTATCACCTCTGGCTACTCGACCGCTATTCTTAAAGGTCAACCAGTAGCCTATTCCGCCTCCGCTGGCGTCATCGTTCCTATCACCGCTAACAGCACCCAAGCCACTTGGTCTGGCGCTTTTGCTGGTGTGGAATGGACTGATTCCACTGGTCGTCGTCGTGTGTCCAACTATTGGCCCGCAAACACCGCGTACATCGCTGGTTCTTGCGTTGCTTATTTCTACAACGATCAAAACATCGTTTATGAAATTCAAGCTGATGGCTCGATGGCTCAAACCACTATCGGTAATGAGTACCTGTTCACCAACGTGACTGCTGGCTCGACCACTACTGGCCTGTCGCAAGCTACCTTGGGTGCTTCGACCGCTGTCGGTAATGCTCAACCCGGTCAAATGCGCGTCGTTGATCTGGCCCCCTATGTGGACAATGCGTGGGGTGATTCCTACACCGTCGTCCGTGTCGTTAACTCAGCTTCGCAGTTCTTCGGTACTGTGAACGCCATTGCATAAAGGGAGCTAAATCATGGCAGCACCAATGCGCAGTACGGACTTCCGTTCGATTGTTGAACCTATTCTTAACGAATGCTTCGACGGAGTCTATGATCAACGTGCCGACGAATGGAGCCGTGTGTTCCGTGAAGAAGACGGCATTCCCCGTAACTACCACGAAGAACCCGTCTTGTACGGTTTCGGCGCCGCACCTCAGTTGCCTGACGGTACGCCCGTGACCTATCAACAAGGTGGTGTCCTGTTCCTGCAACGCTATGTGTACAAAGTGTATGGCTTGGCCTTTGCTTTGACCAAAGTGTTGGTGGAAGACGGCGATCACATTCGTATCGGTCAAGTTTATGCACGTCACTTGGCACAATCTTTGGTGGAAACCAAAGAACTGTTGTCTGCTAACGTGTTGAACACCGCTTTCAACAGCGCCTATGTTGGCGGTGACGGCGTGTCTTTGATCAACACCGCTCACCCCATCGTGAACGGTACTTTCAGCAACCAATTGTCGACCGCCGCTGTGTTGTCGCAAACCTCGCTGGAACAAATGTTGATCCAAGTTCGTCAAGCCGTTGACAACAACCAAAAGAAAATTCGTTTGGTTCCTCGTCAACTGGTTGTCGCTCCCGGCAACATCTTCCAAGCTGAAGTTCTGTTGAAGTCGGTTCTCCGCACCGGCAACGCCAACAACGACATCAACCCCGTGAAATCCATCGGGTTGTTGGACGAAGGCGCTGCTGTGTTGAGCCGCTTGACCAGTTCGACCGCATGGTGGGTTCAGACCGACGCTCCCGAAGGCATGAAGCTTTTGATGCGTCGTCGTCTGGAGAAGACTATGGAAGGTGACTTCGAAACTGACTCGATGCGCTACAAAGCCACCGAGCGTTACACCGTGGGCTGGACTGACCCACGCGCCATGTACGGTACTCCCGGCATGTAAAGCAAGCGGGTGGGCCTAAAAACCCACCCTTTTTTAAAACCTGAGTGGTTCAAGCCACAGGGAGAAAAAAATGCCTCAATTTAGTGATGATCTGTTCTTGGGTACTGCCCAAGGCTATATTGGTACAAACAACACGAACGCTGAAGCCGTCATTACTGGTTCCGTTACCGGCACCACCATGACCGTTACTGCGATGAATTCTGGTGATTCTTTGGTTCTGGGACAATACGTCAACGGTACCGGTATCACCGCCAACTCTTACATCACGGCCTTTGTGTCTGGTGCAGGTGGCACGGGTACTTACACCCTAAGCGCATCCTCATCGGCTACTGGCACGATCACAATCACAGCCTCCGGTAACTCCGGTCTGGGCGATCCTTCACCAATGGAAGTTGGTGTTGGCCCATTGGGTCGTGAATATGTGTGGGATGTGGTTCCTCAGACTCTGAACAATGCCAACATCGCAGCCGCTCAAACGCCTGCCGCTGCTGGTAACTTGACATTGGCTGCTGGTACTAACACCAAGACTTATGTCCGCAACGATGGCACGACTGTGATCCAGTTGGACACTCCCCGCGCTGTTCAGTTGACCACCGCTTCTGGCACTATCAGCACCAGCCGCAACCTAACCGTTTCTGGTTACGACTACTACGGCCAACCAATGTCCGAAGTGATCGCTACCGGCACGACATCGTCTGCTGTTGCTAACGTGTCTGGCAAGAAGGCTTTCTACCAGATCTCCAGCATCGCTATTAACGGTTCCTTGCCAGTAGCAATCCAGTTTGGTACTACCGACACCCTCGGTTTGCCTTTGCGCGTGTTTGACGCTGGTTATGTTGTCCGCGTGGGCTGGAACAACACCTTGGCTAACGACACTGGCGGCACCAGCGTATTTACTGCTGCTGACATGACGACCCCCGCAACTTCGTCAACTGGCGATGTGCGTGGAACTTACTACCCCTCTAGCGCCACTAACGGCGTGAAGCGTCTGGTGATGGTTATTGCACTGCCCGGCATCGCTGCTGGCCCCAATGCAACCCGCACTGGCGCTTTGGGTGTGACCCAAGCTTAATAGGAGGCTCTCATGGCTACAAAACACGCTGGCGGCTTTAGCCAAATGCCAAAGATGATGACTGACGAACCGTCAGTTATCTTGAAGCTGAAAAAGGGTGGCAAAGTTCATAAGAAAGAACACCACGAAGAGCACGGCCACCATAGCATGCACCATGCTGCTGCAAAGCACCATGAAGGCATGCACGGCCACGCTGAACATGGTCACGCCCCCAAGAAGCCTTCCATGGCCGAACGCCGTAAGGCAATGAACCCCAACCAATACGCTCACGGCGGTAAGGTTCATCACAAGGCTGATGGTGGCATGATGCCTATGGGTGCTGCTCCTATGGCCGCTCCTATGGCTCCTATGGCCCAAGCCAAACTGGCTCAAATGGCTCCTGCCATTCGTGCCGCTCGTGCTATGCAAGTCCGCAAGGCCTTGACCGGCATGAAAAAGGGTGGCCACGCTGGTATGGAAAAACATATCGAGAAGTTGGAAAAAGAACTGCACCACCACGAGTCTTTGGGCATGAAAGAAGCACACCACAAACATGGTGGCAAGATTCATCACAAAGCCGAAGGCGGTAAAGCTTCTGGCAAGGCTCTCGACAAGTTTGAAACCAAAGCCACCATTGAGCACGACGAAAAACCTTTCGTGAAGACCAAAGTGGTTGACGGCGACCATGCTGACAAGGCTCACGGCACCGGTTCTATCAAAGAGAAAAACGCAGGCGGTTACAAACGTGGCGGCAAAGTCCATCACAAAGCAACTGGCGGCGATATTCCTGCTGATACCGACAAGAAGAAGAACCCCGGCCGTACGGTCATGGGTGGCACTATTGAAGGCAATGAGCACGACTTTGAAAACACCGAGATGCACGAAGCTGAACGCGACCGCGCTCACGGCACTGGCGGTGTTCGCATGAACAACGCTGGCGGCTTCCGTCACGGTGGCAAGGCTCACCACAAGATGCACCACAAGGCAACTGGTGGCGCTATTGAAGGCAACGAAATGAAGTTTGCCATCAACAACGTGGACGGCACTCCCAAGGGCAAGACCAACACCAAAACTGGTGAAGTTAAAGAAGCCAATGCTGGTGGCTACAAGCGTGGAGGGCATGCCACAAAAAAAGCCTACGCTACGGGGGGGAATGTTAACGATCAAGGCAAGGCAGAAAAAATGCCTCGTCACTTCGTTAGCCGCCCCGTAGCTAACAGCCTGCAATCTGGTACTTTTAAAAAGGGTGGCAAGGTGCATCACTTCGATGATGGTGGTCGCATGGCCACTCCTCAAGCGGTGAATGACCCTGCTCCAGTTAGTTCTAGCCGACCAACAAGTTCTGCTGGTACACGACTGGCCACGCCACAGGCTGTCAATGATCCTGCTCCAGTGTCTCGCCCAAGTGCTCAAAAGGCATCACAAGGCAAGAAACGAGGCGGACGCGCTTGTTAAACAGCGGGGGCTTCGGCCCCTGCTTCTTTGAGGAATTATCATGAGTAATGGAATCGTTGCATCAGTAACTCGTGCGGGTGCTTATGAACCATTTGATTTGCAAGTTGCTCGTGGCCAAATCTTGGGCCACACAACCGTCAGCATCTTTGGCTATCAAGCATCGGTCGGTACAACTTCTATCCCAGTTTGGGAAAATGCAAGCACATACACTTACCCCACCTCAGCGACCACGCTGACGATGGTGAGTAGTTCTGCTTCAGACAATACATCGGCATCGGTTTTGATCAGTGGCCTTGACGCCAACTTCAACCCGTTGTCTGAAACCTTGTTCTTGAACGGCACAACTGCTGTGACGACTGTCAACAGCTATTTCCGTATCAACAACTTGACCTTGGCCAGCGCAGGCACCAGCCAAAGCACCAACGTGGGCACGATTACTCTGAAGCAAAGCACCAACACGCTGGCTCAGATCAACCCCGGAATTGGTCGTTCGCAAAGCACCGTGTACACCGTGCCTGCTGGTTATAGCTTCTTCTTGGATTGGGTTGAAGTCAACACATCGAACTCCTACACCGGCAGCGTCACTGTGACCTACAAGGTGCAAGCTGGCGACAACGTGTCTGGCGTGAACCGAAACGTGTTGCAACAGCCTTTTGTGTCGCTCTACAGTGCTAACCGGATTGCTGATCCGTATGCTTATTCACAAAAGACTGACATCCAATGGCAGTTGTCAACGAGTTCCAGCACAGTTGCTGCTGGCGTTATCGTGATTGGCAAGCTGATCCAAAACAATAACACCCTAACCGTACCCGGAGGTTAATCATGCCCTTGATCAAGTCCAAATCGGAAAAAGCTTTTAAGCACAACATCAAGGCTGAGATCCACGCTGGTAAGCCTGTTAAGCAGGCCGTGGCCATCGCCTACAGCGAAAAGCGTCACGCTCACAAAGCGCATGGCGGCAAGGTTTCGACCTGCCACGAAAACCCCATGTGCAAGGGTGGCTGGTAATGGCCAAGCCGGGGCTTTACGCCAACATCCACGCAAAGCAGGAGCGCATCGCTCACGGTTCTGGTGAGAAGATGCGTAAACCCGGCTCTAAGGGTGCGCCCACGGCTGCTGCGTTCAAAGAGTCAGCGAAGACCGTCAAGAAAAAAGAAGGCGGTGTATCGCTGGCTGTTGGCCGCGGTGAGAAGTTGCCTGTTTCCAAAGGTGCTGGCTTGACTGAAAAAGGTCGTGCCAAGTACAACCGTGAAACTGGTTCGCATTTAAAGGCGCCACAGCCTCAAGGCGGCTCCCGAAAAGACTCGTTTTGTGCCAGAATGAGCGGTGTTGTAGAACACTCAAAAGGCGATGCCGAACGTGCAAAAGCATCGCTGAAACGCTGGAAATGCCCCGGCTGGTAAAGGAACAAACATGTCCGATCTGAAGTCAATGATCAAGGCCGTGGCTGAGGCGCATAACGCCAAGAATCCCGGCCGCCGCATTTCAATTACCGACCCAATGACTCGTGAGCAGTCAGAGGAGCGTCAGGAAAAGCGCCGTCAACAAGAGGCTGTTGAGGCCAAAGAACGCGCCAAGAAAGATGCGGCTGACCTGCCCAACCTTGAAAAGCGTCATGCAGAGATGGCCAAAACTTACGAGGGTGGCAAAAACTATCGTTATGCCGACCGTGAGCAGAATTTGTCTGACTATGAGCGCAAGGCTCGTGACATTGAACCAGAAATGAACAAGCTGGGCGCTCGTATCAGCGCAGCCAAGGCTGGTGGATACAAGCAAGGCGGCAAGATTGACTTGAAGCACTGCAAGATCAGCACCGTTGAGAAGAGCCACAAGCACAAAGACTGGTGAGGTAACCAATGGCTTACAGCGGAACAGTAGGACAAACGGTCGTTACGACCCAACAAATGATCGACCAAGGCGCCCGGATGTCGGGCAAATTGGCCGAAGAGTTGACTGTCGAGCAAATTCAGGCCTCTAAACAGGCCTTGTACTACGTTCTGAGCAACTTGATCAATCAAGGCATTAACTATTGGGCCATTGACAAGAAGGTTTACGGCTTCAACGCTGATCAATTTGAATATCTGCTACCTGTGGGTGGTAATGACGTTTTAAACGCGCTGTATCGCCGTTTAAACCGCCCTACGCCTGCCCAATACGGCGGATACTTCGGCTCATCCGGTGTTGTTGGCCTTGCGTTTGACAACAATGTGCTGACTGCCGACACCCAGACATCGCCGAACGGCTACATTGGCATCAACTACGGTAGCAACAATTCAATTTATGCGGGTTCGATTGGTATCTTGCCTGCCACTTCTGGCCAGTTCCACATTTATTTGGAATGGTCGAATGACGGCGCCACTTGGAACCTGCTGGAAGACACTGGCGTGACCACATGGGTCAGCGGCCAGTGGCTTTGGTACGACATTGACCCCGGCGTGACATGCCAGTATTACCGCATGCGTGAAACTGGCGGCGGTACTTTGAACGTGGCTGAGTTTTTTGTCGGCAACAACTCAACTGAAATCACCATGGCTCGTTTGAACCGTGATGATTACACCAATCTGCCCAACAAGAACTTCACGGCCAACCAGCCATTTCAATACTGGTTGAACCGCACGATCCCGCAAGCCAAGATCACGCTGTGGCCAACGCCAAGTGACCCATTTGAGCAGATGGTGGTGTGGTATTCACGCCAGATCATGGATGTGGGTGATTTGTCTGGCCAGATTGAGATTCCTCAGTACGCCCAAATGGCCATTCAAGCCATGTTGGCGCACCAAATGTCGATGATTTTGCCCGGTGTGGATGTGCCTCGTATTCAATATCTTGAGACACAGGCTGAGAAGCTGTTCATCATGATGGAGAATGAGAACCGCGACCGTTCGCCCATTTACTTTTCACCTAATATTTTGCCGTATACACGCTAATGATTGGATAAAATATGATTTCCAATCATTACTGTGTACAAGACATGAATTACCAGAAAGTCTATGACGATTTGATCGCTAAGTGCCAAGCGCGTCAGTCAATTGATGGCTACAAAGAACGTCATCACATCATCCCAAAGTCACTGGGCGGATCAAACGATTCGTCAAATCTTGTTGATCTGACAGCCAGAGAGCACTTTATTGCGCACTTTTTGCTGGCAAAAATTTATGGCGGCACTCAGTGGCATGCAATTAAACGCATGCGTGGCAACGATGGTTTTTACATCAACTCTCGCCTATATGAAGTTGCTCGTAAAGAAATTTCAAAAGAAGTCGGAAAGCGAATGGCGGGCATTCCGAAAACGGATGAGCAGAAAGCAAAAATGTCTGCGGCAGCCATGGGAAAGAAAAAGTCTTCAGAATCCGTAGAAAAGACTCGTCAAGCAAATTTAGGGCGAAAGCCAAATGAAGAGCAATTGGCGGCGCTTGCACTGGGCAGGGTGCGCCCGGATGGTTACGTCAGTCCCCTCAAAGGAAAAAATCGCAAAACACCTTGGATGATTGGCAGAACTCCGGTCAACAAAGGTATTGCGTCATCCGAAGAAACTCGCGCCAAACTGTCGGCAATTCACAAAGGACGCAAGCAAACACCCGAGCAAATTGCCAAACGCGTCGCCTCTCGTCGCGCCACGCTGGCGGCACAAGGGAGGACTGTTTAATGCCAAGATTTCTTGACACGCGTGGGAATGCATCAATTGCCGTGTTCGTGTGCGACCGTTGTCGTTTCAAAAGACCCATCATTGAGGCCATGCCCGATCCTAATTTTCCGGGCCTCAAAGTGTGCCAACAAGGGTGTGCGGATGAAAAAGACCCATACCGTCTTCCCGCTAGGAAAACTGAGCGGATCACCCTACAATATCCACGTCCAGACGTTAGTGTGGCGGTTGATCCGAATGACATCGTGACTGTGCCATACGGCGGTGAAGTCTTGAGCACTGAGCAAAGCGGTCAGACGCCATCACAGGACGGGAATCAACAAATTATTGGATTGCAACCCTGATATGGCACAAGTTTCGATCACCGAACTCCCACAGGCGCAGGCACTACAAGGCACTGAGTCTGTCCCAATTGTCCAAAATGGGGTGACAGTACAAACCACCACCGGTGCTATTTCTGGCGCCGGTGCGTTGAACTATCCATTTTTGACTGTTGGCGGCACGTCTGGCCTTACTCAAGCACGATATTTGACAACTGGTTCTGGTTTGTCTTTGTCTGACGGTGGCGCAGGCAGCACTTTGCAGATCAATCTGACTGGCGCTGCTCAGTCTTTAGACGGCGCATCCAACGGATTGATCGTCAAGACCGGCCCTACAACGGTCAGCAATACCGCAATTGCGGTTGGCACAGGCTTGACTATTGCCAACGCCGATGGCACGGCTGGCAACCCTACAGTGGGTTTGAACGCCACCTTACAAAACTTTGCCAGCACGTCCGGCACGGGCATTCTGTCGATCAACGGCACATCCGTGGGCGTGTTTACGCTTCAAGGCACATCCAGCCAGATTGCCGTGACCAACGGCAACGCTTCAGGCGGCTCCCCAACGGTTGGATTGGCATCAAACCCCACCTTGCCGGGTAATTCATTCGTTCAACTGCCTTCTGGCACGACATCGCAGCGCGGCTCACCCTCTTATGGCGCTTTCCGATATAACACCGACATCGCCAGCTTGGAGGCTTATACGGCTTCTGGATGGGGCGCTGTGGTGTCTGGATCAGGTGTTACGACATTCAGCGGTGGAACGACAGGCCTGACCCCTGCAACACCCACCGCGGGCGGTATTGTCCTCGGCGGAACCCTGAGTGCAGGTAGCGGCGGAACGGGCGCATCCAGTTTAACTGGATACGTTTATGGCAACGGAACTGGGGTAATGACTGCCTCGACCACCGTTCCTACTACGGCATTGTCTGGCACGGTCACGAATGCTCAGTTGGCCAACAGTTCGATCACAATCAACGGAAACTTGGTCAGCTTGGGTGGGTCAACTACCATTAGCGCCGCTACTACAAGCCCATTGACAATCAGCACCGGTTTGTCTGGCGGATCGTTCAATGGTTCAACTCCAGTAACGATTGCGCTTGCCAATACGGCTGTGACGGCCGGATCGTACGGTTCAGCTTCTGTTGTTCCGACCTTTACGGTGAACGCCCAAGGTCAACTGACAACCGCGGCAAATGCAACAATCAGCATTCCTGCCTCGGCAATCAACTCTGCAATCCAAAACAGCGGTCTACAAAACAGTTCAATTACCATCAACGGCAACACAGTCAGCCTTGGTGGTTCAACAACTGTTACGGCCAGCACCACGTCGACTTTGACCATTGGTACTGGATTGTCGGGAACGTCGTTCAATGGCTCTGCTCCCGTCACAATTGCGATTGACTCCACAGTTGCCACTTTGAGCGGATCACAAACGCTGACCAACAAGACGATTAGCGGTTCATCGAACACTCTGAGCAACATTGGCAACTCAAGCTTGACCAATTCATCGGTAACCTACAACGGTGTTGCCGTGGCTTTGGGCGCATCGGGAACCATCACGGCCGTCAACCCCAATGCTTTGACGATTGGTACAGGGTTAACTGGAACCAGCTATACCGGTGCTGCCGCGGTCACGATTGCAATTGCAAATACTGGTGTAAGCGCAGGAACGTATGGTTCTGCAACGTCAATCCCGACTTTGACGGTCAATGCACAAGGGCAAATTACCTCAATTAGCACCAATGCGTTGAATTCACCCGCTTACCAAGGCACATGGAACGCCTCAACGAACACGCCGACACTGACATCGAGCGTGGGCACGAACAACAACTACTACATCGTGTCAACTGCCGGTACGACAACATTGAACGGCATTTCGCTGTGGTCGGTCGGTGACTGGGCGATCTTCAACGGAACCACCAGTGCTTGGGAAAAGGTTCTGGGAGGCTCTGCTGAGGCCTTCAGCAGCCTTATCGTGACCGGTTTGACCGGTTACATGTACGCCAACGGAACAAGCGCTGTAACGGCCTCTACAACGATTCCTACAAGTGCTTTGTCTGGCAACTTTGTGTCAACATTCAGCGCTGGGACAACTGGCCTTACACCGTCGACGGCTACGGCTGGGGCGATTACTTTGGGCGGCACTTTGGCCTTGGCCAGTGGCGGCACGAATGCTAATCTGACCGCAACGGCAGGCGGGATTGTTTACTCAGGTGCATCGGCTCTTGCCATTTCTTCGGCAGGGTCAAGCGGCCAAGTGTTGACCTCCGGCGGTACTGGCGCACCTACATGGTCGAATCTGTCGAGCATTGGCGTGACCACACTCAGTTTTGGCACAACCGGATTGACTCCATCGACTGCGACCTCGGGTGCGATTACTGTGGCTGGAACACTGGCAGTGGCCAATGGCGGTACTGGCGTGACATCGTCAAGCGGTACAAACAGTGTGGTTCTGCGTGATGCAAATGCCAACATCGTTTACAACAACGAGGCTCCCGGCTACACGAACACGGTCACCGCCGCAGGAACAACCACGCTGACGGCTGCATCGACTCGGTATCAGCACTTCAGCGGCACAACGACTCAGACACTCAAGTTCCCTGATGAGACTACCGTCCCGGCTGGTTTGGGCTACATCGTTGACAATGACTCGACTGCCAACGTGACTGTTCAAGACAGTGCAGGCAACACGATTGCAACGGCCATCCCCGGTGGTGCTGGTTGGATTTATTCGCTGTCAAACAGTGCCGCAACTGGCAACTGGGCGGGCTATATCTTGCCTCCCGGCAACAGCGCAACTGGCTTAATCACATGGGGCACGGCTGGGTTGAACTTGGCCAGCAGCTACATCCAAGGTGTGACGACATTGAACATGTCGGGGCAGTTGACATCGACTGTTGCAACAGGAACTGCACCGTTTGTGGTGGCCAGCACGACTCAGGTTGCTAATCTGAATGCAGCGACCGCGGGAACCGCAACAAACGCAACGAACGTGGCGCTAACTGCTGGCTCAGGAGCCACGAATTACCTGCATTTCAGCGCATCGGCAACAGGAAATCAGCCGGTTAACACAAACTCATCCCTGACATACAATTACACCAATAATGCCATCACAGGTGGCATCAACGGTGGCACTTTCTAAGGAAAAACCATGGCACAGAGCGGCTACACCCCGATCATATTGTTTAACTCTGGCACAGCCAGCAATACACCCACCACGGGCAACTTGGCTGTGGGTGAGTTGGCGATCAACTATGCCGATGGAAAACTTTACTACAACACTGGTTCAGCGATCAAGGTGTTGGCTGGTGCTGGCGGTGCAGGGATTGCTGGCGGCTCAAACACTCAGGTTCAATACAACAGCTCGGGGAACTTGGCTGGCTCAGCCAACATGACCTTCAACGGTACATCGTTGACCCTTGCCAATGACGCCTCTATTAGCACATTGACTGTTGGTTTGGGGACTACATCTGGCGGTTCTACCAACGCCATCAGCACTGTTTTGGGCTATCAGGCCTTATCGTCGAACACTTCTGGGCAATACAACATCGCTGTTGGTTATCAATCGCTCAAAGCAAATACGACTGGACAAGGCAACGTGGGTGTTGCCGTTCAAGCTCTTTTAAACAATACATCCGGCAACTACAACACGGTTGTTGGTTCTGGGGTTCCCGGCGTTTCTGGCTCCGCTTTGTCTTCAAACACCACGGGGTCATACAACTCTGCTTTTGGCAACACGGCTCTATTAAACAACACAACGGGTCAATACAACACCTCTGTTGGCGGCGGCGCACTCCAAGCCAACACCACAGCCTCATACAACACTGCTATAGGTTACCAAGCGGGGTATACAAATAGCACGGGCACTCGACTGGTTGCGGTTGGCCCAAACAGCCTGTATGGAAATACAACAGGCACTGACAACGTAGCTATTGGTTCTTTTGGCTCCGGTTTATCGGCCACGCTAGGCTCCAACACAACGGGTTCATATAACACTGCGCTTGGCGGCTCCGCTCTTGGCAACAACACCACTGCCTCTAACAACACTGCTGTAGGGTTTCAGGCTCTTTATGCCAATAGCACAGGCTCTGTTAACACCGCAGTTGGGTATCAGGCTCTTTACAGCAATACCACAGGTGTTGACAACACTGTTTTTGGTTATCAAGCAGGTTACTACGCAACTGGCAATGATGGTTGTTTTATTGGTTACCAAGCAGGATATAATCAAACATCTGGAAGCCAGAATACTTACATTGGCGTAAGTGCCGGTGTAAACATGACGACTGGTCGTGCAAACACTATTCTTGGGCGTTTTAGCGGTAACGCCGGTGGCCTAGACATTCGCACAGCAAGCAACTTCATTGTTCTGTCTGATGGAGATGGGAATCCACGGGGCTTTTTTGATAATGGCGGGAATCTTTATATTGGTTCACTAAATGGCTCAGCCATAACCCCATCACAAGGTGTAACTTGTTTTAATCAATATAATGTTGGGCAAGGCGTTGTTGCAATTGGACACGCAAGTGGCGTTGCAAGCGGATTACAATATGTTAATTTTGTTTATAACTCTAGTGCAATTGGTTCCATCACCCAATCAGGAACAACCGCAGTTCTGTACAACACCACATCAGACCAGCGCCTAAAAGAAAACATTGTTGATGCCCCTGAGTTTGGTAGCGTCATTGATTCCATACAAGTTCGCAGCTACGATTGGAAAGCAGACCACACACACCAACGTGCAGGTTTTATTGCACAAGAACTTGTAACAGTTGCACCAGAAGCCGTGCACCAACCAAAAGATTCAGAAGAAATGATGGCTGTGGACTACTCCAAACTTGTTCCCATGTTGGTCAAAGAAATTCAATCCCTCCGTAAACGCTTGGCAGCACTAGAAGCCAAATAATCTAAAGGAAATCTCATGTCTACCACTTACACTTGGTCAATCACCTCCATGCAACAATGGCCTAGCGGCACAAACGCTGGCTACGTTGTGAACGTCAACTGGCTGCTTACCGGCACTGATGGCACTCACAACGCATCTATCGGCGGCAACACC
>Ga0214173_100067_pt1 | contig 18473 bp, 39 predicted proteins | sample TroBogEpilimnion_34_FD_153011 | JGI IMG/M metagenome (GOLD analysis project Ga0214173, IMG submission 153011) | Freshwater microbial communities from Trout Bog Lake, WI - 25JUL2007 epilimnion | ecosystem: Environmental > Aquatic > Freshwater > Lake > Epilimnion/Euphotic zone | place: Trout Bog... | reverse complement strand
GGAGCAACCTATCCTGTTGGTGGAAATATAGCTAAATAAATAAAGAAAAAGTGATTAGTTATGAATTATTCAAAAAACGGACTTCATTTAACTGAACAATTTGAAGGCTGTAAGCTTACTGCTTATCCTGATCCCGGAACTGGCGGGGCTCCTTGGACGATTGGTTATGGTCATACCGGCCCAGACGTATTTCCTACGCTTGTAATTACCCAAGAATACGCTGAAAAACTGCTCCTAGAGGACGTTCAAAAGGCAGTAGCTAACGTCAATACTTACCTTAAGATAGAGGTCACACAAGAAGAATTTGACGCTTTGGTGGACTTTGCTTTTAATTGTGGATGCCGTAATTTAGATAATTCGACTTTACTTAAAAAAGTAAATGAAGGTGACCATGAGGGCGCAGCAGATGAGTTTCTAAAATGGGACCGGTCTGGAGGTCATATTATGGCAGGACTGCTCAAGCGTAGACAAGCGGAGGCAGCGTTATTTTTATCGGATTTATCCAAATGAACGACATAGCTGATGATGCACACTATACCGAGGAATTACACAGGGAGTCTGCTCTAAACGCAATCAGAAAAAGAGAAAAGGCAAAGTACACCGGATTTTGTTTAACTTGTAATGATTCTGCCCTACCCAATTCACAATTTTGCTCAAAAGACTGTCAGGAAGACCAAGAATTAATATTAAGAATTGGAAGAATCAGGGGTAAATAGCAAGCGCAACGGTCAATACTTTTACCAGGTAGTCTCTAGTTTCTTGATCTTTGTCAAACTCCTCGGCATTTTTAGCTATGGCTTTGGTTATTTCTAAGTCCTTAACCAACTCCTTAAACTCGGTAGAGGTTATTTCACCATCATCATATTGAGATTGATACATTTCTGCCAATGCTTTTAGTTCGGATAAATTCATTTCTTAGCTTCCTTTAGTCCTGCTTTATAACCTTGTTCCCAAGTTTTGTAAGTGTTTTCAACGTAAGGCTTATCTTCTTTTAAAAAATCTATTGCCTCCTGAACTTCTTTCCATTTATGGTGTGAAGATTTATCAAGAAAGTTTTGAATTTTATCTAAGGCTTTTTGTTTATCCATGAGGTTTACTTCCAACTACTTTCTGTATTGTTTCAGCATTTCTTTCAATTAAGTGAAGTTTAGCTTTGCAATATCCATTACTAGGGTTTTCACTAATATACAGTTCATTGACCAATTTTGCCAGGTCATTAACAAGTTTAATTGTTTGATCGTTATCTGGTTGGTATTCTACAAAATTACGCAGCCTAATCGTTGTCAAATTAAGCCTAAAACGTGATTCTTTAGAGCAGTCAAGAGTTTGTGCCTCAGTCCTTAGATCGTTGATTAGAGCGTATTCTGATGGGTCGTAAGTGGCCATATTTATTAATGAACAACTCGACAAAAATACAATCCAAATGTATTTAGTCATCATCTTTATCCATAGCATCATTAATTAAATGTTGCTTTACTAATTCCAAGCATCCAATTACTGTTGACATATAAAGAGTCTCATCATAATTGTGAATTAGTTGTAGCATTTCATCAACAAGACTTTCAGCTAATCTACCTTGATTAAAATTCATTCTTGTCCCCTTTCTTTAAGCAACAAAATCATATCCTTTTGTGCTTGGTAATATTCATCACGCTTACCTCTGCCCAACTTCCATCTAATTGTTTCTATACATTCCTCACGTTCTTTTTCTGCTATTAGTTTCCCAAATTTAATAACTGATTCATCTGAATCAAGGTATAAATCTGCTTTTACGGCTAATGCAAATATTTCTTCTTCAGTCATCATAAACACCTACTAAGTAAAGAAAGAAAATAAACGCACCAGTTGAAACTAACCCTGCAAGCATTATTATTGATGCAAAAATAATAGAATCAATTAGTGCGTCCATTTTTAATCCGATCAAAAGGGTACGTCTGAGTCCATGTCATCAAAACCCGATCCAGTAGTGGAAGGCTTTGTATGAGTTTGGGTAGGTTTATTTGTGTCGGTTTTTTCCCCTCCGAGCAAGCGGATCGTATCAGCCTTAACGTGGGTTGAGGTTTTTTCGACACCATTCTTATCCGTATATTTCTGGGTTACAAGCGAACCCTGGATAAATAGCATTTTCCCACTTTTAATGTACTTTTCAGCTATTTCAGCTAATTTTCCATAACAAGTAACATTGTGCCACTCGGTTTTAGTTTGGGATTCACCAGACTTGTCTTTCCATTTTTCAGACGTTGCCAAGGAAAAGTTAGCCACTAAGTCTCCCGAAGGCATGGCCCTTATTTGTGGGTCTTTGCCAACATTACCGATAATTTGAATTTGGTTGAACATTACTTCCCCTTTCTAGTTCGTCTGCTAAGATTCGGTATTGAGCCGAGTTAAATAAATACATCCAATGTAGTACTTCATGTTTTTCAAACTGGTCAAAAGCACAGACCATGTAATACCACTCTAAATGCCTTAATTCGTAGTAATTTAAATGTTTATTTGTGTCCATTTTTAGTCTGCCAGAATTGAAGTAAGTTAGTGAACATTAACCAACCCTTTTTAAGTTCCTCCTCCGTCCACTTATGAAGGACAACTAAGCCAGGTACGGTGCGAGAGACAAAAGCATTGGCACACTCGGCATGCGGAAGTCTCAGTCCCATGCGGTAAGCTGCGAGTTGCATTAAGTGCTCGTCATAGCCAACAATCTTGTCATCCTTGTCAAATTCCTTGGTCTTAACGTCAATCACAACTCCATGCCCTGCGGTGGTATGTAAGTCCGTCTTTCCTCCAAATCCAAGCTCATTAGCAAAGCTCATTTCAGGAATCCAAGTCTGCCGTCCATAATTCTCGGTGATCAAGTCCTCAAAAGATTGAACGTGATCAGGGTGATTACCGTAGCCTTTGCCCTCAAAGTATCCCTGAATGGACGCATGGATCTCAGTACCTCGATTAGCTGCTTCTTTGCCCTCCTCCTTGGAGTCTTGCATAATTCGGCTAATCCAGTCTTCCTCAGACTCGTCTGGACGTTTAGGCAGGGTTAGCGCAGCCATTAGAACTTGGCGTTGAATCCAGATGTTTAAAGCCGGTTTAGCTGCAACATTTAAGATTGTGGTGACACTTGGGACTAGGTTCATAGTCCTGGCATCTCTAAGCGTAGTATTGCGTTCCTTACCGTTTTTACCGATTACGGTGTACATTGGATTGCCCAGACGGTCATACCAATGTTGTGACTCGGATGCTCTGATTTCGTTTTGAGTAGTCATTATTTGCTCCCTAATTTCGTCTTCATTTGATCTTTAGCTTTAACAGTAGCAGACTTGTACATTTCGTTATTCACGCAATATTTGTAAGCTACTTTAAAAGCCTTTTCTAGTTCGTCTAAATCTTGGCAGTCTCCAATAGCGGTAATTAGATCGGTTGCTATGGATTCGTTAAAAGCCGGTTGCTGAACAACAGTTTTAGGCTTGGATGCTGAATTGCCGTCATCATCTTCAGGAGCAATACCACAGGCCGACATTAAAGAATATCTACGAGCGTATGTAAGAGCCGATCCATACCCTTGGGGGTCTTGTTTGGACGCAGGAACGTGCAAAACACCGCACTCGATAGTTTCCCCTGATTCATGCAAAAAAACCGTTTCTACGCTTACTCCAGTAGCATCTTCATACAGTTTCTGCATCATGCCAATGCCGTTATTGTTTAAAGCGTCTATTACTGCCTCAACGCAAGCGGACAGGTCAGCATACCTAGACTTGAAATGAGGATTTGTAGAAGATTTAAGCGCAGGGCCAAATTCACGTTGTGCTTTGACAAATGCCGTTGCAATTAATTTACCGCCTTGGTTAGTTTGTGTCATACCTGTGCCCCTGTGAAATATCCAACAATAAATACAAAAATAATGATGCAAGCGTAAACAACTAATTTATCTTCTTTGTCCATTATTTTTTCTCCTTTAAGGGATATAAAGCATCAAGCTCAAGTCTACGAATAAACTTGATTAATTCAGCCAGGGAGGAGATTTTGTGTCCTGAGTAATCATGGACTAGGTTTAAGACAAACTGGATACCATCTTTGTATCCATCTTTGTAGTGATCCAAATTGTCTTTGCTTGGGAGAATATGATCGTTCATCTTCAGTTTTCCTTAGTTAAAAATGACGTACAGGTTTGTATCGTCTGGGATTGAGTATATACCAATTTTGGGGAAAGTACACAAATTGTTGAAAATAAATCAACAAATTGTTTACTTTTATAAAAAACATGCTAAGATTTAGGCATGAATACAAAACAAATTGAATTAGATCGAGAACTAATTAAAAAGCTAGGCGGGTCAACTGTTCTAGCTAAAAAGCTCGGGTTTACAAATGGAAAACAAAGGGTTCACAATTGGATTTCTAGGGGAATACCCTCATATATTAAATTGTCTTATCCTAAAATATTTTTACAAAAAAATAAAAATGTATAACTTTAATCTTTGTGGAGTTTGTGGAAAAGAAATGAGATTTAGACATTCATCAGCTAAATTTTGTTTTCCATGTGCAGACAAAAGATCAAAATTTAATGGTGGAAGCCGTGCATCTTATTTAGTTAACAAAGCTATAAAAGAAGGTTTAATTAAGCCTGTAAAAGAATTTTTATGTATTGATTGTGGTGCACAAGCAACTTGTTATGACCATAGGGATTACAACAAGCCTTTAGAAATAGATCCAGTTTGTTCAAAATGCAATAAAAGACGAGGCCCTGCAATTTATTTGAAAACGGAAGAAAAATGATGTATACTTTTAATTGTCTAAGGTGGCACTTAGGCGAAAGACACAAACTAAGAACCCCAGAATATTTTTGGTGGTCTTGCAAAGCAGTAGATGAACTTTTGGTTTGTGTCAATCGTTTACTTGCCGCCTCGCCAAGGCCAGGATCACCAAAAGCATTTTGGGGTTTTTTGCTTTGCAGACCGTACTCCACACGAAAGCAGAGCATTTGCATGGATGGCTTGGAAGAAAACACCGTACACAGTCACACCCCTGTGCAAAATTCGACCGAACTTGATTTAGGTATTGGTAACCTTATAAGTACATGGTGGAACAAGACTTATAGGCAAGCGAATAAATCCCTCATGGGCACTTGGAGTTATTTTGTTATATTTAACGATAAACAATCTAGCTTGGAGAAGGTAGGAGTACATCCACCCTTGGCAGAACTTTAACTAAAGAAAAAGGAAGACAGAATGGAAAACAAGTTTGAAGTATTTTGGAAGTCATGGCCTCGATCAACCAGAAAAGGGGCTAAATCACAATGTGAGAAGGTTTGGATCAAGACTTACCTTGACTCATGCGCTGATCAAATAATTAAGCATGTAGAGTGGATGAAAACAACCGATCAATGGCGCAAAGACAACGGTGCTTTTATTCCTGCGCCCCTAGTCTATTTAAATCAACAAAGATGGGATGGAGCTGAGATTCCTGAGACTTCCACAATGGTTCAAGTTCGTGATCCCTACCTTGTTAAGCTGGATGAGGAAAAAGCAAAGGCAGTCCCTATGCCTGAGTATTTAAGGGAAAGATTGAAGGGGATAGGCCGTGTTTAAAACAATTTGGCAGCCAGTACCCAAGTGGGATATTTCTATTAAAAAACTCAGCCGAGCAAAATATCCACTTAGACAAGACGAATACAAAAGATCAAGACAAAAGAACGAACAAGGTAACAAAAATGGAAATTAAAACGATCTGGCAACCTGTACCCACACATTGTGAAGTTATGGCTATCTGCCAAGGTGTTGAGTGTAGGATTTGCCCACATAAAGAACCGTTTAAAAGCGCATTTAGAGAGTTATCTGGACGCACCAATGATGGTACTAAGCCTAAGCCTGAAATGAGAGCTTGGATGTTTGAAAAAGATGTTTGACTGGGACAAAGAATATTCAGACCATGTTGATTTTTGGGCTAAACTTGCTAGAAAAAAAGAATGGTTAGAGTATGTAAGAGACAGGGTTAAGACATTACAACTTGATCCTAATTTAAAAAACTTAGGGAGGGACGTAGGAAACAGAATCAAAGAGTTAGACAAGCAAGATTTATTAACAACTAAGGAAAAATGAAGATGAAATCACAAAACGAACAAATATTAAATTATTTACAAAAAGGTAAGCCACTAACCGCAATGGATGCTCTTAGGCTATTTGGATGCTTTAGATTGGCAGCGAGGATCAGAGATTTAAAAGATGATGGTAAAAAAATAATCTCATCTAGAAAGCACGTCAAAAACCAATTTGGAAAAGACGTAATCGTTGCAGTTTATTCATTAAAGGCTTAATCATGAGATATTTACTTATACTTTTAATTCTTGCAGGATGCTCAACTCCTAAACTTGAAACTCCTAGCCAGTATGCTTACACTTCCCCTCCAGTTGTGCCTATCAGAGTTGATCCACAAGTTCAGCAAATGTCTAGGTCTGAAGTAGTGTCAGCTACTATCCAATGCGAACAAGACGGTCTTAGAGCAGTTCCAATAATGTCTAAGAGAATCGTATCTGGAATGATGAGCGACATTGTTATTGATATTCAATGTTTACCCAAACGTAATATTTTTGATGGGAAATTCTAATGAACGCAAAAAAAGCAAAAGCACTCAGAAAATCATTAAGAGAAAACAATATTGACGTTTCTGACAATACCTATGAGACAGATGTAAGGCGAGTTGGAAGACAAACTCAACTTAAGAAAGAATCAGGTCGGTCAATGTATCAAATGGTAAAGAAGACAATGTATGAGTACGGACAAAAGAATATTCGTTCTCAGCCACTTTGAGGCAAGGCAAAGGGCTAAAGAGTTTGTTTCAGTAGCTCCCGAGGGTTGGGTTGTAGAGTTTAAGCCTATGACCCGATCTTTGGAGCAAAATAGCAAACTTTGGGCATCTTTGGCAGACATTGCTAAACAAATAGTCTGGCATGGAAGGAAACTTAGCGCAGAGGATTGGAAACACATTTTTTCCTCTGCAATTAAAAAACAAGAGGTTGTACCAAACATTGATGGAACTGGGTTTGTGGTTTTAGGTCAATCAACTTCTAAAATGAACAAGAGCGAAATGAGCGAACTACTAGAGTTGATCATGGCTTTTGGTGCTGAACACAACGTAAAATTTGAGGATGATTATGCCGAGGCCGAAAAGTGAGATTACAGGTTACAAAATTAATATTGTTGTGAGGGTAAATGACAAGCAAAAAGAAATGTTTAAAGATATTGGGGGCGCTGAATGGTTGAGGAATTATCTCAACCGACAAATCAGATCAGAGGAAATACAACTTGGTTTAACACAATTAAGGAAGAATGAAGATGAACGTAGAAATTGAATTTTTAGAATGGGTACATCCAAGGGCAGGGGTTACTAAAGTTGAAGTTGAAGGTGGCAAACCTTTGGTGCTTAAAGCAAAAATTAAGCAAGAGCAAGGTGAGCCTGTGGGATGGTTGGACAGCAACGATATACACGCAGAGTTTATGCACAAAGACTTAAAAGCAGAGCATGATAAGCGTGGTTCATTTACCCCGAGAATGTTTCAGATTCCTGTCTACACAACACTACAACAACGCACATGGATTGGACTATTGGATGATGAAAAAGAACACATTGAAATTGCTGGAGGCAAGGCAGATTTGACATTAGCAGAAAAAATAGAAGCAATCCTTAAGGAGCGAAATACATGACAATGCCTCCAAAACCACCGGGATATTACACAGATAAATTATTTACTTGCGATGATATGGATAAAGCTATTCAAAAAGAACGCAAAGAATGGATAGGGTTGACCGCTGACGAATTAAACGTTATTAGCGACAGTATGAGAACATGGAACAGTTTTCAAATAACCGATGTTTACTTTGCAATCGAAGCTAAATTAAAGGAAAAAAATGCCTAAAGTCCCTCCTTACGACACCGGCAAGATCAAAATTGGATGCAGATACGACCCTCCACTTAGAAATCAGTACAACCCTGATCAAGACTGGGTGCAAGAGGTTTTACTAGGAATTCAGAAAGATTGGTTTGACCAAATTGAAAACTTGATTGAATACGCAATTTATATTGTTTTAATTTATTGTGTTCTATCTTTGCTTGGAAGACCCTAAAATGACACCTGGGAGGTTAACAAGGCACTCCAGGATGTCAGATTTAGGCAATTTTCCTTGTTTCTGGCCTAACCAGTTAAATGACCAAATGGACTCCCAAAATGTCTAAATGCAAGATTTGTAGGGCAGAATTCACAAAACGGAGCATGACCCACAAGGTTTGCTCTGATTCCTGTGCCGTAGAACTGCTTAGAAAGACCCGAGAGGAGGCTAAATTAAAGGCCGATAGAACTGAGAGGGTTGAGACAAAAAAAGCCTTGGAGAAGCTAAAAACCAGGTCAGACTGGCTAAAAGATGCTCAAGTTGTATTTAACCAATACATTAGGGAGCGAGACAAAGCCGAACCTTGCATTTCCTGCCAAAGATTTCACCAAGGTCAATACCATGCCGGTCATTTTGTTTCGGTGGGTTCTAGGCCAAATTTAAGGTTTGACGAGCAAAACGTACACCGACAATGCGCCCCATGCAACAATCATCTTTCTGGCAACATTATTCATTATCGAATGAATCTTATTAAAAAGATTGGAGTAGATGCGGTTGTCAGGTTAGAAACCGATTTTGAACCTAAAAAATATATTATTGATGATTTAAAAAAATTAATTACAGAATATCGGAAAAAAATTAAAAATTTAAAAGAAAAGGATTAATATGATTACTCAATCAGAATTAAAAGAATATTTAATGTTTAATTATGATGAAGGTAGATTTTATTGGATTGTTTCAAAAAGAAAAGGATTTGCAGGAAAACAAGCGGGTGGATTTGATATTAAAGGATATGGACAATTAAGTATAAATGGGAAAAATTATAAAGAACATAGATTGGTTTGGCTTTATCATTATGGAAAATTTCCAGAAAATCAGATTGATCATATTGATCACGACAAAAGAAATAATCGAATTCAAAATTTAAGAGTTTGTACTAATCAAGAAAATCAAAAAAACAAACCAATTCAAGTAAATAATAAATTTGGATACACAGGAATTGATTTTTATAAAAAATTAAATAAATTTAGATCAACTATTACGATTAACTATAAACAAATAAATTTAGGTATTTTTGAAAATTTAGAAGATGCAATAAAAGCAAGGATAGAAGCTAATAAAACATACGGATTTCATGAAAATCATGGAAAAGGCTTTGTAATACCCAAAAAAAGACTAAAATGTTGAAATCCGAGTTTCATTGACAAATTTTGAGATTTTGTGATAATTCGGTAATCTGATCAGAAAAATCCTTAAGGAGTATTGAAAATGGGTAAAAGAATGACTTATGAGTCGGACGCAGAAAAGAATAAAGAAGGTAAATCAGGGTTAAAAGACCCTGGTCACCTACAGACCGCAGCAGATTACGCATCTGAGTGCAGAGAAGGCGCAAAACCAATGATGCGTCCTCCATTAGGCCCAAAGAAAGAGCCTAACCTCACAAACGGAGTTCCAATGCTCCCACAAAAGAACATCAACTCTGGTAACAAGTAATAAAATAGGGGTAGATTATGAGTAATTATTTAGGTGTAATGGTCAACGACCCAGTATTTGATACTGTTTTTGCTAATCAACAGATTGGCTATTCTTTAGCTGCTGAAAGTACCGCAACTCAAGCAACAAGCAAGGCAACCGCAGTTACTTGTAATTTTTCCAATGGTCAAATTACGATGAACAACGCAGCTTTAGCAGCAAGTGCAGTTGTTACTTTTACTCTAAATAATTCCTTGATCAGCTCAAGGGATGTATTGATTGTTAACGTAAGTGGTGGAACTGCAACGGCAGGGACTTATGTATCTTTTGTAGCATCAATGGGTAACGGAACTGCAACTATTGGCTTACAAAACATATCAGGTGGTTCATTGTCTGAGGCAGTAAAGCTCAACTACGCAATCATTCACGGTCAATAAAATGCTTAAAAAATCAGCATCTAAGAAGGCCTTTAAAGAAAACGTGAAAACTGAAATCAAAGAAGGCCGTCCAGTTAAGCAAGCAGTTGCAATTGCCTATTCTGAAAAGCGTGAAGCTGAAAAGAAAAAAAAGAAAAAGTGAGCAGGGCAAACGTCACTATTGACATAGATGACGAAACTCAAGAGGTAAACATCACTTTAATCGGTGATGGCTACGCTTTAGTCATTGCTCACGACTGGCTTATAGTCTTAAAAGAATTTGGATTAGACGTTAAGATAGACCAACAACCACAAACGATAAATTAGTATGGCTACATTACAAGATTTATTAAGTTTAGATCAGCCATACTTAGGCAATCCAAATATTAGCGCACAAGGCGCAAAAACTGCGATTAGACCAATACAAACCCCAGAGGCTTATAACTCTTGGACAAGTTTATTAAATACTACTTTAAGCAACTTTTTAGATTCTGTACAAAATAGCAGGAATTTAGATAGGCAAACATTTGGTGATCCAAAAAGACCATTGCATGTAACTGATCAAAATGCTTTAAGTAAATTGATTGAAAACACCATGAATGGGCCAATGTCATTTGCCCCAATGGGCATGACTGCCTGGCATGGTAGCCCACACACATTCAACAAGTTCGACATGAGCAAGATCGGGACAGGAAAAGGGGCGCAGGCTTATGGTCATAAGCTTTATTTAGCTGAAAACCCTGAAGTTGCAAAAGAATATAAAGAGGCTTTATCTACTTATAAAACAACATTAAACGGAGAACCTTTAAATCCATCACATCCATTATTTTCAGAGGGGATGTCAATTGCTGCTAATGGATATAAAAAAGCCTTAAAACAAGCGGAAGACGCTTTAAAAAGTGGCTTTGTAAACCCTGAATATGCACAAAAACAAATTGACAATATTAAATCCCTAAAAGGCGCAAAGATTGAGCAATCAAAACAAGGCAATCTTTATAAAGTAGACCTACCAGACGAACACATTGAAAAAATGCTTGATTGGGATAAGCCTTTAAGCCAACAACATCCAGATGTTCAAAAAGCAATTCAAAAAACTAAAGCATTATTACCCCAAAATGCAATGGATGATTTAGGTGGAGATTTATCTTTGCTTTATGGGAAAGACATAACACCTAAAGACTTTTTAAATACATGGGAATCTTTGACTGGATCTGTGGGATCTGGAGAAGCTGCTTTAGCAAAACATGGTGTTCCAGGCATTAAATATTTAGACGAAACAAGTAGGCAAGCAGGACAAGGAACTAGAAACTTTGTCATTTTTGACCCAAATATAGCCAAGATAGAGGAAAGAAACTCCGTTCCAATACCTCAAGACCCACACCAACCTAATTATTTGGATGACCTCCACACAATGCTTGGCTTAAAGTCAAAAGATTTCGATATTTCAGATGTATACTCACCAACCTATTTAGGTGACTTACATTCGTTTTTATCAACTCAACCTAAGGAATAATGAAGATGACACCATATCTAGCTCAATTGATAGAAGATTTAAAAAAAGCAGAAGAACGAGAGATAGAAAATGATTCTTATCAGCAATCTCAGACTGAAAAAGGATCAACTTTGTACGGTAAAGCTGCTGAAGCTATTGAGCAACTATCTTCTAGCCCTAAATTATTGTTAGTAGATAATCGTAGAGATACACTATTGGATGCGTTTATTGGTAAAAACCCATTTGAACCAGAACCACTTTACAAGTCAATTTATTAAAAAATATCCATGAACCCACTAAAAATCACGTTTTTTGATCTATCAACTCAAGAGACAGATATCATCTTTGCAGGACTAGGAAGTCTCCCAATGGCACAAGTCGAGCAACTGGTCAACAAACTCAGACAACAAGTAGCAATCCAAATCAGCCAATACCAGGCAACTCTACAAAAGGAAAGCGAACCAATGGACGGCAATCCAGTCCAGTAAAGATTTTGGGACGGTAATGCGGTTTAGCTCCGCATAGTTCGCTGAATTTGTAAACATATCAACTCTGCTTTATGAGAACCGTCTCAAAACTAAAAAGTATGAGGATTGCGAGAAATGCAGGTTTCCTGCTCTGTGAGCAACGGGTAGCAGTCTTCATATTTGTTGGTGAATTCGCAGACTGATGCGAGACGGTCGGGAAAGCGTATCGGGATTTGGCGCGATCACTAAAGTTGCGCTGTCGCTAGGTCACGCTACTAGCAAGCTGGAGATCAGTACCAGCCATCAACAATTAAAAAGTATGAGGATTGGCAAGACGTTGAGGCTTGTTCTAATTGTTGAACGTAGTCAGCCACGCACCGAAAGGTGGAAATGAAGCCTTCGCCCAGTCCTCATTCTTATTAATAAACAAATAGTTTGCAATACGTCAATTTAAGCATACAATTGGCAACCATGAAGAAAACAGTTAAATCACAACCCAAACAATTAGGCAGACCATCGGTATACAAACCCGAATATGCCCAAGAACTCATAGATTACTTTAATAAACCCGCATACACCGAGAAGACTATCGTTTTCCCTAATGGTGTAGAAAAGACAGAAAGACTATCTAACCTATTCCCTACCCTCACAAGGTTCGCTGCCAATAAAGGGGTAACAAGGGAGACTTTGCATCATTGGGCTAACGAAAAAGACGATAATGACAGGCTTATTCGCCCAGATTTTTCTGACGCCTATAAGATTGCAAGGCAGTTACAAGAGTCAGTTTTAGTCGAAGGTGCGACTGCGGGAGTCTATAACGCTAACTTTTCAATCTTTACGGCTAAAAACGTACTGGGTTGGAGAGACAAGACTGAACAAGAGATTACAGGTGCTGCGGGTGGTCCATTGCTAATGCAAGTCGCAACCGACAATGACGCTTAAGTACACCGAGAAACAACTAGAGGCAATGAAGTTGATGAGTGGGGATGCCACTTACATCATGCTTTTTGGTGGTTCACGTTCAGGAAAGACTTTTACGATTGTTCGGCAAATTGTTACCAGAGCAATCAAGGCAGGAGGGTCAAGGCACACAATCCTACGTTTCAGGTTCAATCACGTTGTCAACTCGGTGGTGTACGACACTTTCCCAAAAGTAATGAAGGTCTGTTATCCAACGGTCAACTACAAGCTAGACAAAACGCATTGGTTTGCCAAGTTTGACAATGGAAGTGAGATTTGGTTTGGTGGACTGGATGACAAGGAAAGGACGGAGAAGATTCTAGGTATGGAGTTTTCAACAATCTACCTGAACGAATCCAGTCAGATAGCTTGGCCCTCGGTTGGTATTGCAATGACTAGGTTAGCGCAGAAAGTCAATCAACAGATCATTGTGGACAAGAAGATTGAGATGAAGCCTCTTAAGCCGAGGATGTTCTTTGACTGCAACCCGCCCGATAAGAACCATTGGACTTACAAGTTATTCGTACAAAGGAGAGACCCAGAAAGCGGAATTAACTTGTACGACCCAGACGATTATCAGTACTTTCAGATCAACCCAAAGGACAATCAAGAGAATTTATCTGAAGGGTACATCAAGACTTTAGAGGGATTATCAGCAAGGCTTAGAAAACGATTTTTAGAGGGAGAGTTTACAGATGCTAACCCTAACCAGTTATTTACAGACCTTTACTTTGACCGTTGGCGAACTCAAGAGGAAGATTTACCCGATTTTGTTAGAGTTGTCGTTGGAGTCGATCCTAGTGGAGCAGGAGATACTGACAACGCTGACAATGACGCAATTGGTATTGTTGTAGGTGCTTTGGGAACGGATGGGAACGCATACTTACTGGAAGACTGTACGGTGAAAGCCGGCCCTGCAACTTGGGGTAAGGTGGCAACAAGCGCATTTGAACGGCATAACGCAGACATAATAGTTGGAGAAAATAATTATGGTGGGGCAATGGTTGAAATGGTTATCCAGGCATCACGACCTCGGACTAATTACAAGTCGGTACTTGCCACACGATCAAAGATGGTCAGGGCAGAGCCGTTTGCTCCACTATACGAGCAAGGAAAGATTAGGCATGTAGGAAGGTTCGTAGATTTGGAGGAGGAACTTGGAGGATTCAGTACCAATGGTTACAATGGGTCTAAGTCACCAAATCGTGCAGATGCGTGGATTTGGGTGCTAACCGAGCTGTTTCCTGCGATTTTGCGGTCAAAAGTTGAGAAAAAACCGCAAACTTCACCGAAAAAACAGTTTAATTCTAATAATACCCCTGGATATTGGATGTAACTATGGCAACAACCGAAGAAGAGATAGTACGCAGAGCGCAAGACAATTTCAAACATTGTTTAGATTGGGAACAAGCCTCCAGACAAAGATTCAGGGAGGATATGAGATTTTTGTTTGCTGATTCTGACAATCAAGACCAATGGGAACCGGCAGTAAAGGCCAGACGTAGGCTAAATACTCAGCCGATGATCACTATTAACAAGGTTCACACGCATTGGTTGCACGTTGTTAATAACTTAAAAGAAAATAAACCATCCGTTTCGGTTCATCCAACCAATGACGAGGCCACTTACGAGGCAGCGGAGATTTTCGAAGGATTGGTACGTCACATTGAATATATATCCAACGCTAAGACTGCCTATGATATGGCAGCGGAACAACAAGTTGGTGGTGGAATAGGATTTTGGACAGTCACGACCGCATACGCAGACGATTCAACCTTTGACCAAGAAATATATATTAGGGAAGTCCCTGATGCTATGTCGGTCTACCTTGATCCGCATATTAAGAAAAGGGATGGATCGGACGCTAAGTTTGGTTTTATCTACGAAGATATGCCAAGGACAGAGTTTGAGAGACGTTTCCCTGGTGAGAATGTGCCAATGGTGGACGCAGGAGGCTCTCAGTCCTGGGTGACTAAAGATGTGGTTCGTTTAGCCACATATTACGAAAAAGAAACTAAAAAAGAATGGCTTTACTCTATACCTCAAGCTGATGGCTCATTGAAATTTGAGCGTCAATCATCCATGACTAAAGAAGAAGTCAAGATGCTTAATGAGGCTATCAAGATGGGTGCGGATATTGAGCGCAGACGTATTGACAAGCACGTTATCCACAAGTATTTGATCGGTGGGAACAAGGTATTAGAAAAAGGAATCTGGGCAGGAAAGTACATTCCAATCGTCCGAGTACCAGGCGAGGAAATGCAGATTGATGGCAAATTAGACCGTAAGGGTCTGGTTCGTTATATGAAGGATGCACAAAGATCGTATAACTACAATGCCTCCGCTGCTCTTGAATACGGTGCTCTACAGTCAAAAACCCCTTACCTTGCCCCAGTTGAGGCTATTGAAGGATTGGAGAACTACTGGGCAACTGCCAACACCGAGAACCATGCTTACTTGGCTTATAACCATGCGGACGAGAACGGAAACCCAATCCCAAGACCAGAGAGAGCGCAAGCTCCTATGTCTGCTCCTGTTTACATGGAAGGTATGCAGACTGCTGAAAATGAGATGATGATGACTTCGGGCCAATACCAACAAAGTTTTGGTGCTGAAGGACAGGAACTCTCAGGGGTAGCAATTGACAAGCGCAAATATCAAGGAGAGAGGGTAACTTACCACTTCCAAGATATGCAAAACATGGCTATTCAGTTCACCGGCAAGATTCTGATTGACCTAATCCCACACATTTACGACACAAAGAGAATTGTTCGTATTTTGGGTGAAGACGGTGAAGAACAACAGATTATGATCGACCCTAATCTGAAGGAAGCCTTTAAACAACAAGAAGACAAAGACGAGGCCAAAGTCTCCACTATCTTCAACCCCTCGGTTGGTTCTTATGACGTAGTCGCTGAATCTGGGTCTAATTACGATACAAGAAGACAAGAGGCTTTTTCTGCAATGTCCCAGATGATTGCTCAACAACCTCAATTAGCTCAGGTTATCGGTGATCTTTACATGGGATCGGCAGACTTCCCTAACGCTGACAAGCTACAGGAACGGATGAGGAACTGGATACCTCCTGCAATTTTAGGAACTGGCCCAAGCGAGACTGAACAAGCATTGACTGCTCAACTCCAACAGGCTCAACAAGTTATTGCTGCGCTGACTCAGCAAGTACAAGATAAATCCATTGACCAGAAGATGGAGAAACAACGCTTGGATATGGACGCATTGAATCATTTAGCAATTCGTCTAGAGAAAGAGCGTGACAGTTTAATTAGTGCGTTCAAAGCCGAGACTGAAAGGTTGAAAGCATTAATTACGGATGTGAACCCTGTGCAGATGGGTGAAATCACAAGCAAGATGGTGAGCGAGATAGAAGGCGCTGACAATCCTGCTAAAGACTTCAATCCTGACCGCATAGACCCCTCACAGTATTTGCAAGCAGAAATCCCAACTATCACAGGATAAAAATGGAAACAACAACCGTTGACCAACCAGTAAACGAAGGAACTATTCAACAAGCTGACGCAACCAATGCCAATCAGCAAACTCCAGAGGCGAAAGCTCCTGAAGCCAAAGACAACTCCTATCACGATCTACCCGAGTGGGCTAGAAAACGGATGGGTGAACTTGCAGCAGCCAAGAACTCGGCAGCCGAACAACTCGCTGCCCTCAAGGCTCAGATTCAAACCCAAGTTCAAGAACCTCAACCAACCTATCAGCAACCTCAGCAAAATGTCGAGGAATTGGCTACTCAGATCGCTAATCAGCGTCTTCAGGAGCAGACTTTCCTTAATAAAATGAATGAGATTGAGAAAAAGGCAAAAGAAGAATTTGGCCAGGATTACGACCGTTCCGTTCAAAATTTACAGTTGGCAGGGGTTGGAGGAAACGATTTTCTCCATGCTTTAGCCGAAGTTCCCAATCCTGAGAAAGTTATCACATACTTGGGTAAGTCTGAAAATGTAAACGAGGCAATCAGGATTGCAGGGCTAAGTCCTATGCAATTAGGTATTGAGTTGACAAAGTTATCTAGCAAAGCAGCCAAAGAACTCAGTAAACAAAAGTCTAGTGCCCCTGCTCCAGTTGGTGAAGTTACAGGCGGTTCGTCTGGACGGACTACTGGGGGCGCAGAACCCTCAATCAACGATACCGAGGCTTGGATTGCTTGGAGAAGGCAAACTGCTAGAAAAAAACGTTGATTAGTTGATAAGTTAAAAAAAACGCATTAGAATCGGGTACAGGCAGAAACTAGCCGTAAATAGTTGTGTTGGGCCGTTAAAGATAGTCTCCATAGGCCAGGGGAAATTAGGAGTTTGTCGCAAGACAGACAATTCATTTCTTTTTGTTCATAAGGAGGTAGTTCAACATGACTACTAATTCACTTCTGACGATAAATATGATCACAAATGAAGCTGTGAGATTATTTACTCAGTCTAATGCGTTTCTACGCACCGTAAGCCGTCAATATGACGATCAGTTTGCTCGTACAGGAGCAAAAATTGGTTCAACTCTGCGTGTTCGTTTACCTAACGATTACACAGTAACAACTGGCCCTGCAATTACTCCTCAAGGTACTAATGAGCAGAACACATCTTTGACTGTGGCAACACAAGCAAACGTGCCTGTTTCTTTCGGTACTGCTGAGAAAACAATGCAATTGGATGACTTCTCTGAGCGTATTCTTGCTCCTGCGGTTAACCGTTTGGCAGCTTACGTTGCAGCAGATTTGATGAACGTAGCATCACAATCAGCCAACATCACACCAAACTTGAGCGGTTCTACCCTCTCTAGTCCAAATGCGACTACATGGTTGACTGCCGGTTCTGCTCTTGATCAAAACTTGTCACCAAGAATGGATCGTAAGATTATTCTTGATCCAGTTACTCAAGCTCGTACAGTTGGCTCTTTAGCCGGTTTGTTCAATCCCCAAGTCAAAATTGCTGAGAACTATGAAACTGGTGTTATCACTAGAGATACTCTCGGATTTGACTGGATGTATGACCAAACTACTCTGGTTCACACAGTAGGTTCGTTCTCTGCCGGTACTGTTAACGGTGCAAGCCAAACAGGTACAACTCTGACAGTTAACGCAATCACAGGTACATTGAACCAAGGTGACATTATCACTATTGCCGGTGTATATGCAATCAACCGTTTGACAGGTAACTCACAAGGTCAACTACGTCAATTCGTTGTTACTGCAAACGTTAACTCTGGTGCTACAAGCATACCAATCTATCCTGCTATTACTCCTGCTCCCGCAGCGTTTAATACAGTAACTGCATCTCCTGCTAACTCAGCAGCGATCAGTTTGGTAATGCCTGCATCATCTAGCTATCGTCAAAACATTGCATACTTCCCAGAGGCTTTCACATTGGCAACTGCTGATTTGGAAATGCCTACTGCCGGTGTTGTGCAAGCTGCACGTGCTCAGTTTGATGGCATCTCCCTGCGTATGATTGAGGCTTATGACGTAATGTCTGACTCCTTGATTACTCGTATGGATATTTTGTACGGCTACGCAGCGATTCGTCCTGAGTGGTCATGTATTGTTCCTGACATT
>Ga0214173_100066_pt1 | contig 18591 bp, 16 predicted proteins | sample TroBogEpilimnion_34_FD_153011 | JGI IMG/M metagenome (GOLD analysis project Ga0214173, IMG submission 153011) | Freshwater microbial communities from Trout Bog Lake, WI - 25JUL2007 epilimnion | ecosystem: Environmental > Aquatic > Freshwater > Lake > Epilimnion/Euphotic zone | place: Trout Bog... | reverse complement strand
TGTTTAGGCAGAATACCTAGAGCAATCATTGTACAACGTGCTAAGACTGATAGTACCGTAACTTACAAGCAGATGCTTGCTCAATGGGACTATAACAATTCAGGCAATTCAGCCACTACTGCATACCTAGTAGCGTTTATGTCAGATGGTACAAATTTACCAAGTGCACCAGAAAGGTTTATGGTGTCAGTATTACCATGAGTCCCTACGAAACAATAGCTCAAAAGTATTTCGATAATCCACAAGAAGCACCTTTTGGCGATTATGTTGAATGGTTCTTAAGAAACGGATATGTATATAGCACCCCAGAATACTTTGTTATGGGTAAGAATTGCCGTAGAAATGCACCAGAAGAACATATTTGCGACTGTACTCATGTCTTTGATGAAAACAATAGCGACTGTTGGTATATCTTTGCTATGGCTGGAGATATGGCTAAATGTTTTACTGCCATGCCTTACCCCCTACCTTGGCTGGCATTTGAACGACTTATTGACAATAAACGTGAGCTTAGATTTTATCAAACCTCAGATATTAAACGATTAACCAATTTTAACTAATAATTTTATGGGCGGAGGTAATACACAACAAGCAATACAAGCAGCACCCACACCAGTGACGGCTCCACCTGTAACCACATCTTCAGCAGAAGTAATTCAGGCGCAACAAGACCTAGCTCAGCAGAACCTTATGAAGAAGTCTATTAAGAAGACTGTATTTGCAGGTGATACTGGCGGATATAAAGGAATGCCTGTTTCTGGAACACCAGCCCCAACTCCAACAACAACTAAGCTGGGTTAATATATGGCCGATTTACTAGCTAACGAACAACTAAACAAATACGAGTCAGCACGATCCAAGAGGTCGGCTGTATTCGATTCTGATTGGCAAACAATCTCTCAATATTTTTTACCACAAGAGTCGGACATCAATGTTACCAAAACAGAAGGTATTACAGGCTGGACCGACCGCATTTTTGATACTACAGCCATACAAGCAGCACAAACAATGGCTGCTGGTCAGCGTAATTGGCTAACACCTAGTAGCGAACCTTGGGCTCAATTTGAGCCACCAGAGTCTATGCGTACGGGTGGAGATGACGCTGCTATATGGCTAGGCAAGGCTTCAGACATTACCATGCAGGAGTTAGCACGTTCTAATTTCTATTCGGTAATGAACATAGCCTACCTACACGTCGGTATATTTGGTACTGACTGCATATTCTGCGAAGAAGGCAAAGCAGCAGCTCTAAACTTCCGTAACACCAAAGTAGGTACATACACCATTGAAGAAAACGATGAAGGTGTAGTTGATACAGTAAGGCGTGAATTTAAATTAACAGGTAGACAGGCTATACAGATGTTTGGTGAGGATGCCTTACCCGACAAGATGCGTACAGCTATCAAGGGTAAAGGACAGGACAGAAGCTTCGACTTTGTTCATTGCGTATTCCCTCGTGAAGATAGCCAACGTCTACCTAACCGCGAAGATGGCGCTAATAAACCTATAGCTTCCGTATACATTTCAAAAGACTTTAGAGAATGCGTTAGTGTTTCAGGATACGACGAAATGCCTTACCTTGTAAGCCGTTTTGCTAAGTGGGGTACAGATAGCCCTTGGGGTTATAGCCCTGCGTATCTAGCCCTTCCTGACGTACGCCAAGTTAACTATATAACAGAATACTTAGACTCATTAGCAGAACTTCACGCCGTACCTCGCGTTATAGTTCCATCTAACCTTGAAGGCGATGTTGACCTAAGAGCTGGTGGTATAACGACTTGGGATAGTAACGACCCTAATGGTAAGCCTATGGAATGGGCATCAGTAGGAGATTATAAGCTAGGTATGGAGCTAGTTAACTCTAAGAAGGAGATGATTAATGACGCCTTCTTCGTTAATATGTTCAAGATGCTTGCGTCCGATCCTTTGTTAGACAAGCGTATGACCGCTTATGAAATCTCACAAAGACTCGCTGAAAAGCTTGAACAATTCACACCAGTATTTGATCGAAGGGTCACTGAGTTCCTCAACCCTCTACTTCGTAGAGTTTTTGGCATTCTGTACCGTGCAGGCAAGTTTGGTACTCCTCCCGATTCTCTTCTTGTAGATTCAGGCAACAACAAACGTGGTCTAGCTTTACCTGAGATCACGATTACCAGCCGTATCAGTCTTGCTCTTAAAGCCCTACAGAATCGTGGCATTGAGCAGACTTTTCAATTTTTACAGCAACTAATAGCCGTTAAACCAGAGGTTGCTGACAACTTTGATATGGATAAGATCGTACGCGACTATTCACGTAACGCAGGTATGTCTGCGGAATTACTGCGCGATATGAGATCCATGATGATTTTACGTCAACAACGCATAAAGTTACAGCAGCAACAACAAGCCTTACAAGCCGCCGAACAGCTTGGCAAAGCAAGCAAGGGATTAGGCGGTGCGCCTGATTTCGTGCAAGATGCAGCTAAGAACGCAATGCAACCACAACCTCAATGACCAAAACATTAGATACTGAATTACCCGATTCCTTAGTAACAGCTCGTGTAGAACATGGTCGTATAGCAAATGCTTTTGTACAAGTGTTTGGTATGCCAGGCTACAGATCAGAAGCTCAGTCTATTGTCCTTGACCACCTAGATAAGTGTGCAGGCGATGATGGTAATTGTTTTCGTTTTGGTGAAGCCAGAGACGGCATAGCTATGATTGCTGCTGGTATACATCGAGACGGAGCACAATCAGTTTTAAAGATTATTAAAAGGCAACTAGAGCTTTCTACAAAAGTTCGGGAGCCAAAGCCACAACCCATAACTAAAAGGTAAATATGTCAGATGCCACAAAAAGTTCTCCATTTGAATTAATGGAGGATGGTAAAATCGTCAGAAACTATAAAGGTAAGCAAACGGTTCTTGGTCATTACGACGAAGAAGCTAAGCATCTTGAATTTGAGAATAAAGAAACCTCAATCAAGTATCGCTCACAGATATTAACAGTTATTGGTGCAGACGGCGAAGGTACACATACTTCAGGTCGTACTATCCGCACAATGAGCGTTAAAGGAGAAAAGAGAGATGAGCCTAAAGCTAACATCCCACCACGTCCAAAGATGGATCCAAACTTGGGTGATGCTACACCAGCTCTTGTTGAGTGGTTATTTAAGTATTATCCAAAGGATGCCTATATTCGTTATGGCGTTAAGCTAGACAGTAAAGGTGAACCAGTACGTGCTGCTGTTCGTCGCAAATTAGTAGAAATAGTAGATAACCGTAACTCAGACGACGACAACCTAGAGGAGATTAAAGTTGGTGCTAAGTCATGGACTAAAGGACCAATTACTCAGGGTGCACGTATTATTAGCCAAGAAGACGGCATTATAGCTTCCCGTGCTACACATATGACATTCTTATCTGAAGAAGCAGTTAACTATCAACCTGGAGTAGAAGGAGACGAAGACTTATGAGCGACGACAAACGCGATTTTATAGATCAAGCAGCAATTAAAGCTATGGTAGCTTTCCGTGAAAAGTATGACTTTTCTCGTGAGCAAGACTACAAGGACTGTAGCTCAATGGCTTTCCAATTAGCATACGCTATGTTTGCAGAACGTGAAGAGCGTTATTCTAAAGAACCTATTACCCAATCCCAAACTGACTAATCATGTTTCCACATTCGCCACTATTTGATTCAATCACGGGAATAGAACCAGCAGGCGGAGGATCAGCTCCAGCGTTAGACCTAGCTCCTACCCCTATTGAGGCAAATACGCCCTCTACACAAGCACCTACGGCATCTGCGGTTAAAGAGCCATATTACAAAACTCTTATTAACGCCGATGGTACATTAAATCATAAAGCGTTAGATAATCTACCTGACCATTTAGCAGCTTTAAAACCTACATTAGCCCGTCAAAAGAGCTTAGATGATGTGTTTACCGTAATGGGTAATCAACAGACTCTAGTAGGTAAAAAGGCTTTAGGACCACTCCCACCAAATGCTACACCAGAAATGATGGCAGAACGTAAGGGCTTATTAGATTCTATTAACGGCGTACCAAAAGATCCAAAGGACTACGGTATAATTAAACCTGAGAATATATCTAACGAGCTTTGGAATGATGGTCTTGCTAAAGGAGCAGCAGAAATAGCTCACAAGTATTCCGCGCCTCCAGCTATGCTTAAAGACTTAGTTGCCCTACAAACGGCAGAGTTGCAGAAGCAATTACTAGCTCAGCAAGATTATGAACGTGCTTTCTTTGCTAAACAGCAAGATAACCTCGTGCAGACCTTAAAGCTTGAGAATATACCTTTAACTAAGGCTCAAGAGTTAGCTGAACGTGGAGCTCAAAAGCTTGGCTTGGATTTACAGAATCCCGACATCCAAACCCTTATGAAGAACAGCAATGTCTTCCTAATGGCTATGAGACACGCTTTATCCACATCTGAGGACAAGTTCGTATCAGGTGAGGCTAAGAGCAGCCTAGGTGGCGACCCTGCGGCATTAGCTAAAGACGCTACATCTAACAAATCTAACCCTCTATATGCCCCTTATTGGGATGCTCAACATCCTCAAAACAAGATGGCTAAGGAAACTGTCAACCAATGGCGTAAGCTAGCAGCAGCAAAAGCTAAATGAAAATAAAAGTTCCACGCCCATTAGGCGACAAACTGATAGCTAGACCCGTAGAAGAGATTAACAAGCAAGGAATGTTAATTATCCCACCTAATTACCGCCAAGACCTCCGTACTAACTTTAGATGTGTAGTAGTGGGTTCTGGTCCTAAATCTGAATCTATTGCCCCTGTAGGAAGCATAATCCATGTTTCTGAGTCATGGGGAGAGAAATTTATTTATCAAGGTAATCAGTTCATCTGTGGTCGTTTACGAGACATCAATGGTGTAATAAGCGGAGAGGCATTGACAATACCTGAGCATCTCCTAAGTTAGCCCTCGTCCCCCAACTTATAAAACATCATGGCCGTAAATACAGCATTCTCACCAAACCCAGACTTCGTAGCTCAAATCACAGGTTCTGGAGTAACAGCACCAGGTCAAGGCACTACAGGCATTGCACCAACCTACGCATCATCTATTGAGCTTGCACCAACCCTGCAATTCTCTCGTTTCGTAGCAATTAACACGACTTCAGCAGTAGGAAATGCTACCATTACGGCAGCATACGTACCACAGGCAGGAGCTCGTTTAGTTATACAGATCAACAATGATGCTTCTGGCGCACGTACAATTACCTTTTCAACAGGTTTCCGTACTACAGGAACAGTCACAGGAACAGCTTCTAAGGCTATTCTAGTTACATTCTGTTCAGACGGAACAACTTGGAATGAAGCAAGTCGTACGACAGCATTATAATTTGTTCTCATAGTTCCTCATAACTAAGCACTTGACTTAATCGTCAGGTGCTTTTTTTATGCCCAAAGACGAACAGAGGATAACCAGCGTAAGCTGACCCGATCATTTGTCGAACAATAGTGTTCGATGATCGATCCCATACGGGACAACCGAGGAGCGAACGTACAACCAACGTACGGCTTCCGCCGTGCATTAACTCAATAATTCCTTACTCTCATGGCTGGTGCAATATTCTCACTACCTCCCCATTACGAGACGGCGTTCGATGATAACTGGCGCGAAATTATGGCGCAGCAAACCGATCACCGCCTTGCAGGGATGTATATGTCCGACAATGTAAACGGTAATCAAAAACGCTACGATCAGATTGGTGACCAATCTTATGCAATGCGTCAGATTACAGCTCGTGCTCAAAAGAGCGAACCTTCCGATATTCCAACATTTTTCCGTTGGGTACGTCCTCGTCCTTATGACAAAACGACATGGATCGACTACTTTGATCATATCCTCCTTGGTCAGCTTCCTGACCCACAAAGCCCAACAGCTAAACAACACGCTATTGCGGCTAACCGTCAAAAAGACATCATTGCTATCAATGCTCTCTTAGGTACTAACTACACTGGTGCACAAGGAACAACAGCTACAACGCTGCCATCCTCGCAAACAGTTGGCGTAACCTACGGTTCAGGATCTGCTAACTCAGGTCTACAACTTGCTAAGTTAACACAGGCTTCATACATTCTTGACTCAAATGACGTCAAAGAAGAAGGCCGTGTATTCGTATACGCAGCAAAAGAATTAAACAACTTAATCACAAACGTAGATCAAGTTAACTCAGTTCTTTATAATGACGTACGCGCTCTCCGCGATGGAACAATCCGTGACTTCATGGGCTTCCATTTCGTTCGTACCCAGTTGGTTCCTTTCCAATCTGGTTCATCCACAATCCGTACCTGCGTTGCTTACCAAAAAGATTTCCTCTTAATGGGTATCGGCGAAGATGTACGCACACACATCGACATTCTACCAATGCAAAGTCATGCAATCCAAGTTCGCACTGCGCTCTTAATGGATGCGACTCGTATGGAAGAAAAGGGTGTAGTCCAAGTAAATTGCGACGAATCCGTTTAACCCTTAACATAGGAGATAACTAACATGGCTATCTGGTACACAGACGTAGCAACAAATCAGCAACAAGGCGTAAACTTCCCAGGCCAATCAGGTCTTGGAATGTTAACTCCTCAACCTGGCACACAAAACAATCCAACGCTTGAAGGTCTAAGCAAAATCACAGCTGTCTACACAATGACAGGTAATGAAGCTGCTGGCGACATCATCAACATTGCATTGTTAAACTCGGGTCAATCTCTTGACCCTAACGGTCATATTTCAACAGGTGCAACAGCTCCTGGTGCGACATTTACCGTAGCAATAGGCGATAACGATCAAGGTTTAGTAACAACTTTACCTATCGTAAATCCAATGGTCCTTCCAAATACGAACGTCGTAATCCAAGCTCCAACTTGGGTATCAGGCACTTCGTATGCAGTAGGTGCAGTAGTATTAGATGCAACAGCTACTCCAGCTTATGCAACATATACATGTATCTCTGCCGTAAGTGGTTCGACTGCTCCTCACTCAGATTCAACACACTGGCAAGCAAATAGCTCACGCTATTCAACTGCTGTAAGCATTGCATCAGCTAACGCTAATGTATCTTCAAACGGTGGTAATCTGAACGGTCAGACAAATTACTACGTATCAGAAGATTGCTGGCTACAGGCTTTAGTATCTACTCTGGTCACTCCAGCAGCAGGTGCTACAATCGCCTTCCGCTTCGATACAATCGCCAATAACTAATTGGGTTAGTGGTTTGACGTAATTAAAACCTGCCCCATAGTTGCGTTGTGGCGACGTAGCTATGGGGTTTTTCTCTTTCCATGTTTACAACTTTATCACCGACAGACATTGCAAACTCTGCCCTAAACAAAATAGGAGCACAGTCTATACAATCATTAACTGATTTAACTAATCCTTCGGCTATTGTTTGTAACAGTAATTTTCAACTTGCGTTTGAGACTGTGGCTCGCGCTACACGTTGGAATTGTTTAACAACTACTGCGATACTTTCAGAAGTACCACAAACACCTTTGCCTTCGCAACCTGGAACACCTCCATCTATTCCATGGGCTCCTTATACGTCATATTCGGCAAATGTATACCTATCTTATGGTAACGCTATTTATACCACTGAGTACGCATACACATCCACGGGCAATTTTACTAATGACCTCACTACGGGTGCTCTTGTACAAGCGGATTATCCAGACTACAACGCGTTCGGAGGCTACCCAAGTTCAGCCAGTTATCCTTCTGGTTGGCCTTACGCTTTCGCTCTTCCTAGTGACTTCATATTACTTGATTCAGTAAATGCCAACACTTCCGAAGAATATGGATATGGCAATTCAGGCGCAGATGAATATGAAATCATGGGTCAGCTTATTTATACAAATACTCAACAGACTTCTATTAAGTATGTATCTAACAATCAGGATACAACTAGATGGGATCCTTTATTTGTAGACTGTGTTACTTACAAGCTAGCATCAATGATTGCTACAGCCTTAAGGCAAGATGGTGGACAAACAGAAGCTGCAATGCTTGCTGTTTACAAACAAGTATTGGGACAAGCAATTACTAAGAACGCTGGCGAAAAGATGCCAAATCGTTTCCAACCAATTAATTCTTCACGCTTCGTAGCATCACGCTGGTACTTCATCAATGGCTAAAACAATCGACAGCCAAGTTACTTTTGCTGGTGGTGAGTTTAGTCCAAAGCTAGACGCACGCATAGACCAAGAAAAATATAGATCAGCATCTAGACAGATGGTGAACATGATCCCTTATAAACAGGGACCAATAACACGCAGACCTGGAACTCAATTTATAGCTTCAGCCAAATGTGGTTCGTATGCAAATACTGTAGGTGGCGTAACAACAGTTACTAATTACTCCACAAGGCTTGAAAAGTTTATCTATAGTCCTAATACAACTTTCATTTTAGAATTTGGTCACGAGTATATACGTTTTTATAGCAATGGTCAGCAAGTAAACGTAAGCTCTGCTCCAGTATGGGCAGATCCTGCCAGTACAATAGTCACCGCAGGTAACTTCAACGTAGGTGTAGTTTACGTAATTGAATCAATAGGTACTACCGATTTTACATTGTGTGGTGCTGCTAGTAACACAGTTGGTATTGCCTTTACTGCAACTAATGCAGGTACAGGAACTGGTACAGCAGGACAATCTACTGCGTATGCAGCAGGTTCTTATATTACATCACCAACTAATAGTTTAATTTATTATGTTACTATTGCTGGTTATGCTCCTGTAGATCCTGTTTACCAGCCAAGTCGTTTTATTCAGCAGACTATTTTAGAAGTTCCTTCACCATATCAGGCATCATACACGACTAATAACATTGGTTTAACTGCCTCTCCATATTCAACAGATATTTGGAAATTAGCTTTCTGTCAGGTGAATGACGTAATGTATATTACGCATCCTAATTATCCAGTATATAGCCTTACACGTTACTCAGATACTAATTGGGTAATGAAAGAAGTGCAGTTTTTAACACCTGCATTGTTAGATCAGAACGCAAATCAGACTACTTTAACAGCCAGTTCAACCAGTGGTGCTATTACTTTAACGGCTAATGCACCAGCTTGGACTTCATATAATTTTTATGAGGTAGGCAATACCGTTTCTAATGGCGGTAATATCTATCAATGTTTAATACAAAACAATTCATCGCCAAGTTTTCCTGCTGATTTAGCTGCTGGTCTTTGGGAATTAGTAACTATATTTCAAGCACCTAGTGGAAGTAGCCAAGGCCATGTAGGTTCTTATTGGCAGATAGCAACTCTTAGAAGTTCATCATCTGTTGAAATAGATGCATCTACACCATCGTCACCATTTCCTGTAGGCTATTCTCAGCAAATAGAAATATATGGTGCTTGGGAAGCACACACGTATGGCGTATGGAACGCACAATTTAATATCGAACGTTCCTTAGATGGCGGTCAAACATGGGATGCAGTACGTAGTGTTTCTGGTGCATCTGATCGTAACGTAGATATTACAGGTACGGCACAAGAACCTGCTTTATTTAGAATTAATGTTTTAAGTTCTAGTGCACCTACAACAGCAGGTGCTACAAACCCACGTATCGTATTAGAAGCTGAAGATGGGTTCTTATATGGTTTAGTTCAAATTACAGGAGTTACAGGACCATATACGGCTACAGCTAATGTAATTCAGCAGCTTTATGATAACGCACCACTAGCTGCATTATGGGTATCTGGTACTGCTTACACTACTGGTACTGTAGTCAATTATGGCTCTCAAAACTTCGTCTGTATTTCCAACGTTACGAGCAGCACGGTCCCTCCAGCCGACAGCACTCATTGGTCCCCAGAAGGTCCAACTACAGAATACTGGAGCGAAGGTGCTTGGTCGGACTATCGTGGATACCCACAGGCAGTTGCCTCATATCAGCAACGCATTATATATGCCTCGTCCGCCTACCAGCCTCAACGTATATGGGGCACCGTCACCAACGACATTGAAAATTTCGCTCTAGGTGATCAAACACTAGCAACTGATTCATTTGCATTTGATCTTAATGCCCCTGGCCGTGGTCCTATAGTTTGGCTTGTAGCACAGAATAATCTGTTTGCAGGATTCTCTGGTGCTGAATGGGTAATTTCTGGTAGTGGCGCTACAACAGGTGGAAGTATAGGTGGAACAATTAGTCCTACATCCATACAAGCTGTAGAACATTCTACATGGGGTTCTATTTTTGGCGTTAATCCATTAGTCGTAGGTGATGGCGTTTTATTCCTACAACGTCAGGCTAATCAAATAAGGCAGATGTTATTCTCGGTTTATACTGAGAAATACATGAGCCAAAGCCTAACTACTTATTCCAGTCATTTGTTTAATACAGGAATAGTACAATTAGATCATCAACCAATGTGGCATGGTCAAAGCGAGTTATGGGCTGTTACACAGCAAGGTCAGCTATGCGGTATGACCTATGAAATGGAGCAAAATGTATTTGGCTGGCATAGGCATACTACAGGTACTAATAGCAATACTCCTGATTTTAATACACCTGACGTTGGTTTTCAATCAGTTGCTGTTGTTTACGGTAAAGGATATGCAGACGATGAAGTATGGGTAGTAGCTAATCGTTATACTACACCACCACCTTGGAACAACGGTACACGTTATTATTCAAATCGTGATGTTTATGCCTTTAACAACATGGTAAGCTATAACGGCAATAACTATGTTTGTATAGCTCCTGCACCTAATTACTCGGTACAATCTAATATATCACCAGATCACGATCATACTAATTGGCGAGGCGTAGCTCCATATACTTATGGACAAAATTACATTGAACGAATCAATCCAAACAACTGGGAGCAAACATGGACTACTGCACCAAATAACTCAGTGGCTAATGTTAGTAATGCCTTTTACGTGGACTCAGGAATCACAGTCACAAACAATGTGTCAAACGTGGTTTCTGGCCTTGGGAACCTTGCTGGTCGTTGGGTTGTGGGTTTGGCAGATGGTTACGCTTTTGGACCCATACAGGTGGGTTATACAAGTTCTGATTATGGAACAATAACCATTCCGTACGCTACTAGCCCTAGTATAGTTAATGTTGGATTACCTATTACATATGCTGCACAAGCTATGCGTTATGATGCGGATCAAAGACAAGGTAATACACAAGGTTTAGTTAAACAGATTTCTGATGTATTTATAAGAGTATGGAATAGCCTAGGTGGCAATATAGCTAATAAAGCTTCAGGTCCTTCGCCTTGGATTAGCCTACAACCTTATAGTCAAGGTTCACAGGTTAGTTATAATGGGTTATATTATCAGGTAATTACTACTGGCGTTGCTAGTGCAGTACCACCGCCTTCAGACCCTACCAACTGGCAAATTTATGGGGGATATGTAGCTTTACCAGTGCCTATTCCTTATGGAAACTTGGCTAATCCTTTTGCTAGCCCACAATCTAATTTTATTAATACCCCAACCGATATACGTATTACCCCTCAACTTAACCTGACACCTGATACGGATCCAATTATCATAGTAACGGGTAGTGACGCATTACCGTTGACCGTTATTGCACTAATTATTAAGTACGATGTGATAGCAACTCCATGACCATCAGAGCTTACAACAACGAATTAGACTATCCCATGCTTAAATCATGGTTGGAAGGACATAACTCTCCAGTTGTGCCTCCTGAAGTTTTTTTACCATCTACGGGCTTAGTGGCCGAAGTAGACAACTTACCTATAGCCATTAGCTTCCTTTACTGCTGTATTGGCGGTATAAGCGTTATTGAGTTCACAACGACCAATCCTATTGCCAAGCTAAATAAAGCCCTTGTAGAGGCCGTAAAAGGGCTGTACGAGGCATTGGAGAAGCTAGCGTGGGATAATGGAAGTCCATGTGTCCTATCATTTGTTAAACCTAATAGTGGGGAAGCCAGAATCATGGCCAAGAAAGGCTATCAGGATTTGCAAGGAGTACCCCATTTAACCTACGGAAAGAGTCGTCCATAATATGCCAGCAGCACCTTTACTACCAGCCATCTTTGCAGGAGCTTCAGCCGTAGCTACGGGCATATCCGCGTATGGGCAATATAAAGCATCCAAGAACGCTGCAGCCGTGGATATGGCATCAGCTCAATACAATGCTAACGTAGATAAGGCTCAAGCCCAGCAATTAGACGCAAATACCATCCAAAACTTAAGGATGGAACGCGCTCAAAACGATCAATATCTTTCCCGTCAAGCAGCCACTTATGCTAATGCTGGTGTACTAGCTACATCAGGATCGGCATTAGATGCACAAATAACTAACGCAGGATTACTAGAACATCGTATCCAACAAGCTTACGTAGATAGCCAACAGAAGCAGCAACAATATTATGCTCAAGCAGCTATTGGATTAGCTGAAGGTAAAGCTCAAGCAGAGGCCGATCTTGCAAGAGGTCGTATGGCCTTAATAGACGGAGGTGCAAAGATAGCAGGTACTCTATTTGCAGCAGGAATGGGTGGAGCTTTCAGTGGGTTAACTGGAGCAGCTAAAACAGGTGCTGATACACTATCTAACGCAGAAGCTTATAGTGCTATGGAAACAGGAGGCGGAGGTTAATTTATGCCATTGGAAATAGTCCCAGGATCTGAAGTACAAACACAAGTAGGTGCAGCTAAAATTAATGCACAAGACTTTAGGGCTGCTGCATTGGCTAAAGGAAGCGTTGTAGCTGGAGCAGGCGAAGACGTAGCTAAATTATTTAATGACGTATCTACTAAATTACAGGATATAAGAAATACTAAGCACGTAGTAGATGCGGATAACGCTATAAACCAATTTAATCAACAGGCTCAAGAAAACGTATTAAAAGAGCCTAAACCAGAAAGCTGGTCACAATCTTACAATACACAGTTCAAAGCATTTCAAGATCAGTACATGGCTGAACATCCAGAATTTGGACCTGAAGTCAGAAATCATGTACAGAATATGTTAGAACGGTCTAAAGTAGCTACTGATATTAATATTCGTACAGCAGCTAATAAAAGACTATTAAGTGATACGGCTGATGCTGTAGAAACAGGAATGAGCAGAGATGTTAACAGTTTACCTAGAGATGCAGCTACCGCGAAATACATGAACGGATTAATGCTGCTAAAAGAAAAAGGTATACTAGATGACACTCAATATAACATAAGAGTCCAACAAGCACCTAAAGTTATAGACATGGGGCAATTTAAACAAGGTGTTACTACAGACCCTATACACACTTGGTTGTCATTACAGGAAAAAGACAGTAAAGGTAACTATATTAATTATACGTCATTAACAGGCGAAGATAGAGACAAGGTATTAACTGAAGCTAGGGCTAAAGCTAGTGAAAAGCAGGTTAATAACGGCGATAAGATACAGAACGAAATTAGACAGACTCCTGGCTATTTAGTAGATAGAAAAAAAATACAACAATACGCCGATAATCACGAGATAACACAGCGTAGAGCTGATGGTATTATCAATTCATTTAGGACACAGGATGCTCGTATGGAGCAGGCTATGTTTGACCAAATGAAAGCTCAAGTGGTTACTCATGACTTTAAGAACGACCTTTGGCCTTCTTTGTTTATAGGTAAAATGAAAGACAATGCCTCTGGTCTTTCCCCTAAATTACAAACAGAGTTTATTACCTTTATTGATGGCTATCACAAAAAGGAATCTCAGCCACAAGTCACTCAAGACAACATAGTAGCTGCTGCTTTGAAAAAGGAAATGTTGGCCAATTATTCACAGTCGGAAAAGAATGATTTGTTTAACATACCAATGGTATTAAGCACTAAAAAAGAAATAGTGCAGAAGAACAAATTTTGGGCAGATGTCACTAAAGACATTCCTATATTGGCTGAATATAAAGATAAGGAACAAGAAGTTACTATAGATAAACTCAAAAGTAGTCCTGAATTAGTAGAAAAGTACTATGGTAAAGGAGTTAAATGGGATGATGTTACATTTGCGGTAAACAAAAAGCGTTCAAGTGATATAGCAGCTATAGAAAACTTCTTTGATCCAAAAAATCCAAATAGGTTAGACCCTACTGAAAATACTAAATTTCTAAACACAATAAAATCTAAATGGGCTCTTGAACAAACAGTGGCTGCATTAAAGGGAATGACTATGCCTAAGGTTGAAACAGAAAAACCTAAGGAAAAAGACCGCGTGGTCATCACTAGCGAACAAGAGTTTAATAATTTAGAAAAAGGTACACCATTTATATACAACGGTAAAAAAGGTGTGAAAAACTGATTTTAAAATCTAATGCCCTTTGACCCATTCAGTTCTGGTTTAGCCACGCTTGATGAAAAACAAGATGCGGTACAATCAAAGTCGTTTGATCCATTTGCTAGTGGATTAGCAACTGAAGTTAAACCTACGGCTATAGAAACACCTATAGCTAAAGATAAGCCTATACCTTACGGCAATTTTACGGAACAGGATTATCAGAAAGATTATGCACAGAAGAGTGCGTTATATTACGGCGATTTAAATACCGTGATGGACAGGGTAGATGGCGACAGAAAAGTAGCTTTAAATAACCTTGTTGCTAATGCGCCAGCTAACGAAAAAAACGAGTATTTAGCACGTTCAGTTAATCAATGGTTTGTTAGCTCACAGATGCCAGATACGGATCCACAATGGATTTCTCAAAACTGGGAGAATGCTAAACGTGGGTTTGTAAAAGCTAGATTAGGCATGGATGTAGATATTATAGCCGATCAAACGCTATATGACGTAATAAGCAGACAACTTAAAGAAGGCACTATCAGCCCTAAAGAACCATTCACTTGGCATATGCCTATTACGGTATTCCCAATGGAGAAGGCTGAGGCTGAGGCTAAGAAATCATTTTGGGATAGTTTAAACACTAACATTATTAAACTTGGTAGAGTTAGTAAGAACGTCCCAGATATGCCTCAATTAGGGGCAGCTAATCCAGCTATAGCAGCAGGTGTTTATAACGGCTTTGTAGCACCAGCAATAGAGTCTTTTGCAACACCCTTAGGTATTGCAACCATGGGCGCATTAGGACCTTTAAAAGCTTCTGCAGCATCAAGCAAACTAGCCAAAACTGCATTACTTTCAACAGAAGGCGGTTTTACGGCGTTGATGGGATATAGCACTTACGAAAACGGTAAAAAGCTTTATAGCACGGCTAATAACCCTAACGCTACAACACAGGATGTAATAACCGATACAGGAGAAACATTACTTAGTTTATTAGGTACTGTAGCTGCTCCATTGTCCTATGCTTTTGATTTATTAGGAGAAAGATCTAGTTCAGTAGCTAAAGATTTAGAAAACAAAAAGCCATCTGCTGCTGCCGAAGTGTTATTTCAAGAAGGTGCTGTAGCTAAAGACAAGGCGACATCTGATGCTTTAAACGTAGCAGGTGATGAATTAAGCAAATTATCTACTTTCGAGAATGGTCCTGATACATGGCCTAAATCAGAACCTGTAACGCAGACTGAGTTTGATTTTGCTGATGGAAGTGAAGAAGCAAGACAACAACCGCTTATAGAGCCACCTACCCCAACTAAGAGCGTATATGACGAAACATCGTTAAAGAACGCTGTTGGTGAAATAGAACGATTAAAGGAAACAGGTGAGACGTTTACCGAAGCTGAAACTCGTAGTATGTCTACAGAGTGGGTAAGAGCAGGAGAGATATTACAAAAGTATCCTCAAGCTGGTGAAGACTTAGCTGCTAGACTTAAGGCTGATCCTAACATGGGTCTATCAGACACTCAATCGGCTTTATTGCTACGTCATAAAGTTAAATTAACTAATGATCTAGAAGCTGCACAAAACCTATTTAATGATCCTAATCAACCGCCTGAAGTTAGGGCTGAAGCATTAAAACAAACACAAGAACTAAGTGGTAAGTTTGTAGAATTATTAGATGCTATTAATAAACGTGGATCTGAATGGGGACGTGAAGGTAGATGGAGACAAGCAGCAGCTAAACAAGATTATAGCTTTGGTGCACAAGCTGCTTTATTACAAGGTGTCAAAGGCAGAGAGCTAACTGTAGATGAAATAACAGATTTATCAGATAAGGTAACTAAGTTACAACAGGCTGAAAACCAATTAAGAACCTATTTAGAATCCAAGAAAAACGCGGATCCTAGCAAATCATTTGATGACCTTATACAGGAAACATTAAACCCTAAGAAGGAGTCTCCAAGCTTTAAGAAAGCTGATAGGTTACAAGAGATATTAAGGGCTAAGTCTGAAGAATCTAAAAAGTATCTTAGTGGTAAGTTATTTAGTGCATCACCTGACGTACTTTATCATTTAGGCGTTATTGGTGCTGAACATATATATAGCGCAGGTTTAGACTTTACTAAATGGTCGGCTGAGATGGTGCGTGATTTAGGCGAAAAGGTCCAACCTTACCTCAAGGAAGTATGGGAAGATGCCAAGAAGACCTACAATCAGCAGCACAGGGATTATGTCGTAGAAGACCTAAAGGATGCATTAAAGGAAAACGATAATGTCGAGATAGGCAATATAGCTCAACAGCTAGCTAAGGGCTTTATTAGCGACGGAATCACCGACAGGGATAAGATAGTTAAAGAAGTTAAGGGTGAGCTGTCTCAAGCTATACCTGACATCACCGAACGCGAGACTAGAGATGCTATTTCTGGCTACGGCAAATATCGTCAATTATCACAAGACGAGTTAACCGTTAAACTAAGAGACGTTAAGGGTCAGCTATTACAAATATCCAAACTCGAGGATTTGGCAGCAGGTGAGCAAGTTAAGAAGACTGGTGCTGAACGCCGTAAGCCATCTGCAGAAGAACAAGCTTTAATTGAAAAGGTTAAAGAAGCTCAAAAGCCTAAACGTAGTCCACAAGAGATAGCGTTAGATCAAGTAAAGACACGCTTAGAGAACGAAATAGAGTCTCTTGAAAGACAGATTAGTACCAAAACTAAGGAAGCTAAAATTAAACGTAGTCTTGTGCTAGATAGCGAAGCTCAAGAATTAAAGGAAAAGAGAAACGAGCTTAAGAAACAATATAAGCAAGTATTTGATGATCCTGACTTAAACGCTCAGCAACGTCTCAATCGTTATAAAGCACGGTTAAAAGCTACTCAATTAAAGTACGAGGAAAAGCTACGTAATAAAGACTTTGGTCCTACACCTAAGCCAGAACCTTTAACATTAGATGAGGAAGCGACTAAGCTTAAAAGAAACGTAGCAAAACTGCGTGATGATATTAACATAGGCCGTGAGAAGGCTAGGTTGGAGAAACGCCCAGGTTATGTTAAAGTAGCAGAAGCCGTATCTGGTTTAGCTAGAAGTGCAGCTATCTCGGGTATAGATACATTAGGTAAGCTTGCTGGATTTACTTTAGGTAAAGTTATAGAAACGCCATTAGCTGAAGGTGCAGGATTTATATTAAGAAATATACCATATTTAAAAGATGATATATTTAAAAAGGCTACGTCAGAGTCTGGTGCGGAGTTCCAAGCTTTAGGTTCATTCTTTGCTAAAGGTGCAGTAGAAGGTGCTAAAGAAGCAGGATCTACTATTAAGACAGGCAAAGGTAGTTTAGATATAGAATTAGGAGATCCCGTATCTAACGCACGTCCTGTTAAATGGTACGACTTTGTGGGTGTGCTACATAAAGCTGAAAAATCATTTGTTAAGACAGGTGATTTTTATATGCGTATGACACGCAGATTTGCTAATGCTATAGCTGAAGGTAAAGATATAACTAGTGACGTTGTACAAGCAGCTATTAGAAAAGAAGAATTTAACGAGGCTAATAGATCCATATTACAAGAAAACAACGATATGGCTAATGCCGTTAACAAGCTTGTTGGCGACATCGAAGCTCAGAATCCAGAGTTAGATGAACCTAACGTAAGCAAGACTTTACTTAGCACGTTTATTAAAACCTTTGTAACCAAGGGTATTGTTAAGACTCCATTAAACTTCTTAAAACAAGCATATGAACGTAGTCCGTTAGGATTAGGCGAAGGTGCTTATAGAACTACTAGAGCCTACATGAAGGGTATAGATAGTCTTTCCACACAGGAAGCTAACACCATTGCTAGATTACTTAAGGTAGGTGCAGTAGGTTCGGCGATGTTTGTATGGGGTGCTATAGATGCAACCAAAGACCCAGAAAAACGTATGTTTGGTGGTTATTATACAGGTAGCCTAAAACGTGATCCTAAAGACGTATCTGCAGGCAAAGTTAAGATTGATGGATTTGAATTACCACATTGGGCATCGCACAATCTATTAACCGAAGAAGCTCAAATGGGTAGTACCTTTGTAAGAGTAATGCTATCCAAAATTTCCAAGAAAGATACAGAACAACAAGGATTCTTAGCAGGTGCAGTAGCATCTATATGGGGCTTATTAGATCAAGGAGCTCCTATAGTTACACCTACAGCTCGTGCAGCAGTACAATTCTCACGCGGTCAATATCAAGACTATGTTAACAGCCAAGTAGCTGCTTTAACCCCAAGGTTTTTAACTAATATAGCTGAGTTTATTGATAGAAGAGATGGCGTAGGTGTTAAACT
>Ga0214173_100064_pt1 | contig 18622 bp, 19 predicted proteins | sample TroBogEpilimnion_34_FD_153011 | JGI IMG/M metagenome (GOLD analysis project Ga0214173, IMG submission 153011) | Freshwater microbial communities from Trout Bog Lake, WI - 25JUL2007 epilimnion | ecosystem: Environmental > Aquatic > Freshwater > Lake > Epilimnion/Euphotic zone | place: Trout Bog... | reverse complement strand
GCTCGGCGTGTTTAAGCAACTCCATAGCGCGTTCTACAGCCTTTTGTTGCTCAGACTGACGCCTCTGTGCCTCGTGCTGCCTTTGGCGCTTCCAAGCGTCTTTATCGGCGTCTGTCCATGGCTTTGCGTTGGGGTCTTGATACCACTCAACTCGAGCACCTTCAGACCAGTTAAAAACCCAACCACGCTGGCCATCCCAAAAGTAGGCGCCATTGGTCGACCGGGGTTTGTCAACCGTCCCGCACCGGCGAATGCGCTCGGACGCAAACAACCGGTCGGGGTTGATGTCAACGCCGTGGGCGCGGGCAAAGTCGATGAAACTCATTTCCCTACCCCCTTCTTCCACTTCATGTTCATCTGCGTGATCTTGTTCTTAACGGCTGGCGTAATTTCAACTTGCGGGGCCGTTGAGAACTGCCACGTCGTTTCTTGCCCCGTAATATTTTTATACAAGTGCCAAGCACGACCAGACTGCTTCTCAGGAGCGCTGTGCATCCGCGCATAACTGCATAACTGATGCCAAAGATGCCTCGCATCGTCTGCAAGTTTCTTTCGATTCTTGCCTTCGCCAATGAAGATCTCTTTCATCTCCCCCGGACGTTGTTCGATCAATGCTTGCGGCTTCTTCTCAAAACCACACGCCATGCAGCGCTTCGTAAACGGCTTGTACCCACACCGCGGGCAACCCTTCAGTTCGTAGTCATCATCCTTGCGGATCTTCTTATCCAGCTTCTCCCCCGAATCTAACTCGGCCAAGCCGTTGAAAAAGATCTCGGTGTAGTCCTCGGCAAACCGGATGATGTTGCCCGAGAAGTCCAGCAAGATGCAGTCGGTCTTACCAGTTTCAGGCGATGACCGAAGCCCACGACCCCACATCTGAATGGCCGTCGACAACGACTTGCGCAAGGGCCTTGCATCACACACACAACCCACGTCAGGCACGTCAAAACCTTTTGCCAAGGCCTCGACACTGATCAAGACCTTCAGCATGCTGTTGGGCTTCCTGTACTCTTTCAACAGTAGTTCACGCTCGGCGGCAGTTGTCTCCGAAGTAAATACCGCGGCCATGATGCCGTGGCGGGTGAACTCAGAGGCCAGTTGTTTGCAGTGGGCAATCGTCGCACCAAACACAATTGTCTTGCGGCGCTCAGAATAGCGAATCCACTCCGATACCACATCCCCGACGATCTCCATGCCACGCTCGGCGGCCGCCACGTCAGTCCACTCACCGCCAGCGGTCTTTGCGCCGGTCATATCGGGCTTTGTGCACGAGAAAACGCGCATGGGAACCAACACCCCTGACTGAGTCAGTTCGTTCATTGTGGTGGCGTTTATGAGGTTTGAGAATATCTTTCCCAGACCCGGCGAGAACGGCGTTGCAGACAGACCGATCACAGCCGCCCCAGTTGACATGGCGTACTCAGTCCAGATTTTCATCTGGGTGTGAGCCTCATCAACCACCAGCACGTCCAACTGTGGCCAGTACTCACGCTTGGCGATAGTCTGTGCTGAGGCGATCTGAAGCAACTGGTGGGGCTGGCGCCTCCAATGATCCGCTTGAATCACGCCGTGTTCGGTCAGCCCATAGTTGTCGGCGGCGGCTGAGGTCTGGTTGATCAGCGTGGTGCGATCACACAGAAACACAGCACGTTTGCCTTTTTGCATGGCCTCGTTGCAGATACGCAAGCCGAGGTAAGTTTTACCAGCCCCGGTGGGGGCCATGATCAACTGGTTCTTGTGGCCATCACGGAACCCTTGGCGAAGGGCTTGATGGGCGGCAGATTGGAACGGGCGTGGTTCAGGGAATGTAGTTCCATCATCACACCCACTTGGTGCTAGGACGTTGGTCATTTTTTAACTTTGTCGAGTTGTCGTTGGAGGGATTTGACCATCTTGGTCAGTTCGGTGTTGGTGTTAACCAAACCATTGTTTGTGATCTTGAGGTGGTGCAACTCAAGCAAGGCTTGCTTCAGCTTCTCAGAGGTGTCAGCCAGCACGTCATCAGCCTCAAAGGCCTCTTGCATGAACTCCAAGAATTCATTGTGGGCACGTTCAGAAGCACGAATCTCTTCGTCTGAGGGGCCGAAGTCGTCCAGTTTAACTGGGGTGTCAGTTTCAGTTGAGTCCAGTTTAACTGGGGCCTTGGCCTTCTTCTCAACGTGCTTTTGCATGTTCTCGGCCTGCTTGGCTTTGACTTCCGGGTCACGAATGGCGGCCACAAAAGTCTCAGACACGGCGCAGTGCTTTGCAATCTTGATGTTGCTCCAGCCAGCGGTTTTAGAGGAGGCCAGAGCCACTTCTACGCACTTCTTTTTGGTGGCGTTACTACGCTGAAGTCCGTGAGTTCCATTGACCGAGGTGGCCATGAAGATGGCGTCTTCTTGTGTGCCGGTATGAACTTCACAGTTGGCGCCTTGTTTGCCTGCGGCTTGGTAGGCCAAGTAACGGTGGAACCCGTCGACCAACCAATGTGTTGAGCCATCAAACATTGTGATCAATGGCGGGAACACCTCCCCTTGCCTCATTTTTTCTGCGTACTCTTTGACCACGTTTTGGTCAAGGTGCTCACGCATCTGTGTGCCGCCGTCAAGGCGGATTTGATCTAACCGTACAACTTTCATTTTGATCTCCTAAAACACCCAAAAGCGGGCCACTATTTAACCCCAGAGGTCGGGGCGCAATTCTTCTTTTGTTACCAGTCCGCTTGTAGCGGCTTCAATTTTTCGTGCTAACGCTGGTGAGGCTTGACGGCGCATCGCAATCAAGAGCGCCAGCCACGTTGTTGTGATCCCAAGGTACTCAGCCATCTCTGACTTCGCCCCGCGGACATCGCTGTCAAAGTATTCTTTTAATGTCATAACAAACTCCCAAAGCCCGATTCTACACAAACTTCACGTTACAAGAAAACAACATCAAGAAAAAATAATTTGCAAGAAGTGTTTACAGCTTGCTTTAATTTGATGTTAGAATTTCATCACGTTCAATTCGAACGGTTTAGCGCAGAGAGTTCTGCATTTAGGAGTGAATCATGAAGTTGCCAGTTTACATTTTCTTGTCCACCTACGCTTCAGTAGGCATCGACAACCTTGAAGACGCCAAGCCCGGCGATCTGATCCTTACCAACTTGCGCGACTGGAACCCCGACTATCTTTTGGTCGGTGAGTCTGTCGTTGATGTTGACTTCCGCAAGAAGAGCGACATTGCCGCCGACATGGTGACCAACATCTTGAAGAAGAAGTCTGACCTCGAAAAAGACTACGAAGCCAAGATGCGCAAGATTGATGACCAACTGGCAAACATGCTGGCGATCACCTATGAAGCGTAACTACACCCCCTACGAACGTGTGATGTTCGTCGTTTACTTAGCGGCGTTCATCGTTTTATTTTTTGACCTTTTTCTATGGAGAAAATTATGAGCTTTTTTGTTGAAGACCGCGGTGGTTCTTTTGAGTCCACCCCTCCCGGCATGCACCTCGCACGGTGCTACCGCATCGTTGACCTTGGCACTCAGAAAACTGAGTACATGGGCCAAGTCAAGTTCCTGCATAAGATCATGCTGGGCTGGGAAATCCACGGCACAGACGACTCAGGAAAAGAGATCAAGATGCGTGACGGCCGTCCGTTTGCCATCTTTAAGAACTACACGCTGTCGTGGAGCGATAAGGCCAATTTAAGGCTTGATTTGCAGTCGTGGCGGGGTAAGCCCTTCTCTAATGAAGAAATGCGCCGCTTTGACCTTAAAAACGTCCTTGGCGCGTGGTGCATGTTGAATGTGATCGAACGTGCTGGCCAAGACGGAAAGATGTATGTGAACGTGAGCGGCGTGAGTCCAGTTCCATCCATGATCAAACAAGCTGGTCTACCCCAAGGCGTGAACCCCAACGAGATTTTTAATCTCGAGGATCCTGACATGGACTTGTTTGCCAAGTTCAGCGACCACCTCAAGAAGAAGATTGAAGCGTCACCTGAGTGGCAACGCCTTGGCATCAAGAAACCAGAACCAGAACAAGAGTTTGCGCCACCCGAGGCACTCTCAACTGGGTTTGATGACGACAGTTCCATCCCGTTCTGACCATGGAAAACTTAATCGGCATTGCCTGCGTGGCAGCATGGTTGACCCACATCTTTTATTGCTTTGCGCATGTGATGTGGGGGTTCCTCTTAGCAGGAGCAATTTTCTTCCCAATCGGGATCATCCACGGCATTTATCTGTGGTTTCAATAGGAGGCATTATGTTTATTTCTAACGCGCAAAAAGAAAACATCAAGATGGAAATCATCTCGCTCAAGGCACGAATCCAAGTGCAAGAGAAGGCCATGGAAGAGGCGGCCACAATCATTCGGTTGTTGAACAACAAGATCGAGTCTTTTGACAAGGGCGAGAAGAAAACGGGCTGGAGCCTAGAGAACCGTAAAGCCCAGTCTGATCGCATTAAAGCCATGTGGGCCAAGAAGAAGGGGGCATGACATGAAAGAAATTTTTGCGGCCCTTGTGGTCATGTTTTGGACGCTTTTGATTATGGTGGGCTTGACCTTTTTGGGGTATGAGTCTTACGCATACTTTGCGCCTAAATATCGGGCAGTTGACAACGCCGTGTTTAAAGAGTCTGAGCAATACAACGACGGCATGGTGCGCGATCTGGAAAACCTCCAGCTTGAGTACATGAATGCCGACGCATCCCACAAAGATGCTTTGCGGGCCATCGTGTTGCACCGCTTCTCTGTCTACCCAGAAGACAAGATGCCACCCAACCTGCGTAACTTTTACAACGAACTTCGGAGCGGAAAATGAAATATATCCTTGCAATTTGTATCGCAACACTTTTGGCGGCTTGCGGTGAACAGCCCCAAACCGCCGCTCAGATCGAGCGCAAAAAGCAGGCAGAACTGAGCCTGCAAGGTGTTCAGCAAGTCGGCATGCCTGCCATCGTGAACTTTGCTGAGAAACGCATGATGAAGGACATCCTTGAGTTGCGTGACCGCAATGTAGCGACTACCACCTACATCGTTGACATGAACGGCAAAATGCACAAGGTGTGCGACTCTGTTGGGTTTGGTCTTCCATACGCAACCCAATACACCAACCCTTCAATGCCTCAACGGACATCGGATGGGGGAGCCGTATATGTCCTGCCACAAGCCGACCCTAATGGCTTATACAGCCCAGCAAGCGCAGATGGCACATGGGTTCAGTGCGTTGACCCTAAGACCAAGAAGGCCACTGTGGTTTACATCGAGCCACGCATCATTGTTTCGCCATTCCCCATTGGAGAGTAACTGCATGACAACAATTATTGCAAGAGCGGGAGAGCAAACGCACTGGTACGACCAAAAGGGCGCCCCTGCCTACACGGTTAAAGCCAAGGACGGCTCAGACCGGCCTACAACGCTCAGGGACGCACGAAAGATGAATCTGGTGCCCTCGGTCACCACGATCTTAAAAGTGGCCGCAAAGCCCGCTTTAGAGGCTTGGAAGATGGAGCAAATGCTGTTAGCGGCACTGACCCTTCCACAGCTTCCAAACGAGCCGGAAGTTCACTTTGTTCAACGGATCATCCAAGACTCAAAGGAAACCGCCAAACGCGCCGCAGAGCGTGGTACGCGTATCCATGAGTCGATTGAGAAGTACTTCTTGGGTGGCCATCAAGTTGAACACGCAGACATCGCCAAAGCATTTGACGAGAAAGTGGCCAAGCACTTCAACTTGAAGTCCATGAACCCATGGATTGTTGAGCGCTCGTTCACCGACAAGATGGGTTTCGGCGGTAAGGTTGACTTGTACACTGGCATTGATCCTACAAGCCCCACAGGGATCGTGTTGGACGCCAAGTCAAAGGACTTTGATTACGACGATGACGTTGTTGGTTATCCAGAACACGCTATGCAACTTGCTGCTTACCGGTACGGCCTTGGCTTACCAGAAGCCCGTTGTGCGAACGTGTTCGTATCGGTAAAGCGTCCCGGCTTGATCAAAGTTCACGAGTGGACTGAAAAAGAATTGGATCAGCATTGGGAGATGTTTAAGTGTCTTTTGCGTTATTGGACTTTAAAAAACAAGTTTGGAGAATGAAATGTTAAGCGAAGAGAAAATCAAACAGTTGTACTTCAGCACCGATGAGCGCATGCCCGGAGCATTGGTGGCCGAAGAAGTTGATCTGATTGCGTTTGCGCATGAGATCGAAAAAGAAGTTGCCTTGGACTACGCCCGCAAAGAACGTAGTGCTTGCATCGAGTTTGTGGCCAGCCTCAACCCAGAAGTGGCCAAGAAGCTTGGCGAGAAGCGGGGCGGGATGTGAAGTTTATGCTCTACTTCTGGGGCATCTGCATGTTGCTCTTAATCATGACCAACTGCGTGAGTCATTGAAAAAGACCTCCCCCAACACTGGGGGAGGGAAATCACCGGGGAGACAGCCGATGATCAGCGTAAAAAAGGATTCGGATTGTGACGTTCAGCCTGAATTCTTTTTTTCATTTCAGCTTGCATTTTTGCCAATTCTTCTGGATTGTCTCGGTAATAGTTTGCAAGCCAAGCTAAACCACCAGTTGCAATATCTGCTGGGAATGGTGTCATGGCGGCCAAGGCTGTACCAGCGCCAGAAATTCCTGCCCCTGTGGTATCGCCTTGAGCGGCTCTTGTCAGCGTGTCTGCGGTTCCACCGAGTACACCGGCAGTTTTGCCCATTATCCCTAAAGTTGGCAATACGCTTTTGATCCATTGAGTGGCTTTGTTCGCTCCGGGCAATGCAGTTTTAATAGCATTGGACAAAGATCCGGCAGCATTTGCAACTGGTTCAGCCGCAGAATTGGCTGCACCTAATGGAATCTCCATTGGTCTTCCACCAATCATTTTTACTTCGGTTGGCCCCATCTCTCCATACAACTGAGACATTGATGGGCCAGAAATACCATGCGATTCTAAAGTGGCAATCTTGCCTTCAGGTGCCGATGCCCAACTTTTGTTTGCCGATTGATTGGTCAGCATGTTTTCACCAGCAGTTCTACCTGCCTTTGATGCTTGGCCTGTAGCAGTCTCATAAACAGGCGTTTGAGGCTCTTCAAAAGAAGCGGCAGGAGCAGTTCTTGGGGCTGGCTGGCTAGGACGTGGGTTGTACTTTAAGAACGTTGGATCGATTGGATTGAAATTTGCTCCAGAACGATATGCTCCAATTGGAATTCCCAAAAGAGCCGAAAGATGCGCTGGATCATTTAAGAATTTTGCAATTGGACTGGAATCAACATTCTTAACTGATTCCACTACCTTTCTACCGAATTGTCCAACGGTAGGTCGAGTATTTTTGGGCGGTTCTGGTTCTGATGGTGTAGCCTCAGCAATACTTGGTTGTTCGTGGAAATCCGAGCCAAGCATTTTTTCTCGCTCCGCAATTAAAGCTTTTGCATCTGGGCTGAGTTCTTGATTTTCATCCATGATTTCACCTTTTACTTAGGTAAGGAAGCCCGGAAAGCGGCTTCACGAGCATCTCTGAGATCTTGTTTATCTTTATTCCATGCGCTTTTTACATCAGAAGCACGTTTGGAATGATGAATCACGGATGTGTAAGGCGCCATCTCATGCGTTCTATCAACATTTACAAGATCCTTCATGTAGGCATCATGCAATTTGTTTTGATAGAAAATGTCCAAAGAATCTTGCTTCAACGCATTCAATGCACTATCCCAACGCTGATGCAAATTAGGCATCGCATTTTGTAAAGCTTGGAATTCAGCCACTGGGGGGTTGGCTGTGTTAGCGTTCATCATTCGATTTTTCAATGTTGATGCAGCCAACAAGTGAGTTGCAATATCGTTGGCGTATGAAGCTAATTCTTTGCTCAAGCCAGCTTTAACCCAAGCCTCGGCAGGTAAATTGATTTGACCAGAAAAAACGCCTGTATGAAAACCGCCGCCTTCTTGTGCGGCTTTCATAATTTGGCTTTGTATATCTCCAGTTCCCATAACGTCAAACACTCTTGCAGCAGCCCCTTGATTCTTTTGAATCAAATTTTTTGCGGCAGTTACATGATCCATATATGGTGTGTAATACGCTGGGTTTGTAAATCGAGATAGGTCTTGAATAATTGCGGCACTGTTGTCTTCGGCAACTTTGGCAGATGATCTGCGCGAATCCAAAATTTCTTTTGCCTGATCGGCTGGCAACATTGACAACTCTTGGCTGTTCACTTGAGGGTGAAGCAAATCATATTTTTTTGACACGGCTGATGTTGGGGCAGCAGTCTTCAATTCCCAATGATTTGGGTCTTGTTTTGGCATCGGTTGAACGAAACCATTGTCAGTTAATGCTTTCTTGTGTTCGTCAGTAAATTTTGATGAGTCGACATCAATAGCCATACCAGTTTCATGCTTGCTGGTTCCGGGCTTGGCAATAGGATTTCCTTGAGGTGTAACACCGGTACGACCGGCCGCAACACTCTCATCCCAAAGTTTTTGTTGCTCATCATGATCTCGTGTTCCACTAATAATTGGAACGCCTAAAGATGTAGCCAAAGAGCCTGCATCAAGCTTTGGAGCAGGCGTTGGAGCAGGAGTTCCAGCAGGAACAGCAGCAGGAGTTTCAGCAGCAAGCGCTTGTGGAGGCTTCATGCCAGCCGCAGCCAAATCGTTTGGATCAGGCGTTTGGTGCAAAGCAATTGCGGCATTGACTCGGCTCATTGCTGCCTTTTGACGCTCTATAGCCAAACCTTGTTCTGCTCGTCCGACTTCCAAAGACTTACCAACCGCCTGAACTCGAGGCGTGTTTGGAGAAATGGATGAGGCACGCTCATAAACATCTTGAGGAATTGGTTGACCGGGATGGTCTTTTTGCCAATTGTCCAGATAATCAGCAGCAGCTTTATTTTGACCCATAACGGCGCTTTGCACACCCAACTGTGCCCGCATTTGAGCAAGCGGAATGGCCAAGCGGCGTTGTTGTTCAATGTTTTCACCTTGGGCTTCCGCAGCACTACCCAAAGAGGCTACAAAACCACCCAACTGAGGTTTGGCAAAACCAGCAGCAATTTTGAACCAGTTTGGCTGTTGATAACGCGCCTCAAGATCATCAAGGGTTTTTTGAATTGCATTGATATTTTTGCCGTATTCGTCGCCCAAACCTTCGGGATTTAAGTTGGAAAGGTTGGGGAATCCAGAAGCCATGTTTTGCTGTTCAGCCATGTCTTATCTCCGAGTTGTGGGCAAACCGCCCATGTGACGTGTGGATGCGCAACCGATTGGGCCACCTTGTGCTGCACGAATTGCGCCGCCTTGGGCAAAGCAACCATAACATCCGCCAGAATTGTTGAAATTCACACCTTGAGTGTTGCCATTTACGTCTACTGGTTGACCTGCGGAATTCACATACCCAGTTGGACTAGATTGACTTGGGGTAGCAGTTATACCGCCTGAGTAATCCATGGTTCCGGTTGAATCACCGCCAGAAGTTTGGCCAGTTGTGCCCAAATTTACAGGGTTAGAACCAGAACCAAAACCCAATTTGGTTGCGATACATTTACCAATGTTTAACCCGTTAGGGCCAATAATACCGGCCGCAGTAGCGCCAACGCTGGCCAATCCAGACAACGGCGACATGCACAAAGTCTGTTTTGTTGATGTAGGAACTGTGTAGCCCTTCAGCAAGTTCGACAAGTTGGTCAGCTTTTGCAGGGGGTAGCACTGAGCATTCTGCAAGAGTGTTCGTTGTTGGCAACCCAAGGTGGCCAGAGCATTCACGCCCTTCAGACCTTGCTGTTGCGCTATGCAAGACAGAGTGCCCTGAGCGGTGCCAATGTTTGTCAAGTTCTTGATGCCGCATGAAGCCAAAGTGCCGCTGATTTGGCCCAGTTGACCACACAGTTGGTTTTGCTTGATGCCGGTGCATAGAGCCGTTTTGTAGCCGCATTGCAAGGCTTTGGCTTGGCAGGCCAAAATCTGTTGGTTGGCGTTGGCCAAAGTCTGACCCAGCACCTGAGCGCCACGCTGTGAACCAAACTGACCCGAACCAACCGCGGCGGCGGTGGCCATGGGAGCCAAGTTTTGGCGAATGTTTTGTTGACCCAGATCACCGATTGCGTTTACTACGCAACTAATGTAAGGGTTCATGTAATTCTGAGCGCGTAAAGCAGCGCAGGTCGTTGCGTTTTGCAGGTTGCTTGCCCCAGCCGCCAGAGGGCTGACAGAGCCAGCAGCAGCGCCCAGAGTGTTGGTGGCCGCACCGAGGTTTGGCTGACCTGCATTGGCCGCACAGCCTACGGTGTTGAAGGCTTTATTTTGCAGATCGGTGGCACCGACATAAGTGGCATTTTGAATTGGCCCGCATTTACATGTCGCTTGCTGGGCAATTCCTGAGAGGTAATTGTTGTAATACGACGGCGCTGTCGTTGCCGTGTTTTGTGAACTTTGCAGGAGGTTGGCCATTTTTTAACCTTTCGCCATTCTGAGGTAATCAAGCGGGCTTTTCGCCTTGGGTGGAATCTTGTTGACAGGCGCAGACCGCTTGTGTTCTCGCAACTCTTCGCGCATTTTATCCAGCAACTTCGATCCTGTCTTGTTATCTCCACCGCCTAAAGCAGTTACAAAAGCCGCGGGGAGAACATATTCACCGTCCGCAATCTTAGCGGGAACTGGACTTGCAGAGCCGCCATGAGCGTGATGGGGGATCTGGTTGCGGAAATGCTCAAGCGCCTGAGCGCCTGCTTTGCTAGAACCGTCACCCAACTGGGCCACGGAATCAGCGTCAATCACATAGTCACCATCGTGGAGCATGGCAGGAATGTCGTCTGACTGGCCAGTGCCCCGTCCAGCCGCGTAATAGCCCGTTTGGCCGGTGATAAATTCTGGGTGATGCCCTTCAGGCGCCTCGGGGTGATAACGCGCTGGAAGGCCTCCTTCAGCCATACCGCCCACACCAACAACTGGGCCGCCACCCATCAAATGGCCGCGCAGGGCAGGATTGATGGAGTTGTAAAGTTGTTGCAATTGATGTGGCTTGACTTGCTGAATGTACTTGGTGCTGGATTCAAGGCCAGTAGATGCAGGCGCCCGCATTGGAGTGGGCTGAAAAGCTTTTTGCGCATCATTAAATATGCTTTGCATGGTTGGCGTGTTGGACGAAATCAGATCATCCACCGCATCTGAAACGCTACCGGCTCCTGACATGTGAATGAGTCCGCCGTGTTTAGAGGTTGGCATAAGTGGGACTTCTTTCTCAAAATCTGCTGGGGCTACAAAATCTTTGTAGCTTTCTTCTGCTGGTTTCTTTTCGCTCGACGAGTCAGATACCTGCAAAGCAGCTTTGAGGTCAGGATCAAGTGAATCGTACAGTTGCTTGAGCGCAGCCTCTTTATTGAACTGCGTGTTAGGCATGTACGACTTCAAGACAGACTCGGCTTTACCAAATGCAGGCTGTGTGGGCTGTGTGGTTGATGGTTCGGCACCGCTACCCGAGCCACTGCTTGAACCGCTACTTGAGCCGCTGCTGGTCTTACCAGAAGAAGACGAAGAGGTGTCGCCGGTGTTCACATCCAGTTTAACTGGGGTTATGTCACCAGCAGTTGGCTCAGTCGGTTGAATGGTTGTGTCGGTTGGTTTTTGACCGGTCACTTCAACGGTTTGCAACGGATCGCTGGTATCAATGTTGTCCAAGAAGTCGCTTGGCAATGCGCCAATAGGCTGGACATCTGGTTCTGTTGGTTGAATGGTCGAAGAGTCATCTTGACCGGTCACGACAACAGTCTGTAAGCCACTGTTATCGGACGGTGTATAGCTGGCCTCTCCGGGAGGTGCAGCCGTGTCTTGTCCAGAAAGAGATGTATCGGTGACATTGACGGTCGGCAAACCACCTGATGGCGGCGTGTAACTCGCTTCACCCGGAGGTGCGGCAGTATCTTGGCCAGAAGTTGAAGTGCTGGCAACATCCACATTTTCCAGATCGCTGCTAGGCGTATAACTTGACTCGCTGAGAGGTGTCACAGTTGAAGCATCCGTGGGCTGGCTGTAGTTGTCATACAGCTTCTGACCGCTTGGATCGGTCACCACCCATGTGCCGTTTGAATAGGTGTATTTCCATGAGCCATCAGCCAATTGGCTGGTGTCAGTAACAGTAGGCGTCGTACTGGCTGGAGCGCTAGGGGTGGGAGAACCTGCATTGTTCAGGAAATCCAACCCACCAGATGTGTCGGTGTTGTAGTTGCCGCTGCCCAAACCGGTTGTATCAGGTGATGGTTGGTTGGCTTGATAGTTGGCCAGTGAGGTGGTGTCTGTAGGCGTGTAAAAGCCCGACATGCACGTTGAAGTGGGTGTTGTGGCGTTATTGATTGCATCACCAATTTGATTGGTTACTGCACCAACACCTGCCCCAATTAAACTGTTTGTCAGAGCGCCAGTAATGTTTGGTGTTTGTCCAGTAACCAAACCACTTGCAATAGAACCCGCAAGGTTGCCAGCAGTTTTTCCTACTGAGTTACAACAAATCGCATTGTTCACGGCCGTAGAAACGCCAGCACCAGCACCACCAGCCAATGCCCCTTGCACCACGCAACCATTGTTTAGCGCAGCGCCTGTTGCACCTCTTGCTGCACCAGATGCGGCACTTGCCAAAGACTTACAAGCACCAAGGCAAGTTGCGAAACCGCCCGCAGCGCCACCCACGCCGCCAGTCAATGCGCCGCCTACAAGGCCAGCGCCGATGCACTTTCCTTGTAATGCACTTGTTAAACCGCCACTTGTTCCGCCAGAAATTGCACCAGAGAGAGCGGCATCACCAACTGCCGAGCCTGTAGATCCAATCGCACCAGCAATTGCACAAGTAAGACCAAGTCCAGCGCCGCCGGTCAATAGGCCAATTGCAATAGAGTCAACAATTGGGTTAGAAAGAACTTTTCCAATGCCTTTAAATATTCCGCCGAAAGAGCAACCGCCATTTCCCACATAGGTCTTGTCTGTGATGTTGCCGGTTTCAGGATCGACGGTGTAGGCGTAACCACACTTGAGTCCGCTTGTGATACGCCCTTGCGTGTCGTAAATCATGCCATTTTGGCAACCCCCATAGCTCAGGAAGTTGTCGTTGTAGTCGTACTGCTTCTGCAGGTTCGGGATCGTCTCAGCGTACGACCCGATGTTGTTCATCTGACAGCAAGTCAGGTTCTGCCAACCAAGCGTAGACAGATTGCCGTATTGTGAAGTGGGGGCTGGAGCAGGGGCTGGAGCAGGGGCTAGCGCGGGGGCGGGCGTCACCGCAGGCAAAGCACCAGCCGATATGTTATCAACACTGCCGGTTACTGCGGGATTTGAAAGTGGGGAAGAATAAGCATTGCTGTCGAAAACGCAGCAATATGCTCTGTTAACTGTAGTTCCGCGCATATTTACCCCGTGATACTCATAATTCCGCACATGGCCTCAGCCCAACCACGCCAGTCGCTGAACTGACGTGCATCAGGGATGCCCGACTGCGTGAAGTAACCGATACCGTTTAACCCGTCGACCCAGTCCATCCAATGTTCTTCGTCGACATGGCCAAGCTGATTCGGAGCAAACAACTCCTCCATTAGTTTGCAGTAGGTGTCCCAAGTCATTCCGCGGGGATCGTATGTGACCAATTTATTCCCCTTTAAGGATTGCCGGTGCCGCGCACGTCGCCGGTGTCGACACTGAGGATGATCTTGCCCATTTGGTAATTCCCATTAAACGTGTTCGACTCAAAACGCAACCGCATTTCACGACGTTGTTCACGCATGTCAATTTTCAAAGTGGTGGGATCGAAATTGTATGGAAGAGAGGGCTGATCCGTTTCATCGGCATAACCCTTACCTGTAACAATCACATCCATTTGTCCATTTTGAACAAAGTCAGGCTCAATACGCTCTAAGCGAGTCCAGTTGTTGTCACCCGGCTGTTGAGTCGAGCCAACCAACCCAGCCAGACCACCAAGGCTTGGTGTCTCAAACATTGAATAGATCGCATCGACGTTTGTCAAATAAACTTGATCTGTGCCGGTTTCGTGTTGCCACACTGTATAGCCATTCGCATACAAAGTTGTGGCCCCTACGGCCGTTCCTGTGGGGTTGTTGACGGTGTATGTGCCAGTCCCACCGGTTCCAGTTCCTTGAGCGGTGATGACCATTTGATCTAAGACGCCAAGACCTTGCAGAATCTGACCCACAAAGATGGTTCCATAGTTCATAGCGGTGACAGTCAACGTCGTACCGCTCACCGAGCCTTGGAACGAAACAATCGGAGTGGCGTCCGTGCCACCCCAGATGGGTTTCGGGAACACTTCGGTGAAAATGCCAGCCGAGCGACGGGCGCCGGGGGCAGAACCAGCGTCGTACCACACCGGTTTGCCGGTAAGTTGTGATTCACGCACGTTGTAGATGATTGCATCGGTGCATTCTGTAGCGTCACCGCGGGGGTAGAACCACCAAATCTCACCCCAGCGAGGAACTTTCGTACACCAGACTTTTTGGCGCTGGCTGAAGTTCACGTTGTCAAAGAACCAGTTTAAATTCTGATCATTCTTGATTTCTTGCACCGTACCGTTGTACATCAAGAACCGATCCACGCCGCACCAGTAGTAAATGCCGTCATACTCAATGACAGAACTGGACGACATGATCGAACTTTGTTGGGTGATCAAGTCATAGCGCCAGTAGAACGTCGATGACGTGGTTCCTGTGGTGACTGTTGTTGGGGTGTAGGACACGCGTATAACCGAATCCAGCGACCAAAACAGCCCAGAGGGTGATGTAGTACCACCACGAACTGGAAGCCCCTTCACGATCTTTGTAGAGGCCACGTTGTTGGCGTTGGCGTCAGACGATGTCCAGTTGGTGAAGTCACCAGCCGCACAGTTTTGGATCAGCCCGTTGTTGCCGTACACAAACAAATAGGGGTAGAGCATCACAACACCGCCGGACACGGAGATGTTGTTGTCAAAGGTCAATGTCACCGTGCCGGATGCGGTGGCGGCGTTGTTCAAAGTTGCCGTCCAGACACCGGCTACAGTGTTGGCAGACACCACATAAGTGTTGGCAGGGATGCCAGTTCCTGTCACGGTCACACCCGGCCCGATGCCAGCAATGGTGGTGGCAAACGTGACGGTTTTCAGCGTATTTGTTGTTGTCCCTGCGGCCGTAAACACACCAACTGGCGCCAGAGTTGTACCAGTAAACGGCCCGAACAAAGGACGTGTATTGACGGTGCTTGAGATGAAGTTCAGATTCTGTCCGGGGTGGGCGATCAACTGAAGAGCATTCCCACCGGTTGAGTCCCAACCAATGTCAAACTGCCACAAGTTGTTGGCGCTTGGCGTGAATGTCGGTGCGGTTGGCAACGAGAACGGTGTTGGCCCAGTACCGATGGCCGTCACGTTGTTGGTGACCCATTGTTGAATGCCTGCGCTGTAGCCAGAGATGATGTAGTTGAGGCCGTTTGAGGCGCTCATGGTAAGACCACGAGAGATGCCCGAAGCGTTCAAGAAGGCGCCGGTGTAGCCGCCAATCTTTCTGGGCAAGCCACGCTGGAAACGCACCCACTCACCGTCGACATAAGACGGAGCAGCAAATTGAGTTCCATCCCGCTGTATACCCGGCGGGATTTGTAGGGCTATGACTTTAGAGGTCAAAATGTGCCCCCGCTGATACCGCTAAACACGGTCAGTCCAGTTGAACTGAAGTAAGCTTGCTCAGAGCCGTTGATCGTGATACCCACTTGGTTTGAGTTGGGCAAATACAAACCAGTTGTCAGGTTACCCACAAAGTTCAGCGAGGGGTTAGTCGATGATCCCACGCTCAAGGTCAGCGAGGTGACGTTGTTGGACACAGTCGAAACAGCGTAGACGTTCGTGCCATCGCACACCATCGCAACGGTTGAGCCGTTGGGGATAGTTGTTGTTGCACCACCGCCAACGCTTGTCTTGAAAGTCAGCGTGTATGAACCAGTTGTGTTGTTGGTGATGACGTAGAACTGAACCGTGGAAGGAACAACCACGTTTGTGTTTTGGCTCAGGACACCTGAGTATTCTTGCAACGTATAAGAGGCTTGGCTGGATGTCAGCGTAATCGTGGCGCCAGCGCCGGTCACTGAGATTTGTTCTTGCGTGAAGCTGAACAGAGTGCTCTGGCCATAACCCCAAGAACTGAAGCCAGTTGAACCATCAGACACCAGAGCAAACGACTCACCGATCTGCAACTGAACGGAAGCGTTTGTAACGTCAATCGTATCGGTGCCAGAAGTTTGAACCGTCAAGATGCCGGTGCCGTTGTTCTTGATGATGGTGAACCAATTCATGCCCACCACAGAAGCCGCGGGCAACGTGATCGTGCCAGCACCACCGCGCCACACAGACAACTGTGACTGAGCGTTTGCGCTCAGGGTAGAACTGGAGTAGTAACTGGTGATGGGTGTGATGGTGTTCAGCGTTGCGCCCAGAGCCTCTAAGCCATATCCAGCCAACTGTGAGGCGTTGGCGGATGACGTACCAGCACCCAACTGAACCTCAGTCCATGTACCGTTGACAGTTGAGTTGTTTGTCAGCCAGATGTAGTATGCAATCCCGGAGGCCACGGACACGATGGTGTTGCCAGAGTTGTCAGCCACCGTGAAAGTGTAAGAGCCAACGTTGCGCACGATGATGGCTTGGCCGGTCGACACCTGAGTGGCAGGGGGCAACTCCAAAAGCAACGCAGAGGCCGTAATAACCTCAGCCGTGCCGATTGTTTGCGAGATGCTGATGATGTATGTGCCGGTGCTTCCAGAGCCGCTTCCAAGGGCTGTAATGGTCGTCCCTGCGGCGATGTTCGTGCCGATGATAGTTTGGCCAACTTGAACCACGCCAGAGGTCACAGAGGTCACAGTCAGGGTCGTGCCTGAGATAGTTCCCCGGAACGATGCCGCACCAATGGTTGCGGTCACGTCAATGATGTTCGCCGAGGTGACGGCGTCATTACCGTTGATCGGCCACTCAAGAGGCGTGTTAGCGCTGATCGTCAGCGACTCGTAAGAGACTTGGCTCGGTGAAATTGTTTGGCCGGTAAACGGACTGATATATGTGGTCATGGTTTGCCTTAACTGTCAACAGCCACCGCAGAACGGTCGCCAACGCGGGATACGTCTTCGGTCTTGAGGGCGTTCAATGCTTCGGTAAACATCTGACTCCACAGAGCCAGTCGAGCATCGTTCTTCAAGAATGGGGCTGTTTGTTTCAATGTGCCAAACAGCATGGCATTGGGTGCATTCTGCGTGAGCCAGTTGGTTTGATTGTTTGAGTCCAGCGGCTGGAGTCGGGTGTAGCACAAAGCCTCAAAACTGTATGCCGCATCAGGTGTAGGCGCCACGAACCAATGATCGTAGTCATAGTCGGCGTAATACAGCGGCTGTGCGGTTGCGCTCACCACGGGCCAGTAGTTGTTTAGGTATTCCAGTTTGCGCAGCAGCAAGGGCTGTTTGTTGCCAGAACCGTCCACCAGTGTCATGGACACAGTCTTGCGCCAACGTGCGGGCTTTTGGATAACTGCGCTACCAGCTTGGAGGGTTGAATCAACAACTTCCAGTTGGCCCAATGTTTTGATTTCTTGGGCGATCTCAAACTCAGCCAACGAGATGGCTGTGGGGATGAAGTTGACGACCGCTTGGTCTTGCCGCTCCAAGTACTGAAGGACAGTACTCGTCAGGGAATCATAGGTGAGGACAAAGCTTGGTGTGGTCATACCTTATTTTCCCATTAGGAGGTGAGAACAGCAAGCGCATGTTCTGCGTGTTTACGGCGTTCTTCAAGGCCAATTGTGCCACCATTGATGATCTTTGTGCATTTGATGAAGTCCCAAGCCTCGGCCGGGGCGTTCAACTTGTGCGTGTCCCAAAACCACCCAGCGGTCAGGGCTGCGTATTCTGGGGTGGCGATGAGTTCGGGGTGCATGACGAAGTCGAACCCGAGCGCTTGTCCGGCGTGATAATAATTTGCGTGGCCGGTAAGCTGAACGCATCCCCGCCCTCGAAAACGAAACCCGTCGCCAGAAGCTTCGTCACGGTTGCCCATTCGGTTTGCGTAAACCATGTTGGCAATTTTCTTGGGGTTTCCTGCATATTGATTGGCAATCTCTTGTGTGGGGAAGCGTTTATCCCAAAGCCGCATCAATGTAGCCGCTTTGTAGTTCAAGTTCTCTTCCAGAATCCTAAAGTTAGCGCACTCATGCCCACATTGCCCAATGAACATGGCTTGTTGCTTGGGCGTGGCGATGTGGAACCGCTCAAAGGTCTTGTTCAAGCCATCAACCCACGCAGGGCTGATACCCAGCTTTTGAAGTTGATCACTGTTTAACATTGACCTTGTCCTTTACTGCTTGGTACTGGTCGATACAGGCGTTGAGGCGGGTGATGGCGAGGTCACCGTCTGCTGCGATGGTGACAATATCTTTAAGAGCCTGTCGCTCAGATTCGGCTCCATCTTTTGTATCTCCTCCGGCAGTTCCGGCATTTGTACTGGCTTGAACACTACAGGTGGAGGGGAAGCGCAACTCGCCAGAGTCAATGCGCTTAAAAGTATCAGTCTTCTTGGCTTGAATAGCATTGCTTGCCTTTCGGAGTGCTGCAGTCTTGTCTTTAAGGGTTTGTGCCAGTTCGGCTTCTTTTTCTCGAGC
>Ga0214173_100063_pt1 | contig 18738 bp, 24 predicted proteins | sample TroBogEpilimnion_34_FD_153011 | JGI IMG/M metagenome (GOLD analysis project Ga0214173, IMG submission 153011) | Freshwater microbial communities from Trout Bog Lake, WI - 25JUL2007 epilimnion | ecosystem: Environmental > Aquatic > Freshwater > Lake > Epilimnion/Euphotic zone | place: Trout Bog... | reverse complement strand
TTTTTCTTTTAGATAGGATGGGGAAAAAAGTGGGGTTTTTTCATTTTGACCCCTTATTTTTATATAAATTTTTTTTTTTTTTTTTTTTAATATATAATTTGGGGTCAAAAACGAAAAACCCCACTTTTTTCCCCATTTATAATAAAGATTTTTATTATAATAAAGATGATCTTTTTTCTTTTAGATATAAAATTTATATTTAAAATACAAATCTTTGTATATATAAAGATGTCTGAATCTAATTGTAATCGAGATGATCGAGATGATCGAGATGATCGAGATGATCGAGATGTTACGATCGTATATGTCGATCGGATCGTCTACTCTACGTATACTGAGGCTCAGAAGAGAGCATGTAAGAAATGGTATCTTTCGAATAAAGAACGAATATGTTCTAAACAAAGAGAGAATTATCATTCTAAAAAGAATTCTAAAAAAGTGAGTGAATCATAATATTTTAAAATGACCGAATATCTGTCTTCGTATGGATACCACCGAATTGATCTTGATAGTAATGTTTAATAACAAATTGTAGTATATCACTATATAGATAGATTAATCCGATCTCTTGGATATCAGGAAGATTTAGATTAAATATCATATTTTATTATAATAAAAAATAAATCTAAAACAGATAAAAAAACATAAACAAAATATGAAATAGAGACAATCAAATCAATGATATCCATTTTATTATAACAATAAACCAAAAAAAATATTAAACAAAATATTTTTTCTTGATATAAATAAATGTCTACATTGGTAGTATCCCTACCAGCCCCCGAATTCAAACCATCACAATATCAGATCGACTATCTTCACGGTAAACAAAAAGAAAACGAACTTGAAATGGAGATCTCGACCTTCTTTAACGATGAATTATTTCCGAGTAAGAACCGATTTTGTCCGTATGACTGGAAGGGACGATCTGGTAAGTTTTATGAGTTGAAGTCTCGAAACAACGAGTTAAACAAGTATCCTACTACGATGATTCCAGCGGACAAAACAAGAGAGAATACTATTCTTTTGTTTTCCTTCACAGATGGCCTTTACTATATCGAGTATGATGAGGAGCAGTTTTCGAAATTTGAAAAAGCCTCGTTTCGACGATGGCGTACGGGAATATCTGATAAAGAGAAGCTCTACTACTATATACCGGTTGACTTCCTAAAACCGGTTAGTTAAAATTTACGAAAAAGAAAATTAAAAATCTTTCCTATAATAAAACCAATGGGAAAAAATAAATCACTTGACGAGGGGACGGTTGTGTTGATCGATAAACCAACGCTCCCTACACAAATCAGTTCTTATGCTGTGGAAAAGATGAAGCCTAAAAAGCCCCTGTCAGAGAAGCAAAAAGCAAATTTGGCAAAGCTGATCGAACGAACCAAACAACGGGCATTAGAGCGTCGACAAGTGGTAAGCTCTAACATGCCAGAGAGCATACCAGAAGATAAAATTGCTGTGGTCGTCAAACCAAAACGTAAATATGTAAGAAAAGCACCTCATTTTAATGCTAATCCGACTTCTCAACCTGCTCCTCCACCTCCTTCTTCTCCTTCTCCACCACCTGCTCCTTCTCCTCCACCTGCTCGGAAAAGGGCGGTAAAGAAGAAGCCCGAAACTCCGGTGGAGACCGAGACAGAAAGCGAATATGAGCGCCCCCCTCCTCCACGAAAATATAAGGAGAAAGTGAGATCGAAGAAGGAAAAACCAAAGAAGAGATATGAGACGGAGACATCTGATACGACAGATTGGTCGGATGAAAGTGATTCGTCCGAAGATGAGAAAGTAGAGAAATATGTACGGAAGGCGCATAAGAGGATACAGGCAGTACAGGAGATCGAGAATCGATTGAAGACGATGTCGAATCCATATCACGCAAGAGGTATTTCTATTTTCTAAAAAATTTTATTTATTTTATAAATAAAATGACTAAGCCTTTCAATATCCATTATGCAAAAGGAGGAGACCCAAGCACTGTGAAGCAATGTCTTCAATACAAACCGTTTTTAAAAACCGACGATGAGATCGAAGGAATCCGAATCGATTCGGATCGAAAAGAAGTAACCGAACCGGTTCTCTTGTCGATCGAGGAGACCCGACCACTGGAAGAAATTGAATTAAATAAACTTTCTATCCAATAATAAACAAAGATGGATAGAAGCTTAATCGAAGTAATGAGCTATTGCTTCCATATTAATTCGTCTGAACGTAATAGCGGAAGCAATACAAACTTTACCATTAATTTTAGTCAGATTTTAAACCTATTAGCACGAAAAGGCATGTTTCAGATTATCTTTAACAGTGCTCAGATCCCCTTCACCTTTTATCAGCTCAACAACATCAACAATTTGAATATCATTAACATTACGACCCAGTTCGGATCGGCTTCTCCCGTATCAGGTCAACTCACTCTCAATCAGGGAAACTACACGCCGTATACCCTTATTACAGAGATACAAAATCAGATTTATAATTTCTGTTTTGTTTATGGTGGTTTTAAGCCTACGTTTGGAACCAGCTATGATACGAGCAAAGGCTATTTACAGTTCTCTTTGACTGGTGCATCTCCTGCTCCTTCTGGTGGTGGAACGGTAACGATCACACTTCATTTTGAAACCAGCCCAAATATTTTAACGGGTGGATTCTTTGGTATATCCACCACAGCTCCAACTGCTCTTACATTCTCGGCAACGTTTAACGCGTCCGGAGTCATTACATCGTCTGTGATCGGTTCTTCTACTCAACCTTGTGTTTTGAATCCGATCAATTATCTGCTTATCCGAAGCAGTCTAAAACAGTATCGTAACCGAGAGTTTATTACTCTGCCGGATGACACGTCGGATATCGTGTATAAGGTCCCGATTACAACCGTTCAATCAAGTTGGATCAATTTCTACCAAACATCGGAGCCTTTATACATCATCGATAACTCGATACAAAGCATCAACTTCTACTTGACCAACAATCTAACGTATACACCTATTAATTTGCAGAACATCCCGTGGGCTTTCTCGTTTACGATACGAGAAGTAGTCAGGCCTGATTATGAATCGATCCTTACAACAACGATTGGTAACCTTTCTAGGTTTCCTTTGGAAAGGATCGAGGAAGAACGTCGTATATTGGAAGAGCAGAAAGAGAAAGAACTCCAACGATTGGTATTGTATAAACAAAAACTAGAAAAAAATAAAATCAAAGAATAAACATGTTCTATTACTCCGGAAATAAACGAATCGATATCTTTAATACAAGACCTCGGAACTTATCAAGAGGAGGGTTGATTAAAGACAATCCAAAAATAAAGATCAAAAATGAAGATACCATCTCTTCCCTTCTGGAATACGGATCGTTAGTAGTTCCTGTCCCAGTAATGAAAAGCGGAGTAATGAAAGGGTACAAAGGACCAATTACGGGTCCTGTTCAACACGATCAAGATAAGCTTGGACGAACGGTCGTAATGCCTAATGAGTTGGTAGTCAATAAACGATATGCATCAAAAGTTGAACGTTATTTGAAAAAAAAAGGAATTACGTTACCATTACCATATTAACCATATTAAACATATTTTTTTTCTTAGTAATAAAGAAATGGTTCTTGTACAAATTTACATCACACCGGCAGGAGGTGGTCTAACGACTGATAACGGAAAATTCCAAGTTGTCCCTGTGACGGGCAAATGTTCTATTCGAGTTTTAAATGTCGTATATCACGATACAGCCCTTGCCACAACTCACAGATTGATTCAGATTTTATCCGATAACCTCTATTTTCCTTATAGCCCTCTCCGATATATTTCGTGGATCTCGAATCCAGTATCAACGCTCAACTACGATGTAAGCCGTTCTGAATATCATATCAAAGATCAAATATTAAATGGACAGCTTCAAATCCAAGTGGTTGATAAAGCAACGGGTGCCGAACCTGTCAATTTCACAGATTGTCTGATCAGTTTAGACATCGAACAGATCGATAAAGAGTTTCAATAAAAAATTTTATTTTATATAATAAAATGAAACGAGCCAATCATCATATGATCGGCAGATCAGGTATTATCCAACAAGTAAAAGAGCAAACGCTTCTCATCCCTAACCAACCGATTGAATCAGAAGTTCGCCGATCTCTTGAACCAATTAAACTCGATCGGTACGAAAAACCGGAAAAGAAAAAAAAGAGTAAGTATCAAAGAGAATAATTTTTTTTGTTTTTTCTTTTTATTATCTTTATAATAAAAACATGTCTTTACATAGCGTAGGCAGTGACACTCACTACATTCTTCCGGCATCCTATGATTCCGTTCCCGAGGCTTTCAAAAGTAACAAAACGGCAAAGCCGATTTCTTGCAGCATGCAAACAGTTAACGTTCCGTCTCTCTCAGGCCCTCAGACTCTTGGTGGTAGTTCAATTATTCAAGTCCCAGCTGGTGCAGGGGCAGGTATCCTTATGAATCCTTATGTACGTTTTACCTTACAGATGACCGGTTCTTCTACTACGGCAAACGCTTCGTGGAGTTTCAAAGGCGCCGTTCAAAGCGCTACGGCCGCTATCAACCGTATCTCGACCTATGTCAATAGTGTGCAGATCGACAACCAACAAAACGCCTGGTCGCTTTATGATACCGTTTTAGCCCATTCAACGTCAGCCGACTGGCTAAATCACGATGGTACTCTTATGCTTGGATCAGGTGTCGTATACTACCAACCAACCGGTGGTGCCAACAACTCTCAATCCTACACTTTTGCAGTCCCTCTCTTGGGTCTACTTGGAAGTCAGCAAGCGCTGCCTATGTACCTTATTAACGGTAATATTCAACTCCAACTCGATTGGGCTTCTAACGTATTTCAAGTGTATACGGCCGGTTCTGCCGATCCCGTTTTCACTGGTATTAATGTAACCAATGTTCAGCTCGTTTACGATAAAGTGATGCCCGAAGAAGCATTCGTTTCAAAGGTCCGTCACGACATGATGCAAGGCCAGAAATATGTCTTTGGTTACACCAACTTTGCAACGACTGTATTGCCGATGACATTTGGCACTGGTAGCGGAACCCTTAACTTGAACTACGGCTTGAACGTCTCCTCTCTTCGTGGTGTGGTGATGTCACAGTACAACTCGGCTAACCTTACCTCATCGGGTGCTGCTCCATCTATTTCTAACTGCCTTAATCAGTTTCAAGTTTCACTCGATGGTCGTTTGATCTCATCTCTTGCTCTTAACTCGAACACTGATCCAGCGCTTGTGTTCGCCGAGCTCCAAAAATCATTCGGTCGTATCTTTGATGCTTCGATTACTGATCTCGTTCAGAATAGCGCTCCTGCTGCCAGTGCTTCTAACAACGCTAACGCTTCTGGTGGTACTTTCCTTACTAACTATTTTGCTGCTGGTGCTTCTTCTCAACGCGTGAATGAAGGCCTTTGCTTCCAAGGATCACCTTGCTCTATTCTCAATATTCAGGTCGGCTGGAACGGTTCATCGGGTGCTATCACAGCCGTTTCCACTACCAACTATATCGTACTCATTTCCGATTTTCAGCTTCTTATCGATGCCACTGGATCTGTTGAAATCGTGCGCTAATGTAATAAAATGGAAAGTCAATAAAAACTACTTAACCATAAAACAGACACAAACATTTTTTTTTTTATAATTCCTTATTATAAAAAATGGGTGGATCCGTATCTTCCTTTTTCTCAAATGTCGCTAAGACAGTCGTAAAAGGCGCTATTTCAGGCGTCGGTGGTGTGATCCCTATTGTAGGTCCTGCCCTTGCCAATCATATCAATTCCAAATTTCTTCACGGAGGCAAAGTACATAAATTCGCTCTTGGTGGTACTCTTAAAAATCTCCCTCCCAATGTCAAAACACGAGCTATCAATTCTGTTGAAGGATTGCGCGCTTTGATTCGTCAATACCCCAATGAAGCCCGTCTTGCTGGTTTGTCGTTAGAAGACACCTATCGAGAATCACGCGGTTCATCGGTTGGTCGTGAAGAAGCTCAACATGCTTCTTACGAAGGAGAGGGTGCCGGACGAAAAGAAGCACAGGAAATTGAAGAACGAAAATTTGCACACGGTGGTAAAGTGATTTCGTTACCTGTTTCTAATCTCGATCGTTTGGATCGTTTTGCTCACGGGGGCTTACATCTTGCTGAGGGTGATGGTGAGCAATCGTTTGTAATGTTGAGACACGGTCATCGAGCAGGACATGCCCATCATCATCTCTCGAAGAAATTCTGCGTATAACCGTTATTTTATCTTTATTATGGAAATTAAAAAACCCCCTCATTCGGGTCATTAATGCTTCATCGCTCATATCTTCCATTTTTTGTTCAAGAACATGTTTTTCAAGATCTGAGATACTTTGGGGTGAAATCATTTATATTAAACCAATATTTATTTTTTTTGATAGAAAAAAATAATTGATAATATAAATGCCCTATTCGATCATCCATTCAGGACGTGGTTATAAAGTTCATAGTATACACGGTGCCGTGTTATCTAAACATCCACTCACTCTCGAAAATGCCAAAGCACAAAAGAAAGCAGTGGAACTATCTGAGTTAAGAAAAGAAGGAAAAATACCAATGCCTTCTCATCATCATCACCGATCACATACACATCATCCTCATCATTAAGCTTTAATGCGTTGCTCTCCATTCTCTCAAATACAATCTAGTTTTCTCACGATTCGCTTCTCTGTATTTGCGTTGAGCCTCTTTGATTTGTTCCTTATGTTCCTCCCGATATTTCTTTTCTCGTTCCCGTATGTATTCTTTATTTTCTTCTAAATATTTCTTTCTTCGTTCTTGAATATGTTCTTTATTGTCTTCAACATATTCTTTCATCGTTCTACAAGGAATGTTTTTATTGACACACGGATTATTTCTAATGTATTCACCTTCTCTTTTTAAAAGTTCTTCAATAGAATTACAAGGAAACGCTTCAACCAATTCTATCTTACAGTTTTCTAATCCGTATTTTTCAAAAATCAAAAATGAAGAACATTTCATTTTTTTATGATGACGGAACCCCTCTCTATGTTTCACCATACGCTGTGCTAACGTTCTTACCGTAGAACCATAATAGACATCCTCTCCACACCATATCTTGTAAATCTTTGCTTTTGAATAATCGGGCATATCCTTTTATATCCTTATCTCTTTAAGTCTTTTTCACATATTGAAGAGCGGTAGATAAGTCGTGACCCATAGCGGTTGCTGTGGCACGCATATTGGAAAGAGCAGGCATATCTTTGTATTTATTTGAGAGGTAAATGTGCCGTAATAAAGAAGTGCTAATCGGTTTATTAAAAAAGCTATACAATAAATTTGTGAGTTGTGTTGCGTTGATCTTTCCCGTTTGTTTACTGTTCATCAATAAATAATCGTGTGGGTTCAAGCGCTCCCACGCTGTAATGATCGATTTCAATTTAGGGGGAATCTCTTCCTTCTGTTGCTTATACTTATGGGCTGTCTTGTATACGTTGAACACAAAGAAGGGCTTTCTCTTTTCGGTACGCATAAAGTTATCTTTGTCTGGATCGATTTCTCGTAATTTAAATTCTGTAAAATCGAGTGATCGGCGCGGTGGTATGATGAGTAGACACGAAAGCAAAACATACATTTGAACTTTAACGAATTGTTTTTTATCGAGAGACTCACGTTTCATTAAAGGGCTGACTTCTTGTTCAAGTGTTCGATATAATTTCATTACTTCGTCAAATGATATCATTCCTTCTTTTTGACGATCAGTCAATTTCTGTTCTTCCATCTCTTTGTCTGTTTCCTTACCATCATCACACATCTGATCACGAAAGCAATCAACGGCAACCTTTGAATGGGGTTCCTTATCAATGAAGACAACCAACGCTGACAGTCGGGTTTTACGATTCTTAGCTGGAACATGTTCTAGATGCTTTTCAATTTCCTTATAGCGTTTGATCACATCGTCTGGTTTCTCGATAGAGATGTTCATTTGTTTTGCTAAATTTTTTAGTATGGAAGTATAAGTACGTAACGAACCTTGGGAGAGATCCGGTCGATTATGTTTAAATGTTTCGGTAAGAGTCATTTATATTATAATATATTTTTTTTTTAATATATTTTTTATAGTTTATAAAAGATGTTAAGAGTCGCAACAGATTGTAGTGGAATAGAAGCGCCTATACAAGCCTTAAAACAATTAAAAATAAAACATAAACATATTTTTTCAAGTGATATCGACCCATATTGTAGAGAAAGTATTTCTGCTAATTACAATCCAGAAATATTGTATGATGATATGACATCTCGTGATCTGTCTGACACACCTAACATTGACCTTTATGTATGCGGATTTCCTTGCCAAAGTTTTAGTATGGCTGGAAGACGGAAAGGGATGGCAGAAAAACGTGGACAGATTTTTTGGCACTGTTTAGATGTCATCGAACAAAAACGCCCAGCCGTGTTTGTATTAGAAAATGTAAAAGGTTTAGTGAGCATTGACGAAGGAGAAACATTCAAAAAAATAATAACATCTCTTGAAAACGTAGGAGAGAGATGTTATCATATTCAATGGAAAGTTCTAAACACAAAAGACTATGGAATCCCTCAAAACAGAGAACGTGTTTTCATTGTCGGTACAAAAAAAGATAAACGTTATCACTTTTCGTGGCCCTCTCCTAAAAAAATGAAACCATTAGACTCATTTGTAGACTGGGACGATGATGTTCCCAAAGAAACCGTCTCTAAAAGAGTAAAATACATGATAAAAAGAGTCCCTACCGATTCTATCTTTATTGATCTCGCATTCAAACATGCGACCTACCCGAATTCGGACATATACACACCAAGTGTGATTAGAAACGGTTCTCTGTGGTGTGTACCGTTACAACGATATGCAAACATCTCTGAACTATTAGCCTTACAAGGATTTCCGAGATCGTTCAAGCAAGTTGTGAGCAATAGTCAACTTAAAAAACAAATTGGAAATAGTATAAGTGTTTGTGTTTTAAAATCGATCTTTAAAAAATTATATTTGCAATAATAAATGTATCATATTTCTAGCTATACGTATGAACGGGCAAGAGAATGGGGTCTTACTGTTCGACCAAGTACAAACCCTAAAAAGAAAATTGATGTATATAAAGGCAATCGGAAGGTTGGATCAATTGGATCAATTGGCTATGGAGACTATCCAACTTTTTTGAAACAATTTGGAAAAGACTATGCAGATGAAAGAAGACGCTTATATCATTTAAGACATGTTCAACCCTCGATCGGTGAACAATTGGCATTGCATCTTTTATGGTAATAGTAAACCAAAATATACATAACATAATAGATATATTGGATCAATAAACCAAATATATAACATAATAAAACAATTAGATAACATAAACCAAACATATAAACCAATAAAACTACTACTATATTCCTTTACATCGAAATAAAAACGTTTTTATTTCGATGTAAAGCCTTAATATAGTATTTTTATTGGTTTATATGTGTATTCTCGGTCTATAAACACATATATATATTAGTTTATTATATGTTATTTTAAATAAAAAACAATATAATAAAGTATTTTGAAATGCCTGATTATTTAAAATCTAAAATCTATGAATAGTATTCCATCTAATTTTATTATTCCTAATAATAAAATGAATTCAAGTTCTCTCACAAAAGCATTAGCTCCTCTCGACAACCAACTATGTCAAGAGAAAACACCCTTACCACTCAAACCCTGCAACTACGGTATCTTTGCTAAGAAGGGTCTCGGTAAGACTACCCTGATCCTCAATCTTCTCGAAAAGAAAGAGAGTCCTTGGCATCGACACTTCTCAAAAATCTTCTTTATCAGTCCAACGGCGAAGAATGATCCCAAGGTACACGACCTAATCGAAGACATCGAAGACCAATATTATGATACATTAGATAACAAAGTTCTTGAAGACATCATCTCAAAGATCGACGAATACAAGGAAGAGTATAAACAAAAGAAAAAAAAAGGATCTCCTAGCTTCTGTATTATTTATGATGACTGTATTCATATGATAAAAAAAAAAGAATGTCGATTGATGGATCTTTTAGCTACACAGAACCGACACCGTAATATTACTAATGTTTACCTGCTCCAAAAATGGAATACATACTTACCTACTCTTATTCGTTCCAATTTAGACCTGATTAGTATCTTCCGAACGGATAATAAGAAAGAATTGGATTCGTTCATTGAAGAAATGAATATGAACGAGGAACAGCTACGTAAACTATACGATTTTGCAACAGGAGAATCTCATAGCTTTCTTCATATCAACCTATACCATCAACCTTATCAGTTCTATCGTCGATTTGATCCTATTGAATGGAGAAAACGAGAAAAATAAAGAACGGATTGGAGACTATCTAACTAAATACCGAGAGGAGCACCGAGAGAGGGCAAAAGAGTATGCCAGAGAATATAGGAAAAAACAAAATAAATTAATATCCTCCTAATAGATAAAAACATGCTGGAACAACATACTGTTAAACCGGAAATTCGGCACTTCTATGAGATGCCCGATGCAATGAAACGAGGCGGTAAAAAGAAGAAGGCTAAAAAAGCAAAGACCGCCACCAATATCAACGAGAACAAAATCAATGTCAATGTTAACGTTGACAAGCATAAACACGACAAAGATGAATTTAAAGCCTACAAAGCGATCACTCGAACTTCTCGATTTGCTACGCCCAATCAAGCGTTTGCTAATCCACCAAAAACACAAAATCCATCTTATTTTGCCGTTCCTAATGGAGTCGGTCTCTTTGAGAATGTCCGACCAGCTTCCTTCCAAGGAACATCAGCCATTCACCCCCAACGTATTCATATGGATGTCCCAATTCATTCCACACCCAATCCAGAAACGATCCCGAATCGTCAAGGGATCGAACCTGTTTCTACTCACGCACAACGAGCGATCCCAACATCACATGCTACGGGAGGAGTGATGAACAGTAATCCTTTGATGATCAGAGAACCAAAAGAGGAAGAAGAACATGCTTTTTCTTCATCGGTACGATATTTTCAGCCTACTGGTCGAAACAATATCCCCCCTCCTCATTCTGCACAACATAGCGCACCACAAACGGAATTCTTCCCGCTTAGAGGTCAACAGCCTGAAACACGAGAAGAAGAAATGAGACGAGAATCTCAATCCGATTTACCGCTTCAATTTTCATCTAGATCAGGTCATCACGCTTTACACGAAAGACAATCGTTAGTTCTTTCGAGTGAGAAGGCTAGACATACGAGAGCAGGCAAGGCGATGTCTTCTGAGGAAGCTTCAAGAACTTCTTCGGAAGAAGAAAATAGCGATGTTGGTGATACTGAAACGTATCACGCCCCTCGTCTACTTGGTCACAAAGGCCCCGGTGTTACATTCGAAAGTGTCCGTCATCTTAAATACGGTGGACATCCAGTAAAAGGTCTATCCATTATTAAAGATCATTGCATTTTTTAATTTCTTTATCATAATAAAAACATGTCATCACTCGATACACTGCGTAGTATTAATTTGGGGGGTTCTCTTCCTCCGGCTATTGCACTACCATCTGCTTCTTCTTCGTCCGCTCCTCCTCCTCCTTCTGTTTTTCCTGTCGGAAAACAAACCATCGTATTATGCTCCAAAAAACTATCTCCGGAAAATATCGATATCTTTTCAGAATTCGGATCCGTCGTCATTTGGCAAGACAAATATTTAAATGTTCCTCTCAACGAAATCACGCCGTTTGACTATCTCATCGGTGATATGACCTCGAAAAATTTCAGACTTACACTTGGTCGAACCGACCTCTCACAGTACGCGATCGTATCCTACGTTAGCACCATTCAAAAAATCGAAGATTTCATCGAACAAGTCCCTTGTAATAATATTCTGACGTCTATCCCTTCTCATGCTGTCAACAAAGCCGATTTTGATAATCAACTTCAAAACGCTAAACTCGTCTCTCCTTCTATGATCAAGAGTATTTTCAAATGGGTTCTGGCCTGTTTAAAAAAATAGGCCTTTGGGTGTGGAATAGTTTTAAATCATATGTTATCACTCAATCAATGACGTTTCTTCATTTTTCCCCCTTCATTATCTCAGGGGTGAGTTTGTTTTTTTAATTTTTTAATGAATCATTACATCATTAAAAAAAAGATGGTAAGGAATGAGATTAATGAATGAATCGACGGTTTCGTCTTCCACCTCGTTTCTCAGCTACTTCTTCGTATGCATTCGTTGCTATATTAGCTATATCAACTACCTTCTCTGCTAGATATTTTGAGAGGCTCGGTGTCTCTTTGATCAACTTTTCTGTGTCTTGTTTTAAAAACATTCTCGTATTGGCTCCTACCATTCGAGAGGCTTCGAGACTCATCAGAAGAAAATCTTGACAATTATTCGTAAAGGCATTATAACTAAAATAATGATCTCCCATCTTATTCATAGCATTACCTATAAAATCTCGAATAGAAATTCTCGTTACAGGAGTACGAGTGCTTTCCGCTCCCTCTCTTGAAATAGTTGTTTCTTTTAGTACTGGTACTTGTGTTTTTTCGTAAAGATATTTTCCATTGATGATGGCATAGGTATGAAACAGTTGATCCTGTCCCGCCCGTTTTTTAATGTTTTCCCAATCTCCGGCAGTCAACAGATTGAGAATACCTGTCGTAAGATGATCAATTGGTACTCGATAAATTTCAAACGAATCTAAGAGCTCATCACCGTGTCGATCTAAGAACTTTCTAAAACTTTTTGGTAAACGATGATAAGGCGCTGAGATACCTCCATCTTTATAGCGTTGCATTTTTATATTAAGAATATATAAAAATTTCTATTAATATAAAAATGAGTTTAAATGGTGTAGCAAATCCACAATATCCCTTAACCGTCGACGGTTTACAAATTATCAATGCAGATGCAATTTATATTAACGGTCAACCCGTTGTACCTGATTTAGGGGTTTATTTACCTCTCTCGGGTGGAACGATGACTGGTTCTATCAATATGGGTTTAAATAGCGTTACGTCTCTCCCAGCTCCGATCAACTCAAATGATGCCGTGAATAAAATTTATGTTGATACGGCTACATCAGCGTTGGTTCCGTATTCAGGCGGAACGACAAACGTAAATCTAGGCACACACTCTCTCATTGCTTCAACTGCTCAATTTACAAATGTATCGTCAGCTACTCCTTCGTTAGCTCTTGGTATTGATGCGTCGGGAAATTTAAATACGTTTGCCGTACCTGTCACGTCAAACATCCTTCCTCTTAATAACATGTTTACAGGTACAAATCAATTTAATAATACCGTTACAAATGGTACTGGTTATACTACGAACATAAACGGAATTCTACAAACGAATTTAACAGATCTTGGTTACACATCAGCTTCATTTTCTACTAGTGGTATCGTTGGTGCTTACACTCCGCCTCTTGGTACAATTACTAATGTTAGTGGTTCGACTTATCAAATAGCTCAAACCTCAAACGGTCGATCGATTATGGCTATTCCAGTTTTTGGTGTTGGTACTGTTAACACGACTTATGTTTTTAATTTTACGATTGATTGCACAGTCGGAACGGCAACGATTTCAGTAGAACAAAATAATATCTTACGTTCACCTCAATTATATCCTCTTTCAACTGGCTTCAATACTGTGATCGGTTCTTTTACTGTGGATGGAACATCGAATACGCCTGTTTTTAAAATATATACCGGTGTAAGCTCGTGGAATGCTCAATGGTCTTCTTTTTCTTTATCATCCTATTCGATCTCTGTGACAAACAGTAATATGAGTATAGGAGGCTCAAATAAATTTATTCAGCCTTATAATGCTCTCTCATCAGATACAACGGTTCTTGTCAATCGTCAAACCCTAGATAATGCTATTTCCACTGCAAGTATATTACCGTTAAATAATACTTTTACCGGAACTAATACATTCAATAATAATGTAACCATTGGATCATATCCGGTCTCTGTTGCAAATACTACTGTTATTCAACCGAAAGCCATCACGACAAGTGTCCTAACTACATCCGGTTTGACTTCCGTGACAACAGCAGGAACGATCACTTACTCGGCACCTACCTATACATTTACATCAAATCCTACCACATCACCTGTGGCCGCATGTTATTGGGCAAGTCCTCAAACATTTTTAACGGGTGCTTGGTACACTTTTACTTTTACATCTTTGACTCCTAGTGTTGCAGGCATAAACTTAACTGTTTCGCAAGCTAATGTAGGAAACACAGGGTATGTCGCAATAAGTTCTTTATATACGTTGACATCAGGAAATTTTTCAGGCGTATTTACACCAAATTCGAATAGTTCTTATCTCGGCCAAGTGTACTTGCAATTTTCAGGTATGACAAGTCATAATGTTACGTGGACAGGTTTCACGATCAATTTAGGGACGGAATCTGTAAATGGCAATTTTTCTGTCGCAAACAACACTACTCTATCGGGATCAGTGACCATTGGGCCTGTCGCTAGCGCAACCGCTCTTACTATCAGTAGCTCAGGGACCTATCAGCCCACCATTGTCGCTTCTTCTTCATCATCTGATACGACGATCGATTTGAGCAACACGGCCACCTCAGGACGAAAATACCGCATCGGGTCAGCAGGGACAGGATCAGGGGCAGCATTGGGATCTCTCTATTTTTATGATGCCACAGCGTCCGCCATCCGAATGTATATTGATAATTCGGGAAATACAAATGTAAATAATGTTCTCACTGTGTATGGTGACTTCTGTCGTCAAGGTACGACGGCTTCCAATTATATGTTGATACAGGACGGTGGAGCATCCAATACACCCGAAATAGAATTTTTTTTAGGATATTTGCGGAAACTCTACATTGGTTTTTGTGATAGTACCAATTCCTATATTGCTGCGGATGGGTCAAATAATATTGCCTTACAGGCGGGAGGATCCACTCAATTATCTGTCAATTCAGCGGGTTATGTAAATGTGCCTGGTTACATCACAACACCCAACCAGGCATTTTGCATCACAACGTGTAATACTGCTGCATCTGTTAGTTATACAGTAGGAGTTGTAGGCAACACTTATCTAGTAGCAGGAACATCGGCAGGACTTTCTAATTCAGGGACAAATGGATGGATCACAGGTTTAGGTCGGTTCTACACTCCTTATGCTGGTAAATGGTATGTCACAGTGAATATGTATTTTAATAGCTTTGCGGGTGGCAGTCGTATGGCGGTGAATCATTTGAATAGTGGTGGTGGTGTAGTAGAACAGCGCTACTGTATGGTGGAACAGGCGGGTATTGCTGCGGACACGACCCGCACGAATTCGGGGCTTTATTACTGCTCTGTGGGTGATTACTTCACAGTGTCTGTGACAACTGGAAGTTGTACGATGTTCTTCGGCAGTGTGACGCACACTTGTTTTCAATTTCATTTTCTGGGGTGAAAGTAGAAATGGATCAAGCGCCAGTAAAAAGCCCTCTTCCTATCCCAGGGGGTGACCCCCCTTCTACTCTTTATCAAGCCCCGACCGAGCCTATCGTGTTTTCCCCTTACGTAGAACCAGTCGATCTGAAACAGCAGCAGATTGACTTCCTGCTAAGCTCTTACTACATTGTCCGAAGATCGATTTAATAAGGTAGCAAGTCTATTACAAACGGTTTTGCCGGTTTCATAAAAAATATTTTTTTAATATGATTAAAAAAATTATGATTCATTTTTTGAAAGTTTTATAATCAGTAATACAAAAATCTTCTACTTCAATCGATCGAGGAAATGATTTTTTCGCATCATAAGGTTTGTAATAAAACCAAGCAGATTCACTAACATGTTCTTTTACTCGACAAACTAAAATTTCGATTAAATCCTCGTTTTGGGACTTGAACACGAATTTTCGAAAGTTATAATATGTCCATCCCTTATCTTCAAAAGACGGTAAACGAATTTCTTCATCAGTAGATAGATCAATACGCTCTTTAATCATTGGTATGATTTCGTTGATAAAATCCATTCGTGATTCTGTTTTACTTTTTTTAGTAGACTTATTTTTTTTCTCAACTGGAACATATCTTTTCTTTGAAATCTCTTTTGCCTTCTCGATTAGTTTTTCTCGATGCAATTCATAGTAACGTCGATTGGCTCGTTTTTGTGATTCACTTGTTTTAGACATTTTATTATATTAAAGAAATTTATTTTTAAATTTGAATTTTTATTTTTTTTCAATGATCGGTATAAGGTTTTCGTTTGATGTAGATTTTATGTCCGTGTGATTTATCTTCTTTCACCGAAATTTTAGCATGTTCTAAAAAGCCTTTGAATTTTTGACAAGATAATTTTTGATCACTAAATGTCGTTTGATCGTTATACTCTTTCAATAATACCGAAATTCGAATAAAATCAGTCGAAGGTTCAAAACGAGAGAGAAAGTTAACAATTGGGTTATTATCATCGATATATTCTTTTTGTTCTTTTTTGCTATCTTCACAATTGATATAGGTTCCTTTGTTTTCAAACCACGCATCCGCAAGCAAATAAAACAGACCGTTTCGATATGAAGTTTCCGTTCGAACTCTTTCTTTTAGCGTTGGATCGATCAATCGGTGATAAGAGTTGGTTTCATCCATTTCTTCTTGGGTTTTGAATGTATAAGGGAAGGTTTGAAATTGCAAACGATCACCAAATGCATTGTTGATTCCTCCTGAAACTTTCGGAGCGACATTACACATCATCCCCAATGTAAATTTTGGTAAAAAGGTCATTGCCGACTTATGAAGATCTCGAACATTGATTGGGTCTCGACCGGTCAATAAATTCAATGTTGTTTTGACAATGTGTCTTTCTTCATCTGGTTCACTCGACATTACACATCGAGCCCATCGAGTCTGTGCAAGTTCTGGTGTAGCTCGACCGGCTCCTTTGGATTGTTCCGTGAGAACTTCTGTTGGCAAGAAATAATAATAATGACCCATCACTTTTTCTAGGATGGACATCATTAACCCTTTACCATTACGTCCTTCTCCACGAAAGACAATGAATTTTTCATTGATGTTTTCTCCATATAAAAATAACGAAAGAGCAGATAAGAATGATTTGATGTTTTCTTTTGGAATGATACTTGAAATCACGTTCATTACTTCATCCATCTCTTTCTGATTACGTTCAGGTAAAGGATATCCACATGTCGTTAAAATTCGATCTTTGGCCGTAATCGTTTCTATTTTTTTCGTTTTTAAGTTATATGCTTTTTGATTCGAAAAACAAAACCATTCTTTTTTCGTATCAAACGTTGATAACGCATCATCATTCAAAAAAATGCCTTTTCCAACTTCCATTATACTCTTAATTTTTGATGCATTTTGAAGCTTGTTTACTGAGATGCACAATTTGACATGTTCTCGTTTCTTTTCCTTCTCGTTTTCGTCAATTTTCGTTAAACGTAAAAAAGTAAGTAGATCAGTTGTTAACACCTTCATAATAGGATAAAAGATCGTTGATGCATCTCCTAATGACCATCCCTTCTCATCATAATGAAACCATCCTTGTGACGTATAAATTAGATTGTCTTGATAATGATCAAATAGTGCTTTGGCAACATTCATATCAGTAAATTCTTTTTGTTTTCCATACATCGATAACAGCTGTTTGCACAATGTCTGTTTTTTGTTAATCGATTTCCAATCGACTCCATCTTCCTCTAACCATTTATGGATCGTTGGAAATCCTAATTTTTCAGATCGTTCTCCGATCGAATACCATTTGCTCAAACACTGATTTTCATCGTAATGAGCATATCCGCTCTCTTTTGAAAAAGCTAAGAAATCTTCTTTCTTTAATCCGTTTGTTTGCATCAAACAACACAAACGAAACCATTCATCATACTGTCGAAATCGTTCTTTTTTGACAAGTCGTAAGAAATCCATCATCTTTTCCAATCGTTCTTCGGGTTCATCTTCTTCTACCAATACGATTTTTAATTCCTCTTTTTCCTCTCTTTCTTCTCTTTCTTTTCGAAGGATTTTAATAAGAGGCATTCCAAATTCGTCTACTCGTTCACTAGGAACAAGAGAAACAAGATATTGGTTCGGTTGAGTATTTTTCATCGGAAGATGAAGATTATATTTTCCCTTTTGTCTTCCGTAAGGCAAACGAAGAAATATATTTTTGTAAACAGAAGAATCAATGCTTCCGATCATAAGAGTAGAAAGTTTAATGTCGAGACCATTAAATAAACGAGTAACATCGTATTGAGAAACATCGAAATGTTTACGTTCGATATAAAGAGATTGAAAGATGATATGAAATGATAATTTTCCACCATCTTGATTAACGCTATTATAATCACAATATGAACCATCAGTAAAGACAAAGTTTAAAATAGTAGAGTTTTTAGTAAGAACTCGAACCACATCGTTGTATCGTTGATCATAGTCTGTTTCTATTCTTAGATCAATATCGAAGAAAAGACGTGTAATTCCATCTTCTACGTTCAGGAATTCGTGAGTATATGTCTCGAAATCCTTAAACGTCAAGGATTCCGCAGAGAATGAATGCAAATCATTAGAATAATCTTCCTTTTTGACAAAAACTGTTTTTGACAATCTAACCATTTTATTTATAATAAAGATTTTTTTTTTAAATTATATTTTATTTTTCTTTTAGATAGGATGGGGAAAAAAGTGGGGTTTTTTCATTTTGACCCCTTATTTTTATATAAATTTTTTTTTTTTTTTTTTTT
>Ga0214173_100051_pt1 | contig 21846 bp, 29 predicted proteins | sample TroBogEpilimnion_34_FD_153011 | JGI IMG/M metagenome (GOLD analysis project Ga0214173, IMG submission 153011) | Freshwater microbial communities from Trout Bog Lake, WI - 25JUL2007 epilimnion | ecosystem: Environmental > Aquatic > Freshwater > Lake > Epilimnion/Euphotic zone | place: Trout Bog... | reverse complement strand
ATGGAAGGTGTAGGAGTTGAGTGAGTCGAGCGGTCGAAAGACAAGGCATGGAATGCCCGACTCAGACACTATAGTTACCACCGCTGGAGAGAATGCATTAACATAAAGGAATTTTATATGGGAAGTCTTTTTGAAAGAAGTACTCGTAAGTGGGCTGGTGGTGTAAAAACTACAACCACTATTAATAAGAAAACTGGTAAGGTTTCTCATGCTCGTTCTGTTAAGAATCCAATTACTGGTAAGAGCAGACGAAGCAAATAAGTTTTAATGTCTATGGTCGGAAAACTTCAGTGTTCACCTGGATAATGCACAGTCAATGGTGTCAATGGTTGCAACTAAACACTACACTGTTATGCCAAACGAAAACAGAGTAAACAGTGCGCACTGCCTCTGTATAAGAATGGCTGTTAAAAGCAAAAGGCAGTAGGGTTATTACTGTCCATAACGACCTCCCTAACTTATTGATTATACTAAAGTTTTTTGACTTTACTTTTTCAGAAAACTTTAGTATAATGGATATATAGATTGATGAATTAATGGGGGCATAGCCTCATTAGAATAAGTGTCGTGAGACACCCAAAGCAGAATCCTCCTACAGGACTGCGCTTAGAAATAAGTTCATCTATGCAAGCTTGCTCACTGGGGCGACCCAGCGTTCACTAATAAAACTGGTGGATGTAACTGCGAAGTAAGTGTTGTGGAAAGAATGTCTGTTCATGTTCCCGAAAGGGCAAGACAGGCAGACAGAGAGTAACGAGTGGTGTCGACCTCACAACAAAACCAACTTACGAACAGGTATGAGAAAGAGTAGTGGTTGTATCCGAGAGGTTGCACTTAAGGGTTATACTGCAGTTTTAGTGGTTTGTGGTAATTTAAAGATCACCATGAATCGCGAAGAACGACTTAGTAGTCCGCAAGACGAAGAGTACTTGGTGTGTTGTATTGGGTGAAGCAAAACTTCATTCATCAACTGAGGCAGCACATCATCGTAGGTTGCGACGTTGCTTAACGGTAAAGCAACACCATTGTAAGGTGTAGATTGCAGGTTCGATTCCTGCCATTGCAAATAAAAATGCAAAGTCTGCCTCGGTTGTTAGTGAAAGGTATCTAATGCTTGAGTGGCAACACAATCAAGCCTGTCGTAACTCGCAAGGTGAAAGCAGTTTATAAATGAAGTTTCGTAGCGGTGTAGCAACTGTTAATGGCTCGCAAGGTCAACGGAAGTGAGAGTGTAGAATATCTAACAACGTCAAGTCGACTGCCTGACTTAAAACGGCGATACTGTTGGTGTACTAGAATACATAGCAATATGGTTTTAGTGGATATCAAAAGAAGGTAGACTCGCAAGGTTTACTATAATGTTTGAAGTGCCAACATAAAGGGTGTAATCTCAACCCTAAGCATTATAAGAGCGCAACTCGTTTGCGCTCTTTGTTTCTTGGGTAGCGAGCAGCATTGGTGACTGCAGCTGACTGTAAATCAGCCGCCTCTGGCATACGGGGTTCGACTCCCTGGCTACCCACCATTTATTATATAAAAGCACATACAGCGGAGCGAACATAGAAAACAATGAATCAATAGTTGTTTTCAATACCGACTGAATCCTAAGTTGAGTGCGGATTCTATAGTGTGTGCTTCTATATGATAAAATGGGACCATAACTCAATTGGTAGAGTAACTGGCTTTTAACCAGTAAGTTGTGAGTTCGAGCCTCACTGGTCTCACCAATTTGCTCCTTTAGCTTAATGGTCAAAGCGTCGAACTCATAATTCGCGGAGTGTAGGTTCGAATCCTACAGGGAGCACCATATTAATGTTTTATTAAAATCGTTTAATGAGTCATAAATAAATGACACACTAAACGGTGTGACAATGTTAGGTAACAAAGGTAACAATAATGAAGAATGTAATTTTAGGTTTGGCTGTTAGCGCAGCATTGACAGTTTCTTCAGCAGCAGTTGCAGAAACATCATATTATGAAGGTTTCGATTTTGCTGAAAAACAAAAATTGAATACTGCTGCTACAGCAGACGTTGCAGAAAAGCATGATGTATATGGTGCTTTTGCTGGTGTAAAGAGTGGTAAATTGTCACTTGAAGGTCGCATGGAAGATGAAGTTGTTCATGATCCAGCAGGACATCAAGGGTTGTTCCAAGGTAAGGCAGCTCTTGATGTTGTAACAGTAGCAGGTGTAACACCTTTCGTTTCTGGTGCGGTTGGTTACAAGAGCAAACAAACTATCAATTTCGACTATTATGTTGTTGAAGGTGGTTTGAAATATAACGTTGCAAATCTTGTTGATCTTAAGTTAGCAAGTCGTCTTCGTTCTCCATTTGGCGAAAAGCATGAACACGAAGTAGGTTCAGATCTTTATCGTACTGTAGAAAATAGCGTGTCAGCTTCTGTTAAGTTGCCAGCTAAAAACGCAGTAGTTGTTAAGTACGCACGTGAGCGTGGCGATAGCAATTACAATACTTGGTTGGTTGGTGTAACCCACTCATTCAAGTAATCCCATAAGACTATGGAATAGAAGTCAAGTGGGATTTAATTCCCATTTGATTTTTTTTATTAATAGATTTCTCGGTGTAGCACAGTCTGGTAGTGCGTCTGCTTTGGGAGCAGAAGGTCGTGAGTTCAAATCCCACCATCGAGACCAGTTTTCGCGAGTGTGGCGTAATTGGTAGCCGCATCTGACTTAAAATCAGACGCCGAAAGGTTTGTGGGTTCGAGTCCCACCACTCGCACCAACTACGCCTCGCTCGTATAATGGCATTACCTTGGTCTCCAAAACCAATGATGGGAGTTCGATTCTCTCGCGAGGTGCCAAGTTTTTACAATGCGGGTGAAGTGTTTTTGGTTACACGTCTGCCTTCCAAGCAGAAATAGACGAGTTCGACTCTCGCCTCCCGCTCCAATTTTCGGATGGTTGTCAGAGTGGTCTAATGACGCTGTTTGCTAAACAGATGGTCCCAATGGGGCGCATAGGTTCGAATCCTATACCATCCGCCAAATTATATTGTGAGATTTATGATCAACATTGAAGAAGTTAAATTATATAATCCTGGAGTTCTTCTAACTAAAGTTGAAGATGAACTTCTCGATGAGATCAAGCGCAACATGTATGCGCAAATAAACCCAGAAGATTCTTTAAAAGAATTAAAGCTGCATGAATTTTCATTTAGCGGTTCAAATCCTGATTTAAATTTTAAGATTGATACTGGTCTCACAAAAGTGCTTTCAGATATGTTTTCTGAATACACCAAGAGGTTCAATTATCACCCAGATAAAACCTTTGTCGTTTCAAGAAACGCATGGGTGAATTATCAAAAGAAGTGTCAATTTAATCAGTTACACTATCATACTGATGCTGTTGTTTATATTCTTTATCTTCAAATCCCTTATGATGTTGAAGAAGAATTAAAGAAACCAAATAACAATATTGTTGTTCCTCCAAATCCTCTTTTTGAATTTGTATATTCAAGAGTAGACGGAGAACTTAATAGGAAGCATCTTAGAATAGATAAAACATGGGAAGGAGTGATTGTGATGTTTCCTGCATGCATGTTACATCAAGTCTATCCATTTTATACTTCTGAAGATTATAGAATTTCAATTGCTGGCAACATAAAGGTTGTAAAATGACTTGTCAATCACAAGAACAATATCAACAATTAGAAATCTATAATCCAGGAATCACCAAAGCACAAATCTTTGCTGATATTTTTAATGAGACTAGAAAAGAATTAGAATTCGTTATCAATAATTCTGCCAATGAAAGCAACCAATACACTTATATGCTTTCAGCAAAATTAGAAAACTTTATTTCTGCTGTTGCTCAAGATTATATACAAAGATATAAATTTGGTTCAGAATATTTGCCTCTGATGCCTACTGTAAAAGTTAGTCAAGTTTCTAAAATAAATTTACAGAAGAAATATGAGTTTAGATCTTCAGAATATAAGAGAGATCATTCTCTAGAATGGATTTTGTTTATGCAGATTCCATATGAATATGGAGATGAAAATAAAGTTTCTAAAATTATTGAGAATGATACCAACTTCAATTCAAAATTGGAGTTTGTATACAACACATTAAATTCAGGGATCATGTCTCATTGTATCACTTTAGATAAATCAATCGAAGGAACTATGCTCATGTATCCTGGATATATGAAGAATATTATGTATCCATTTTATACTTCTGACGATTATAGAGTATTTTTGACTGGTAAGATATGGACTCTTAACCAAGAAAACAAATATGTCATCGGTAGACAAAAGGATATTTGGTAATGCAATGTGACTTATTATTTCCACAACCAGTATGGATGGAACAATTAAAGATTAATAATGATCTTCTTTATAGATTGTGCGATAAGATTACTAAAATGGATCCAAAAGGAAGACAAAGAAGTAATCGTGGTGGTTGGCAAAGTGGTGACATTCAATCTGGTGAACATCCAGAAATGGCAGCTTTGGAAAGTGCGATAATAAAAATGTCAGCTCAATGTTTTGCTGATCTTGGTTGTAATAAAAAAGTTGAATTACATAACTTTTGGATAAACATAAACGATAAATACAATTACAATGATGTTCATGTACACCCGAATGCGCTTTTATCTGGTGTATATTATTTGAAATGCTCTGATAAGAGCGGCGATATAGTCTTTCCTAGAAACTTCTCTGATGGTTTTATTTTAGCTAAGATGGAAGAAGAAGGTAATAGAGAGACTCGCTTAACACAGATGTTCGCAAGATATAAACCTGTTGTTGGAAGAGCTTATATTTTCATGGCTCATGCTCCACACTATGTTGAACCTAATATAGAAGAAGAGCATAGAATATCAATCGCTTTTAACGTTGGTTGTAAGTAATTGATTTTATTAGGTTTTTTTTCACTTTACTTTTACATAAGTTTACTATATAATAGTTCTTATAAGTTGCCCATATAGCACAGCGGTAGTGCAATCGCCTTGTAAGCGATAGGTCGGGAGTTCAAATCTCTCTGTGGGCACCAAGTTTCATGGACCCATCGTCTAACGGTTAGGACACCATCCTTTCACGGTGGTAATCGGGATTCGAATTCCCGTGGGTTCACCAATTCTTGTAGCGATGGCTGAGAGGTCAAAAGCAACAGTCTGCAAAACTGTAAAGTCGTGGGTTCAAATCCCACTCGCTACTCCAAAGGTATGTAATGGCTAAACCGAAGATTGCTTTGTTCCGTCATCATCCTGAGGCATCGAGAGAATGCGTCGAAGGTATGGTCAAAGCATTGTCTTCTGATTTTAAGATTAAAGTCTTTTCTGAAAAAGAATGTAATCCTAAAACTTTTAGAAATATTGATATTGTAGCGTTTCCTGGAGGTCATGGTGACTCGGATGCTTACAATAAACTGCTCAAGCCAAACTTTGAAGCAGTAACTGAATTTGTTGATAATGGTGGACGTTATCTTGGCATCTGTATGGGTGCTTATTGGGCAGGTCCACATTATTTCAATATATTAAACGACATAAAAGTTGTTCAGTATATTAAACGTCGTAGAAGTGAGATTAAAAGATCATTCCCTACGATTGCTCCTGTGTTTTGGGAGAATAGATATCATAATATGTTTTTTTATGATGGTCCAACTTTTGTTGCTGAGAAACAAAATTATAAGACTATCGCAACATATTACAGCGGTGAGCCAATGGCAATTATGCAGAAGCGTATTGGTCTAATTGGTTGTCATCCTGAAAGTTTGAAGTCATGGTATCGTGCGAATTATATGCAACAGCATTGGCACGAATATGAGCATCATAATCTATTGTTAGATTTTGTTGATCAATTGATGGAAAGATAATGCACGATTAACTCAATGGCAGAGTGTCTCTTTTACACGGAGAAGGTTGGGAGTTCGAGTCTCTCATCGTGCACCAAATTATGTCACCTTAGCTCAGTTGGTAGAGCACTTGCCTGAAGAGCAAGGTGTCCTCGGTTCAATTCCGAGAGGTGGCACCAATTTGCGAGTGTGGCGTAATTGGTAGCCGCATCAGACTTAAAATCTGACGCCGAAAGGTTTGTGGGTTCGAGTCCCACCGCTCGCACCATTCGCGACGGTTCTACCATCGTTAATCGGTAGCGCAGTGCTTGGCTGCGAGAAAAGCCCCTTTACGGCAACCAAGCAAGATTTTGCCCGATTAGCTCAAAAGTAGAGCACACGACTGATAATCGTAAGACAAAGGAGCGTTACCTTTATCGGGCACCAATTTAGATACAACCAAAGGAGGTCGTATGTCTAAAACATTTTTGATTGGCGACACGCACTTTGGTCATGAAAAGACTTGTACAACGTTCAAGAGACCTGATGGTTCTCCATTGCGTCCTTTCGCTAATGCGGAAGAAATGAATGTTGAAATGATCAAGCGATGGAACGCAACAGTAAAGCCTGAAGATAAAGTTTATCATTTGGGTGACGTTGTGATGAACAGAAAATTCTTACACATCGTTAAAGAATTGAATGGTAGAAAAGTTTTGATTCGTGGCAATCACGATATTCTGAAAACACAAGAATATATTGATGTAGGATTTACAGAAATATATGGTATTTGGGAATTGAACAGTTTTATATTGTCACATGTCCCATTACATCCACAAAACTTAGAATATCGTTGGAAGTATAATATTCACGGACATCTTCATGCTCATGTTATGGATGATGATCGATATATCAACGTTTCAGTTGAACAGATCGATTATACTCCAATTGATTTTGAAGTTATTCGTAAAAGAATTGAGGCTCGTTAGCATAGTTGGCCTAATGCGCTGGCCTGTCACGCCAGAGATCATGGGTTCGAATCCCATACGAGTCGCCAATTTGCACCACTAGCTCAATGGCAGAGCACTCGGCTCTTAACCGATTGGTTGAAGGTTCAAGTCCTTCGTGGTGCACCAGTTCGCCGCCATAGTACAAAAGCAGTACAATGCTTTGGTAAAGCATAGACGATGGAGCATTACCATCTGGTGGCATATATAGAGTGATGCGGAAATAGCTCAGTTGGTAGAGCACTTCCTTGCCAAGGAAGATGTCGCGAGTTCGAGTCTCGTTTTCCGCTCCAATGGTGATTGTAGCTCAATGGTAGAGTCCAGGATTGTGATTCCTGTCGCTGTGGGTTCGAGTCCCATCAATCACCCCAATTTATATTAGGATAAATAATGGCTACGAAAAACGATGTTACTGGTGATAGTATTAGATCAAAATTAGGAAACCAAAAAGCATACGCTGCTAATTGGGATAAGATTTTTGGTAAGAAGAAAAAAGTAACAAAAAAGAAATCAGAAAAAATGTCACTCAACCTTTCGGTGTAGAGTAATTTGGTAAGACCAAGGACATTAGTAGGATCCAGCTAAGGTGTACAACTTAGCACTCTGTTGGCCACAGAGGGAAAAGATAAACCGAACATTTTATGCCCCTATAGCTCAATGGATTAGAGCGCAACGCTACGGACGTTGAGGTTAGGAGTTCGAGTCTCTTTAGGGGTGCCAAGGTAATGTAGCATAGTGGCTAATGCAACTGCTTCATACGCAGTCTATCGTCAGTTCGAGTCTGACCATTACCTCCAGATTTGCCCAGGTGATGGAATTGGTATACTTACTTGTCTTAGAAACAAGGTTTTGCGAGTTCGAGTCTCGCCCTGGGCACCACTTTTAAAAAATATTTAATACAAGAAATAATAAAACAAAATTCCATAAACTAAATAATCGTGCACCATCCGCCAATTATTTTTTATGGAATTGTCATGTCCAAATTATTATTCATCCTCAAGCGCAGAGAAGATTACAGCGCAATCATCCACAACAATGTTGGTCTAAGTACAGGATTATACAATTCTGCCAAATTCATGGATGACATGATGAAAGGTATGGGAATTGATTCTGAATTAGAAGTCGCAATTGATAACAATTGTATAGACCGTCTAGTCAATAAACACAAACCAACTCATGTCATTATAGAAGCTCTTTGGGTTGTTCCTTCTAAATTTTCAGTTTTACAAAAACTTCACCCTAATGTTACTTGGATTGTTCGCCTACACAGCGAAATGCCATTTATGTCAGGCGAAGGTATTGCGATGGATTGGATTGTTGAATATTCTAAATTTAAGAATGTTCTTGTTGCATGTAATGCTCCAAGAATGACTAGAGAAGTTGCAATGATCATTGGTGATGCTAAGACAATTTATCTACCGAATTACTACCCACAAGATTATGTAACTAAAGAATTTGATAAAAATAAAGAATACATCGATGTTGGTTGTTTCGGTGCAATTCGTCCATTGAAGAACCAACTACTTCAAGCTTTTGCAGCTTTGCATTTTGCAGAAAGAATCGGTAAGAAATTAAGATTCCATGTCAATGTTGGTAGAATTGAAATGAACGGCGACCCTGTTAAGAATAATATTAGAACATTATTTGAACAGTTGGCAGACACTGGTCATCAATTAATTAATCACCAATGGACGCCAAGAGAAGAGTTCTTAAAATTATGTGCGACAATGGATATTGGTTTACAGTGTAACTTCTCAGAAACGTTTAACATTGTTAGTGCAGATTTGATTAGTCAAGGTGTGCCGATTGTTGGATCTAAAGAAATTCCATGGTCATCTTTTATATCAAACGCTGACCCTAATGATAGTGCAGATATTTCAGACATGTTAGTGTTCGCTTATTGTTTTCCACAATTGAATGTTAAGTTGAATCAGCGTAACTTAAGAAAATATACAGATAAAACAAAGAAGATCTGGTATAAATATTTCAATTAGGAGAACACAATGAGCCATCATCCAAAACATCATACAGTAAGATTCCACAAGTGGATCAATGGGATTCTAGGAACATCAGATCACCATTTCGAAACTTTGGAAGAAGCAATGGCATTCTCATCATCTATGAGTGCAGATACTGTAAAAGTTTATGACGATCAAGGACAACTCGTCCATCAAGCAGAACAGCAACCTCAAGAAACATACGCCTAAGTTATTGTTTTCATTTGATATTATTATACTTTACTTTTACAATTATAACAAGTATAATAGATCTTATATTGAGGGATCGTCTAACTGGCAGGACCGCTGACTTTGACTCAGCTAATCGTGGTTCGAATCCACGTCCCTCAACCACAATGGCCACGTAGCTCAGTTGGATAGAGCATGGAGCTTCTACCTCCATGGTCGGGAGTTCGAATCTCTCCGTGGTCGCCAATTCCCAAACATCATTTAATAAATAAACTGTAGCCCAGAAGGAAATTAATGATGTCTGAAAAAAAGTTAGCTGTTGAATATCACAAAACTTTAAACCCTAAAGTCTGGGGTGGAAAGGACGGCAAAACACTTAAGCCAGAAGTGCGTCAAAAGTGTCTAGAGATCGCAAAAGAATTCGAAAAGTTCTGCGAAACTCCGCTTAACGTTGACGAAGTTGTTTTAATTGGTTCAAATGCCAATTATAACTGGAATCCAACATCTGACTTAGATATCCATATTCTTTGCGATATTAAAGCATTAAGCAATTGTAAAGAATTAACAAAAGAGTTCTTCGACGTCAAGAACAAAAAGTTCAAAGAACAGTACGACATTCGCATTTATGGGTTAACAATCGAAGTCACTGTTCAAGACGAGAAGGCAGGATTTGAATCTGATGGTGTGTACTCTCTAACAAAAGGCAAATGGTTACATGAGCCAAAGTATTCAGTACCACAATATGATAAAGATGAAGCAAAAAGTATTTCTAATGAGTGGAAAGACAAAATTCTAAAGGCGATCAAAAAGCCAAGCGCCACTCATAAGTCGTTGCAGAAAGTAAAAGATGACTTGAAGAAATTACGTCAGAGCGGCTTAAATCGTAAAGGCGAGTTCGATGAAAAGAATATCGCATTTAAAGATTTGCGCAGAACTGGCGTTGTTGAGAAGTTGAAGAAAGAAAGAGACAAGAAGTTAAAAGACGAATTGTCGTTGAAGTAAAAAATGTGAGGTTTACATGTCATTAATTTTGGTTACCGACAGTGCGGGAACACCAAGAGAATGGGCAGACTTAGAAACTGCCTGTGCATATTATGCTAAAGGAAAAGTTCTTTGGGAAGTTGGAACAAACGTCAAAGAATTTGTTGGTGGAAAGAATAAAAAAGGCGAAACATCAAAAATCGCCATCTCATCAATCATTGGCGTCACTGGTCCAATCTTCGGAAAAGAATTTTACGATAAAGAAAGCATTTTCACAGATCGTGCGATTTTATACGCTCGCGATCATTACCTGTGCGCATATTGTGGAGAACAATACAGTTTTGGTGTATTGACGATCGATCACGTATTGCCAAAATCTCGTGGCGGCAAAAACATCTGGATGAACACAGTTACAGCTTGTAGAGATTGTAACCACAAGAAAGGAAATAAGACTCCAGAAGAGGCAAGAATGCATCTTCTATATGTTCCTTATGTTCCAACAAGACATGAAAAGATCCTCCTAAAGAACCGTAAAATCCTTGCAGACCAAATGCAGTTCCTACTGGCTAGGATACCTAAGACCTCTAGGGTTTGGTCCAACAGGAGCCTTATGGGAGGTCTTGCGTAAGTCATTGATTTTATTTGAAAAATAATGTTTGCCTTTTTCAATTGAATAAGGTATAATAGTTGTAATGCTAAGAAATTAGTGTTTTGTTTATATTATGAAGGAGCGAATATGTCTAAAAACACACAAGGGTACATTCTGTACAATATGATGAAAGCTGCTGGCGATAAGGGTGTAACTAAGACCCAAATTGCTCAAAAGCTCGGAGTCAAAGAAAGTTCAATCGGTATCTATCTGTTCGGTCTTCGAAAATTCTTTAATGCTGAGTTTGACACCGTCAAGCAAGGTCGTAAAGTTATTTCTTACAAGTTGGTAAATGCTGACAAAATCCAAGTCCGCGCCACTCGTAAAGGTTCAAAGGCTGCTACAGTTAAGACTGCTGCACCTATGGTTAAGTCAGTTAAGAGTGCCAAAGTCGATAAGGCTGTTGCTCCCGATGCGGATCTGCATGTTGCAGAGATCTCTGATCGTGAGTTCTCAGATATTAAATCCTCATTGGGTTTAATGTGATCTCGGGGGGATTATTCCCCCCATTTTTTTGTCTCCATTGTGAGACGCAATTTTTGTCACCATTTGTGTGACGCAGGAGTTGTTATGAAAATTGAATATCGTGTTAAATCTATTAAAGAAATTATTGAATTGACTCTTAATGGAAGATTAAATCCCGATCCAATCGGTCAACGTCCACCAACCTCTCAATCATATAATAAGAGCGAACAGATTGTTAAATCTGCGCTTTATGGTAGTGGTATTGGTCTTATCACTCTGCGAGATATTTCGCAAGATTCTGAAATGCAAAAAACATATCCAGGTGTTGATTATCTGGTTATTGATGGCGGTCACCGCATTCGCGCTCTTACTGACTTCTACAATAATAAATTTAGTGTGGCTGGTAAAAAAATTAAAGATATGAAAGAATTAAATCTTTCAGATTATCCAATCTGTTTAGATATTACTGTTTGCACTTCGCAAGAAGCTATCACTAAATTTCGCAATTTAAATCAAACTACTCCTGTTAATCCTATGGAGATGTTGATGTGTGACGATCAGTCTAAAATTTGTAAAGCTGTTCGTTCTGTTACTCGTCAATATGCGGAATATAAAAATGAACGACATTACTTATTTGAGACTAAATTTGACAAACAGGGACTAGAGAAATCAGAATACTTCGACATGGCTCCGAATCATCGTCGTAAGTGGGATGAATATGTGTTCTTAGCATTCATTAAAGCTGCTGGTGGCGGCAATGTCGACGCAGGTTTGTCTGAGTTCCAAAAAGCAATCGATGACGAATATAAAGGTAAAAACTTTCTCACAAAAACTGCGCAAGAACGAGCTATGCGGTTTTTAGATGATATCTACGGACTTGCTAAAGAACGTAAACCCTACAAATTCAATACCGATATTTTTGCCGCATTGCAAGTTGTATGGTTTGGTCTCTATGAAAGAAACAAAGAATTTAGTATTAATGATTATGAAAAGTTCTACAAATCTTTTATGAGAGCTTATTCTCTCTTTACAGGTAATTCTGATAAGACTTATAATGATAAGACTCACGTTTTTGATGGTGAGACTTATCTGATTAAAGAATTTGTTCGTAAAAATATTACGAATTTTTCAAATCATAAAGTTCAAAAAGAATGTGCTAATTTATTAATTAATGAAATGTTGTCTGATGATAATGATGTTGATTCTATTGGCGTCATATTCTGTGACACTAAACGTAGTCTAACAACTGCTGAACGTGAACAACATTTGGCAATACAAGGATATGTTTGCGCTATTGATGGTTTGCCATTGCGATTAGAAGATTCTGTATGGGGTCATGACACTCCTTGGGCTAAAGGTGGCTCTTTACATGATGGCGCTGTAATTCGCCGCACTCATAATACTGATATGGGATCAACAACTCTTGACGAATATCGTATGATTCTTGAAATACGAAAGAAGAAGACTGCATAATGAATATTTTTTACTTAGATAAAGATCCGCGTATTGCTGCCGAGTATCACTGCGACAAACATGTCGTTAAGATGATACTCGAGTCAGCCCAGCTTCTGTCAACTGCTCATCGTCTACTTGATGGTCAGCAATACATTGAACAAAAAGCGACCACTGGTCGCAATGTGAAGCGATGGCGTTTGCCTGATGCTCGTGAGCAAGTCCTTTATGGTGTTACTCATGTTAATCATCCAAGCGCAATCTGGTGTCGCAGCAATATTGACCATTACCGTTATCTGTATGACTTGTTCTGTTATCTAATGGACGAGTACACTTACAGGTACGGTAAGGTTCATAAATGTGATAACATGCGAGGTGCATTGTTTAGTTGTCCAATGAATATTGACTACGAAGCACCGTGGCAAGATCCTCCACAGGCGATGCCTGACGATAGTAAAGTTCTTGGTAATTCTGCACAAGCTTACAGGAACTACTATATAAATCATAAGGCATATATGGCTAAATGGACTAAACGCCCTATGCCTGACTGGTGGACAATTTAAAGGAAAATAAAATGGCTAATAATACTCACTGGGGTTATCACCTCATGGTTGACTGTCACGATTGTGATCGTGGTACAGTAACAAATCCTGAAAGAATTAAAAAATTCTGTAAAGAATTAGTTAAGAAAATTGACATGGTTGCATATGGCGAACCTCAAGTCGTACATTTTGCTGAACATGATCCAGAAAAAGCTGGTTATACTCTACTTCAATTAATTGAAACTTCAAATATCTGCGCTCACATGATGGATGAATCAGGTGACGTTTATCTTGATGTTTTCTCTTGTAAGACTTTCGATCAAGAAACAGTTCTTAAAGTTGTTAAGAAATATTTCAAACCAAAAAACTATAAAGTCATGTTCTTAACAAGAGATGCGACACCAAGTCGATTGAAATAAGAGAATATTATGGAATACACTTTTCTAAATAAAAAAACTAAAAAGATTGAAACTCATGAGATGAAAATCTCTGAGTATGATGACTTCGTTAAGAAGCATCCCAATCTTGAACGTTATCATGATGCTCCTCCAATAATTGCTGGTTCTCGTGGCGGTGAACATTTAGACGCTAAGACCGATAATACTTGGAAAGAAGTATTGGCTAAGATTGGTGAGCAAAACCCTCGCTCGCCTCTCGCAGATAAATATCGTAAGAACAAGTCGGTCAAAGAAGTCAAGACTAATCAAATTATTGAGAAGCATGCAAAAATTGCTACTGAAAAACAAAAGGTGAAACGTGGCTAGAAAAATATCTGAAGAAGTTTTAGTTGATAAAAAACAAACAGCAAAATTCAAACTAAGCGATTTGAAGATATTTGAGCCACTGACCGAAAACCAAAGACTATTTTTCCAAGCTTACGATAAAGGACATTACTTTGTAATGTTAACTGGTTCAGCAGGAACTGGTAAATCCTTCATCGCAATGTATAAAGCTTTACATGAAGTTCTCGAAAAAGAAAAATCATTCAACAAAATTGTAATTGTGCGTTCAGCTGTACAATCTAGAGATATGGGATTCACTCCTGGATCTGTTGAAGAAAAGATGTCTTTATATGAACAACCTTATATGCAGATCTGCTCTCAATTTTTTGGTAGAAGAAATGCATATGAGGAGTTGAAAGAACAACGTAAAATTGAGTTCATTTCAACCAGTTTTATTCGCGGAATGAGTTTTGATGATGCGATCATTATAGTCGATGAATGTCAAAATTTAAACTGGGAAGAACTGTCTACTATTATGACACGTGTCGGTTATCGATCTAAGATTATATTCTGTGGCGATTATCGACAAACTGACTTGTATCGCAAAAATAGCGATAAGTCTGGATTGGTCAAGTTTCATAATATTGCAAAAACGATGAATGCATTTACTAATATTGAATTCACAACTGATGACATTGTTCGCAGCAGTTTAGTTAAAGACTTCTTAGTTGCTGTTGACAAATACGAAAAGGAAAATAACGGTTGAAAACTTTTAATCATGATTTTGTGACATTGCCTAAAATGTCAACAGTTAATATTGACGGAACTCGATATTATGTCACTCCACAAGGTAATCGCTACCAGTCAGTTACAACTTTAACTGGCAAACTTAACGCTAAAGAAATACAAGAATGGCGTCAACGTGTAGGCGAAGAAAAAGCCAATAAGATCTCAACACGTGCAGCTAATCGTGGCACTTCTATGCATAAAATGGTCGAGAACTATTTACATAATCGCCCATTAAACTTACAAGAAGAAAATAATCCTCTTAATAAAGAAATGTTTGTAAAGATCATGCCTTTGGTTGATCGTTTAGACAACATTAAGATTATTGAAGGCGCGATGTACAGTGACGAATTAGAGTTGGCTGGCACAACCGACTGTGTCGCCGAGTATAACGGCGATCTCGCGGTTATCGACTTCAAGACGTCCACTCGTATGAAGAAGAAAGAAAACGTCAAGAACTACTGGATGCAGGGTGCTGCTTACGGTAAAATGTACCATGAACATTATGGTGTTGCACCTAAGTCGGTCATTCTAATGATTTCAGTTGAGACAGCTGGCTTCGCTCAAATTATGATTGAGCCATATGAAAAGTGTCTCGAGATGTTAATAGAGTTTAAGAAAACTATTTGACATTACAGTCAATTGACGGTATAATAGAGTGTCGGCTTTGAAATAAATAGATTAGATATATCTAAGGAGTCTAAAATGGCACAGCCAGTATTGAAAGATTTAGGTGGTGGAACTGTTACAACAGCATATTCTGAAATTCCAGCAAATGCTCTTGCAACAAAGTTTTACAACAGTCTCGGTGGACAATTACACTTAATTGGTACACCAGAACAAATTGCAGCAGCCGATGTGCTAATGCAAAAAAGTCCAGTTGTATTTGATAATATCGAGTACAATTTTAGAGCATAACACTAAGAATTAATTATGGGTGGATATGATAATAAGACCTCAGTTGATCTTTCTAAAAAAAGAAAACTTGGTGGTCTAATGAATGCATTAAAGTCGGGAGATTTGTATAAAGAATATATTAATCATCCGACAGCACAATATGAAGTGACTTTTCTTGAATATAAGAAGAAAAGAAAACAGCGTAAATATTGAGTGTAAAATTGGACCAGACGGGAAGTGCGACTCTTCCCCATCTCCACCAAAAGCATATTGTTAGCTGTCTGCAGCAGCGCCCATAAAGATACACAATATGCTTCTGACGGGGATGCGTAGGATCGATGGACAAAAAATAAACTTAATTCGCTCGAAAGGTGACGAACGTAATTCGCACAAACAAAAGTAACAGCAAATGATAGCTCTTACGATCTTGCGTTAGCTGCCTAATAAGTAGTTAATTGCTAGGGTTTGGTAGGTTTCCTAGTAACAGAAAACCTACCCATTATTCGGATATGCCCAAGTCCATGTACCATCAGGTAAATAGAACTTTCTTCTTCCTGTTGCTGTTTTAGACAATTTGGCTGATCCTTTCTTTCCATTAGCTGAAGCATAAGGATTATGTTTGCCTTTAGTTGTTGGTTTACCTTTACGATAATTGCTTATAGCTTTTTTGTGTTCTTCTGATATTGTTCCACCCTTATTTGTAAAATTCCATGTTTTGTTTATGACGTCTTTAGGAATTTCTAAAGTCTCAAAAAATGAATGTGTGGAACTACACTCTGTATTGAAAAATGTACAGAGAGGACAAATATAAGTATTCATGCTGACACTCCTTGTTAGTGTTAGAGCCTGTGGATATTACCAGTATCGCGACAGGCACTTTTTATTTATAAAAGTTATCGCTGTAAAATGGAGGCAACTAACATGACAGCAGTAGATAAGATCGATAGGTTTATTGATCGAAACGAAGATATGATTTACAGAATTGGTATTCTGTTCTCATTTATATTTTTAGCAATTGTAATTCCTGCGCATCATCTAATTCAAGCCAGAGCGCAATTGACTGAATCTGAACTTATGCATCAACGCTATGTTGATGAAAAGAATATTGAAGTGCACGATCTTAATCTAAGGATTGAAGACATTTCGGCAAAGTATCAAAAAACCGAGTCCTTTAGAAAAGAAGTAAACTGTCTCGCTGAGAATGTTTATTATGAGGCAGGAACTCAGGGTAAGGACGGTATGTTAGCAGTGGCTCAGGTCACGCTAAACAGAAAGAAAGCTGGATTCGCTCCAAGTATTTGTGGAGTTGTACATCAAGGATGTCAGTTCTCATGGGTTTGCGAACCTTATAAGCAACCAATTCCTGCATTGTTTAATCGAGCTTATGATATTGCAAAGAAAAGCTTTTTAAATGGTGTAGCAATGGCTAAACTCAATAATGCTTTGTACTTTCATGGTGACTATATTAATCCTGATTGGAGCAGTAAGAAGTTTATTACTCAAATCGGGCAGCATAAATTTTATGGGGAAAAGTAATGGCGACTAAAGACGAAAAGAATAATTTTTCAATTGAGATAGAGAAAATTGTAAAATCTAAGAAACTATCATATCTTGAAGCCATTACAGAATATTGCTCTGAGACTGGTTTAGAAATTGAAATGGCGGCAACACTTTTAAATGATGTGTTAAAGTCTAAAATTAAATTAGAAGCTGAAGAGCTTCGTTATCTCCCAAAAACATCAAAACTCCCTATATGAATGGACATGATGCTTTTCAAATTTACAATGCAGTAAGATTACATTTTACCACTGATAAATTTGATTACTTTACTTACAACGGCAAGACTAGAATAACCGCAGAATCTTTTAATGCGAGGAAAGACAAATACACTTTCCATAAAGTCGCCAGAGTAATTAAAGAAGATGATATGCCGTATTTCTTTGCCGTCAACTTTATGAAAGGTGATGGTAAGTCTTGGATTTCAAGCATGCTCCAAGAAGATGCCAGCAAGAACTTTAAAGAGTGGCAGCATTGGCAAGAGAATCGTTTAATTAATTTAGAAAAAGATCTAAAGAAATTAAAAGGTAAGTTCGAGAAATTAATCATTTGTAAAAATGGTCAGTTTCCCGAACTATTAAATTTTGTGTTTCAAGACGAAATAGCGTATGATAGTCTAGTAATCCTAGACCATTATATTAAACTAATGGATGCTTGGAATACGAAAATCGAGGACGACTTTATATGGACTGAATTTTACAAGAAGTTCAATAAGTATAAACCGTTCTTTTTACATTATGCACCATTGAGTGATCCTTTCTTTAAAAAAGCCATCAAAGATGGTTTGACTTTACAGAAATGAACCTATATAATGATATATGATGGATAATGTGGATAATTCGATAATACTAAACATACTACGCATACGAGGTAATACAAATGGTAGATTTTAAATCACTTAAAGCTAAGTCTTCTACAGACAAATTGACCAAAGCTCTTGAGAGCATGTCTAAAGGTCAAAGCGGCGGCAATTCTAAAGACGATCGTTTATGGTCACCAGAAGTTGATAAAGCTGGCAACGGCTATGCTGTAATCCGCTTTCTAGATTCACCACAAGTTGACGGTGAGGATGGAATGCCATGGGTTCAGGTATTCAATCATGGATTTCAAGGTCCAGGCGGTTGGTTAATTGAGAATTGCTTAACTTCAATCAATCAAAAATGTCCAGTTTGTGAGCACAACAGTTCTTTATGGAACAGTGGTGTTGAAGCAAACAAAGAAACTGCTCGCAAACAAAAGCGCAAACTTTCTTATATCGCCAACATTTTAGTTGTTAAAGATGCTGCTCATCCAGAAAACGAAGGAAAGGTCTTCCTCTTCAAGTTCGGTAAGAAAATCTTTGATAAGATCAAAGAGAAACTAGAGCCACAATTTGAAGATGAGAAGTCAGTAAATCCTTTCAACTTTTGGCAAGGTGCAAACTTCAAGTTGAAGATTCGTAACGTTGAAGGCTATCGTAACTACGACAAGTCTGAGTTCGATGTTATATCAGCTGTCGATGAAGATGATGATAAGATTGAGAAGATCTGGAAGTCTGAGTATTCTCTAAAGGGATTCTTGAATCCTAAAGATTTCAAATCTTATGATGAACTTAAGACTAAGTTGGATCGAGTATTGAATCTTGCTGGAGCATCTAAGCCAAGACATGTAAATGTTGAGGAAGCTGGTGAGGAAGCAATCGTTGAACCAAGTCTTGAAGAAGACGATGACAACTTGAGCTACTTTAACAAATTAGCCTCAGAATAATTGACCAACTCATGTTGGATTCAATTGGGGGAGACGAAAGTCTCCCCTTTTTTTTATTGATCAAGCAAACTTAGTTTATTGTGCACTAAGTCAGTTTGACCCATTACTGTCGCAAGATATGAATAATCTTTTTGATATGCAAATGGTTCAGGAAGTGCTGGAGATTGCGGCTTATTTGAAGCACCAGCTTTTGCTCCTTGAGCCGCTGCAGCTGTTACTGCCGCAGCCATTTTCCCAGCAAAATTGACATTATATTTTTCAGCAATATCGTAAAGTGCGCGATCGTATTCTAATCTATCTCCTTGTTTGCTGAAATCATAATTTTTATTTCTTTCCATTTCTTGTTCTTCAGCTAAAGCTGCAGGGTTTTCATTTATACCCTTATAGATCTGTTTGCGTTGTTCATCAGTTAGACTTTTTGGTCTTACATCTATAGGTGGTGGCGCAGTTTCTTTTCTTTTTTGCAAATCTTTAGAGAATGACGTATCAGAGACAGTGCCTTCTTTAAATCCTTCCCATTTTTGTTGAATTTTTAATAAACTGTCTAACTCTTTTGGTGATAAATCGCTAATTCTTTTTGAGCTATCAACACCAAGTTCATTAATGATACCACCCACATATCCAGCTGAAGCTCCACTAGTCGTACTTCCTGTTGACCACTTTCTCAATGCATCTCCAACTGAAAGATTATTATACTCGCCACCAGTTAATAATTCTTTATGTGCTTTTCTACCTGTTTCCATGTCAGGAAATACAGCAAGTTTAACCCCACCATCTCCGATGACATATCCAACTGCACCTTGTTTGATTGCAAAATCGCCATAAACAATATTTCCTGGATTATTGTTTCTCCAAGAAACAGTTCCTCCAGTTCTAGTTTCATTGCCAATAGTAGTTGTGCCACCACTTCCACTTGGAGTTGTTGCAATTCTTTCCGCACTTTTGTTTTTGCTGCCTGGACCGTCGACATCTGTTTTAGGTGGTTCTACGCTTGGAGTTGCTGGTGCTCTAGAATCAACTGCACTTTTATGGTCAGCTTGGTATCTAGACTGAGCTCTTTGTTTAGCCCAGCTTATGAAAGAGTTTATATCTGGTGGATCAGTCGGAAATTCTTTTTTCCAAACATCATAGTAGTACATATACCATGTTCTTAATTTTTCTCTATATTCACTTGTGACATCTTGTTGAGAATCAATCCACGCATCTAACTCATTTTTTAACATTTCCCAATTCTTGTTGATGTTTTTTCTTAGATCTTCGCCTCTACCAAGATATTCTTTAGTTTGTTTTTCAATATCAGCTTCAACCTCTACAGCATCAGTTTCTCCAACTCCATATTCTGCACCAGGATCAAACATGATGTCAGTTCTTTTCTTTTGTCTAACTAATTCTTCTACTTTTTTCTTATCGCCTAATGCGGAAGCTTTAAGTATTTGTTGTTCAAGATCACCTGATTTATTTGCTTGATATGCTGCACCACCAACTGCTACAGCTGCAGTTCCAACAACTAAAGCGCCAACAGGATTCTCGACAGCAAGTGCTCCTAACCATCTAAGCCCCTTAGCTCCAGCTTGAACTAAAGAAGACCCTATGTCAGCAAGTGCCCTCATTATTGTACCAAAATTTAAAGTTAATATTCCTGTGATTATCCCTAGTGCACTTTTAAATGTGCTTCCTAAAAGATTAGAAAAAATATCAAATATACTTTCTTTTTTATCTTTACTCAATTTCTCTAAAATACTGTCTAGCTTTTTATTTAAATCTTCTAAAGCATATTTCTTTTCAGCTTCTTTTGCTTCTTTTGTTTGGTTGTCTTGTTCTTCACTTTTATTCTTTATAAACTTTACGTCTTTCGCAAGATCTACTAATTTATTTGAATTTTCTTCTTGTATTTTTTTAATTTGTGATAGAACTCCTGACGGTGACATTCTTTCACCAGTCATTTCTTGATTGTCTTTCTCTACTGTTACTCTAGGATTAATTAGCTTGTATTTTTCTTGCTGTACGTCTTTACTTTTAGAAACTCTTTCAGAATTAATATTTTTAATTATTTCTTTAATGTCTTTTCCGATTTCGTTAGAATTCTTTTCAATAGTCGATATTCCACTTGTATTCTTTTTAAGATCATTTCTAATTTCTTTTAATCCACCTTCAACCATTTTATTGAATGATGAAAATTTACCATCAGGAGTTCTGTAGGTTTCTTTTTTATCTTCTTTTTTGTTTTCTTTTTTCGGAGCTTCTTCTTTACTTTTTGCAGGTGTTCTTCTAGTGTATGTGACTCTTTCGCCAACCAATGACTTCATAATGTTGTTTCTAATCTGTTCAGCAATTTCTTTGGCGTCTTTGACGTCAATATTTGGATCTTGTTGTCTAATTGTAGAAACAAGAGATTTGATAGAAAAACCTGTAGCCGTAGCCATTTACTTACCTTCTAGTCTTTATCTGCATTTCTCTCAGTTTTGCCGCTTCTTGTTCTTCTTTAATTTTATTGGATAACATTCCAATATAAATGTCTTTTTCCCAAGGAATCATATCATCGAAAATTCTAAAATCAATTTTATGGTGATAAAGGAGAGAGAAATTTAAACTGTAATAGTCCTTTAACCCATCATTACCAAAGCTTAGATAAAAAAATCGTTGAGACCCTCCAGCACAAAGTTGTGCTTAAATCCGCATTTTGGACATTCTTTATCTAATTCTTTTCTAACTATCGGTATATTATTGAAATATTTAGTTATAAGCTCATATTTTTCAGGAGGAAGCTGCACTATAAACTCTATCAATTCCTCCAATGTAGCATCTTTAGCGTAGTACACATTTTCTTTTTCAAAAATAAAATCAATACACATTGCTATAGATTTGAATTCTGAGTTTTCAACAGTAGGGTCGACATTTGCAATACTTTCTACTATCTCGAATGTTGGCAACTTCATTTGTATTCCGATGTCATCAGAGATCATAATTTTGTTGCTGTAATCTTGATTTGCCACTGGAACTTCTAATAGGTTAATTGAGGATTCAATAACCATTCCGCATTCTTTTTTCTCTTCTCCATCACCAA